>Ga0315905_10006600_pt1 | contig 11793 bp, 5 predicted proteins | sample LakEriMetagenome_5_FD_203522 | JGI IMG/M metagenome (GOLD analysis project Ga0315905, IMG submission 203522) | Freshwater fungal communities from buoy surface, Lake Erie, Ohio, United States - Buoy 4 MA121 | ecosystem: Environmental > Aquatic > Freshwater > Lake | place: USA: Lake Erie, Ohio...
GCTGCCGCTGCCGCCGCCGCCGCCGCCGCCGCCGCCGTCGCCGCCGCCGCCGTCGCCGCCGCCGGCCGCCAGGACCGCGTGCGCGGCCTCGACCGTCGCCACCCACGCGCGCCACGCCGCGTGCGCGCGGTGCCAGGCGTCGTCGCCGAGCGCCGAGGGCGGCGGGGGTGGGGGCGCGCGCGGGCGGCGGCGGCCGGCGGCGGCGGCGGCGGATGCGTCGGCCGTTGGCGGGGGCACGAGGCCGGCCGCGGCGGCCACGTCCGCGGCGAGCGCCGGGCTCACGCCGACGTAGGCACGCACGAGGCAGTCGGCGAACGACGGGCGCCACGCGTCGACGTCGGCGGGGGGGGTGGATGGCGCGGCCGCCTCGTCCTCCTCCTCCTCCTCCTCCTCCTCCTCCCCCGCTCCGGCCGCCGCCGCCGCCCTCGGCTTTTTGCTCGGCCGCGGCTGCCTCTGCGATTGCTGCTGCCGCCGCGGCTGCTTCTGCTGCTCGGCCGCCGCGCGCACGAGCAGCTCCGACGCGCCCTCGACGTTGCGGCGCCACCGCTTCAGGGGCTCGCCGAGCTCCGGAAGCAGCCCGCCCGCCGACGACAGCGCCAGCGCGGCCGGCGGCGGCTCAAAGGGCCGCCCGGCCGACAGCTGCCGGAGCGACGACTGGCGCTCGCCGACCTGCAGCCCGGCGGCGAGGACGAGCTCCTGATGGGCTGTTGCGGGCGGCGGGGCGGGGGTCGCCGCTCCGGGCGCGCCTCCGGGCGGCTGCCTCAAGAAGGCGGCCTCGTCGGCCTCCTGCTGCTGCTGCCGCAGCTGCCGCTTGGTCGCCCGCTTGTTGCCGCTGCCGCCACCGCTGCCGCTGCCGCTGCCGCTCGAGGCGGCCGCCCCTCGGTCGCCATCATCGTCGTAGCTGTCACGGCCGCCGCCGCCGCCGCCGCCGCCCCCGCCTCCCGTCCCTGCGTCCGTCAGCACTGCGTTGCTGTGCCGCCCCATCACCTCGGCGTACAGCCGCCGCGTCGGCGGCTCCGAGGGGCGCGGGCCAAACTCGAGCGCGGCCGCGCGCTCCCACGGGCGGGGCAGCGCGACGCGGCAGAGCGCCAGGCCCTTGAGGGCCCGCCCGACCTGCTCGCCAAAGGCGTAGGCCTCGGAGGCGGCTCCGCGCGGCGGGTCCGAGGGCGAGGCGCACAGGCGCGCGGCGGACGGGTGCCAGGAGACGTAGAGCCAGTAGCGGTGGTTGTGGGTTGTTGTTGTAGTTGCGGTGGGGGCGGTGGGCTGGGGGGCGACGTCGGCGTCGTCCGCGGCCCTCGTCGTCGAAAGCGCGTGCGGCCCGGCCGTGCGCAGGCGCAGCGCGAGCGTGTGCGCGTCGCTCTGCACGACCTCCTCCACCTTGGCCGGCAGGTAGCCGTTGGCCGGGTCGGCCAGCTCGGCGCAGCACGCGAGCAGCGTCGTGTAGTCGACGGCCGCGGGGGGCGGCGGCGGCGGCGGGAGCGGGGGCTGCTGGGCGGGAGGCGCGGGGGCAGGGCCGGCGGGGCGGCCGGCGGCGGCAGGGGCGGCGTCGGCGTCGCTGGTTGCCTCCTGAGACGCGGCCCGAGTCGACAGCGCCGCTGCCAAGCGAGGGCGCGGCAGGCGGGCCGCGTGGTGCCACGCCAAGGGGGCTGGCGATCGCCGGCGCCGCGGCGACGGGCCCGCTGCCGCTGCCGCCGCCGCCGCCGCTCCCGTTGCCGATGCGGCCGGCGCCGGCGCCGAATGCAGCGGCCCCTCGCCCGCTGCCAATACGCCAGCCGCCGAGGATGGGCTAAAGGGCAGTATCCGGCGGCGCGCCGCGTCCGCCGCGCGCGGCAAGAGGCGCAGCATCGTCCCGCGGGCTGCAGAGGGAGAAGCGCGACGGGCTCTGCTGCTGCTGCTGGTGGTGTTGTTGGAGCCGCGCGCGCGCCGCGTCAGCAGCATGGTGTCCCCGGACGTCCTTCAATGCAAGCAGTCGGGTCTTTAGGATGGGCTGTGGCGCGAAGTAACAAATGCGCACTTTTTTCAGAAGCTCAGAAGCTCAGTCAATCGCATAGTCGACTGCCCAGTGGTCACCGTCGCCCCCGCCGCCGCTCCCGGCCGCGTCGTCGGGCCCGCCGTCGTCGTCGCCGCTGCCCCCCCGGCGGTGGCCCTCCTCGTACCGCATCGCGCCGCACCAGTCGCTCCACGCCTCGCCGCCGACCGTCACGCGCACCTGCCCGCGCAGGTCAAGCGCCGCCAGGAGCGCCGCGCCGCCGCGCGCGATCCCGGGCGAGAGTTCGAGCGCGCGCAGCGCCGGCGGCCGGCCCGTGCCCAGCAGGCCGCGCGGCAGCGCGGGGCGCCGGAGCCCGGCCCGCGGCACGAGCGCCAGCTCCTCGAGCGTGCCGGGCAGCCCGGCGAGCGCGTCGTCCCCTTCGATCTCGACGGGCGGCAGGTCGGCGGCGCACGGGCGGAAGCCCGCCCCGCCCGTCCCGCCGAGCACGAGGCGCCGCAGCGCGGGCGGCACGGCGCCCGTCGTCTCGCGCGAGACCACGTTTTCGGGGGACGATGCGGCGGCCGGGATGAAGGCGCGGCCCCGGACGCGCGCGCCCAGCACGTCCGCGGAGCCGTCGGCCAGGACGAGCTCCGTCAGGCGCGAAAGCCCTGACAGGCACTCGGGCAGCCATTTTTGGGGGTGGGGCGGCTCAAACGACGAACGGAGGTTCGGCCCTAGCCACACGGGCCACCCGTCAGAGCGGCGGGCGGCCCGCTTGCCCCCGCCCTCGCCGCCGTCGTCGCCGTCGTCGTCGTCGTCGCCGTCGTCATCAAACGCGCGGGCAGGACGCACGCACGCGTCCCCCTGGACGCTCGGCAGCAGGACCAGAGCCTCGAGCGCGGGGGCCAGGGCAGAGATGACGGCGTCCAGGCCCTGGCGGCCGCGCGCGCTGCGGGCGCGCGCGTAGGCGGCCGCGAAGAGGTCCATGCGATCGCTGGGCCGGAGCCGCGCAAACGCTTCGGCTGGCGAAACGTCGCCGTCGTCGAACGGCGGCCCCCAGTCGCTGCGGTCGGTGGCGTTGGGCGGGCTCAGATCGAGGTCGCCGCAGAGCGTGAGGCGCGAGAGGCACAGCGGAGCGCCGCCGGGCGGCGCGCCGACACCAAACACGGGCCCGAGTGCCTCGAGGGGGACGAGCTGGCGGCACTGCAGCCCGTCCGGGCCCCACCCAGTCAGTTGCTCAGGCGCTCCTCGCCCGCTCGACGGCCGCTCCACCAGCACCGTCGCGTCTGGCGAGGGCGACGCGCTCAGCGCCAGCGCGCGCAGCGTGGGCGCCAGCGCGCGGAGCAGGCGCGGCGTGACGGTCGCGCGGGCCTCGAGGTTGACGCTTGGATAGCCCACGCCGGCTGGGGTCGGCGGCGTGTACGGGCCCAGCGGGACGGGCGGGCCCAAGACCGAAAGCTCGACGATCGGCGGGGGCCGCCGCAGCAGCGGGGGCGGGGGGGGGAGCCAGTCGAGCGGCGACGCGCACCCGCGCTCCGTCGTGAGCGTCAGCTTGCGCAGCCTCGGAAGGCGTTCGCGCGTGAGGCAGCGCGACAGCTCCGCGACCTGAGGCCCCCCGATGCACACGGCGGTGAGCTCGGCGAGCGCGAGGAAGCAGCAGCCGCGATTCGAGGGGGCGCGGGGCGGCCCATCGCCGCCGCCGCTGTCGTCGCTGTCCGCCGCTCGAAGCAGGCGCATGAAGCGCTCCGACGCCCAGCGCATCTCGAGCTGCACCACCTGCCCCCAAGCGCGCCTCCCGCTCTCGCCGCGCACGAACTCGGGCCCCAGCGCCGTGTCGGCCGCCGCTTGCCCCTCGCGCGCCTCGCCGCGCACGGCGACCCGCCGCGGCCGCCTCGCCAGCGCCGGCGCGGTCAGCGGACGACGCCCGCGGCAGCGCAGCGCGCGCGCCTCGGCGAGCACGCTGCCGTGCCAGCTCTTGCACACGAGCGCGCACGCCTCTGCGGCCTTCTGCGTGCAGTACAAGCCCGGGGGGTTGGTGGAGTGGCGGATTCGCTCGATGATTTCGCGCAGCAGGGACGACGGGAGCACGGAGAAGGGAGCCTCGTCCCGTAAGTTTGGCGCGCGCTCGGCGCCTGCGCCCTCGTCAGGCCCGCCCGCTGGCGGCATGTTTGTTACGGGTCGATGGACAGTCGATGGACCAAGCATGCGGGGTCTGATCGATCGATCGATGGGGTTGTTGTGGGGGCGTGCACTTTTCTTTTGATGGCAACGGGCGGGAGCGCGTCGACGGCGCGGCAAAAAAGGAGGCGGGAGCGCGCGCGCCGCCGCTCCAATCGCTCACGTCCGCGCGCGGCACCCCCTCCGCGCGCGTCTCACTTTTGCTCAGACACGCAACGCGCACGAACAAGCTAAAACTTCTGATATTGGCTGCTTGCCAGAGTGTTGCGCACGCCTTTCTTCGGCGGCCGACTTGCTCACGTGCGAGAAGGAGAAAAAAAAAAAAAGAGGGAGAAGAGGAAGGACCGGACAGCGCACCACCCCCCTCCCTCCCCGCGCAACGCGCAACCATGGGCTTTGGCTCCTCGCGCGGCGGCGCCAAGGGCGAGCCCCTCCTCGACAACGGAGGCGGCGACCCGTCGGCCCCGATGTACCAGGCCGTCGTCGGAGGCGGCGCGGCGCAGGCGCAGGCGCAGGCGCCGGTGCCGCCGTTCTACCCGGGCGTCCCCGCCCCCGCGGCCACGGGCTACCCCTCCTCCTCCCCCGCGGCCGCGCCCGACGGCGGCGCCGTCTTCTTCCCGCCCGCGCCCGTCGTCGTCGAGGCCCACACGCACGTGCACCACACGCACGTCCACCCCCCGCCTCAGCTGCCGGCCTCGTGCCCGGGCTGCGGCCAGCCCGGCGGCGGCGGCGGCGCGGCCTCGCGCTGGAGCGTCGAGAGCGGGTGCTGCGCGTGGCTGAGCGCCCTCGCGCTGTGCTTCGCGTGCCCCTGCTGCTTCTTCGTGCCCTTTTGCACCAACTGCGCGCGCGACCAGGTCTACCGCTGCAGTCGCTGCGGCGCGGAGCTCGGGCGCACGCGGCCGTGGCCGTGCCCTTGAGTCCCGTGCCCCCGCCGCCGCGCCCCGCCGCCGCCGCGCCCGCCGCCGCGCCCCGCCGCCGCCCGCGCCGCTTTTTGCCTTGATGACTTGATGACCGCGGCCCCCTCGACCGCGGGCGCCGCTTGACCAATTGAACGGTTTAAACCAAGCTCGCTCTCTATTCGAAGCTCTTCATAGCGCTCCTCGTCGCCTGTCTCCTTTCCTTTCCATCTTTGAGAGCAGCCTCGGCGATTGCGACTCGACAAAGCCCCCCTGCAGGGATTTCAATCTTGCGCGCGCCTACGGATCCCGTCCGACGTGCAATCGGGAGATCGTGCGGCGATATCGGAAGCTGAACCTGTCAGCTCCCTCCCCCGCATCAATCCGGCACCTCGCGCGAGTGTCCTTGCGGTCTCGTGCGAGCGCCGTTCGAAGCAGGGACGTCTGCAAAAACTTTCTCGTCGTCGTCGGCCCGTCCGTCCAATCCAACCCCGCCCTCGGTCTCCCAATCCCGACACCACCGCGTCGCCATGATGCTCAACACCGCCCCCACCGGCGCGACCAGCGCCTCCGCGGCCGCGGTCCCCTCTTCCACCCCGCTGCGCACCCAACAACAAAAACACCGCCGCGCCGTCGTCGCCCGCCGCGCCGCCGACGCCGCCTCCCCCACCCCCGCCACCGCCGCCGCCGCCGCCCCGCTCCTCCTCCGCGCCGCGCGCGGCGAGGCCGTCGAGCGCACCCCCGTCTGGCTCATGCGCCAGGCCGGGCGCTACATGGCCGCCTTCCGCGAGTACAGCGACAAGTACGCCTTCCGCGTGCGCTCCGAGACCCCGGAGATCGCGATCGAGCTGTCGCTGCAGCCGTGGCGCGCGTTCCGGCCCGACGGCGTCATCTTCTTCTCCGACATCCTCACGCCCCTCCCCGCGATGGGCATCGAGTTCGACGTCGTCAAGGGCCAAGGGCCCCGCATCGCCGACCCCGTGCGCGACGCGGCGCGCGTGGCGGCCCTGAGGCCGCTGGCGAGCCCGGCGGACCAAGGGCTCGCGTTCACGGGCGCGACGCTTTCGGCGCTGCGCGGCGAGCTGGCCGGGACGGGCGCGACGCTGCTGGGCTTTGTCGGCACGCCTTGGACCCTGGCGGCCTACAGCGTCGAGGGCAAGGCCGACAAGGAGTGCCGCCAGACCAAGCTGATGATGGCCCACGCGCCCGCCACCCTGCACGCGCTGCTCGAGCGCCTGACGGAGTCGATCATCCAGTACGCGTCGTACCAGGTGGCGTCGGGCGCGCAGGCCGTGCAGCTGTTTGACTCGTGGGCGCACCACCTGTCGCCCTCGCAGTTCGCCGAGTTCTCCCTGCCCTACGCCAACCGCGTCGCCGAGGCCCTCAAGGCGCGCCACCCGGACGTGCCCGTGATCTTCCACGCCAACGGCGGGGCGGGCAAGCTGGGCCTGCTGGGCGGCGGCGGGTGCTCGGCCGACGTCGTGGGCCTCGACTGGAGCGTCGGCATGGCAGCCGCGCGGCGCGAGCTCGGGGGCGGCACCATGGTGGTGCAGGGCAACGTGGACCCGATGCTGCTGTTCGCGCCCGAGGACAAGCTCGTGGCCGAGACCGAGGCGTGCCTGCTGGCCGCGGGCCCGAGGGGCCACATCCTCAACGTCGGGCACGGCGTGCCGCAGGGCGCGCCGGAGCGCGGCGTGGCGGCGTTTTGCGAGGCGGCGCGCGCGAGCGGCGAGCTGTTTGCGCGGCACGGGGTGGCGGTGCCGGCGGCGGGAGGGGCGGCGGCGGCGGCCGAGCGCGAGCCCGTGGCGGCGTGATCGCCCTAGTCCTCTGTTTTATGCGTGCGTGCTCTGTCCGTCTTTGTGTGTGTGTCTCGAGGAGAGGGAGGGGGGTGGGGGTGGTGTGTTTTGTTGCAAGAGAGCCGCGGCCGAGCTCAGTCGTTGGCGTTCTGCTCGAACGAACGGCGCCGACCGACCGACCCGCGGCGCCGCTGGCCGATCAAGAGAATTGCGCGCACTGTGCGCACCGCGCGCATCAACCATCTCACACCCATCCACCTGCATCGCCCACCAGAGCATCCTCTCGGGCCCACTTTTGACAACCCAACCGACCAACCACCGTCGCGCCAAAGCGCCATCGCAGCAACCAGCAGCTTCAACCTCCTCATCCTCCTTGCTTCTCTCTCTCTCTCCCGCGCGCAGAGAACACCCACCAGCTCTCGTGTCCTCGGCGCGCGCACACGTGACTTGGGCGCGCCCCCGTCGCTGGGAGGGGGGGGGCGCCGGGGCGCGCGGCGAGCATGATCCCGCGGTATGCGCCCGTCCCGCGCTCCGGCAGTTCGGGGAGCGGGAGCGGCGGGGGAGCAGGGAGCAGCGGCACGTCGAGGCCGCGCGGCCTCGCGCTGCTGGTCGCGGTGCTCGCGCTCGCGGCGCTCGTGTTGGGCACGGGCGTCGTCGTGCGTCCGCTATGGTGGCGCCTGAAGGCCGACCTGACCGCGGCGCACTCGGGCGTCAAGCCGTCGCCGTCGGCGGCGCAAACCGCCGCCGCCGCCGCGTCTTTGGGCGAGCGCGAGCGGCTGATGGCGGCGGCGCGCGACAAGCCCGTCGTCACGCCCGCGACGGAGGCGGTGCGGATGGACAACGTGGTCGGGGTGCCGCCGGCCGCGGCGGTCAAGGCGGCGGCGGCGCCGGCGGAAAAGGCGGCGGTGGCGGCCAAGGCCAAGCCGGCAAAGCAGGACGACAAGGAGGAGGAGGCGGCGGCGCCGCCCGCGGCAGCGCCACCCCCCGCCAAAGCCGCGACCCCAACCACAACAATGGACGACGCCGCGCGCGCGGCCCTGCGCGCTCGCCTCGACCGCATGACCCCCGAGCAGCTCGAGCGCGCGCGCGAGCAGGCGCGCGAGCGGCAGTGGGACCAGGAGTGGTGGCGCCAGTACCAGAGCGTCGAGGCGGCCCGGCGCGACGCGCTGCGCGAGAAGCACGCCGCCAGCGAGCGGCGCACGGTCGCGCGGTTCAACGTGACCCTGAACGAGGCCACGGCAAGGGGCCTGGCGCACCCGGACGGGGGGTTCCTGTTCGTCACGTGGGCCAACGCGCACTACACCGACTTTGCGCTGTCGTGGGTCGAGCGCCTGCGCGCCTGCGGGCTGGGCGACCACCTGATCGTCGGGGCGATGGACGACGCCGTGCTCGCGTCGCTGGCCAAGCGGCGCGTGCCGACGTTTGCCATGCAGAGCGGTGAGTCTCGTTGTCGGTTGGGGTTTGCTGTGTGTGTGTGTGTGTGTGTGTGTGTGTGTGTGTGTGTGTGTGTGTGTGTGTGTGTCGCGCGATCTCTCCCTTTGTCGGCCCTCGGCCGCGCCCCCGCTCCCGCTCACAAAAAAAACACAAAACAAAAACGCTCCCCTCCCAAACCGCCCCCCGTCCCGCAAACCAAAACACCAAAAAAAACAACAGGCCTCACGCATGGCGACCTCGGCTGGGGCAGCAAGGCCTTTGCCAAGATGGGGCGCCTCAAGATCCGCCTCATCGCCACGTTCCTGCGCCTGGGGGTCGCCCCCGTCGTCTCGGACGTCGACGTCGCGTGGCTGCGCGACCCGCTCCCGCTCTTCCGCCTCTACCCGACCGCCGACGTCCTCACGTCGAGCGACCACCTCCACCCGACCACGCGGCCCGGGGACGACGCGTCGCTCGAGTCGTGGCCCGAGGCCGGGTCGGCGTTCAACATCGGCATGATGGTCTTCCGCCCGGGGGGCAACGGCAACAGCGGCGGCGGCGGCGGCGGCAACGCCCTGCGGTTTGTCGACGAGTGGATCGACGCGATCGAGCGCGACCTTGGCGTGTGGGACCAGAACGCGTTCAACGACCTGGTGCGGCGCGGGAGGCCGCAGGCCTTGGCCGAGGGGGACGCGGCGCTCGACCTCCCCGCGTCGGCGGCCGAGTCGGTCGCGGCCGCGGGCGCCGCGCTCGCCGAGGACGCGCGCGAGTTTGGGCTGCAGCAGCTGCTCGGCCGCGGCGCCAACGCCTCCTCCCCTCCCTCCAACGCGTCCGCCGCCGCCCCTCCCCCGCTCACCAAGGAGGCCCTCGCGTCCATCGCCCGCGGGGTCTACGGCGCGGGCGCCGACGGCAGCGACCCGGTCGCCGCCCACCGCCGCCGCGCGTCGCGCCTGTTCCGCGGCGACGAGGGCCGCCTGGTCGTCGGCATCCTGTCCGTCAGCGCGTTCGCCAACGGCCACACGTTTTTCGTGCAGCGCCTCCCCGAGCGCCAGGGCGTGCGGCCTTTCGCGGCGCACGGCACCTTTGTGTTCTCCGGCACCGAAGGCAAGCGCCACCGCATGCGCGAGCGCGCCCTGTGGACGGACGACGCGGCCCACTTCAAGCCCCGCGGCGGGTTCCTGGCCTTCGACCTCGACGTGCCGCGCGCCCTGCTCGCGGCCGCGGGCCCGCGCACGGGCAAGGCCGACCTGGCCAACGCCGAGGGGCACTTTGCGCTCGTCAACCACCAGCTGTCGCAGGTGCGGGCGGCCCTGGCGCTCGCGACGACCCTCAACCGCACCCTCGTGCTCCCGGAGCTGTGGTGCGGGCTCGACCGGTGGTGGGCGCCGCACGCGGGCACGATCCCCGGGTCGCAGTTCGAGCTGCCGTTCCGCTGCCCGGCCGACCACGTGCTCGACCTCGAGGGCGGCCTCGCGGCCGAGCACCTGGACGCCAACCGGGACGAGTTCGGGCCCCCCATCCCCTTCCGCGAGCACAGCCTGTTCGCGAACCCGCAGATGCCGGCCGCGGCGCTCGGGTCGACCGTCCACGTGGACGCGTGCGCCCGGGGCACGCCCGGGTGCAGCGACGGGCAGAACCCCGCGACGACCGAGTACAACCGCGTGCGCGTGGCCGAGCGCATGCCGTCGGACCGCCTGCTCGCGTCCCTGGCGTCGGTCGAGCCCATCATGACGCTGCGCGTGTCCGGGGACGTGCGGCGCCTGTGGGGCGGCTTCAGCAGGGCCGAGGACGACCGGCGCTTCCGCCGCCGCACGTCGCACTATGGCGGCGTCTGGTGCTGCGCCGACGCGCACCCTGGCCACGTGCACTACGACCTGTGGTGGGACGAGGCGCACGTGGACAGGTTCGGGCGCAAGTGGGCCAAGGGGGAGTGGAGGCCGACGACGGGGCCTTGATCTCCGATCGCTTTTGATGGATCGGAATAGTGGGGCGGAGGGAATGGATGGATGGATGGAGGAGGAGGAGGAGGGGGCGGCGGCGGAGGAGCAGACGGCGGTGGCGGCCGGTGGGGGGGTTCGTCCTCCACGTGCCTCCCGCCACGGCGGGCGGGGCGGGACGGCTTGCTGTTGATTCCTTGTTTTTTATCGTGGAGACACACTTTTACACACACCCGTCCTGAAAAAATCTCTCCCGTCATCACCGCATCGCCCCGGCCCGCAGCACGTCGACCATGTTGTACACGCGCTGCGCCGCCCCCGCCTGCGCCGCGCGCGCGAGGAAGAGGGCCGCGTCGACGCTGCCCTCTGCGTAGACGCTGCGCCCGACCACGTTGTGCTGGAGCTCCACGGCCACGCTGCCGTCGGGCGCGACGAGCTGGTACGTGTGGAAGGCGTGGCCGTCCAGGGCGCCCTGGGGGACCCCCATCTCGGCCACCTGCGCGGGCGGGTCGCGCACCATCTGGATGTCGGCGGACGAAAAGGGGGCGGGGCGCAGGCGCGCGGCGGCCGCGGCCGCGGCGGCGCGCTCGCTCTTCCGGCGCGCGGTGGCGGCGCCGCTGCTGCTGCCGCCTGCCCCGGCGCGCCCGCCCCGCCCGTCGTCCTCGTCTTCGCTCTCGTCCTCCCCGCCGCCCGCCGCCGCCGAGGCCGCCGCGTACGCCGCGGGCACGGGGTCGACGGGCGACCCCGCCCCGCCCGCCCCGAGCGCCAGCAGCGACGCGACCACCGCCTTGGCCGTGCCGCTCGTGTCCTTCTTGGTCGACTGGTGCGACTCGACCACGCGCAAGGTGTACCCGGAGAAGGCCCCCGGGAACGCCTCCGCGGCCATCTCGAGCATGGCCTGGAACGCGACGATCTGCTTGCCCATCTGCGGCGCGATGACGGCGTAGCACCCGCTCGCCTTGGCCTCGGCCAGCAGGCGGTCGCGGTCGCCGCCCGTGGTGCCCATCACGAAGGGCACGCCGTGGCGCTGGTACAGGCCCGCCATGTCGTGCACGGCGTCCGGCGCGGTGTAGTCGACCGCCACCAGGCGCGCGCCGTGCGCCGCGAGCGCGCGCTCGAGCTCGGCGTCGCGCCCCGACGGGCCGACGGCGGCGACGGCCGCGTCGGTGCCGGCGACCGGGATCCGCGGGCGGTCGCGCGCCATGTCGTCCGTGGCGACGAGGGTCTTCGGGTAGATCTCGATCCCCGCGCGGAGGGCGGCGCGCGCGACGGCCTGGCCCATGTTGCCCGTGACGCTGTTGATGAGCAGGACTGGGCTGCTGGCGTCGCTGCCGCTGGCGCTGCTGCGGCTGCGGGCGGCGACCGACGAGCGGTGGCGGCGTGCCGGCGACAGCAGCAGCGGGCGTTGTTGTTGTTGCTGCTGCTGCTGCTGCTGCTGCTGCGGCAGCTGTTGCAGCTTGCGCTTGCTGGCGGCGGCGCGGGTGGCGCCGCCAGCGCTGCTGCGCATGGGGGCGGCGTGCATGCTTTTCGTGGATCGGGCGCTCGAGTGTGGACGTTGGTGAGCGAGTCGCGCGAGATCGTCGGCGCGCGGGCTCGCTGCTTGG
>Ga0315905_10006601_pt1 | contig 11793 bp, 11 predicted proteins | sample LakEriMetagenome_5_FD_203522 | JGI IMG/M metagenome (GOLD analysis project Ga0315905, IMG submission 203522) | Freshwater fungal communities from buoy surface, Lake Erie, Ohio, United States - Buoy 4 MA121 | ecosystem: Environmental > Aquatic > Freshwater > Lake | place: USA: Lake Erie, Ohio...
GCCCCCCCCCCCCCCCCCCCCCCCCCCCCCCCCCCCCCCCCCCAAGTGAGAGAGAGAAAGTACCTGACATGATCTTCTTAATGTACGGCAAGTGCATTTCAATCGAGTGCTCCTCCTCGTCCACCTGCAACCACGAACTCGGACATTGAGGGAAAAGGGGGGAAAGAAAAGGGGGGGGGAAAGTAAACCCTAAACCCTGAACCTTATTCCCTAAACCCTAAACCCGGGCCTTCGAAAACAGATGCACTGGTGAACACAAAGTGACACGCACGCGCGCGCGCGCACACACACACACACACACACACACACACGTATGTGTACAGATTGCATATGTACACACATACATGCACACCTCCGCATCCATGACCTCAAACTTGCCCGTGCTCAGTAATTCTGCATTGACTGCCGCGTCCACCTCCAAATCTCCTGTTTCGGATGCAGGGTTTAGAATTTTGTGTGCAGTGTTTAGTCGCGATTTGTATTTTGTTTTGCAGTCGACGTCTGTGGTGTGACAGTAGAGACCTAGGGGCGTTGCGTATGTCTTGTGCCCCGTCACCGCGCATCCAGGAAGGTAGTGGTGGTGCGACGGGCCGAGAATAAAGACGCGTTTGACCCTGATAAAGCATGCGCAGCCCTTATGGTCAGGCTGCGTCGACGCCCGCAGCTGTGTTACGCCCGCAACGCTGGATGGTAGCGAGCGTGCGTTGCGGGCGGTGTGTCACGCTGCGCGCAGCTCGGGCAAGTATGCCGCACATACCTGCTGGGGTCAATGTGACGGTACGCGTAGGCGGCAGTCGGGCCCTGCCAACCGGCGGACTCCTCGCGCGTGAGCAGGCGACATCAAAAGCTAGCGCGCACGAGTGCAGAGGCCGGATGGTAAGGGCGCAGCGGCACGCACCGAGTATGAGTAGCCGGCGTGCGGTGCAATCACGCCGCAGGCCGGCAGCATCCCGTCCGCAGGCTTCGCTGCTTGCAGCCACCTGAGGCCAGGGACAAAAGGGTTTACAGCTCGTAGTTTGTCCTTGGGCGCTATGCGCGCCTGTTGCGCAGCGCTGGCAGGCGCGTCGCAACCCGATGCACGGGCGTGACGGCGCCAGCATGCACAGTCGCACGATGGCTGCCCCGGCCCGTCCGGCGCGCTGCCGCACGGCGCCCTCGGTCGCGAGCGCGGGCGGTTGCAGCGCACTTTTTAGGGCGGAGCATGTGAGATGGAGCAAGTGGTGCGCGCAGGCGCGCAGCGCAGTGCCGGAGGGCACGAGGGCAGGGATGGCAGGGAGTGAAGCTGACCCAGTGAGCTGGGCGTCGAGCTGCGCCGCGTTGCTTGTGTACCACGAGCCCGCCTTCCCGGCGCGCCGCTTTGACATTTCTTTCTTTATGTTGTACCTTAACTCGATTAATTCGTGCATGGCGTGATTCCGTTTAAGAAATTGAACCTGGAAGTGCTCCACGCCCCGGGTGCTCAAGGATGATCCTGCCACTCGCGGACCTTGCGCTCGCGCGCAGCCGCAGCGGTTGGTCCGCGCCCGAGCACCCCGCCGTCCCCCAGGTACTTTAGACGCAAGTTGTCCCAGCGCGGAGACGGGCTCTAAAGCGAGTTGCGCGTGCTGTTTGCGTCCGCAGGAGCACCTGGCGGACGCGATGGAGGCCTCCATACGCAAAGGCGATGTGAACGCGATCCTGGACGGCCTGAGACAGCTTTTCAACCGCCGCAAGCACGGCGCCGTCGCTGCCGCCGGGGCCGCGGAGCCGGATATTCCGCCCCGGATCCTGCACGCAGTGGTGCGCTCGTTCGAATGGGCGCACGCGAGCGTGCAAATCGGCGAGCTTGGCTGCGGCTGGCTCGCGCTCTCCGTTGGTGAGGACTTTTGCAGCGCATATCGCATTGACCTGTGAGAGAATGGCCTGCTGTGCTGACTGGGGGATGCACGCACACAGATGGAACACCGCGTCCGTTTCGCGAGGCACTGTGGGGGACGCCAGGATTGGCCGACGCACTGTGTCGCATTGGCGAAAACGGTTCTGCGCAGGCACGCGTGTTCGCCGGCATGTGCCTCAAAGAGCTGCTCAAAGGTGCTTGCCCCTGGCGCCAGTATTAGAGTACGCCCACACAATGGTCAAGCAGCTTGCCACTGGCAATGGGTGTACTGACGTTTCCTTCGCTGGCAGGAATGGGGTACAAACGCGCAAGGGAGCTGATAGAGATGCCCGGCTTTCCTCCATGTATCAACAGCATGCTGTGCAGCCCTCTAGAAGAGGAGCGGCTCAGTGGAACTCTCATTCTAGGCGAGCTGATCGGCGAGGGTGGCGAGGTCACTTCGTGTATGCTGGCGTACACGTCTGAACCTATGGCAGGAGTGCTTGCATCGATGCGCTTCCCCGCCGTATTCGAATATACGCCCGCCCGCCCGCCTGCATCGCTGCATGCGCACGTGTGAGCATCGTGAGCATAATTTCACCTCACTGTGCGAATGTCATCATGCTTGCATGCGTGTGAGCACACAGGAAGCGGTGAATCTCATTTTCCGGACGTGCGCGGTGGCTGTGGCGAGCTTGCTGGCGTCGTTACGTCAAAGTAACCAGGCTGATGCGCTCGTTGGGCTGTGGTGTGTGGGTCGCCTAGCTCGCTCGAGTAGCGGCCGAAAGGTCGGGTTCAATCGTGTTCGCATGTGCATGCTTGCTTGCGCATGAATACATCCAAACACGCTCGCGCGCACACAATACGTAAAGCAGGCACTCAAAGAAGCCGAGACCGTCGAGTTGCTGCGCCGTTGGGCAAAATCGCATAATTGTGCCAACGAGGGAGAGGCCTACAATGCCGAACACCTGTTGGCGACACAAGGCCTGTTGCTGGTGGCGCTTGTCAACGCCGATACCGCGAAACCTCGCGAATTTGACATGCTGGTGCGACTGCGTTGCCACTTCTGCTCCTGTCTATGCGGCGGATCGTGGAATAGCAACAGAGCTACAGGCCACTCCTCCTCGCACAGGCAGCTGTAAGCCTTGAGTACCACCATTTGTGTACGGAATTGCGGATCCTGATCTTCCTGACCTTGATGGCTGTACGCCTACATGCATGCACGCAACTTACAAAAACATATGTATGCTATGCATTGGTGCGCAGGCGCACGCCCTCACGCCCTTTCTCGGTGCTGCCTGTCAGCACCCTTCGCGCTCTTGGCGGTTGAATTTTGTGCGGCTAGAGCTGTGGGAGATTCTATACACTCTCTCTCGGCTCATGCCGCTGCAGGATAAAGAGCTCAACTTCGACTACAGGTCATTGTTGGACTCTCCTTCGCATAATTCATGCACACTGACAAAAGTGTACTGTCGATTATCAAGGCAGTAATCATACGATGTGTGTGTGCATGCTACGTGCGTACACATTGATTCCAATGTTACAACAGCACCATTCTCGACTTTATGATGCACGCCTTCCATGAGGGAGTGCGTGAGATAGCGATGTGGCGGGAGCACAAATACGCATCAGCAGCACCATCAGCATCCTTGCATGTCTCCCATGGGTCCAAGACGAGCAGCGACAGGCCTAACAACGATGTGGTTGACGATAATCTCTGGACCCGCTGGGAACTTGCTTTCGAGTATCTGGGGTAATGAGCCTGTGTGCGCGTGCGCGTGTGCGAGGGTCTTGATTAAAATGAATGCATGTGAAACAGATATTTCCCTTCACTCTAACCCGAGTCGGACCCATGTTACAGACGGTGCTCACATTTGCACTGGCAGTGTGGCCTTCCCAGCTGTACTTAGAGTTTGAGTGTGGCCCAAGCTGTTTTACTCAGTAAAGAGTACAGGATAGTGTAGGCCTCTTGGCCATACTGCGAGATACAGTATGGGAAATTGTTTGCATTTTTTTGTGTGTTTAACGATGAAGTTTTCTTGTTTGCATTTTTGCATTTTGTGTATGCGTTTTTGGAATTTTTGAGTGCATTTTTTTTGCGTACATTTTTTGCATTTTTTTATATGTAGCGATAAAGTTTAAGTTACGGCGTAAACATCCCGGGCTTACCGCAAGTAAACAGAACGGGAGTGGGGCCTTCGACCGTACTTTAAGTTACGGCGTGGGCTCGAGGGCCCGCACCGGGCCTCACTGTACGGCGTTTACATGCGCCGTCTGTGCTGTGGAACTTGACATACCGGCACGTACTGAGTGGAACGTACATGAAAGTGCCTTGGATTGTCTGACATTGTATACCTGAATGCCGTTCAGGCGATGCATGCACCAGTTGGCGAGCCATCGCAATTGCAGGCAGCAGATGATTGCATCCCATCTCGCCACTTGTCTGGAGGCCTTTGTCGTGCTTCAAAATGAAGGCTGCGAGCGAGGCCTCTGCCGGTACACGTCATGTTTGCTCTGTGTCTCTCGCGTGGTTAGAATACACGTATACAACCGTTGATCGTGCAGTGTCAGCGCATGCATGCTCACCTCATTTCCATCCTTGTGCACACTTGCATATGACACTGTACACTCACATACACAAACACCTGCAGGCAAAATGTCAACACCGACACGTGGGCCTGTGGTATCATCCACGCGCTGTCTCTCGACGCAGAAAAAGGTCAAGAAGGGGCGCTGTATGACGGAAGCGGTTGTCATGCATTGTCGAGTGCAAATAGCGCTGTTGACGCCAAGACATCGCCTCTACCATCGGGGGTGCCAACTGCAAAGGCAGCATCCATGCAAGATGCCGTGAAAGCTGACGCAGATTCAGGCGGACTTCTTTTCGGGCCACAGCTGGGCTCAAATGATGAAAACGTTTCGCCGCAAACCAACTTGAAGCGCTTGGGAGCCGACGGTGTCATAAGCACGCAAAAGAAGTCTCAACGAGACTCTGGTCCTGGTCGTCAGGGCAGTGCTCTCCATGTGTCTGTGAAGAAAGGCTGCACTGTAGGGCAGGAGGAAGGGGCGGGATCCTGTGCAAGTGCACGAGAGGCTAGGTTGGCAATGGCGCTTGAGCGGACAGTCGTACGCATGCGGGTCACGCGAACCCTTCGCTGCGCTTTTGATGCGTTGGAGTGGAACTGTCGCACTGGCTTTCAGGCCAAGCAACACGCCGTCGTGTTGTTCGTTCAACACAGCAAAGGACTCGCCGTCAAGATTATGCATAGATGGCGCTTTGGCACCTGCAGGGCCAAGTGGATGCGTCATCTTGCAGCGTTTGCTTGCTTTAGGGTGGACAAAAACGTCATAGCTGGTCATTTTGCTCACTGGAAGCACAATCGTCTCAGTCAGCAGCGACCTCAATCCTTCCGGGCCACCCTCCTTCCATGGAGCAGCCACTGCGGCGACTCTGAGGCAGAGAAACAAATGAGGACAAGCGCTTGGCCAGACGATCGGATGCGGGTTGTCCAGCTGTCAGGAGATGCTCGACACGAGGCTGTGCGAGTCCATGCCTCGACGACGTCAACGGTCGCAATCAACGCTCATCATTCTGCATGCTACCATAATGCTCCATGCACCTCCGATTCTGCATACTATTTCCCGGCGGATTCAGCGCTCCACCATTCCGGCAGTCCCTGCTCAGTGACCGTTGGAAGTGAAAGGGGAGCGAGTGATATCAATTCCAGATTTGAAGAGGCCTCGGTCTTGGAAGATCAGATGAAGGCCTTGAAATCTGACATCGACCAGGTGAGTGGTGTGTCTGCACAATTGCAGTTGGCCTGGCGAATGTGCGGAGAGAAACCTGCGCGTGCGGCATGCCTGTTCCTCCAACCCCTCTTCTCTCTCGTTCGCCTGCAATAGGTGATGTCAAGATTGACACTGCACCATTTAACAACGAGCCCGGGCCTATCCTTCCCAGCGCGCGCTGCTGCTGCTGATGATGGCTCCATGCTATCTCCATGGTCGTGAGTCCCAACGCCCTCCATTGTACTTCACGTCTCTTATCATGTGTGGTTTTCCTGTTCGATTGTGCATTAATGCTGCTTTTATTGAGTGATTTACGGAAGCAGGCATTCGGATTTTGACCTGCCTCCTCCTCCGCCGATTTGCGGTCTGGGAGAAGGGAACGCCACGGAGCGGGAAGCAGATGAGGTGCGAAATGACACGGGAATGAAACCTCCTCCGCCTCCACGCAATACCGCCGCCGGCATTCAGTCACAGCCCTCAGTTCTCATGTCAATGGGGCTGTCCTCCTTCTCAAGTTCACATGAAGGTGGGTCCTGGTCTTTGTCACTCAACACTGTCACGTGTTTCCCACAGTTAATGGCCCACAGCTAATATTTTTGCAACGCCAGGCGACTTAGCAGGGACTCTGCGTCCAGGACTCAGAGCTCTGATAGGAGCGGCTGACACGGGACCATGGTGTGTGCACGATGGAGGAGGGCAGTATGCCCCAAGTTCGTGGCAGTATTCGCGGCCTTTCAAAAGTTCACAGCAGAGTCTGCCCTCCGCCTATGTCGCTTTCCAGGACAACACCCTGGGCAGGTACACATTTATAAACGGCGAGTCGGACGTCGTCGGCGAAGGCAGGACTGGCACGCGTGTCCGCGCCCCAGTGCGCATGCTGCGCGAAGCCAATAAGGAGGCAGCATGATTAATATTTCTAGATACATAAATATACACGTATGTGTATATTTACATTACATAGCGCATTGGAATATGGAAGCTCGCCACAATTGAGGGACGCGCCCGGGCGCCCTTGAGATGCGCCCTGCAACTCGGACCGTTAATCCCTGCAAAAGCACCTAAAGCTACTGACTCCTGGATGTCCAGCCGCTCTACCAACTGGCAGGGGGGGGAACCGCGAGGGCCCGCAGGCCGGCCACCCGCGTGCCCTAGTGCCTATACCGACTTTCGTGTGCATCTTTGATAATCGTCGTTTTCTTTTGCCTTCAGAAGGCTGTTGTTGTGACAATTGTGAGGGAGCCTGGGGTTTGCTCAACGCGCATCTCGCGGCGTTCAGGGTTTCTCACGCCGTTCAGGTTTCACGTTTGTACTGTGAGGCGAGCGTGTGACTGGAGGACAAGGAGGGAAAGAAAGATAAGAAACGCCCCTGAGTCCAGCGCCGCCAGAGCACGCTAGGTCCGCCTTATCAAACCGTTGCCCTTATCAAACCGTTTAATCTGCGTATGTAGAAATTTGAGTAGAACCCGTTTACTGTGCCAAATAGAAGCGATTCTCAGCGGTTCAATTGCCTAAGGCGAGGGATTTTAAGGGCATCTTGGGACTTAAACAGAAATGGAACGGGTTTACTGTGCGAAATAGAAATTCGTCTTAAAAACTTTTAGTGGAGAATCAGAAAACGCTCAGCGTCACTGTCAGAGACGGAGTGCTCATTCTCCTCATCGTCCCCAACCCCATCCGAGCCCCTTGCATCTGTCTCATCTTCGGCTGCTACAGGTACTACGCTCAAGTTCCCCACCCCCGCCATCCCCCCCCCCAAGCCAGTAAAGGCATCGTCGTCAAGAGCAACAGGAAGACTGTTGGCGTTCCACATTGAGAGGAGCGTCGTGTATATCAGGTTGAGGCACCCAAAGGCAAAAACTCGCTGCTGGAGCGGCACCAACCCGTAAAGGACGGCTGTGAACGGGAGAAAGAAGCCGACAGTGCCACGCAGCAACTCCTGCCAGTCTGAGCGCCAGATCGATGGCACGCGGCGCAGGTTTGCAGGCACGGCCTGCATGTCGCGCGACTCCAGCACAGCCATGGCCAGCAAGAACCAGGCACACCAAATAGGCGTATATACCATGGTGTCCGCCGCAGTCTTGGACAGCGTTTGCATGGCGCCCTGGCCATCGCCAATCAAGCCGTCCAAAACGACGAACCAGGTGTGATAGAATGCCCCGTCTGCGATGCCGAAGAGGGCGAGCCTTTGCGTCCTAGCTGCATCGAAGCGCACTTCAGCACCGTTGGCCTTGGCGAGCCTTCTTTCTGTCAGCTGTGCCAGCGTGTCGCTCACCGCATAGCTGCACGCAACGGCCACGCTGTCTGAGAGCACCCCGCTGCTGTCGAACTCTGCCCAGGCGCGGGCTGCGTTTTCGAGCTCGACCATGGGCAGCGCGCAAGGACAGGGGCGCGCGACACCGCCCGCGTGGATGCGCGCCTGCGTTGCCCGGTTGAAAGCCCATGGGGCTGGGCTACAAAACGCGCCATACGACGTCTGGAGATGCTGAGAGGACGGGGGGGGGATAAGGTATGGACAATCAGCAACAGGGCGCTTGGGGGCGCGTGGAAACAGGGCGCTTGAGGTTGCTGGGTGCACCGGATGCTGCAAACCCCCAGCTCCTACGCGCACAGTGTCTGCGTGTTTTCATGCAGACTTGTCCTTGCTATCCCTCCGATCGCGTATAGGCCTACTGCGCCTTACCAGGACATACACTCCTAATGCCACTATGGCACACAGGCGCGCTCGATTGCCGTTGTTTTTTGTTGCTATGTGCGTGACCACGTGTGCGTTTGCGTACCAGGACTGGCGCAGACGAAACCCCCAGCGCCGCTGAGGCATCGGGCCGTGAAGACAGGAGCAGCAGCGCCAGCGCGGTTGCGGGGCGTGCCGGCATTCGCGCTACCCGTTGTGTCCTCAGTGTGCCTTTCATCCCAGGTGATTTTTGGTCCACGGGCTGCGAGGCCGCTTACTACAGGGTTATGCATAGCTGAAAATATGTGATAAACGATTCTCCAATCGTGTATCACCTATAAACGACAAATAAACGATCTCTCTTCGGCTTAGACCAGACATGAACACCAACAGAACACCTCTAATCCCAAACCGAAGGCGTATGCGACGGTTTTGAAGTGGGTGCCTGTGTTGAATATTCAAAATCGTGTGTAAAAAGACATGCACCAAGTCACGGTAGATCGAGGACCGTAGAGGGAGGACACGGGATCCTGTTGAACCAGTGTCATCAAACAAAGAAACACACGGTACGACGAGGTTCGCCATGTCTGAACTCGCGTTGCTCGACCCTGTCCTGGTCGATAGCCTGCTACAGCAGCACCTGGCGAGCCCAGGCATTCTCGACGACGAGGTGATCGAGAAGATGCGCACGCTCGGTGTTACCGTCAGTTTCCTGCCGATGCAGTGCGTGTTCATGGCAAAGGTGTACGAAAGGGCGCACCGGGAAGCCGTCGATCGCCGACGCCAGCTGCGCCGGCAGGAGCTGCAGGAGGGCTGCAGGTTCATGGGGCGTCTCAGTGTGACGCTCTTTGGGGTCGAGGGTCTCCAGCTTCCACCGCCGCAGGACGGCTGGCAGCACGCGTCCATTATCTGCCAGCTGTGGATGGACAATCAATTGCGGCCCACAACCCGCTGCAGCGCACCTACCCTCTATTGGGACCAGGAGTTTGAGTTTGACGTGTCGAGGCCGTGCTCAAAATTCGTCTGCAAGGTCGTGCGGGTGCTCGTGCCGCTGCAACCTGCACAGCCTGCAACTGCGGCGAGGGGCTCGGTTCGCAACATGTCATCGCTTGTGCCGGACACGCCCACAAGCAGCGGCACGGCGAGACAGCGGGGTGGGGACCTGGGGACGCAGGAGAGTGGGTCGTTTATTGATAGGACTCGCGAAATGACTGTCACCCTTGCTGCAGCCGAGGTGCCACTGTCGACGCTAGAGTCGTGCAAAGCTCGCAAGCTCTGGGTGTCGCTCCAGTCCATCTGCGAGCAAACCGCGGGCAGCGGAAGCAAGGACGAGAAGGCGACCACAGCTGACCGTGATGCACCGCCCGCAAACGAGGCAAGTATTGCGGGAGCGGAGGCAGACGCCGCGAATGCGAAGAAGGGATTTGCCGCAGACGCTGTGGGCGCGGGGGGGGGATCGGCGCACGCAACAGCATCTGGGGATGCGGAGCAGCAAGCCCTGGCCGGGTGGGGGGAAGTGAGTGGTGCTCGCGTGCAAATGAAAATGCAATATCAGTACAGCGACAACTACATGGCGCATTCTGTGCCAGACGTGACTGTTGACTTTCGCATTTGCATTCTAGGTCATCAGCAAACCCCTTCATGTGTGTATGGTTTGAAGTTTGCATTAGTGGAGCGTTCATGCAACGGCCCTCCGTCGATTTTGGCACATGCCTCCTAAACATGACACCTCTCTCTTTTGCTCCGCCGTTTCTTGGTGGCCAGGTGCCGGCGGCGCAGTGGGGCGAAAGATGTTGGATTGCTTTTTAAAAGCGGAGGTCTGGCCTGCCTCACGAATCGTGGCGTGCACACGCAGCCTGAACAAGGTACAGGCAGCGGCAGCAGCGGGGGTGGTGTGCACGAACAATGTTTCGGCTGCAATGCAAGGATGCCGCGTGCTCGTGCTCTGCTGTCGCGCCGACCAGCTCGTCAATCAGGCAAGCATTCACCTGCGCGCGAGAGATGACGCGCGAGAGAGCGAGAGAGAGCGCGTCAGGAATGCCTGGGGAAGCGTGAGGGTGTATGTCATAGATGCGCGAGAAACAAAGCAAGGCGGTGATAATGAGTGTCATTGGACAACCATTGAGTGTCCAATCTATTTGTGTTTGCACATGCCCCGCTGCGCCTGCACCGGCAGGTAGCGCGGGAGGTTCGCGCCAATCTGGCACCCGACGCCCTGGTGCTCAGCGTCATAGTCGGGCTCACAAGGCAGCGGCAAGCGCAACTGCTTGGGATTCAGGAGACGCAGCTTTGCCGTATCGCCGCTCCCGACGCTGTGGCTGTAGAAGCCACCTATTACGAGCGTGTACGAGATGCCTCCCACCTCCCAGCCAATGCTGGTGCCACAGGACAGGGTTTGAGCGGCGGCATTGGCGGGGACGAAGACGGCAGCGCCCGAGGCAGAGGCGATCACGACGACGCCGCGCCTGCTGGCTCTGATTTTATGACCCTGGAGCCGGGGAGTGATGGAGCAGGACCAGGAGGGGGTGGCGGGCAGGGAAGACAGGAAACGGAAGAGGGGGATGCTGATGGCAACAGAGCGGGGGCTGACGCGGGTCCATCAACAGGGGAAAGGACAAATGGGGAGTCAGAGGCTTCCCCGCCTGCCCCCGACGGCGTCGTGACTGCCGACGAGCCCCACGAGCCCGTGTCGTCCAGCACTGACCATGGTACGGCTGTCGCCAGAAATGGTGTAAAGACAGAGGGGGCTCAGTTGGGTGGGGGCGAGCGTCGGCCGGATGATGCCCCCGGAAGTAATGCAAAAGAGGATGGTGTTGGCAGTGGTGATTCTGGAGCACATGTTGATGTCCCAGGAGACGATGAAAGAGCGGTTGCAGGAGGGGCGGGAGCGCCTGATGATGCGCCTGGAAGCAATATGAAAATGGGCGAGGAGGTTGGTGATCAAGTTCGAGGGGCTAGAACTTTGGAGGAAGGGCGGCGGGGCGGGCAGCCAGTAGTTAGGCAATGGAAGGTGCAGCGCGCTCTCACGTATGAGGAAATCAGCCAGGAGGAGGCAAGGGTAAAACTTGAGAAAGAAAAGGAGGAGGCGCGGACAAGAGTGATGCGGGGAGCTGCGTTACAAACCACTTTGCTTATGGCTGCGAGCAAGATGGTATCTGACACCAGAGCCATGATTGAATTAGTGGAGAATGTGTCCACAGCCCTCCGAGGCATTGGTCGCCCTCGCTCTCGCGGAGGAGCTACAGGAGAGACTCCGAAACCGGAGGCGAAAGGGCTGGACAGGACGCATGCATTGGCAGCTGCGATCAACGCCCTCACTGCCACGGTCTCCTTCCCTCTGGCTTACAGGTGAATAATTGTATCGTAAAGTCTAGCAAAGCCTACACACGCGTTGCCTTTAAAGGCAGGCGTTGCAGGATGTAGACTTTACTAGACGTAAAGTAGACTTTACTAGACGTAAAGTAGACTTTACTAGATG
>Ga0315905_10006602_pt1 | contig 11792 bp, 10 predicted proteins | sample LakEriMetagenome_5_FD_203522 | JGI IMG/M metagenome (GOLD analysis project Ga0315905, IMG submission 203522) | Freshwater fungal communities from buoy surface, Lake Erie, Ohio, United States - Buoy 4 MA121 | ecosystem: Environmental > Aquatic > Freshwater > Lake | place: USA: Lake Erie, Ohio...
TTTGATTCAAGGCTTGTACTAAATCCTTTTTTATAATTTGGAAGATGACCATGTAAAATAACGATAGTTTTAAAATTATCTTTTAGACTTTTTATTTAAGACAATCGAATATAATAAAATAACTGCCACGATGACATCTACCACATTCCACAACACCCTACCCAACGAAATCTTAATAAATGGTTGAAATAAGATTGCCAACGCAATGTAAAACAAAGCCCATTTTGTTTGCTTTTCTTGTTCGCCAAATGCAAAATAACCAAAGGCTATACAAGCGACAAAACGTACGAATTGGTAATAGCCATAAGGCATATCTGCAAGGCAGAGAAGAAGAAGGAGAGCGAGGAGGAGTTTTGATAAGATTATCATTCTATTTTAACTTCACCAATTTTGGGTGTAATTTGAATTGTAAATTTTCTATTCTCATCTTCATTTAATTCTCTTGATTTTCCAAAATAACCGCTTCCAACAATCATTAATTCACAATTATTTATTTTTTTAAATTCAAGACCCATTGACTCCCAATAATTAACTAATGATAATGACCTTTCATAACTCTTTTTATAACCTACATCTGGCATATTTATATAATTGTCATTTGATCTTTGAGTATTACCTTCAATTATGAGAAGATAACTAACGCTATTATTTGTCTTATTCAAATTCTCCATAAGAGTTAAAATACTTTTTCCTGCTTTAAATAAATCTTCTCTTGTTTTAATATCTAGATCAAAAATATTAGCACTGTTACTCAAAAAATTAACATTTAAATTTAACTTATACCTCTGATTGACTGGGTCATAAATAAAATATTCTTTAGGTAATGCTTTAACTGCATCCTGTATTTTTTTTATTTCACGCAATTGTAACTCGGTTGCTTTTTTCTGATTTGTTAATTTAAGATAAGTTAATACGTAAAGTACCAACATTATAAAAAATAAGCTAGTCATCAAGTCAGTAAAACTTGGCCAAAAGAAATCTGAGCCTTTACCTTTCATAATTTATGTTTATTTTTTTGACTTAAATAGGCCCTTAATCGATTTTACTAACTCATTCACTTTATAAGACAAACTTGATTTCTCAATATGTTGAAGAACTGTAATAGATCTAGTCATATTTTTATTTAACTCATCTATCGATTGTTTCAATCTTTCACCCTGACTTGCCGCACTTGTTTTAAATTGAGAAACATCTGTTTTTAAAGAGGATAAATGTTCTAAATTTACAAGATTGGTTTTGGATTCTGATAAGGCTTTCTTAAGAAGGTCTGTCTCATCAACAGTAAATTGTTTGACTGAATCACTAGTGTTTAAAATTATAGTTTTTAGTTCATTTAGAGCATCAGTTGTGAAATGACTAACGTCAGCAACTGCTCTAGAAGTAAAATCTTTATGCTCGTTCAATTTATTGAAGTGAGAAGTCAAAAATTCCATCAATGTTTGACTTTGATCGAGCTTATTTTCGATATTCTCAGCAATATTTTTGAAATTGTTAGTTCTTTCTAATAGCTCATTTGATTTTGATATTAGATGATTTGAATTCTCAACAAATAGATTAACATTAAACAAATTAGAATTGAATTTTTCAAAATGACCTACTGAAACATCTAACTGCTTCAAAACAGCTATATTATAATTAGTTATATCAGATACTTTTGCATTGTTAATTGCATCCAATAATTCTTTTTGTTCTTTAATTGCATTTCTACTTGAATCAAAAATACCTTTTAAACCTTTCAAATTTGTAGAAAACTCACTATTAAACTTAATTAAATTTCGTTGCAATGACTCAAAAGTAGATGCTAAACCTTGATTAATAACAGGTAGCAACTCTATTTGAATAAACGTATATAAATCATTTTTTTTAGATTCGCAGTAACTTCTTGCTCCTTTATAAAACCAACCTGTATTTATAATAGTAAGAAGCAACCCGATAAAACTAGCAATCATCGCAATCTTCACTCCTCCAATCAATAAACCTATACCTTCATTTAATAATATATCTTTTTCCTTCGTATCAAATACTGCTGCTAAATCTGGCATATTAAATAAACCTATAACAATTCCCACCATCGTACCCATCAACCCTAAATACAAGGGTATACCTATAGATAAATTAATATCTTCTTCTACAGCATCCGTATTACGTTGAATGATATCTTTAATTAAATTGAAATCTGACGCCGCACCTCTGTTTCTTAATAAATAATTATTAATTGAAAACAATATTTTATCTAATACAGGATTATCAGTTGTATATAATACATTACTTTTTTCAATGATAGTAACTTCTGTTAAATCTATATTAGTATCACTTTTCTCTACCGTTATAAGTTCATCATCTTCAGATAACTGAAGTGTTGAATTCAATTTACTCTGAGCGTTTTTATAACTATCAACTTTATCTAAAATTTGTTTTGGTGTTAGATTTTCTAAATCATAAACTGGTAATAAAATTTTAGAAACTTTTAGCGCATCTAGTCCAGGTATAATATTTCTAAAAGAAATAATTTGTTTATAGGTTGTATAAAATAAATATACCTGAACAGAAATTATTCCAATTACTAATAAGATTTCAAAATTTTCAACCATCATATCTAATTTTTGATTTTTTTGTTACACGCCATTTTCCGTTTTGTAATTCTACTTCTCCAGGCTGATCGGTTTTAATTTTTATTGCTTTTGGATTAAATGCATTCGTAGCATCACATACTGGATCAATACTTTTATCCGGAAATTGTAGTGCTAATCGTATCGAACTTTCTCGATCATCTATTTGAAAAATTGCTTTGTTTGCATTCAATTTGGTAAATCGATATATGGATGCCCCTTCTTTAAAGTTGGGGGAAGCTGAACTTTCATTAAAACTTCCATCCGTATTTGGCGTAGACAGGTAGAAATAGTTTTGTTCTGTATCTTTAATTATAGTGTTACCTCCAGAGATGTTAATATTTCCCGAACCTGATTGACCTATGCTTGGTGGTTGATTCCCTACAGAAAGTTTATTGGTTAAATTTTGAATACTTGCTTCTAAATCTCTTATTCGATTATTAATATCTCTAATTTCATCTTTGCTTACTTCGTTTCTTGTAGGTATTGAAAAATTGTTTTTTGCAGCAAAATGTTCATTCATTCTTCTACTTTCAATGATTCGATTGATAAGTGAATCATAATTTTTACCTTCTAAATTTGAATTACCGAAACTGCGGATTAATAAAAGAATTAGTAACAATAAACAAATTAGAATTAGATAATCTGCTAAACCACCTAAAAAACTAGTATCATCTGATTGAGTCGTATCTTGACCTTCCTCTGAATTAATAGTATCTGACTGGTTATTTGTATCTACTATTTTTGATATATTGTTCTCATCTATTTTTAAGATCTTCTTTAACTGAAATTTTAATTTTTGTTTGAATTCAGAGTCAGATAAATTTATTTTGTGATTGTGAGCAAAAGTAGAAATTTTTGCATATCGATCTTTATTATTAAATATTTCATCAGTAAATAAATTAATACAATCTTCTATGGCCATATTATTTCTAAATGGTGTCAATTTAGATATTTTTGCAAATTCTTGACTTAAACCTCTTGTTTGACTTATATTGGGAGGGATACTACTTAAAATTATATTTGAATCTATTGATGTAATAATTTCGCAATTACATTTATCCTTAAATTTATTAAGACTTTCCCTATCACTTTCTAATGACAACTCGACACTTTTACAATTCAAATAATCAATTGCTTTTTGATACGACTCTTCAGTTACAAATTGTGCATTTATTATACCAAAACAAGATAATTGAAGGATAATTAGAATTAGTATATTTTTCATATTAATTATTTATAGGAGTTAAATGAGCTAATTGATTAGATAAATAGTTGATTGCGCCGATTACTGGATAAAAGAAAAGTGTTTCTTCCAATTCTTTATCATCCGTAGCAATCTCATCCAATTTACGGTTGTATTCTAAACCATCTTCCAGATAGTCGCGTACATGTTTGTTTAATTCTGTCTTAAATAATTCTATTGATTTTTGAGAAGCATTAAAATAATCTGCAAAACTGTACATTGAATTTAACTCCATAAAAAAGGCATTAAATTCATTTACATATTTAGCGATTTTAGCTTTATTGGTGTCATCCAAACAATCATAGGTTAGTTTTTCTAAACCATCAATACACGTGTAAGTTGCTTTTAGTGATTGTATATCTATTGACATATCTTCAGTCAACATCAGTCCACCTTTACACGTTACTTCTTTCGGAATATCTTTCTCAGACTCTACACTTAAACCATCCATATCAAATGTTTGATTGTAAACCAATTCAAATATTTTCTTGGAATAATTGGCTAAAATTTTAGCGTCACTTGTAATAATATTTAAAATTTTAGAACCAGTTCCACTGAAAACGATGTGTTTAGGTAACTCAAGTTCTTCTTGTTTCATTAAAGAAGCAATGTGATAGATGATTGCTGTGTAGAAATAAAGGAAAACAATTTTTAAATCTTCGTCGTTTGCAAGCAATGCATTATAAGAAAATAATTTTTTATCTTTTATTTTAGGATTATTTTCAATTGAAAAGAAAAATGCATTAATATCTTCTGTTCTATTTTTGTCTTTGATAGTAGATAACACCTTAGACAAATCATATAATTTATTGGTTGCTAGTAAATTTTCATAAAAAGGATAATATTTACTAATTATCCCATTGGAAGTAGCAGCACCGTATTCACTAAACCCATCACCAAAAATTGAATTAGCAGCAAATTTAAACGATGTTAATAACAAGGGTTTGTTTGACTTAAAAACAACTACATCGGATGTTCCACCTCCTATATCAATGGATACAACTGGTTTGTAAGAGCCTTGTAGTTTATTTATACCTTTAAAATAGTAATAAGGAGCTAATGATTCAGGTACTCCTATTGCTAGTTGATTTGGCTTAAAATAAGTTTGAAAAAGTGAATTCCAAGTTTCTTCTAGCTGAGATTTTCTAGCTGGTTTCATACTCGAAGGATAAAACCAAATTATTTTTGTTTGTGCTAAGTTCCCTTTATTTAAAATAACTTTATTTCGCAATAACATCATAATTTTTTCAAAATATGCTGTTACTCGTTTTTCATTTCCCTTTTCTTTTTTAGCCCATTTTAAATTTGATTGTATTTTATCTTTTTCCGGTTTACGTTCATAAATAAATGGTATATTAAAATCAGCTAATGAAAAAGTTTGTGTATCAACATTTAAATTGTGACTCTCTGCCAATACAGTTCTATGTGGGAATTTATACTCCGAATCATTTCCTAATAATTGTGGTATAAACTCATGATCGATTAATTCACGAATTGCAATTGCTCCTGACCCTCCAAAATCCTCCGTTGTTTCTGTAGGATGAAATAAAGTTGCAATTTGAAGATCCTCTTTAGTTATGTCAAAAGGTTTAGGATTACCGCTATTTCCAACTTTGTATTCAATATGCGTATTCGTTGTTCCAAAATCAATTGAAAAACTAAACACTTCATTTCCTTCAAATGAAGGCTCCCATTTAGGAATAATAATACCTGATGCTCCCGAAACAACACTATTTTTAACTTGAATAAAATCAAAATTATTTGCTAAAACATAATATTGCGAAGTTGCCGTATCAGATGCATCTGGTTTTTTTATACTTCTCGTTTTTTTTGCTCTGACTTCGATTGTATCAGAGGTAGTATTTGTATAAAAATTTAAATCAAAATCTGCACTTTTGTGTTCTCCAATCACATCACGATCAATTAATTGAACACGATAGAACGGTTCTAAGTGTGAATTTGTATTTTTTATAAATGGAAAAAGCGTAATACCAAATTGATGTTCAACGATTACTCCTTTATTTTGTTCTTCATTCGGTTTATCAGAAATTTGATAGTAGATACGTTCAAAAGTGATAAACTCACCCTCTTTAACAATCGGAATTCTTAAGATAACTTTTACTGATCCTGCGGCACCTTGTATCATTTCAATTTTAGGTTTTCCAGCAGAACTATTTAATAGATCAATAGAATCAAAATAATCAAAAAACTCTCTTTTTATTGGTAATAGATACCCTTTAGAGTTGTCACCGTTATCAATAATTATGTTACCATTAAAATATTTTTCTTTATTGATTGGATAGACCAAACGTATTAAATATGGTTCTAAAAAATCACTTACAGTAACAAATGGATATTGAATATTTTTTCCTGGTAAAATTCTTTTTTCAATAGACGTTTGGGTTTCTAAATATGGTATATTTATGCTATTGTCCCATATATCATTTACATAACGAAGTGTTTTATTGAAATTATTTTGAAGTACCAAAGGTTTGAGTTCTCCTTGATATTTATGAGAATTAATTATAAAGTCACTTGATTGAACTGCAAGTAGTATATCTTCTTTTTTTCGTTTACGTAACGAAACTCCTATTATTTCAATAATATTTCCAGCTATTCCAGTGTCTAATTCAGTATAATTAGAATAAAAATCAGTTGCGTTTAAATTCTTAATCTCCTGAAAAAGAGCATGATTTTTTTGATCTAAAATTTTTAAACTTTTTTCTAAATATTCACTAATTACACCTAAGCGTTGTGCTAGGATTGGATTCGCTATAAAGAGTAAATGAATGTATTTTTGAAAATCTGCATCTCTTTCGTATAATGGACAATATTTATCATCAAACGTTACATCATTTTTTGTCAAATTGATTTGTGCATGCTTCAAGTCATTAGCTGTTGGAAAAAATAATGTTGCTGGAGAAGTACAACCTATGATTTTGTAATTGTATTCCAACAAGTAAAGACGTTTCAATAAATCAAAATTATAGGAAGCTTTATCTTGATCCAAGTATAATTCTAATGTTTCAGCAAGTTGTCTGTGACCATTGTAAGAGCTTTGTTTTAAAGCCTTAATTTCTGAGTCTTTATCCCAAACTATTATTTTAATTTTATCTTTAATAGAGTCATAATTAAATAATATTTCCGCTAGATCTAACGTATCAGAAACCAATTGTTCATCGTTTTCTCCGGCGATTACTTTCCCATCCTTTGAATAAGATCTTAAATCTGGTGTTTTTGCAATGTTATTAAACGCAGTTTTAACCAAATCCATTCTAGCAAAAGGACTAGGTATTGCTGTTGGTAATGAAACCTCACTTCCTCCTTCTGGGTCTTTTATAGATTCAATTTCTTTATCCGAATAAGCATCAGATTTAAACCAATTTTGACCTCCTTTTTGTGTATATCCAAATAGTTTGCTCATAATTTTTTTATAATGTTAAAAACCAAACTTTTCTTTTAAAATTTCTTCAGTAGCATCGTAGAAAAGTTTTATGAATTTTTCTTCTGGAGAAGTGTAATTTATATTTCTAGATTTTTTCGCTAGCATATCGTTGAAAAAATTAAAATCCAATTTACTTTTAAACCAACCTGATTGCACCGTTTTATCTTTTATCAGGTTTTCTAAATTATTGCTTAGGTTAAAAGGAGAAAAACCACGTTTATTTGTAGCCATTTCCTCTAACCAATCGTTGTAGGATGTAAGAAATTCTGTGACATTAGTTCTGTAAAAGGAATCATTACTGAATTTCTTATCAATTACAGGTTGATCTGTACTCCAGGCTTCTTTTCCGATCGAATTATTTAGCTGTTCTTTGATATATTTATGAAAAAGAGTTAGTTGTGATAATCTTTTAGAAATTTTAGACTCTGTATAATCATCAAAATCAGAAAATTTGATGTTGTCTGTATCATTTCTCATCGCAAACTCTTTATAAGTAGGGGATAGAGCTTTACCGTCCGAACATTGTAAGTCTGAATCAGGAATTTCCAGAAAATCAATTACAGCCAAAGCAGAAGCCATTTCAATGAAGTGCGCATCATTCTTTTGTCCATTATCTCCTGGATCATTTTTATATGATTTCCCTTTAGTATCGTCAGCAATATAATATAAAGCATTTATTGAGTTATTACCTGATAAATTATCGCTATAATAAGACAATGCAGCTTTAGTTTTTGCAATGAAATGAGAGCGTTGAATAGGACTTTTGTTCCCCTCCTCTGTTTCTGTTTCTAAATTAAAATATGGAAGAACAGTAATTGCTCCAACGATAGAATCTTGTAAAAATCCTTTGCTTTGAATATTACTTAAAGATTTAGCATTTCTAATGTTCTTTAAAATCGTAGGAAAACCAGAAGCGCCAGTTCCACCAAAAATGGAACTAATTATAAATACTCTGTCGCCATCATTAAAAATAGAAGCAAAATCTTTAAATTCTTGAGAATCTTTGAATTGATTTAAAACAACACTTCCAATATTAGGATTACCAACAAACCCAATATCCATTTCTACATCTAAAAGATTAACTTCTTCATTTCTTTTGTTTATTGATTTTCCTGAAAATAAAATGTCTGCAAGTGCTTTATTCGATTCATCTAAAAGATTAAAATCGATATATTCCTTGAATTTTTTTCCTCCAACCTGCTGTAAATCAAAAGTAAAACTAGTAGTGACTTTATTTGGATTCACCAAATTATTTAGAGTAGATATCTGTGTACTAAAAAACCCATTCTGGGTACCGATTGACTTGCAAATTGCTTGATAATTGAATAATATTCTTTCTGTTCTTTTTAGATCTTCATTGGATTTATGTGGGTCAATAATAATTGGAACAATTTCATAATCGGAATTTGTAGGTTTAACACCTGCCGCCAATAACATAGATAGGGACTTCAAAACCCTAGATCCTGTTCCTCCAATTGCAAAAACAAATAAACGTGCCATTTTATATAATTTAAGGTTTCCAAAAAGTTGTATTTCTACAATTGTTACTTAATCTTCTAAGTACTGTTATTGAAGTAATTATAAAGTGAAAAATAAAACTCCAAATTGCATTTGAAATCCCAAATCCAATACAATCCATTGTTGTTAAGGTTAATTCTGAACAATATCCTTCTTTAACACTATTGCTTGCAAGAATCGTAGCAACTAAAAAATTTAAAAACATATTTATAAACATCATTATCCATAAATGATGTTTCTTATTAAATCTTGAATTATCATAAATATGATATTGGATGGCATACATAAATAGTGTTACTATCAACATAATAAAACCTACAATCATATACCATGGAGTTCCTATGAAATCCGAACATGTTATATCCATACCATTTAAATGGTCTCCCATATCTTTGGAATAGAAAAGATATGTTCCAAACCAATCATACATTCCTGAAAAAAGTGTTTTCATCGTTTTTACTTTTTAATTAATACTTTCATTGAATTTATTACATTGGATTTTGAGTAATAAGCATCGCTCACACCTTCTATCAAATATTTTAGCCCAAACGTTTTTTGTTGTTCATCAAGATCAAAAGCAATGTTGGAATCATCGTTAGATGAAGATGAATATACCCATTTTGGAATTTTACCTAAAACATCTATTTGTAAACTCTCACTATTTAAGTTATTGGTTTTCAATTTTAAAATATGGGAATAAGCAGAAAGTGAAGGATTGGAATTTATTTCTGATGTTAATTCATATTGCTTATTACTAATAGCATAATTTGATTTATTCAAATAGTAAGATTGTTCTTGAAGCTCTTTATTAAAATTTACAGCAAGCGTAAAACCGAAACGTTGTTTATTTTGACCTGAATTTTCGGTTTCAGCTTCTAGTATCATTTTTTTATTTAATCCATGACTAATAAATTCCCCTATTTTAGGTCTTATAAGTATTTTAAAATCCGTTGATCGTTTATTTTTTGTTGGTTGGAATACTAATTTATTCAAATATCCTCCTTTAATTTTTTGAATGATTTTTAACTCATTAATTTTTTCTATCTGAGTTCTATTCCCAAAAATCCAAACGTAATAAGGTCTTTTACCGGAATAATTAATCGGAATATTTTTCTTATCATAGTAAGTACCGTTAAAATTAGACTCAAGTTTTACCACCATTGTATGTAAATCCAATCTATTTAATTTTTCAGCAAAATCTATCTTTATTCCTACTGACTGATTATTTAAATAATCTTGTGCATTAACATTTTTACCTGGGCTAAACACAAAATCGGAAACGAGGATTGATACATTTTTTTTGTTAACAGTATTAAGAACAGTTTTAAAAATATTCTCTAAATCTGATACACTTCTATCTCCACCCCTTGCTTTAAACGTGGATGGCTCTAATTTTTGAATAAAATCCTCTATATCAGCTGAAAGTGCATTTTTATTTTGTATGTAAACTTGTTTATTGATATAATTCAAATTAAGACTATCGCAAATTCCGCTTATTTTAAAATCACCAAGTAAATTATAAATAGCAGTCTCAAAACGGGTAATTCCTTTTACATACCCATCCATACTAGATGAATTTTCTAAAAAAACATTTATATTGAATTTTTTATTCTTGTTATTTGGACTCCAAATATCATTTTCAGTTATCGTAATATTTTTAGCTTTAAAATATTTAAATAGATAACTTATAAAGACATCATCCTTTAATTGAGAATTTGATTTTTTAAATCTCTCAAGCGAAGAATCATCGCTATTTTTGATCATTTTTTCTAGAGAAGCATACTCATCAGCGTCAATTTTATTATCGTTAGTGACAAATTGAATCGCTTTATTAGTAATAATTTCTAATTCAGTTTCTAAACAACCAGTCAACAAAACAACACACAATATTAAAAGCAAGTTTTTACTCATAATTTTTATTCTTTAAATCATTTTTCAAATTCCTTAATAAAACCTTCTACTCTGTTACTTAAATCATTAATCTCTGATGAAGTCTCTTTAATCATACGTTTTGTAGATATTGCATGATATTTACCTATTAATTGGTTTATTTTTTCTCTTTCTTTTTCATTTAAACCACCTTTTAAATTTTCATAGCGTAAAATCATATTATCAATTATTACCTTATCTTTATTCCATTCATGTTCATTTATATAAGCATAATTAGCTTCCAAAAATTTGATTTTTTCTTGCATTTGGTTTTTCAAACTTTGAGATTCATCTTGACAAGAAACTATAATTAATAAAATAGTGAAGAATATTATGCCACTATATTTCATATAAACTCTTTAAATTTTCCAAAACTCAAATATAAATAAAAACATTTAAAATTAAACTTAACAAATAACAAGTTAAACTAAAATAATAAACTACTAAGGAATATTACCTTAGTAGGTATGAAGCACAAAATTGGAGAACGAATTCGAAAAGCTAGAATGTTGTCTGGTTTAAGTCAGCAGAACATCGCTGATGAATTAGAGTTGACCGTTGCTTCATATTCCAATATAGAACGAGGAGTAACGGATATTACCGTTACACGTTTGTTCCAATTAGCAAAACTGCTGAATGTTAGCGTCTTTTTTTTATTAGAAGAAAATGAACAGCTTCCGCAAACAAATGAAAGAGAAAACTAATATCAAAAATTATTATCCACAGAACAAAAATTTGAAAACAAAATAAACCAACATGATATTGAAATAGAATGGATTAAATCTCAAATTGCTACGATACAATCACAAATCCAATCATTCATCTGATTTTCAATATAATCTTTTTAAGCTATTCAAAATACTTGGTCTCAAAACGAATGATAGACAAAAAATTATTGGCGATTTCTTGTTTCAAAATCGAGGATAACATTCCTGTTTTTTCATTGTAAACAAACTCAATACGGTAAATCAGCTTGTTATTTACGTATAGTTTTTTATCGAGTATATTTCCGTTCTTATCGTAAGTGAAATAAACGGATTCCGTT
>Ga0315905_10006603_pt1 | contig 11791 bp, 8 predicted proteins | sample LakEriMetagenome_5_FD_203522 | JGI IMG/M metagenome (GOLD analysis project Ga0315905, IMG submission 203522) | Freshwater fungal communities from buoy surface, Lake Erie, Ohio, United States - Buoy 4 MA121 | ecosystem: Environmental > Aquatic > Freshwater > Lake | place: USA: Lake Erie, Ohio...
TCAACGCGAACCAGCCCCACAGCCCGGTGAGCGCGACCTGGAAGAGCCGGTGCACGGCGCGCGGCGAAAGACTCAGGTAAGCGGCGGAAAGCTTGGTCTTCATCGGTGGGGATCAGGAGCGGTCGGCGCGGCCGATGCCGTAGCCGAGCAGGCCGGCGGCGAGCGCGAGGTGCGCGATCAGCCAGAGGCGCTGCCAGCGCGGGCGTTGGCCCCACGGCTGGTCGGGGTTGAAGGGATCGAAGATCAGCCCGATGCCGGCGGACCCGGCGGCGCTGACGGGATCGTCGCGCAGGAACACCTGGTAAGCCGCCAGCAGCAGGAAGAGGCCGTAAGCGAGGCGGTAGAAGAGCCGGAGGCCCGGCGAGGAGGTTTTCATGGCAAAGGAAGGTTCGTCGGCGAAAGCGGGGGGCGCCCCGTCAGGCCCGCCGGAAACGGCGTCAGCCATAGGCCGCGAGCATCGTGGCGCCGGTGGCGAAATAGACCGCGTAGCGGTTCACCGGCGGGGCCGCCCCCGCGGCGGCGAGGATTTTCCAGCCGAACGCCCCGAGGGTGAGGGCCTGCAGCCCCACGAAACTTGACCAGAGCTGATCGGCGACCTCGACCTCGTCGACGCGACGCATCCACGCCACGATTGCCGCGATGACCGCGGCCGCCAGCAGCCCGATCCCGCACCAGAGCACCGCCGGAGCCACCTGGGCCAGCCGACCTGCCTCCGCCCAAGCGAGGCCGAAGCCCAAGGCTCCGCCAAGCAGCAGCAACAGGACGAAGGGGATGGCGCGGCGGCGCGTCTGGGCCTGCAACTTGCGTTCGCCGCTGCCGTGTCCGGAGGAGTGGGCGTCATGCATGGCCGGTCGGTTTCTGGTCGGTGTCGTCGAAAATCTCCTCTATCGGCCGGTCGAAGAGCCGGGCAATGCGGAACGCGAGGGTCAGCGACGGATCGTGCTTCCCCGTCTCGATCGCGTTCACCGCCTGCCGCGAGACCTCCAGGTGCCCCGCCAACTCGGCTTGGCTCCAGTTGCGCTCGGCGCGGAGGACTTTCAGGCGGTTTTGCATCCGGATGCCGTGAAGACGTGCAGACCTGACATAATGTCAAGTATACTTTACTTAGTGGGCTCGAAGCGCCGCCTTTCGTTGGAAAACGGGATCAGGCGGGCCGGCTTGGCGGCTCTGTCTAGAAGCGGCCGTTGAGGCCGGCGGTGATGGACGTGCCGGCGAAGAGCTTGAATTGCGTGCGGTCCGGGATGCCGCGGTACGCGGATTGGGGCGCGTTGGTCAGGTTGTTGACGTCCAGGGAGAGCGACAGTGAGGGGCGCACTTGGTAGCCGACGCCGGCGCTGAGCACGGTGCGGGCGGCGAGGTAGCGGCTGCGGGCGGGCTGCCCTTCGGTGAACTCGGTGATCGATTCCCCGGTGTGGTTGACGATCAGCCGGGAGGTGAAGCCGCGGTGGCGCCAGAAGAGGCTGGCGTTGGCGGTGCGGGGCACGAAGCCCTCGACGTCGCGGCCCTCGCGGCGGCCGCGGCCGCCGTAGTCACCGTGGGCGGCGAGCGCGGTGAGGTTGAGCGAGGCGCCGAGTCCGCGGAGAAGGCCCGGCAAGAAGGTGAACTGCTGTTGGTAACTGAGCTCCCAGCCCTGCACGAAGGCGGTGCCAGCATTGGCGCTGCTCAGGCGCGTGAAGCCGCCGAATTCCCCCGCGTAGCCGTTGTCGGTGCCCGTGCCGATCGTGCCGGAGGCGATGCCGCTCACGATGAAGTCGCGGATCGTCTTGTGGAACCAGCCGATCGTCAGGTTGCCCACGGGTTCGAAGTAGTACTCGAGGGTGGCGTCCCAGTTGCGCGCGGTCTGCGGCAGCAGCGAGGGGTTATTCACCGTGAGCGTCTGCGCGGCCTCGTTGATGGTCTCGTTGGGCAGGAGGCTGCTGAGCGGCGGCCGGCCGAAGCTGGTCGACCAGCTCAGGCGCGCCTTCCAGCTCGGGGCGAGGTCGCGGGTCAGGTGGATGCTCGGGAACGCCTGCGTGTAGCTGCCGCGGAGCTCGCGCCGGGTGCCGGCGTAGTCCCGCAGCGCGGAGCCGACCGGATCGGCCGCCTGCTGCGCCACGGTGCTCGGGACGCGCGCGCGGACCCAACCCCAGCTGTTGGTCGCGGTCTCCTCGACGCGCACCCCCGCGAGGAAGCCGGTGTCGCCCACGCGGCCCTGGGCCATTCCGTAGCCGGCGGTGACGGTCTCGGTGACACGCCGCGTGCCGGTGAAGCGCTGCATCTGGCCCCAGTAGAGGTCTTCGCGCCAGAGGACCGGCTCGATCGGCTGGCGGTCGCGGAAGAACTGGGACGCGTACCAGAAGGGGACGGCGAAGCCGGTTTCGCGGCGGTTGACGGTGCGGATGGAGGGATCGGCGGGGAGGGTGGTGCCGAGGTAGCTCCAGCGCCGGTGGCGGTTGAAGTCGTGGACGAACTGTTCGCGCCAGTGCAGGCCGGCTTTGAGGAAGGTGCGGAGCGTCGGCAGCTCGTAGCGGGCGTGGGCGCGGGCCTCGCGGACCTCGTGGTCGTTGTCGACGTTGTTGTTCTGGAAGAAGCCGTTGAGGCGGTAGTTCTCCGGCCGGGTGAGGTCGGGGCCGGCGGTCTGGAGGAACTGCGGGTAGAGGTCGGAACGGGTGCGGTCGAGGATCCAGCCGGCGCCGTTGACGCGCATCGTGAACTGGCCGCCGTCGTTGCCGAAGCCGTTATTGATGTGGGTGGCGCTGAACATCACCCCGGCCTCGAGCTGCAGGGGGCCGGTGCGGTGTTCCCAGCCGAGGTCCCCGGTGCGGGTGCGCAGGAAGAAATTGTTCGGACCCTGCGTGAGGACATCGAAGTTGGACGCGGTGGAGGGGCGGACCTGGGTGATGCGGTCGGTGTAGCCCGGGAGGATGCCGGCCGTGCCGGTCGTGCCGACGACTTGGTTGGTGAAGGCGCGCGTGGTGAAGCGGAGTTTCCCCATCTCGTTCGCGTCGTTGTAGATCGCGTTGAACGTGAGCTTGGTGCGAGGGGTCGGCCGGTACTCGGCCTTGAGGTTCACGCTGGCCTGCTTGCGGTTGTTGTACTGGTCGAAGGTGTTGTAGTCCCAGAGGAAGGCGGGCTCGGTGAGGGTGTTCTGGAAATCGCGGGTGGTGCTGTGGGCGGCGCCGACGTTCTCGCTGTAGAACGTATTGAGGGTCAGGCCGAGGTTGCGCGTGCCGCCGCCGACATCGAGCACCTCCCACCAGCCGACGTTGAGCAGCGGGTGGGCGCGGTGGCCCTCGCGGAGCGGGATCTGGTCGGTGAAGGCCGGGGCCCAGCGGACCGCGAAGTTGTACGTCACGCGCCGCCGTTCCTGCATCGCCAGCGGGGAGCGGCTGCGGAGGTTGATGGTGCCGCCGAGGGAGTCGGCGCCGCGGTCCGGGGTGTGGCCCTTGATCAGCTCGAGGCCCTCGAACATCGCGCCGGTGAGGTTGTTGATGCGGCCCTGGCGGGCCATCGCGCCTTGGGTGGAGAGCATCCCGCCGTCGAGGGTGATGTTGTTCAGGTTCGCGCCCATCCCGCGCACGGTGAAGCCGTCGATGCCGTTCTCGAGGTTGAGGGCGCCGGTCACGCCGGGGAGCAGGATCGCCAGCTCGCTCGCGCTCATATTCGGCAGGTTCCCGTAGGAATCCATCGCGACCACATTTTTGACGTTGGCCGCGTTGCGCTGGGCGGTGATGGCCGCGGCGCCGCCCTCGCGCTCGCCCGCGACGGTGAAGGCCTCGAGGCGGTAGACGCCCGAGGTGAGCGCGAAGTCGAGGGTCGCACGGCCGCCGGCCGGCACGGTGAGCGTCCGCCGCTGCGCGTCGAGGCCGGTGTAGGCCGCGGCGACCTCGAGGCTGCCGGCGGGCAGGCCGGTGAACTCATAGCGTCCCGCCTGATCGGTGAGCGTCGCGCGGCCGAGGGCCGGAAGGGTGACGCGCACGCCCTCCAGCCGGTCGCCGGTGGCGGCGTTGCTCACGTGGCCGGCCAAGGTGCCGGCGGGCTCTGCGGCGGCGGCGAAAGCGGTCAACGCGGTGAAGGTGAGTGCGAGCAGGGTGGCCGCGCGGGCGGCGAGGAGGCGGGGCATACGGGGTGGGGAGCTGGGGGTTTCTCCCCGCGGAGACCCTCGCCGGCAAGCCCATCCCTCGCGGTTGGGTTTGACGCTGGCGCGTTCTTCGGGAGCGTCGCCGCATCCAACCCTGTATGAACATCCCCCTGCTCCGCGCCGCCGCCCTCACTGTGGCGGTCGCTCCCGTGCTCTGGTCCCAGACCCCCAACCGGACCTTCTCCGCCCAGTACTCGTTCGGCGACAGCCTCAGCGACACCGGCAACCTGTTCGCCGCGACGAGCGCCCTCGGCGCCGGGAACCCGCCCGCGCCCTACTACCAAGGCCGCTTCTCGAACGGCCCCGTCTGGACGGAACTGCTGGGCACCACGCCCGCGCTCGCCGTCACGGCCCCGCCTTCCGCGCGCACGAGCCTGAACTTCGCCGTGGGTGGCGCCACGGCCGCCGGCTCCTCGCAGTTGCCGCCTTCCCTCGGCGTGCAGGTCGCGCAATTCGTCCAGCGCGGGATCACCCCCGCCCCGACCGACCTCTTCACCGTCCTCGCCGGCGCGAATGACCTGATTCCGGCCCTCAGCTCCCCGGCCACTGCCGCCAACCCGGCGACGCTCGACACCGCCGGGATCGCGACCGCCCAAGTGGTCGCCGGCCAGGTCCAGACCCTTGTCGCCCGCGGCGCTCGCAACCTCGTGGTGGGCGGCTTGCCCAACCTCGGCCGCACCCCTCGCGCCCTCGCCGCCGGCGGAGTGGCCGGGGCCGGGTTCACCTTCGGCAACCGCGCCACCACGGCCTTCAACCAGGAACTGCGCGCCCGGCTGTCCCTCGTCGCCGCCTCCGCTCCCGAAGTGAATTTGGTGTTCGTCGACCTCCAGGGGATCGTCGACCGCATCGCCGAGTCCGGCGCTGCCCTCGGCTTCACCAACACGACCTCGTTCTTCCTCGCCCCCGCCGCGCAGGGGGGCGGCCAAGGCAACCCGAACGGCTACGTGTTCTGGGATGATATCCATCCCTCCGCCCGCACCCACGCCATCCTCGCCGGGATGGTCACCGAGCAGCTGAACCCGGAGCGGGCCCTCGGATTCACCGCCACCCAGGGCAGCGCGGCCCTCGCGCTCGCCGGGCTGGGCAGCGCCGCCTTCGAGGCCCGCACCGCCCACCTCGCCCGCCCGCAAAGCAACGGCGGGGCCTACGCCGCGGTCCAGTACGCTGATGGCGAACGCGCGCGCGACGCGTGGCGCCCCGGCTTTGGCTACCGCGGCCAGGTCGTCCTCGCGGGCGCCGACAAGCGCCTCAACCCCGGCCTGACCCTCGGCGGCGCCCTTTCCACCGGCCGCCTCTCCGCTCGGGTGGATGCCGCCGGCGGCAACTACCGCGTCGAGGACACCGGCGCCCGCGTCTACGGCGCCTGGCTGCTCGCCGGGGTGACGCTCACGGCGGACGTCGATTACGGCGTGCTCGCCGTGGAGGACATCCGCCGGACGACCGCCTTCGGCGGCCTCGCCACCCGCGCCCGCACCGCTGGGGACCGCTGGGGCGCCGGGCTCCGCGGTTCCTGGGCCCTCGCGGCCGGCGGCACCGAGCTGCGCCCCTGGCTCGGGCTGCGCACCCACCGGGTCACGCTCGAGGCGCACCAGGAGAAGGACCTCCCCGCCCTGCCGATGGCCTACGAGGCCCAGGAGGCCAACAGCACCGCCGGCTCCGTCGGTCTCGACGCGAGCTGGGCGACCAAGCTCGACGGCCGCGGCTTCCGCTTCGACCTGCGCGGTGCGTGGCACGAGGAAATCAGCCCCGGCAAGCGCTCGGTCACGGGCCGCCTGGCGGACAACTTCACCCGCCCGGCCACGGTTTACACCACCGCCGGCGACGGTGGCGGGCTGGAGTTCGGCGCCGCTGCGACGCTGGCCCTGAGCCAGCGCTGGAGCGCCTCCCTGAGCTACAACGGCGACATCCGCCCCGGCGAGCGCCTCGCCAGCCGCGCCGCCTTCGCGATCCAGACCGGCTTCTGAGCTGGCTTCCCCTTGGTACCGGCCGCGGCCGGTGCCCCTTCCGCCGGCGGCGGGCCTCGGCCCCCGCCGGCGTTGCTTTTGTGTGCGGTCGCTTGCGGCGGCGGCGAGACTCTCCCAGCTTGGCCGCGTCTTTCCTCCCGTCCGGAACCTCTTTCGTATGCCCTCCGCCCTCCGCTCCCGCCTCGTGCTCGCCCCGATGCTCGCGTTCGTCCTCGGCCTCGCCGGCACCTCCGGCCTCACCCTCTGGGCCGCCGAGGGCAAATCCGGCCGCAAGGCTGAGAAGTCCGCCCCCAAGGCGAAGGCCGAGCCGGCAGCACCCGCGCCGGCCGGCGGCGCCCTCAGCCTCAAGGTCGACGCGAAGCCCATCAACCGCGACGCCGCCGAGCGGGTTAGCTACTCCTCGGTGGTGCGCCGCACCGCCGGCAGCGTGGTCTACGTCTACTCCAGCAAGGTCGCCCGCGCCCCCGAGTTGCCCCCCTATTTAAACGATCCCCGCCTGCGCCGCTTCTTCGAGGAGATGCTACCTCGCGGCGGCGATGAGGACGAGGCGCCCGGCAACCGCGCCCCCCGCAACAACAACCGCTCGCCCCGCAACCGCGGCTCCGACCAGACCCAGCAGGGCCTCGGCTCCGGCGTCGTCATCACCGCGGATGGCTACATCGTTACCAACCATCACGTGGTCGACGGGGCGGACGACGTGAGCGTCTCCCTCGGCGAGTCCAACCGTCGCTACGCCGCGAAGGTCGTCGGTCGCGACCCGGGCACCGACCTCGCGGTGCTGAAGATCGAGGCGGAAAACCTTTCCCCCGCGACCTTCGCCGACAGCGACCAGGTCGAGGTGGGCGATATGGTACTCGCCATCGGCAACCCCTTCGGCGTCGGCCAGTCGGTCAGCCGCGGCATCGTCAGCGCCCTGAGTCGCGGGATGGGAATGGGGGTCTTCGAGGACTTCATTCAGACCGACGCCGCGATCAACCCTGGCAACTCCGGCGGCGCCCTGATCGACACCGACGGCCGCGTGGTGGGCATCAACAGCGCGATCCTGACCCGCAGCGGCAGCTCCGCGGGCATCGGCTTCGCCATTCCCGCCAACCTCACCCGCTTTGTGGTCGAGCAGCTGGTCAACAACAACGGCAAGGTCGAGCGCGGCTTCCTCGGCGTGCGCCCGCAGGAGCTCACCGACGAGCTCACCGCCTCCTTTGGCACCGAGAAGGGCGCTCTGATCAGCGAGGTCACCGAGGGCAGCCCAGCGGAGAAGGCCGGGATTAAGTCCGGCGACGTCATCCTCCGCATCGAGCGCACCGAGATCCGCGACGCCCGCCACCTGCTGCTCACGATCAGCAAGATTGCGCCCGGCACCGAGGTGGAGGTGCAGATCCTGCGCGGGAACTCGCGCGAGACGCTCCGCGCAAAGCTCACCCGCCGCGATGAAGATGCTTTGGATCGGGAGGACGGTACGCCCGGCAAGAAGGACGAGGGCGTGCTCAACGGGGTCGGGGTGGGCGATCTCACCCCTGAAACCCGCACCCGCCTGCAGATCCCCGCCCGCATCAAGGGCGCCCTGATCACCAACATCGACCCAGAGAGCCCGGCCGCCCGCCAGGGCCTGCGCGAGGGAGACATCATCCTAGAACTGGACCGCCGCGCGTGCACCAACGCCGATGAGGCCGTCAAGTTGAGCGAGGAGATCAAGGGTCCCAAGGTGCTGGTGCTCGTCTACCGCAGCGGGCGGACCCGTTACCTCGCCATCGACGAGTCGAAGTGAGTCCGGTTTAGGCTCGCCGGCGGCCGCTGCCCCGCCCGACATCGTTGTGGTTATGGCCGAACTCCCCGAAGCCGTCTCCCACCCGCTCGAGCTGCGGCACGAGCACCGGCTGTGTTTCACCCGTGGGGTGTTCGCGCCGGGCAATCCGCTGCTCGCGTCGGTACTGGCCCCCCGCGATGCCGGTATTACGCCCCGCGCGCTGGTCTGCTGGGATGCCGGGCTGGAGAACGCGTTCCCCGGCTTCGCGGCGCGGATCGAGGCGTGGTTCGCCGCCCACGCGGATCGAGTGCGCCTCGCCGCCCCGCCGGTCCGGTTGCCCGGAGGCGAGCCCGCGAAGAACGACCTGCGCCACCTCGAGACGGTCTGGGCGGCGATCAACCAAGCCGGGCTGTGCCGGCATTCGTACGTGGTCGCCGTCGGCGGCGGCGCGGTGCTGGACCTAGTCGGCTTCGCAGCCTCCACCGCCCACCGCGGGATCCCGTTGGTCCGCCTGCCCACCACCAGCCTGAGCCAGGGGGACGGTGGCGTCGGGGTGAAGAACGGGATCAACTTCTTCGGGAAGAAGAACTGGCTGGGGGCGTTCAGCGTGCCGCACGCGATCGTCAACGACCTGGATTTCCTGGCCGGCCTGCCGCCGCGCGAGCGCCGTTGCGGGCTGATCGAGGCGGTGAAGGTCGCGCTGATCCGGGACGGCGCGTTCTTCCACACCATCGCCGCGCAGGTCGCGGCCCTCCGCGCGCTGGAGCCGGCGCCCTTCGAGGCGGTGATCTGCGAGAGCGCGCGCCAGCACCTCCGGCACATCGCCACCGCGGGTGACCCGTTTGAGAAGGGCTCCGCCCGGCCGCTCGATTTCGGGCACTGGGCCGCGCACAAGCTCGAGCAGCTCTCCGAGTTCCGCGTCAGCCACGGCGAGGCGGTCGCCGTCGGGATGGCGATGGACCTGATTTACGCGCGCCGCACCGGACTGCTTCCAGAACCCGTGGCCGAGCACATCCTTGAGGTGATCCGGGGCCTCGGGTTCGAGCTCTTCGCGCCGGTGCGGGAGATCCGCGGCGACCGCGGCCGGCAGGACTTCCTCGAGGGCCTCGAGGAGTTTCGGGAACACCTCGGCGGCCGGCTCACCATCCCGATGATCCGCGCCCCGGGCGAACGCCTCGAGATCCACGCGATGGACGGCGCCGTGGTGAAGGCCGCCTTCGACGAGCTGCGGGCGCGTTATGGCTGACCGCCTCGCGATCCTCAACGTCGTCGGCCTCACCCCGCGGCTGCTCGGCCCCGCTACCCCGCGCCTCGCGCGCGCCGCCGCGGAGGGCGGGTTGCGCCGCGTCCGCCCCGTCCTGCCCGCGGTCACCTGCACCGCGCAGTCCACCTACCTCACCGGTCTGCCCCCCGCGGGACACGGCGCGGTGGCCAATGGCTGGTTCGACCGCACCCTCGCCGAGCACCATTTCTGGAAGCAGTCCAACCATCTGGTCACGGGCGAGAAGCTCTGGGAAACCGCGCGGCGCGCCCGCCCCGGCTTCACCTGCGCCAAGCTCTTCTGGTGGTACAATATGTACTCGTCGGCGGACTGGTCGATCACGCCGCGCCCGATGTACTTGGCCGACGGGCGCAAGGTCTTCGACGTCACCAGCCACCCCCTTTCGATCCGCGACGCCATCCGCGGCGACCTCGGGCCCTTTCCGTTCCCTGCCTTCTGGGGCCCCGCCGCCGGCATCGCCTCCTCGGCGTGGATCGCCCGCTCGGCCGAGTGGATCGAGGAGCGTCACCGGCCCGACCTGTCGCTGGTCTACCTCCCGCACCTCGACTACGACCTCCAGCGCTTTGGTCCAGACGACCCCCGCGCTGCGACCGCCGCCGGGCAGATCGACGCCGTGGTCGGGGGGCTCCTCGACTTCTTTGCCGCCCGCGGCGTCCGGGTGCTGTTGCTCTCGGAGTACGGCATCACCCGCGTGCGGCGCGCCATCCCGTTGAACCGGGTGCTGCGGGGCGAGGGGTGGCTGACGCTCAAGGACGAGCTGGGCCGGGAACTGCTCGATGGCGGGGCCAGCCGCGCCTTCGCGCTCACCGACCACCAGGTGGCCCACGTCTACGTCCGCGAGCCCGCCTTGCGCCCCGCGGTGCGCGCGCGGCTGGAGGCGACGCCCGGCGTGGCCCGGGTGCTCGGCGGCGAGGAACTGCGGGCGGCTGGCCTCGACCATCCGCGGTCCGGCGACCTCGTGGCGTTCGCGGACGAGGACGCCTGGTTTTCGTATTACCATTGGGAGGATGACCGCCGCGCCCCGGATTTCGCGCGCTGCGTGGATATCCACCGCAAGTACGGCTACGACCCCGTCGAGCTGTTCCTCGATCCCGCGTTGCGCGCGCCGCGCCTGACGGTGGCGGCTAAGCTCCTGCGGCGGAAGCTGGGTTTCCGCGGCTTGCTGGACGTGATCCCGTTGGACGCGTCGCTGGTGGGGGGCTCGCACGGGACCTGCCCGGCGGATTCCGCCGATTGGCCGGTGCTGATCGGTGCGGGTGGGGCGGCGGGCGATTCGCCGCTGGCGGCCACGGAGGTGCACCCGCGCCTGCTCGCTGCCTGCGGGGCGTGAAAAAGGCGCCGCGGGGAGGCGGCGCCTTCGGGAGAACCAGTGAGGTTCGACGGGGCTCAGCCCTCGCGGGCGGGGAGCAGCTTCTCGACGCGGACCTTCTCGAGGCGGGCGAAGACCGGCACACCGTTGTCGTGCGGCACCACGGTCTCGCCCTGGATGAGGGGCTGGGCGTAGCGGAGGAACTGGAAGTTCATCGAGACGCCGTCCTCGTTGATCCACTCGCGGGGGAGCTTCTTCACCGAGTTCGCGACCTCGGAGAGCGGGGCCAGCCCGGTCTCGGTGGTGTACTGCTCGCCGTCGCCGCGGAGGAGCGTGACCATCTTGTCGGTCTCGCCGCGGATGGCGGCCTCGACGGCGGCCTCGCCGGCGAGAAAGGCCTCGTCGGCGTCGGTCTTGGAACCGGCGTGGGCGGCGCAGCGCTGGAGGATGCCGGGCTTGGCGACGCGGACCTTCACGCCGGGGAGGTTCTGGCCGAGGATATCGGCGAGGGCGTCACCGGCCCCGCCGAGTTGGGCGTGGCCGAAGGCGTCCGTCTGGGCGTTGGCGGCGAGGTAGTTGCCGTCTTGGTCGATGAGGCCCTCGGCGACGACGATCAGGCAGTACTTCTCGCGCTTGAGCACGCGGCGGACTTCCTCGAGGACCTTCTCTTGGTTGAAGGCGACCTCGGGGAGAAGGATCAGGTGCGGCGGGTCGTGCGGGTGGTCCTTGCGCTTGGCGAGGGCGGCGCCGGCGGCGAGCCAGCCGGCGCTGCGGCCCATCACCTCGATGATCGAGACCAGATCGCCCTGGCCCATCGCCTCGTTGTCGCAGGCGACCTCGCGGACGCTGGTAGCGATGTACTTCGCGGCGCTGGCGTAGCCGGGGGTGTGGTCGGTGATCGGCAGGTCGTTGTCGATCGTCTTGGGCACGCCGATCACGCGGAGCTCGTAGCCCTGCTGCTGGGCGAGCTTGGAAATCTTGTCCGCGGTGTCCTGGGAGTCGTTGCCCCCGATGTAGAAGAAGTAGCGGATATTGTGGGCCTTAAACACCTCGAGCACGCGGTCGAAGTCGGCCTGGGACTTGAGCTTGTAGCGGCAGGTGCCGAGCGCAGCGCCAGGCGTGTGGCGGAGGGCGCGGATCTGCTGCTGGGACTCGGAGGCGAGGTCGATCAGGTCCTCCTGCAGGATGCCGAGCACGCCGTTGAGGGCGCCGTAGATCTCCTCGATGCACTCGTGGTTGAGGGCCTCGTTGACGATGCCGGCGACGCTGGCGTTGATGACGGAGGTGGGGCCGCCGGACTGGCCTACCAAGACGTTTCCTACGAGTTCAGCCATAACTAAGGTGGAGGTGATAGGTTGCGAAGCCGATGAAA
>Ga0315905_10006604_pt1 | contig 11791 bp, 8 predicted proteins | sample LakEriMetagenome_5_FD_203522 | JGI IMG/M metagenome (GOLD analysis project Ga0315905, IMG submission 203522) | Freshwater fungal communities from buoy surface, Lake Erie, Ohio, United States - Buoy 4 MA121 | ecosystem: Environmental > Aquatic > Freshwater > Lake | place: USA: Lake Erie, Ohio...
GAAAGAGGCCGCGCGCGGGCGGGCGGCGGTGGCGGCGGCGCGACCGGGACACACCGTCGGCGGCGGCGGGTGATTTTGCGGGAGCACGGGTCGCGCGCGCGCGCACGGACAAGCGCGCTAGGGGCGCTGGCGACCTCCCTCCACCGCCTCTCCCGCTTTTTCTCACCGACGTGCACAGGTTGCCCGTGCACAGCGCGTGGTGGATTTTGCCCGGCTTGAGCAGCTCCTTGAACTTTTGCGGCACGTCCGCGGCCCGGAAGGGCACGTGCAGGTCCCCGATGCACAGGACGAGGACCATGGCTGTGCGTGTGCGCAGCGGCGGGTGCTCAAGGCCCGCGCGCGCGCGCTCGGGCGTCTGGTGGCGCTCGCTCCACACAGGAGGACGACGATCAGCGGTTGTTTCGGGACGCCGCAGAGTGAGGGAGAGACAAAGGGATGACAGGAGAGAGAAAGAGACCACTCGCAACACAAGAGAGGGCGTCGCGCGTGCTCTTCCGGGCTAGTGGTGCGCGTGCGCGTTGCGAGAGAGTGAATGAGCGAGGGCGGCGCTGATGGCGCCGCGACGTCTTTCCTGCGGCCGCGCGCCCGTCGACGCCGCTCGCTCACCGGCCGGACATCGCCCGGGCGCAAAAGGTCTCCTTGACGGCGCCCTCGCCCGCGCCCCCGGGCTTGGCAAAGATGGACGCATACACGGCGGGCGTCGCGCCCTCCGGCACGCGCAGCTTCTTCGAGCCCTTGGCCGCCGCTTCGGGCTCGCCGCCGCCGCCTCCGGCCGCCGCCGCCTCTGCCGCTGCTCCCTGCTTGGCCTCCTCGCCGGCCGCGCGCTTCTTGCTGCCCTTGTGCTGCTTCCTGGCCGCCTTGCGCTCGCGCTCGGCCGCCACGCGCGCCAGCACGGCCGCGCGCAGGCGCGCCAGCTCCGGGCCCGTCGGGTTGATCGGCAAAAAGTCGCCCTCGCCGACGGCCGCCTGCTGCTGCAGCGCCGCGAGCGGCGGCAGCGGCCGCCGCGCGCCGCCGCCGCCCGCCGGCGTCGCCTCCTCCTCCTCCGCCTCCTCGTCCAGCGCGATCGACAGCGCCTCCGCCACCAGCGCGCGCGGCGCCTCGCGCAGCGCCCGCTCGCTGATCGCCACGCCCGACGGGCGGTGCAGGTAGAAGCGGAAGCGCCCGTTCATCGGCGCGCCCGTCACGGGGCAGGCAAACGGGAGGGGCTGCGGCTCGTCCTGCGCGGCCGCGGCGGCGGACGAGGACGGCGGCGCGGCCGCCGCCGCCGCCACCTGGCCGCCCTCGTTCGCCCCCCCGCCCTCCTCGCGGGGAGGCGCCGCCGCCCCCAGCCGCACGTCGGCCAGGCTGCGCAGGCCCGTCACGTGCCCCGCGAGCGCGTCGGGCAGCGCGCCGCTCAGCAGCGCGCCGACCACCGCCTCCTTGTTCATCAGCGCGCCCAGCGCGTCCGCCACCACGGGCGCGCGCAAGGGCTCGCCCGTGAGGGCGCAGCGCGTGGCGCGCGCGAGGGACTCCTCGGCCGGGTCGACCTTGTCGGGCTTCTTCCCGGCGTACATCTCGAGAAAGCAGGAGCGCGACTCGGCGCACGTCGAGCCGCCGTCGCCGCCGCCGCCGACGAGGCGCGGGGCGGCGCGCACGCGGACGATGGGCGGCGGGGGGGTCGACGTGGAGGTGGCCAGGGGAGCACCGTCGTCCATGGGCTGGCCCAGCGGGAGGCGGTAGAAGGCCTGGGGTTTTTTTTAGGTTTTGGGGGGGATCAACGGGGTGAGCGTTTGCGGGCGGCGGCGGCAGGACGAGGAGGGGGGGCGCACGACGGGCGCGACGAGCGCGCGCGCGCGCCGCCGCCGCGGCGAATCCGCGCCAAGCACCGGCCCGCTCACCCATGCGTCCGGCGCGGCCTCGCCAAACACCTCGCGCGTGAAGCGCGCCTTGGCCTCGCGCACGGTCATCATCGACGCGTCGGCCGCGGGAGGAGAAGAGGAAGCAGCGGCATCGCCGGCGGGCGCGGGAGAGGGAGACGACGCGTCTTCTTCTCCGACGCCGCGCAGCTCGAGCTCCCAGCGCGCCGCTCCCGGCACGCCGAAGTCTTCGACGACGAGGCGCGGCATGGTTGTTCCGAACGTTAGTGTGTGAGGGAATGGGGAGCGTGGAGGCTGAGGAGCAAAAGGACTTCGCGCGCGCGATTGCGCCGACTGTCGGCGGCCGGAGCGGCGGATGGCGGAGACGCGCCTGTCGACCCGAGCCAAGAACAAGCGCGCCGCTTTGCCATCCGAGGCAACGCACACAGGTGTTCGGGTCCATCGCACACCACAGTATCCCGCACGCAACATCAGCAGCAACGACCGCAACAACGACCAGCGGACGCCATCACTCAAATCATCTCTCCTCTCACCTGTCGCGCTTGCGGTCCCCCCGCGCGCCATGCCGCCCGCACTCGATGCGGCGGCACCGCCACCACAATCTCCACGAGCAGCGGCGGGAGCGCATCCCGCACCAACAGCAGCAACAGCAGCACCAGCAGCAGCACCAGCAGCAGGAGCAGCCCCATCAACCAACGCCCCCGCCCCGCTGCCGCCGCCGCCGTCCCCGCGCGCGCTCCGGCGCGCGCCCGTCTCGACCCCCAAGGAGCGCGAGGCGTGGGCCGCGGGCATGCGCCGCCTGTTTTCGCCGCCCGAGATGCTCGACCCGCGCGACGGCGCGACCATCAACCAGGAGTTTTTCCGCCCGCGGGCCAAGAGTGGCGGCGCCGTGGGGGCGGCGGCGGGGGTGAGGGGCGGGGGAGGCGGGACGGCTGCGCCGGCAGCGGCGGCGGCAGCAGTAGCAGCAGCACGAGAGCCGACAGAGCCGATGGGGAGCTAAGGAGGCGATATCCGAATGGTCGAAAAGATTAACAAAACGAGAGTGTTCAGATCAAGGCCTCGATCAAACGACGACCACGGCGAGCGCCGCGACCGCCGCGCCCATCATCGCCGCCGCCCCCGCCGCCGCCGCCGCGCCGCTCTTGGCGGCGGGCGCCGCCACCGCCGCCGCGGCCGCCGCCTCGATCGCGGCCGTCGCGTTCTTCACGGCCGCCGCCACCGTGGCCGTCGCGTTCTTCGCCGCGACCGCCGCCGCGCCCGGCGCCGCCTTGGTCAGCTTGCCGCCGCCCGCGCACGACGCCTCCATGCCGACGCACCGGCGCGCCGCGCCAAACAGCCCCTTCTGGTACTTCGGGCCCTCGGCCTTGTCGGCGCACACGGCCTTGACGTACGACAGCAGGCAGGTGTCGGCCTTCTTGAGGCCCGCGGCGCAGGCGGTCGTGCAGCAGCCCTCGCGCAGCCCGAGGGTGCCGTCCGAGGCGCAGGCGGCGAGCTGCTCGACGCCCAGGTCGACGCACTTCTGCGAGACGGTGCCGCCGGCCTGAGCGGCCATCAGCAGCGGGAGCATGCCGCCGACCTCCTCGACGTCAAAGTCGGTCTTGGCAAAGGGGGTGCCTTTGACGGGGCACTCTGTTGTGTTGGTGTCGGTTGTGTTGTTTTTTTTGTTGTGTGTGGGAGGGAGGGGGGGGAATGGGGGGGCGTGAGCGGGGGGAGGGGGGGGGGGGGGCGTGTCGACGGCGCGCGCGCGCCCATCGATCGCGCGGCCAAGGATGTCGGTCCGCGTTTCCCCTCGGCAAGGACAAGCGAATGGCACGCGACTGGCAGGCAGCACTCACTGGCAAGGTCGTCGACGATCTGGGCCGCGCGCGCCTGTGAATGTGAATGTGTCGGAGGGAGAAAGCGTCGGGGGCGCGATTGGGTTTGAGCAACGCAAAACGGTCAGCTGTGAAGCAGAACGTTCTGGCAATGGTGATCGCGCGCGCCCATCGATCTCGGCCCGGGAGCACGCGCGGGCGGGCGGAGAGGATAATGCGCTTTCATGTGCGGTGCTAGCGGGCGCGCGTCGCGGCCTCTCACCGTGCCAGCGGCGGCCAGCACCACCACGATGGACAGGATGAGCTTCATCATCATCATTGTCGGTGCGGGAGTTGTCGTTCGTCGTTCCTCGGGTGCGGGCGACGTGGATCACGAGAGGGAGTGTGCGTGTGTGAGAGAGCGTGCGCTGAATTGTGAATGTGTGTGCAGGCCGGGCGAGGCGAGGAGCCATGGCGCTTTTACAAACGACGACGACGGCGAGCCGCAGAAGGCGGCTCGCGGCGCGTACTGAGAGAAAAACGCGTCCCGCCCGCCCGGTTGCTCATCCTCTCCCGCCAGCAACCGCCCGGCACCCGTTCGTCACGCAGTTGAGCCGCAGCGGCACCGTCGCCGACGCCTGCAGGTAGGCCCCGCTCGCGCCCGTCGCGCTCGTCGCCCGCAGCTCCACCGGCACCGCCCTGCCCGCCGCCGCCGCGCCCGGCGGAGGCAGCGAGCACGGCAGCGTCCACGCGGTGCTCGCGACCGCCGCCATCGCGCCCGTCGCCTCTTTGCCCGGGCACTCGGACGTGCCGTTGGCCAGGCTGCCTAGGCTTGCGGTGAGCAGGAGCTTGCGCGCCTCGGCCGCGCCCGTGGCGGGGGAATAGAACGCCACGGACAGCGAGTAGCGGACGCCGGGGCACACGCCCGTCACGACGCGCCCGGCGGGCGACCGGATCTCGAACGCCGTGCCCGCGGGGTCCGGGCGGGGGGGCAGGTGCCGTCCGAAGGATGCGGTCGGGTGGGACGTGCAGTTGGCGCCGCGGTACAGGTAGGGGTGGGCGTGGGCGGTGCCGGGCGCGAGCAGGAGGAGGAGGAGCTGTGCGAGGGGGCCTGCTCTCCTCCGGCCGCCGCCGCCGCCGTGTGCGGCCATCGCCTCTTCTCGTCGGCCGGCCTCCCCTTGGTTGGGTCCCACGAGATGGCGCGCGCGGCGCAGTGCCCACGCCAACGTTCTCCTCAACTCCCCGGCGATTGAATTGGCGGGTGGCGAGACGATTGTGCGCGCGCGCGCGCGCGCAGAGAGCGGATTGGCGGAGTGAGAAAAAGAAGAGGAACGAGACAGGAACGCGCACGCGATTGCAGTGATGATTCGAGGGAGGCGTGATATCGCGGGCAGGCAGTGTTGTTTTCAATGCGTTGGCGATGTAGTGGGGACGCAGAGAAGAGGACGAGACGAGAGAAGCAGCGGCCCCTTTCCTTTGTGCGCGGCGAACCGGCCCGGTCCCCGTCGCCCGAGCGGGGAAGTCGGCGGAAGGCGCGCGGCGACGGCGACCAAGACAATCGCTCTCTCGTGTTTTTGTTTTTTTTCACGGCGGCTTTAGAACTAGCCTGCGATGAATCACCCCGACCTGGCCGGCGGCATCCCCCGGCACGTCATGAGCGCGCAGCCCGCCGACACCGGCAGCGTCGCCCCGGCCTGCAGGAACGCCCCGCTGCCGCCCGTGGCGCTCGTCACGCGCAGCACGACCCGGGACCCGTCGGCCGCGCTGCACGGGACCCGGTAGGTGCCCGTCACCGACGCCACCTTGCTCGTCGTGAGCACGCGGCAGCCGCTGCCGTCAAAGGCGCCGACGGAGGCGGACAGGAGCGCGTTGCGCGGCTGGGGGAAGGTCGCCGTGACGACGTACGTGCCGCCCGGGCAAAGGCGCGTCTCCTTGCCCGCCGGCCCTTGGACGGAAAAGACGGTCGTCGCGTCGGGCTGCGGCGCCTTGTGGCGGCCCATGGCCGTGGCCGGCTGCGCCCCGCACGCCGAGTTTTTCGCGATGAAGTAGGCGGGGTAGGCCGCGGCCGGGCGCGGCGCGGCGGCGGCCAAGAGCGCGACCAGCAGCGTCGCGAGCGCGGCGAGGGGGAGGAGGCGGCGCGGGCACCACGAGGCGGCGGCGGCGGCGGCGGCGGCGCGGGGCGGCGGCATGTTTTGGACCTTTTATGTGTCGTCGGGCTGTGTTTTTTGTGCGTGGGGTTTTGGGGTATCGACGATGCCGACGTCAGCGATGGCCGCAGTGGATTCCGGGAGTGGATTCAACAAGGCTCGGGCCGGCGCACGCGCGCGCGGCGGTCACTCACACACTCGTTCGTGTTTTTTTTTTTGCGATGGGCAGCTTCCTCTGCTTTTCGAGACGCGCGCGCAGCCAGCCGCTTGGGCGTATTTACCGTTGACGGATCGGCGGAGATCGTGAAATAACCTCAGGTGGAAAGGCAGTCGGCTGTGAGTGCATGTGTGACTGAGCAAGCGGGAGCGCGGCCGGCGGCGATGCGCGCGGCCGGCGGGGTTTTGTTTTGTGTGTGCGGCGGCGGGCGGCGAGAGCGGGCCGGCGCGCGCGTTCCTTCTCACCGGCGCCACCCGCCGCCCTTGCCGCCCTGCGCCTGCGGAGGGGGAAGCACCTGCGGCGGCGACGGCGGCAGCGACGGCACGGCCAGCGACAGCGTGTCGTGCAGCGCCTGCACCTGCCGGCGCAGCGCGGCCAGCTCGCGCCGCACGGCGGCCGCGTCGTCGTCGCCGCCCGACCCGCCGCCGCCGCCCTTGCCGCGACGGGAGACACGCCAGTCGCCAGCCTCATCGTCGTCGTCCTCGTCCTCCTCGCCGCCGCCGCCGCCACCCACACCGCCACCCACACCGCCGCCACCCCCGCCCCCCCCGCCGGCCCGGATCCGCAGCACGTGGATGAAGGGCGGCCGCGCCGCAAACGCGCCCGCCAGCGCGCGCTCCACGCGCGGCGGCATCGTCGCCTCGAGCTCGTCGATCACGGTCGCCAGCGACAGCAGCACGCGCTGGTCCTCGTGCTCGGTCGCGCGCCCGAAGGAGGCGCACATCGACCCCGTGAGCAGCGACATGAGCAGGATGGAGACGCTGAACTGCAGCAGCAGGCCCAGGCACAGGGCGGCGCGCGGGTTGTGCGCGTGCGACATGATGTCGAGGTCGACGCCGCCCAGGGCAAAGCCAAACACGGTGAGCAGCGAGCGCCCGACGCTCGCAAACTGCTCGAACCCCTCCTGCTCGCGGCGGAAGAGCACCGCGAACGACAGGGCAAAGCCCCAGAGCAGGAGCACGAGGAAGGCCATGTACGCGGCCGTGTCGCGCACGACGGCGCGGAGCGAGTCGACGAACGAGAAGGAGAACGACGACTGGCCAAACAGCCGCGAGAAGTAGTTGAGGCGCGTCCAGAGGCAGACCGACTGGAAGGCGACGACGATCGACAGCCATCCCGAGTCGGCGCCGACGCGCGACAGGTGGAGGTAGCAGATCGCGGCCTGGCAGACGTAGGTCGCCGTGTCGAGGGCGTTCCAGACGCCGAACCAGCCCGCGAGCCCGTAGGCGCGGATCGTGCCGACCTCGATGGCCAGGAAGGGGATCATGCAGATCGAGGCGACGAGCTCGAGCGCGACGGTCCAGAGGCCCGAGCGCGTGGCGACGAGCTGCGCCAGCGACGCGGCCGGGTCCTCGTCCTGCCACAGGATGGCGAAGGCGCTGAAGGAGACCAGCCACACGGCGTAGATGGCAAACTCGGCGAGCAGGAGCTTCTTGGCGAACGTGTGCCACTTGTACTGCAGGATGGCCTGCACGCTGGGCAGGGCAAAGGCCGAGAAGGAGAGGGCGCCCGCCTGGTAGCGCCTGAGCAAGGCGTGGACGAGGCCGTCGACGTCGGGCGCGCCCGCGTCGCGCACGTTGACGACGAAGGCCTCGGCGGTGACGCGGGACCAGGCGGCGGCGGAGGGGGCGACGGCGGCGGCGGAGGCGGCGCCGGGGCGGGCGCGACGGCGCTGCCGCTGCCCGAGGCCGCTCGCCGCGCCGCCGCCGCCGCTCCCGGCCGCGCGGCGCTCGAGCTCGCGGCGCCACGTGCCCTCGGGGTCTGGCAGGTCGCGCGTGCTGGCCGCGAGCGTGAGGAAGGTCTTGTCGGTGCCGACGGCCTGGAGCACGAGGTCCTGATCGACCTCGAAGGTCCCCACGCGCAGGACGCCGCGCGTGCGCAGAAACTCGACGAGCTCGGCGGGCGAGCAGCGCGAGACGAGCGTCGCCGCGTCCGGGGCCGCGGGCGCGGTGGCGGCGGCGGCGGCGCGGCGCTTGCCCCGGCCGTCGTCGTCGTCGCCGGGGCCGCGCGGGACGTGGCCCTCGATGTCGTCCCAGGCCTCGGAGGCGCCGGCGACCAGCAGCTGGTCGTGGGCGTCCGAGTTGTCGGACATCCTCTCGATTTTCTCGACGTCGGCGGGTCGGCGTGGGGCTCTCCAACCGTTTTCGATGACAGAAGGGGGAGGGGGAGGGGGGGGGGTCGGGCGTGGTTCGCGACCGCGCGCCGGTGTCAAAGAGGGGTCGTATCCGTATGCGCGACGCGCACTTCACAGATACAGGCGGGATCGGATGGCGCGGGCGCGGGCGCGCGCCATCAGGTTGTGAAGGCGTCGCGCTGGCGGCAAGCGCGACGCCGCCGCCGCCAAAAGTCGCCACGTCTCTCGCCGGCCCCAACTGGGCAAAGAGGCTTTCCGTACTCACGGCGGTGCCTCGCGCGCGCATACTCGACGGGACTGCTCACTTCTGGCATGGCACGCGCTGCCCTTGCCCGACCGACGACAGGGATCGGCGCGCGACGCCGCCGCGTCTAGCACTCCGACAGCCAAGCCGATGGCATTTTTCCTCCCCGCGCGCCCGCCCGCGTCGGCAACCCCGCGCGCCGCGGCAGTCCCGTCGACGGGACTGGTCTGGCGCCGCTTCGCCCGCTGGCGGCGAGAAAAGACGCGGTCGTCGACAACAGCAGGAGCTGCTGCTGCTGCTGCTGCTGCTGCTGCGGCCGACCCCGCCGACGACGACGCGCCGCCGCCCCCCAGGCCCCCCTCGTCTTCGCGACGCGGCGCCGTCCTCGACCCCTCCGCAACCGACTACTTCCTGGGCCCGGGCGTCGCCGCGGCCCCTTCGCCGCCGCCGCCGCCGCCGCCGCCGTCGCACCTCCTCCGCCAGAGCGCCGAGGACGAGCGGCGCCTGTACCGCCACGTCGAGGCGGCGCCGACGCCCGCCGACGCCGTCGCGCTCTGCCTCGACCGTCTGCCCGGGCCTTGCGGCGCCGGGCCGCTCTGCCTCGCGCTGTTCCGCGGCGCCGTGGCGGTGTCAGACGGCGAGGCCGTCGTCGCGGGCGCGGGCGGCGACGCCGACGCGCTCTCGCGGCTGCAGGGCGCGCTGGCCGACGAGCTCCTGCTCGCGGCGGCGGCGGCGGCAGGACCGGGGAGCAGCCGCCGCGCCGCCGCCGCCGCCGTCCCTCCGTCGGACGCCGCCAGCGTGCTTTGGGCGCTCGCGTCGGAGGCGTGCTCCCCGCCGGCCGCCGCGCGCGGGTTCCCCGCCGCCGACGCGCGCGCCGTCGAGGCGCTCGCGGCCGCGGTGCAGCGCCCGCCCGTCGTCGTTGTCGGCGGCGGCGGCGAGGAGGAGGGGGAGGGGGAGGAGGAGGAGGAGGAGCAAGGGGGCGATGACCGCGCCGCGTGGCAGACGCCCGACCTCGTGTCGGCGTTTTGGGGCGCGAGCACGCTGCTGCGCGCGCTCGGGCGGGAGCGGCGGCGGCGGCGGCCGGGCGACGACGGCGACGATCGGGCGCGCCGCTCGCCACCGCCGCCGCCCGCGCCGATCATGCCGGCCACCCGCGCGCTCGTGGAGGCGCTGAGCGCGGCGCTGGCGCGGCGGTGGGACTTTGCCGCCGGCGCCGACGGCCGGGCCTCCTCCCTCGCCGCCGCCTCCTCCCCGCCGTCCCTCCCCTCGCCGCCGCCGCCGCCGCCGCGCCCGCGCCCGTGCGCCGAGGACCTGGCCGACGCGGCTGCGGGCGTCGCCGCGGCGGCCGCGGCCGAGCGGGCCCTGTTCGCCGCACAGCACGAGCCGCCGCCGCCGCCGCCGCCCCGTCCGCTCCTGGACCTGCTCGAGGCCGTCGCCTCGTGCCTGCACGCCGCCCTGTGCGACCGCGCCTCTTTCGGCGGGTACGGCGGGGCCGCGCCGGGCGCGGCCGACACGGCCAAGCTGTTCTCGTCGCTCGCCGCGGCGGGCCTGGCGCTCTCAATCGCGCGAGGCGGCTGGCGCGCCGCCGTCCCCTCGCTCCCGCGCGCGCTCGACGCGCTGAGCGCGCTCGCGTCGCAGCGCGCGCGCGAACGGCACCGCCAGATGCTGTCGAGGCCGTCCCACCTGGCGGCCGCGGCCACGGCGCTCGCCGACCTGCAACACGGCTCGCTGGCCGTGCCCGAGCTGCTGCGCGTGCTCGGGCGCGAGGCCGCCTTGGGGGCGTCGGGCGCCGACGGCCTGCCCCCGCGCCGGCCGAGGCGCGCCCTCACGCTGGCGGAGCGGCAGGCGATCAAGGCGGCCGAGCTGCAGGGCGCGGGCGGGCGGCGCCCTGCGAGCAGCAGCAGCGACGCGGACGAGGAGCAGCCCGGCCTCCCCCCGCCCGACACGGCGCCGCCGACGGCGCGGTGGAGGCCCCGCGAGGCCGCCGACCTGGTCGGCGCCATGCTGCGCCTGGGCTACCAGCCGCCGCGCCTGATGTGCAGCGCCCTGGCGGCCGCCGTGCTCAAGGGGCTTGGCGAGCAAGGAGGCGCGGAGGAGGCGGAAGAGGCGGAGGAGGAGGAGGACGACGACGACGACCGAGGCGGCGGCGAGGCGCGGCTGCTGGCGGCTTTTGCCGACGCGGGGTGGCACCCGGGCGAGGAGCTGGCCGAGCGCCTCTTCCTGCGGGCGCTCGGCGGCGGCGGCGGCGGCGGCGACACTAGCTCTCGCGATCCGGAGCGCCTGGCCGACCTGCTGCACGCGTGGGCGGTGCTGATGGCGGCGTCGCCCTCGCACCCGGCGGCGGCTCGGGCGGCCGGCGAGCTGTCCGCCGCTGCCTCCCTGCCGCCCTCGCCCCCGCGCGCGGCCGTGCGCGCCCTCTGGTCCCTGGCCGCGCTCGGCTTGCTGCCGACCCCCGAGCGGTGCGAGGCCTTGGCGCAGCACGCCCTGCTGAGCGCGCAGGAGCTCTCGCCGGCGCAGCTGGCGGCCGTGGCCGAGGCGGCCGCGCTCGCGTCGCCGCTCCCTCCCCCGGCCGCCGCGGCGGACGCCGCGCTCGCGGCCGAGCGCGCCGAGGGCCTGCGGCGGCGGCCGCCGGCCTTTGCGCGCGACGCCGACGCGCTCGGCGAGCGGCTGGTCGCGTCGGGCTGGCGTCGCCTCGGCGGCGACATGGCCGCGTGGGCGAGGGACGGGACGCGCGGCCAGCCGCCGCCGCCGCAGCCGCTGCTGCTGCTGCTCGCGGACGAGGACGCGGGCGCGGAGGAGGGCGGCGGCGGCGGCGGCGGCGGCGGCACCAGCGCGCTGGACTACCGCGCGGGCGGGGGCCTGCTGCCCGGCGGCGGCGGGCCGCGGCCGTACGTGGCGCTCGGGGGCTTGGTGCTGCGCGCGAGGCTGGCGCGGCGCGAGGCCTTTGCGGATGAAGCGGCGGCGGCGGCGGCGGGCGTCCGCGTGCTGATCCTGCCGCGGCGCCAAGCGGCGGATTTGGCGGCTGCAAACCACGACGCCGAGGCCTGGCTGCTGGAGCGGGCGGTGCATCTGGATCTGTAAAATCGGAGGAAAAACGAGAGATCGACAAAAAGGAGAGGAGAGGAGAGGAGAAGATACAACCGAGATTACAAGCGGGAGAAAGAATGTACAAACCCCCCGCCGGGGCCGCGCGCGTTTTTTTTTTTCGAGCGGCAGTCCGCCTGTCCATCCCCCGCTCACCGGCGGCCAAGAAAAGAGAAACAAAAAGCATCATCAGTACGAGGCCATGACCGAGCTCGGAGAGCCGTCCCACTGCCGCGCCAGGAAGGCGTAGTAGAAGCGCGCGGGCGCGCCGCCGCCGCCGTCGGCGCCGCCCCCGGCCTGCTCGGCGGCCGCGGCC
>Ga0315905_10006605_pt1 | contig 11790 bp, 6 predicted proteins | sample LakEriMetagenome_5_FD_203522 | JGI IMG/M metagenome (GOLD analysis project Ga0315905, IMG submission 203522) | Freshwater fungal communities from buoy surface, Lake Erie, Ohio, United States - Buoy 4 MA121 | ecosystem: Environmental > Aquatic > Freshwater > Lake | place: USA: Lake Erie, Ohio...
CGCATGCGCCAGGCGCTGCTGAATTACGTGGGCAACGCCGTCAAGTTCACCGAGCGCGGTTCAGTGACGATACGCGCGAGCGTGGCCGAGGACACGCAGGAGTCCCTGCTGCTGCGCTTCGAGGTCGAGGACACCGGCCCGGGGATACAGCCCGAGGCGGCACAACGTCTCTTCGAAACCTTCATGCAAGCCGATGCCTCGACCACGCGCCGGCACGGTGGCTCGGGGCTCGGTCTGGTGATCACGCGCCGCCTCGCCCGGCTGATGGGCGGCGACGCGGGTTTCGACACGCGCCCCGGCGAGGGAAGCCGGTTCTGGTTCACCGCGAAGGTGCGGCGCGGGGCGGCTCTGGGCGCTGTGCTTGCGATGCCCGAGCGGCGCGACCTGCTGCGGCGCCTGCATGCAGGCAGACGCATCCTGCTGGTGGAAGACGACCCGGTGAACCGCGAAGTGGCAGAGGAAATGCTCTCCCGCAGCGGCCTCGTGATCGAAGTCGCCAGCAATGGCCGGGAAGGTGTCAACAAGGTGGCCGAGGCGCACTGGGATCTCGTGCTGATGGATATCAACATGCCCGAGATGGACGGGCTCTCTGCCACGCGTGCCATCCGGGCCCTGCCCGGCACCGCGGATCTGCCCATCATCGCCCTCACCGCAAACGCCTTCCAGAACGACCGCAACGCCTGCTTCGCCGCAGGCATGAACGATTTCATTGCCAAGCCCATCTCCCCGGCGGTGCTGCAGGAAAAGCTGATGAGCTGGCTGCCCGAACCCGATGCGGCCCAAAGAAGCGAGCGCTCAGGCGAGGAAGCAGCCACCCCCGGCGCAACTGCACAAGAGCAGGCCTCTCCAGAGGTCCTGAGAGCACTGCTCACCGAACTCGAATCCCTGCTGGGTGCAGGTGACCTGGCCTCGCGCCAACTCGCGCGCGACAACGCCGCCGTGCTGCGCAGCGGCCTGGGCGATGTGGCGGAGGCCGTCTTCGATGCCATCGAACACTACGACTACGAAGCCGCGCAGATCCTCCTCGTGAGGGCGAGATCCGGCTGAGCACGACGGAGAGCACACGCATGGATACCTCCTTCAGCGCGGAGCAGGAGAGCCTTCGCCGGGACCTGGCGGCCTACATGGCGGGCCTGATGACACCGGCGTTGCGCGCCGAGATCGCGCGCCCTTTCGGCACCGAAGGAGGTGGGCCGGTGTGGCGTGCCGCGCTGCGGCAGATGGGCAAGGACGGCTGGATCGGCCTTGGCTGGCCAACCGGGTGGGGTGGACGCGGCTTCGGCCCCGTAGAGCAGTACATCTTCATCGAGGAAGTGACACGCTCGGGCTTCCCCTTCCCCTACCTCACGCCGGAATCCGTGGGCCCCGCCATCGCCGAGTTCGCCACACCTGAGATCCGCGAGCGCATCCTGCCCGGCATTCTGGGCGGCGAACTGGTAATGGCCATCGGCTACAGCGAGCCGCAGGCAGGCACCGATCTCGCGGCACTCGGCACGCGTGCAGAGCGTGATGGCGACGACTACGTGATCAACGGACAGAAGGTCTACACCTCGCTCGCGCATTTCGCGGATTACGTGTTTCTGGCCGTGCGCACCGGGGACCCCGCCACGCATCCGCGCCACAAGGGCATCTCGATACTGCTGGTGCCAACCGACAGCCCCGGCTTCTCGCGCACGCCCATCTACACGGCCGCCGAGGGCGAGACCAACACCACCTTCTACGACAACGTGCGCGTACCGTCGAGCCATCTGGTGGGCGCCGAGAACCAGGGCTGGCAGGTGATCACCAGCCAACTGAACCGCGAGCGGCTCACACTGATGAACCCGGGCACCGCGAACCTGATGTACGCGCAGGTACTGGCCTACGCGACAGAGCAACAGGACGCCAGCGGGCAGCGCCTGATCGACACACCGTGGGTGCAATCGGCACTCGCACGCGTGCATGCCTCGCTGCGCGCATTGCAGCTTGCCTGCCGCCAGCAGGCCTGGGGCATCGCCCAGCAGACGATCTCCCCGGCCGAGGCCTCTGCGGTCAAGGTCTACGGCTACGAGTGCTTCCTGCAGTGCTACCGGCTGATGCAGGAAGTGCTGGGGCCCGACGGTCTGGTGAAACGTGGCTATCCGGGCAACGTGCTCGACGGGCAACTCGAGCACATCTACCGCGCCGTGCCGGTCTACGGTTTCGGGGGCGGCACCAACGAGATCCAGCGCGACCTGATCGCGCAGTTCGGCCTGGGCCTTGCCCGGGCGCGCCGCTGAGGAGAGGCTTCGATGGATTTCGCACTCGACGAACTGCAGACCGATCTCGCCGCGCTGGCCGAGCGCATCCTGCGCCGTGGAACGGGCGTGGCGCGCCTGAAAGAACTCGAAGCCGGCGGTACGCGTCTGGACACGGCGCTGTGGCAGGAACTCCGCGACGCGGGCCTCACGGCGGTGGGGCTACCCGATGCGCTGGGCGGCGCAGGCCTCGGCTTTTTCGAGCACTGCCTCGTCCTCGAGCAACTGGGCAAGACAGTGGCTCCCGTACCCCTCACCGCTCACGGTGCCGGGTTGATGGCGCTGGCCCATGCGGGGCTCGGCGAAGAGGCCGCGCGCATCGCGGCAGATGGTGCCTGGCTCGCCGTCAGCAGCCGACGCGACGCGGGGAATTCCCTGAGTGCGCAAGGCAACACCCTGAGCGGTACCGCAGGCGCGCTGAGCTACGCCGCAGGCGCATCTGCCCTGCTCCTGCCGGCGCGCATCGAGAGCGGCGAGTGGCGGCTCTTTCTGGTGCGGACGAACGCTCCGGGGCTCAGCCTTGAAGCGCAGGCGAACACCGCGCTGGAACCTGCATCGCGCCTGCAGTTGAGTCACGTCGCCGCCATGGCTGTTGGGGATGCCGCCACGCCCGACTGGTTGCACCAGCGACTCGTGGTCTCCAGTGCCGCCGTGCAGGTGGGCGTGCTGGAAGAAACCCTCGCCATGAGCACGCGCTATGTCTCGGAGCGCGAGCAGTTCGGCGTCAAGATCGGCAGCTTTCAGTCCGTCAGCCATCGCATGGCGGATGCCTGGATCGATCTGATGAACCTGCGCCTGGTGACGCGCAGCACAGCATCCGTGCTGGACCGCGAAGCACTGGCCACGCTGGACGCCCTGAGCACGCAGTTCTGGTGCGCTGAAGCAGGCCACCGCGTGATGGCGAGTTGCCAGCATGTGCACGGCGGCATGGGTCACGACCGTGACTATCCGCTGTGGCGTTATGCGCTGCTTGCACGGCAGAACGAGATGGCACACGCGGGCCACTCGGCCTGCCTCGCGCAACTCGGCGCTGAAATCGCCCGCGCACCGGCGCTGGCAGTACTCTGACCCTTTCCTTTTTCCGCTGACGGAGACGACATCACCATGGCCATCGCCGCCTACCCGAACCTCCTTGCACCCGGGCGCATCGGCGCCATGCAGCTGCGCAACCGCATGATCGTCACCGCGATGGGCGTGAACTTCGGCGAGGACGACGGTTCCAGCGGCGAGCGCGTACTCCATTACCACGAGGCACAAGCGCGTGGCGGCGTGGCGCTGATCATCTCGGGTGCCTGCGGCGTGGCCTATCCGGTGGGACAGGTGCAGCCTTGGCAGGTGGCGATCTCGGATGACCGTTACATCCCCGGGCTGCGCAAGGTGGTGGATGCCGTGCACAAACACGGCGCGAAGTTCGCGGTGCAACTGCATCAGGGCGGGCTGGTGGCGGGCGATGACACCCGCGCCGGACGGCCGCAATGGTGCCCCTCGGTACCCGAGCCCATGAAAGGCGATTTCGTCGACGGCTTCCTGCTGCCGGAGCTGCAGGCCTTCGCCAGCTCGGGCCTACCCAGCTACAAGGTGCTGACGCACGAGGACATCGCTCTCGTCGTGAGCCAGTACGCCGCCGGTGCGCGGCGCGCCAAAGAAGCGGGTTGCGACGGCGTCGAGATCCACGGCGGACACGGCTACCTGCTGTCTTCTTTCCTCTCGCCCAAGACCAACAAACGCAGCGACGAATACGGCGGCAGCACCGAGAACCGCTCTCGCTTTCTGGTCGAAGTGGTGCGTGCCGTGCGCGCGGCCGTGGGCCCGGACTTCGCCGTGTGGGTGAAGCTCGACACGCGGGAAGTGGGCAAGGAGGGCGGCATCACGATCGAGCACGCCAAGGTCACGGCACGCCTCGTCGAGGAGGCCGGCGCCGACGCCATCACCGCAAGCTCCTACCACGACACCGGCCAGGGCAAGCTGCACTCGGCCTCCAACATCCCGCACGAACCGAACACAAACCTGCCTGCTGCGCAGGCGATCCGGGAGGTGGTCTCGATCCCCGTGATCGCCTCCGGGCGTGTGGAACCTGCGCACGCAGACAAGGAGATCGCCGCCGGGCATTTCGATTTCCTCGCCATGGGGCGCAAACTCCTGGCGGATCCCGAGCTGCCGAAGAAACTGGCGGAAGGCCGCGAGGACGAAGTGCGCCCCTGCGTCTACTGCTACACCTGTGTCAGCAAGATCTACACGCTGGAAGCCACCTGCTGCGCGGTGCATCCGGAGCTCGGCATCGAGTACCTGCGGCTGGATCCTCCCAAGCCTTCAGCTGCCAAGCGCGTGGCCGTTATCGGGGGCGGGCCCGGCGGGATGGAAGCTTCGCGCAGGCTCGCGCGCGATGGCCATCAGGTGACGCTCTTCGAGAAGAGCGATCGCCTCGGCGGCACGCTGCGCTTCGCATCGCTCGCCTATGCCGCGAACGAACGCCTGCTCGACTGGCTGCGCGCGCGCGTCGAGGAGTCCAGCGTGCAATTGCGGCTTTCCTCGGAGGCCACGCCCGCCGTGCTCGCGGAACTGCGCATCGAAGACGTGGTAGTGGCAACGGGCGCGCGCCGCGACATGCCGGCTATTCCGGGCTCAGACCTGCCCCACGTCTTCAGCGGTGACGACATGCGCCGCATGATGCTCGGCGAGAACTCCGAGTCACTGGCGGGCAAGACCTCGCTGCTGACGCGCATCGCCACCAAGGCGGGCGCAGCCACCGGCCTTACCGCCAACCTGGATTTCGTGCGCAAGGCGACCCGCACCTGGATGCCGCTAGGCGACAGGATCGTGATCATCGGTGGCGAGCTGGTTGGGCTCGAACTCGCGGAATTCCTGTCGGAGCGCGGACGCAGCGTGACGGTGGTGGACGATCAGCCGCGTTTGGGCGCGGGGCTCACGCTGGTGCGCCGCCTTCGCCTGCTGACGGAATTGCGCGAGCACGGCCTTGGCCTGCACGCGGGCGCAAAGGAGATCCGCATCGAGACGGGCCGCGTGTGCTTCACGGCGAAAGACGGCAGCGCGCAGTCTGCGGAGGCCGATCACGTGATCGTGGCCAAGGGCGCCACGGGCGATCTGTCACAGGCAGAGGCATTCCGTGCCGCGGGCTTCCGCGTGCACGAGGTGGGCGACTGCCGCGGCGTGGGCTACATCGAGGGCGCGATGCGCAGTGCGATGGAGGCGGTGGATGCGGTGAACGCGGGCTGAGTGCCGCGTAACGCGTCAGCCCGAAACAGAGGGCAGGAGCGCGCCATGCGCGCGACCCGTCGCTTGGGCGAACGCTCATGCTCTTGTCGCGGGCATGGCCCGCTCCTACCGGGTGCGAGTAACGGTTGACATTGCACCACTGCAGGCTGACCCTCCGCACACACCCACACCCCGGGAAACCGCAATGCACGATTTTCTGCGCGGACTGGCACTGACCGCCTGCTTCCTGATGGCATGGAACGCGGGGGCCGCAAACGAGACCCCGCAGACTGAGCTGCCCGGCGTGCAAGCCCCTGCGACGCAAGGCAAGGGTCTGCAATTGCGCACGCCCCAAGAGGTCTCGACCTTGCGTATCGCGGTGATGCAGGGCTCGGCGCAGGACGTCTGGGTGAAGAACAACTGGCCCCAGGCAACGCTGCTGCAATATCTGGCCGTGGCGGACCTCTTCGTCGCAGTAGAGGCAGGCAAAGCGGATGCGAGCATCACGGTGGCCGATATCCTCAAGCAGGCCCTGGTGGAGCGCCCGGCACTCGCCACCCTGGGAGAGCCAATCTTCAACCTGGATGTAGGCGCCGCTTTCCGCAAGGACAGTGCGCCTCTCCGTGCGCAGTTCGACGATTTCCTCGCCAGGTTGCGTGCCGACGGCACGCTTGCCGACATGAAGCGGCGCTGGATGGAGGAGTCCAGCACCACCATGCCGGCGATAGAGTTTCTCCCGGATGCGCCCGCGCTTACGATAGGAAACGCGCTTGTCGGTCTGCCTCAGGTGGCCGTCAAAGACAACCGCTTGGTCGGTTTCGAGGTGGAACTCGCGGAGCGCTTCGCCGCGAGCATCGGCCGCCGGCCCGCCTGGACTACCGCTGACTTCGGCGCGCTGATCCCTTCGCTCGCCTCCGGCAAGATCGACACGATCATCACGGGGATGTCGATCACACCGGAGCGGCGCGAACGCGTAGATTTCTCTGAGAGCTATCACGCCTACAGGAATCTCGTCTTCGTGCGGGCGAGCAATATCGCGGGGGCAGCGCCCGCGCCGGTTGCACCCCCGGCGGAGGCCTCGTTCTGGGGCAATCTGCGCGAGAGTTTCCACACCAACATCATCCGCGAGGACCGCTACCTCCTGCTGTGGGGCGGTTTGAAAACCACGGTGTTGTTGTCGGTTCTTTCCTGCGCCTTCGGCACGCTGCTCGGGGCGCTGATCTGCTACATGCGCATGTCACGCAACACCCTCGCCCGTCGCAGCGCCATGCTCTACATCAGCCTGATGCGCGGCATGCCGGTGCTGGTGCTGCTGATGCTCATCTTCTACGTGGTCTTCGCCTCGGTGAACATCAGCCCGATCCTGGTTGCGGTCTTCGCCTTCGGGCTCAATTTCGGCGCGTATACCTCGGAGATGTTCCGTACCGGCATCGAAAGCATCGACCGCGGCCAGACCGAGGCGGGCATCGCGATGGGCTTCACGCGGGTCGGGACATTCCGCCATATCGTCTTGCCGCAGGCGCTGCAGCGCATCCTCCCCGTCTACAAAGGGGAGTTCATATCGATGGTGAAGATGACCTCGATCGTCGGTTATGTTGCGGTGGAGGATCTCACCAAGGCCTCCGACATCATCCGCAGCCGTACCTTCGACGCCTTCTTTCCGCTGGTCACCGTTGCCGTCCTGTACTTCATGGTCTCCTGGGTACTGATACAGGTGCTCGGCTACCTCGAGAGACGCACAGACCCCATGCAGCGCCGCGCGGCGGAGGCACGCACATGATACGCGTAAAAGGACTGGTCAAGAATTTCGGCGCCCTTCAGGTGCTGCGCGGCGTAGACACCGAGATCGCAAAAGGCGAGGTGATTTCCATCATCGGCCCCTCGGGTTGCGGCAAGAGCACCTTCCTGCGCTGCCTGAACCGCCTGGAAGAGCCGAGCGGCGGCCAGATCGAACTCGACGGCCGCGACATCACCGGGCCCGGCGTGGACATCACCGGCGTGCGCCAGCGCATGAACATGGTGTTCCAGGCCTTCAACCTGTTCTCGCACCTCACGGTGCTCGAGAACCTGACGCTGGCACCCATGCAGTTGCGGGGCACGCCGAAGGCGCAGGCCGAGGAGCGCGGCATGGAACTGCTGCGGATGGTGGGTCTTGCCGAGCGGGCGCATTACTTCCCGTCAGAACTCTCGGGTGGTCAGAAGCAGCGGGTGGCGATTGCGCGGTGTCTGGCGATGGACCCGGAAGTGATCCTCTTCGACGAGCCGACCTCGGCGCTCGACCCCACGATGGTCGGCGAGGTGCTGGCGGTGGTGCGCAACCTCGCGAAGCAGGGGCTCACGATGCTGATCGTCACCCACGAGATGGACTTCGCGCGGGATGTCTCCTCGCGGGTGTTCTTCATGCACGAGGGGCGCATCCACGAGCAGGGGCCTCCGGCGCAGGTGTTCGGCGCGCCGCAGCGTCCGGAAACACGCACCTTCATCCACAGGGTGCGCTCGCGCAACTACACCCTGTCTTCGCCGGACGTGGACATCTACGCGCTGCACGGCGATATCGAGATCTTCTGCGAGAAGCATCTCGTGCCGCGGCAGACGGCGCACGACCTGCAGCTCCTCACGGAGGAACTGGTGCTGTGCTTCATGGAGGACCTGAAACAGCGAAAGGCTTTCGAGCTCTGCGTGGAGTACCTCGAAGCGAAACGGGAAGTGCGTGTCACGCTGGATCTTCCCGCAGGCGTGGAGAGTCCGTTTTCAGTCGCCGACGCAGACCCCATGGTGGTCGACATCGGGCTACAGCTGATACGCAACATCGCGCCGGGCGTGTACGACGAGCACGGTGAAGACGGCCGGCTCAAGCTCGTCTTCCCGGTGCGCCAGTCCTGAGCTCGGTCCAGCAGCAGGGCTAGGTAATCGACGGGCGCCATCACCAATCGCTCCGAGGCAGACCGCATGCTGCGAAAGTGGGCCCTGCTGGCGCGGAAGTCGCTCGACGAAGCAAGAGCCGGGGCCGCCACGCCCTGACACCGCACATTCGGTACGGAGTGACGCCGTGGGCGCCTCCATGAGAAAGTGTTGCCTTGGGAATCTCTGAGCCCCCGCGGGGCTCGTGCGCGTCCCGATATCAAGACAAAAGGCAGAGAGCGCCCCACATGATCCTGTTCCACCGCCGTCTCGTGCCGGCACTTCTATGCATTGGACTGATCGGCGCATGCTCGCGCGGCAGCACGCCCGAAGCGCCCGTACCCGAGGTCTACGTCACGCCTGTCGTCACGCAGGATGTCCCCGTCTACATGGAACTCGTGGGTCAGACACGCGGCTCGCAGGACGTGCAGATCCGCGCGCGTGTCGAGGGCTTTCTCGACAGCGTGTCCTTCACCGAGGGTGCTTTCGTCCGCAAAGGAGCGCCCCTTTACCGGATCGATCCGCGGCCGCTGGAAGCGGCTCTCGCACAGGCCAAGGCGAATCTCGCCACCCAGCAGGCGCACCTCGACCAGGCCTCGGTGGCGGCACGCCGCCTGAAGCCGCTCGCGGCACAGGAGGCCGTCAGCCTGCAGGAACTCGACAACGCGCTCGGCAACGAAAACGCCGCGCGCGCGCAGCGTGATGCGGCGAAGGCTGCACTCGAAAAAGCAACGCTCGACCTCTCCTACACCACCATCACGGCGCCGGTGGACGGTGTGGTCGGCACGACACTGGTCATGGCGGGGAATCTCGTGGGACGCGGCGAGAGCACGCTTCTCACCACCGTATCGCAGGTGGATCCCGTGCTGTTCCGCGCGGGCTTGAGCGAGTCCGAGTACCTGCGCTTCGCGCGGCACTTCGAGGAAACGGGCACCAAACCCGGCGAGAGCACGGTGCCGATCGAACTCCTTCTGGCTGACGGCACCGCGCACCGCTACCCGGGCCGACTGGACGGCGTCGAACGCGCCATCGACCCCACCACCGGCACGCTGGCGCTGCAGTTCGCCTTCCCCAACCCCGAGCGTCTGGTGCGCCCCGGTCAGTTCGGCCGCGTACGCATCGAAATCGAGCATCGCCGCGGCGCACTTCTGGTGCCGCAGCGCGCCGTGCAGGAACTGCAGGAACTGCACACCGTCGCGGTGGTGGGCAACGACAGCAAGATCTCGATGCGCACGATCACGGTGGGGCCGCGCACGGGGAACATGTGGGTCGTGGAGTCTGGCTTGCAAGCCGGCGAGAAAGTGGTCTCGGAGGGTCTGCAGCGTCTGCGCGAGGGCATGAGCGTCCACGCGAGCCCCGCAAAACTCGAGAGCACCGGCGCAAGCGCGGAGCCCGCAGCCGCGGGCAAGGGCTGATCCCGCCATGTCCGCTTTCTTCGTCGACCGCCCCATCGTCGCGATGGTGATCTCGATCGTGATGGTGCTGCTCGGCACCGTCGCGATGTCCGGACTGCCCATCGCCCAGTACCCCGAGATCGTGCCGCCCATGGTGCAGGTGAGCACGAGCTTCACCGGCGCCAGCGCCACCGATGTAGAAGCCTCCGTTGCCACGCCGCTCGAACAGAAGATGAACGGCGTGGAAAACATGATCTACATGAAGTCCACCAACGCCAATGACGGCAGCTTCACGCTGAAGGTGAGCTTCGAGGTGGGAACGGACCTCGACAAGGCGAACGTGCTGACGCAGAACCGCGTATCGGAAGCCATGCCCTCTTTGCCACAGCAGGTGAAGAACGTCGGCGTTTCGGTGAAGAAATCGCTCTCTTTCCCGCTGATGATCATCTCGCTGAAATCACCGAACGGCACCTACAAGACGAGCTTCCTCTCGAACTACGCCAGCATCAACATCACCGACAGCCTGGCGCGGATTCCCGGCGTCGGGCAGGTGAACCTCTTCGGCGGCAGCGATTACGCCATGCGCATCTGGCTGCGGCCTGATCGCATCGCGAACCTGGGCCTCACGGTGCCGGACATCGTGAACGCGATCTCGCAGCAGAACACGCTGAGCCCCGCGGGCCAGATCGGTGGCGCGCCGGCCGCGCCCGGCACCGAGTACACCTACACGGTGAAGACACAGGGCCGCCTGCTGAACGAGGAAGAATTCGGGCAGATCATCGTGCGCTCGAACGCCGATGGCTCGCAGGTGCTCCTGCGTGACGTGGCCCGCATCGAATTCGGCACACAGCTCTACAACGCCATCGGCCGCTACAACGGCCAGCCCGGCGCCATCATGGCGATCTACCAGATCCCGGGCACCAACGCACTCGAGGTGGCGGGCAAAGTCCGTGAGGCAATGGAGGAGCTCTCCGGGAGTTTCCCGCAAGATCTCGGCTACAGCGTCTCGCTGGACACCACACTGCCCGTGAGCGAGGGGATCAAAGAGATCGTGCACACGCTCTTCGAGGCGATCGTGCTCGTTATCATCGTGGTCTTCATCTTCCTGCAGAACTGGCGCGCGACGCTGATTCCGCTTCTCACGGTGCCGGTCTCGCTGATCGGCGCCTTCATGTTCTTCCCCATGCTCGGCTTCTCGATCAACGTGCTCTCGCTGCTGGGTCTGGTGCTCGCCATCGGCATCGTGGTGGACGATGCGATCGTGGTGGTCGAGGCCGTGATGCACCACATCGAGCAGGGGCTCTCCCCGCGCGAGGCAACGCTCAAAGCGATGAAAGAGGTCTCGGGGCCGGTGGTGGCGATCGCGCTGATCCTTGCGGCCGTGTTCATACCGGTGGCGTTCATCCCCGGGATCACGGGACGCTTCTACCAGCAGTTCGCGATCACCATCGCGATCTCGGTGCTGCTCTCGGCCTTCAACGCACTCACGCTCTCCCCTGCCCTCGCAGCCAAGATGCTGAAGCCCACGCACGGGCAGAAGAGCTGGCTCACGCCCTTCTACGACCGCTTCAACGCGGTCTTCGGCCGCGGCACGGCACGCTATGTGGGCTTCACCAGCCTGCTGGTGCGCAAGCTCTGGCGCAGCGTTTTCCTGATCGGCGGCATCGTGGCGCTCGCAGCACTGCTGGCCTCGCGCGTGCCCACCGGATTCGTGCCGGACGAGGACCAGGGCTTCCTGCTGGTGAACCTGATGCTCCCGGACGCCTCCTCGCTCGAGCGCACCGATGCCGTGATGCGCAAGGTCGAGAAGGTGCTGGGATCCGAAGAGAGGATCGAGGGATTCAATACCGTCACGGGCTTCAGCCTGGTGGCGGGCGCCTATTCCTCCAACATGGGCTTCGTCTTCGTGCAACTGAAGGAATGGGGTGAGCGCCCGGGATTGAAGAACCACGCGCTGCTGATCGCGCAGGAGCTCAACAAGCGCTTCGCGCAGGAGATTCCCGAAG
>Ga0315905_10006606_pt1 | contig 11789 bp, 6 predicted proteins | sample LakEriMetagenome_5_FD_203522 | JGI IMG/M metagenome (GOLD analysis project Ga0315905, IMG submission 203522) | Freshwater fungal communities from buoy surface, Lake Erie, Ohio, United States - Buoy 4 MA121 | ecosystem: Environmental > Aquatic > Freshwater > Lake | place: USA: Lake Erie, Ohio...
TTATTTCCGACAAAACCGCCAAGTGTTGGGGTGCCAATTACGACGGTCAACTCGGAGTCGGTGCTGCTCTGATGGACGTGCCTGTTACCGCAACAGCAACAGCGGTGAATGAATTGACTGACGCCATATCGATTAGTGCTGGAGCAAATCACACTTGTGCATTGACTGGTACTGGTGTGGTCAAGTGCTGGGGGGACAATGTCAATTATCAGGGCGGTCGTGTCGGAAACGAAACTACAACTCCGATAACGGTTCCTAGTCTCGCGGGTCCAGTTGCACTTGTTTCTGGGTCAAATCACAATTGCGCGATTGTTGGTGTAGATATTAAATGCTGGGGTTCTCGAAGTAACGGGCAAATTGGTGATGGGACGGGAGAGACGACTCTTGTCCAGACGCCGATTTCAATTGATCCGGTGTTTTCGCAGTCAGTTACCTTTGAACCGCTTGCGAATACAACGATCGCAACAACTTCTTTATCGGTTTTGGGCAAAGCAACTTCCAACGTTGGTTTGAGCCTGACATACACGACAGTTTCAGCAACAGCAAGCGTGTGCACCGTCAGTGGTACAACCGTCACCATCCTTGGCGTTGGTACGTGCTCTGTTGATGCAACAGGTAATCCCGGAGGTATGTACTCCCTCTCCACCGTGGCCAGAGGAAGCTTTGAGGTCACAGGTCTTGCGCCCACGGTGGCAACAAACGATGCCACAAGTATTGGCGTCACTACTGCAACCCTCAACGCAACAGTGAATGCTCGGTTTATCACCAGTGCAATGAGCATTGAGTATGCAACAAGTGCCACGCTTGCTGGCTCAATAACAGTCAGTGGCAATGCGGTGACCGGCTCTACCGATACTGCGCGTGGAATTGCAGTGACTGGTCTGGCAGCTGGTACCACGTATTACTTCCGTGCGTCAGCTTCGAACAGTGCTGGTTCAACTACTGCCACAGTAATCAAGAGTTTTACCACGCTCGGCGGAAAGCCATCGGCGACTACAGCTATTGCCTCGGGTGTTTCGGCCAACAGGGCAACTCTTAATGCATCGGTCAATGCAAATGGCGTTTCGACCACCGTGAAATATCGTGTGGGAAAGTCTGCCGATCTTTCAGGAGATGTGACTGTGTATGAAGGACGTACCGTTACCGATTTCGCAGATGAATCGGTTCCGGTCTCCATCAGCAGCCTCGTTGAGATGGTGACGTACTACTACCGAGTGGAAGCAACAAACTCTTTTGGAACTGCTACCGGTGAAATTAGATCATTCACCACTGCGCGCCCTGTTGGTGTGACTATTAATAGTGCAGCTGAGTTCACTAACAAGAAGTCAGTTGTGTTGTCGGTAACGGGAGCTGCGGGTTCTGTATCGGCCATTGTGTCGAACGACGGTGGCTTTGGTGCTGCAGAAACATTCACACTTGTTGACGGATCTGCCGAAATTAACTGGACGCTCATTTCCAGCCGCGACGAGCGCTTGCCAAAACAGGTTTATGTAAAGTTCGTTTCACGTTTCGGTACACAGTCATCGAACTATCAAGACGACATCATTCTCGATACCACGGCTCCTGTGCTGAGTACTGCAACTGCAGTTGCTGCCGCTGCTCCTGAGACCGCGGTCAGTGTTGCCTCGGTTCGTTCTGCGAAGAAGAATGGCGCGAGAATCACGGTGAGGGCCTCCGATGCGAATTCGGGCATTGGTTCGGTAGAAATGCGGACAAGTGCAAGAAAAAAGGCGACAAGCGTGAAATACGCGAATCCGAAGGCGAAGTCTCAGACAGTGACGGTGAACACTAAGGCGAAAACTTTGCAGGTCAGGGTCATTGACCGTGCTGGCAACCCCTCGCCTTGGAGGACAATTAAAGTAAAATAGGCAAATGTTCCGTAAATACCTTTTCGCCGTAGCAATTCTAGGAATGTTAGGTCTTGCGCCATCTGTGGTGCGTGCCGACTCGGGCGAGGCGGTGAGTGCCTCTCGAACAGATGCGGGGCGGCTCTCGGCTGGCCGTGCCTTTACGTGCGTAGTTATTGAAGGTTCGGTGTATTGCTGGGGCGATAACTCCAGTAGCCAATTAGGTGACGGAACAACAACAAATCGCAGCACGATGGTCAAGGTTGCCGGCGTGTCGAACGTTGCATCAATCTCTGCAGGCGATGCACACGTATGTGCGCTCATCACTGGCGGCACAGTGACATGCTGGGGCTCCAACGTGTCGGGCGAACTAGGTGTGTCATCCGGTTCAGGGCCTGCAACGGTTACTGGCCTGACCGATGCCACTGCAGTAACTGCAGGAAAAAACTTCAGTTGTGCAATCTCTACTTCGCAGGGCGTGGTGTGTTGGGGTAAGAACACGGGTGGTCAGTTAGGTCGTGGTGCAACGACGCCATCTTCTGACTCGTCTCCAGCAACTGTGACTGGGTTAACCGCAGGTGTTGCAAGCCAGGTGGCAGCGGGGTTATCGCACTCCTGTGCTGTCATTGCAAGTGGTGGAGGCGTGAAGTGCTGGGGTACTGCTGAAAGCGATACGCCTGGGGTGGCTATAGATGATCGCAGCACGCAGGACATCGCATATGGAATATCCGGTACAAACGTCAGTGGTCTGGGGGACGGACGAGTCTTTTCATACGGTTCGGAGCCGGTAGAAATTAGCACTACACCTGTAACCGTAAAGACTAATTCGAGTACTTCGTTAGAGAGTGTTGTTGGGATTTCAGTAGGTGTTGGTTCAGCTTGTGGAATTGTCTCAAGTGGAGATGCATATTGCTGGGGAAATAATAATGATGGCCGCGTTGGTAATAATCGAATTACAAATAACCGAACTGGTTACGCAGGTGCACGACCACTGTATGCAGAAATAGTTCAAGACGCTTCCGCAAATGCACTCATTGGTGTGAAGGCAATCAGCATTAATGGCAAGCATGGTTGTGCTGTAACGGCAACAGCGGCAGTTGCGTGCTGGGGCTCGCGCACTTACGGAGAAGTCGGAGACACTTTTTCTGGTGTCAATGCTGTTCCGTTTTACACCGCAGTGTCGGGTGTTGCCAATGCCGTTGCCGTTTCTGCTGGTGGGTTGCATACTTGCGCATTGACCTCAACGAGTGCTGTGTACTGCTGGGGGCAAGGAACTTTCTCGCAACTGGGTAATGGCACTACAACGTCTGCGACGGGTACACCAGTCGTGGTATCTGGTTCCGCAACTCAGACCGTGACATTTGGTGCATTGGCAAACAAGTCATTAAGCGATGCTCCTTTCAGCGTGTCAGCTTCTTCCTCGTTGTCAGGAGCAGTTATGAGCTATTCCAGCGCTACTCCTTCTGTGTGTAGCGTCTCAGGCTCCACGGTCACTGTTCTCACGTCGGGAACATGTTCCATTGTTGCTACTGCCGCAAGTTCTGGAGTGTATGTCAGCGCTTCCGCAACACAGAGTTTCACTGTTTCTGGTGTAAAGCCAACAGCAACAACTTCATCGGCAACTTCAGTTGCTTCAACGAATGCTGTTCTCAACGCTGTGGTAAATCCAAATGGGGAAGAGACGACTGTGAGTTTCGTTGTGGGTACAAATGCAACCCTGAGCGGCACCACAACAACAGTTGAGTCAAAAGTGCTTTCAGGCATTGAAAGTACTGAAGTTTCCCAAAAGACCGGAGAGCTTCTTGAGGGAACGAAGTATTACTTCCAGGTTGTTGCGAAAAATACATTTGGAATAGTGAAGGGCGAGATTCGTACTTTCACCACAGGTCGTCCAGTGGGCGTATCAATAAATGACGCAGATGAGTTCACCAATAAAAAGAATGTCACGGTCTTTATTACGGGTTTAGCTACATCGGTGAAAGCCATCATTTCAAATGATGGCGGATTCAAAGTTTCTCAAACTATTGATCTCACCGATTCCTTTGCTGAAGTGAAATGGACCTTGGTGTCGAGTCGCGATGAGCGCTTGCCGAAAACCGTATACGTTCGGTTTATTTCTCGCTTCAATGCGCAGTCATCGAACTATACCGACGACATCATTCTCGATACCACTGCTCCTGTTTTGAGCGACGCTGTTGCTACCGCGACAACTGCTCCTGCGAGTGCGGTGAGTGTTGCCTCTGCTCGTGCAAAGAAAAAGAATGGCGCACGAATTGTGGTGAAAGCAACAGATGCGAACTCAGGTATTGGTTCGGTGGAAATGCGTTCGGGCGCCAGCAAAAAAGCCACAAGCGTAAAATATGCAAACCCGAAGGCAAAGTCGCAAACGTTGACGGTGAACACCAAAGCCAAAACGTTGCAGGTGCGGGTTATTGACCGCGCCGGTAACCCCTCTCCATGGAAGACGGTTAAAGTGAGGTAATGCGCTTTCTTCGCCACGTTGCTATTTCTGTCCTTACATGTGTTGCAGTTTGTGCGGCGCCGTTATCGGTTAGCGCTGACTCAGGGGAATCGACACTGGCCCAGCGAGTAAGTGCGAGCCAACTTGCCGTGGGCAGCCTGCATGCTTGTGTCATTGTTGAAAAGAGCGTGTATTGCTGGGGCGACAATGCCACTGGGCAATTGGGAACTTTTGATGTCACGTCAAGTAGCACTCCACTTCGTGTTCCTGATATTTCTACGGCCACTGCCGTTTCTGCGGGCTATGGGCACACGTGCGCTTTACTGGAAGATAAGACGGTGTGGTGCTGGGGTACCAATGCCCAAAAGCAATTGGGTTTTGCATCTGGCAGCAGTTCGGCCACCCCACGTCAAGTTGCTGGTTTAAGCAACGTCACCAGTATCGCCATGGGTTCAGGTTTTGGTTGTGCTCTCATCGGCTTACCAGGTGGCGTGAAGTGCTGGGGTGAAAATGGTTCTGCTCCCCAGTTGGGCAGAGCAACAACTAGTGGTAACCCTGATCCCACTCCAGATTTCGTTAACCAACTATCGTCCAACGTGCAATCGTTAGCAATAGGCGACAGATTCGGCTGCGCAGTTTTGGTTGCAGGTACTGCAAAGTGCTGGGGCGAAAACTCTTCCGGACAACTTGGGGCACAAAATACAACTTCGCCCGATCTCACTTCGCCGGATCCAGTGACGGTCATTGGTATAACGGGAATTACAGCGATGAGTGCAGGCTCAACGCATACATGTGCAGTCATCGCCGAAGGGAAAATGAAATGTTGGGGGAGTGCATTTGAAGGTCAACTCGGAGCCGATGTTGACATCAACGATTTAGCGGGGGTCGGCTTTGGTGTGATTCCCCTTGATGTCGTTTCTGCTAGAAGCAGTGGAACATTATTCACGGGAGCGGTTTCAGTTTCCGCCGGTTCGAGTTTCTCTTGCGCTGTTCGCTCTGCTGGCACCGTGGCGTGTTGGGGTCTGACGGTGGGCACTGGCGGTTTTGGCGCCTACATCATTGCTCCTGTATCGATTTCAGGCATTACACAGGCTGTTGCCGTGAGTGCGGGAAGCAACTTCGCTTGCGCCATCCTCTCTGATGGCGGAGTGAACTGCTGGGGTGAAGGCGGTCGTGGGCAGCTGGGAAATAGCTCAACGAACAACAGCGGAAGTCCAGTTGCGATAACGGGTGTAGTGGCACAGACAATTTCCTTTGGTGCACTTGCGGGCAAAGCATTAGGCGACGCTTCATTTGCACTTTCTGCAACTGCAACATCTGGTGCAGCGGTGAGTTTTACCTCATCAACAACAGGTGTGTGCACCGTCAGTGGATCAACTGTCACTCTTGTTGGCGCTGGAACGTGCACCATCGTTGCGAGTCGTGGCGCATCGAGCATTTATGCCGCTGCGACCTCGGCAACACAGTCCTTTACAGTTTCTGGTGGGAAACCTGTGGTCTCAACCGGTACTGCTACAACGCAAAGCATTAAGGCAACACTGCGCGGAACGGTCAACCCTGGCGGAATCGACACGGCTGTGTCGTTCGTATTTGGAAAAGACCCGAAGCTAGTCGGCGCTACTTCTACCGCAGCCGTAACAAAAGCCGGAACTACCTCGGAAGAAGTGAGCACTGTGGTTTCTGACCTTTCAACGAACACCACGTACTACTACCGCATAGAGGCGACTAATGCGCTCGGTAAGTCTGTTGGAGACATTGTTTCCTTCACAACAAAGCGCCCTGAGGGTGTGACCATTAATGATGAAGATGAGTTCACCAAGTCAACAAAGGTAACTGTTTCAGTAGTGGGGCCAACCACTGCTGTAAGTGCGTTGGTGTCGAACGACGGCAGTTTCCGCACAACTAAAACATTTGATCTTGTTGAAGGTGCGGCCGATATTCCGTGGACGCTGCTCGCAACTCGTGATGGTTCATACACCAAAGTGGTGTACGTGCGATTCCAGTCAAAGTTCGGCACCAAGCTCAGCGACAGTACCGACGACATCATTGTTGACACCTCCAAGCCAGTGGTCAATTCCGCCATAGCGAAAGCATCTGGCGCTGTATCTGGTGCTGTCACCATTGCGGCGGCCAAGACCGGTGGCGTGAAAATTACGGTGAAAGCCAGAGACTCGATTTCGGGTGCCGGTTTTGTTGAAGTACGTAGTGCTGCGAACAAGAAGTCATCGGTAGTTCCTTTCAAGAAGTCGCCCACCAAAGTAAAAGTGATGGGTATGCCGCGCATTACTTCCGACACTGTGAGTGTGAATACCACTGCAAAGCGGCTTCAGGTACGTGTGCTCGATAAAGCAGGAAATGCTTCTGGTTGGAGTTGGCTCACCGTTCGCTAATAGTGCTTCAATGGTCCTATGGACCGGCGGCGTTTTCTCACCCACGCATTGAGTGTTGCCGTTGGTGGCGTTGTGTGGTCTGCTTGTGGAGGTTCAAAACAGCTGTTGTCACCTGGCGACACAGTTGCTTCGCTCGCCAATAACACGTTGGTCATTCCCGATGCGCCAATTGCAGCGCCTGGTGAAATTGCATCGTTCATTACTCCGCAGTCAAAGTTCTTTCGTATCGACACAGTTATTGGGTCAACGCCGCAGCTCAAAGCTGCCGAGTGGGAATTGCGTATTCATGGTCTCGTAAATAAAGAAGTCACGCTGAAGATGGCCGACATCGCTGCACTGCCGCAGGTAGAGAACGTCATCACCCTTGGTTGTGTTTCTAATGAAATTGGTGGAGACCTCATTGGCAATGCGCGCTGGGGTGGGGTATTGCTTGCCGATGTGTTGAAACTCGCTGGCGTGCAAAAAGAGGCAACTCAACTTGCAAGCACCAGTAGCGATGGTTGGACATGCGGCACGCCAGTTGATGCGGTTCTCGACGGTAGACCCGCAATGCTCGCCACTTCCATGAATGGCGAACCACTCACCGCTGAACACGGGTTTCCCATCCGCATGATTGTTCCAGGTTTGTTTGGTTATGTGTCGGCCACAAAGTGGCTCACCGACTTAGAACTCACTACGTGGGACGCCTTTGAACCGTATTGGTTGAAGCGTGGCTGGTCGGCCGAGGGGCCGATGCTCGCATCGAGCCGCATCGACACACCGCGAAGCGGCGATGAGGTAGTTGCCGGCAGTGTGCCCATTGGTGGTCTGGCATGGGCACCGCGTGCAGGTGTAGCAAAAGTGGAAGTGCAGATAGACGAAGAGCCTTGGCGTATTGCTGAACTTGTGCCAGGTGGAACAGGCGATACGTGGGCGCAATGGCGCACTAAGTGGAATGCGCAAGTGGGCACACATCGCATTGCAGTGCGAGTAACCGACACCAAGGGTGTGGTTCAAGATGAAGAAGTGCGCCCTGTGGCACCAAGTGGTGCAACGGGCTACCACGTCGTCAACGTGACTGCTGTTTAGGCGCACACCCATCGCCTATGGTCGTGGGCATGGGTTTCTTTTCAAAATTGAAGCAACGTCGTGCAGAAAAAGAAGCGCTCGAGCGAGCGGCTGCCGAGCAAGCCCAACATGGCACATGGCAATCGCAGTCAGAAAAGCTCGACGTCATGGTCAATGCTGTTGAGCGTTGTGGCAACAACGACATTGAAGGCCTCTTCGACCCTTGCGATACCGGCTTCATTTTGAAAAAGGGTGAATACGCCATTGGCCTCATCGCGAACTGTGCACTGTTGGAAACACGTCGCTCTGCTGCTTCTTATCAAGGCGGGTATGGCGGAGTCTCTTTCCCGTTGTTTGGAAAAGTTCGCCTCAATACTGGTGGCTCAAAGGGGAAACTCATCCCGGGTGAAGAATCCATCACCTCTATTTCCGATGGGGAAGTACTCATCACCAACAAGCGCGCCATGTTTCGCGGCGACACCAACAATAAAGAGTGGCCCTATTCCAAACTGATGGCATGTGAGCATCACCCCGAGGGGTACACCACCTTTGCGCTGTCTGGTCAGGTGAAAACCACTGGGTTTGCCTATGGCGCCGACGTGGCAAATGAGGTGCAGTTTCGCCTGGAACTCGGCATCGCCATCAGCAATGAAACCACCGATCAGCTGTTAGGTCAGCTTCGGGTCGAGCGCCAGCAACTCGATGCAAAAAAACCTTTGCCGCCACCGGCACCTGGGCTGTCAAATGGGGAAAATCCCCGCTAGATTGGCGTTTCCGATTCATCGGGCGTTTAGCTCAGTTGGCTAGAGCGCTTCCCTTACAAGGAAGATGTCGGGGGTTCGAGTCCCTCAACGCCCACCATTGTTTGTATTTGCTCTGTCTGGGCTTGTCGCCGAGGCATTGAGATCCACGAAGCGCCTGAGTACGTTCCTTTTGGGCTGCTGGTTTATGGCTGATCTGGTAAGCAAAACTGCTGTGAAGTCTGCTGTGGTATGGGGTGCCGAGCGCTGTAATTGAATTACATTTAAGTTGTAATTGTGTTATATTTTGGGATTCCGTTTACAACGCTCCCAAAGAGGTCTCCTGTGTTTTCCGTTTCGCGCCGCAAATTTGCTCTGTCGTTTTTTGTTCTGATCTCCGCAATTGGCGTCGTATCGCCACTGTCTGCGCCCCTCGCGCAAGCTTTGACGACTGTTGAGCCGCTGGGGAACCCGAGCAAAATTGCCGGGGGTGATGGGTTCATGTGTCTCATCGCTAATGGCTCAGCAGTGGAGTGCTCGGGATTAAACGACCAAGGGCAGCTAGGCGATGGAACGAATACCAACAGGAACTACACGAGCGCCATTGCAAGTGATGGAAAGATTAAGAGCCCGTCGGCCTTAGCTGTCGGCAAGACGCACGCGTGCGCTGTTTCAGGATCAAACTCAAGTGCCCCAGGAGCGGGGAAGTTGTATTGCTGGGGCGACAATCAATTCGGGCAACTTGGCAACGGGGTGAACGTCGACTCGTCGGTGCCGATTTTGGTATCTGATAACGGAGCATTCGTGAACACAAGTGTTGCGGGCGTCTTTGCTGGAGACAACCACACGTGTGCAATTACCTTGGCTCCGACTAACCGACTGTTTTGTTGGGGTTACAACAACAAGGGTCAACTTGGCGATGGCACACAGGTAGACAAGAATCTTCCTGCAGCAGTAGTTGGTGTATTTACTGCAACCGGAACGGTAGCTGCAGCAAACTTTTATCCGTGGGCCGCTGCAGGCGCAGAGCACACCTGTGCAGTGAGTTCGAACAACTCCAACAAGATTTATTGTTGGGGTGAAAACGGAAGTGGTCAACTCGGTGATGGCGGCACAACCGACAGTCTGCTTCCTGTCACAACTGGGTTGACGGGCGGAGGGGCTTCAAGCACACGCTCTGCATATATGACCGCAGGAAGCGATTTCACTTGTGCATCCGATGCGGGAAGTATTAAGTGCTGGGGCGAAAACAGAAGTGGTCAAATGGGTAACGGTGGAACAGCCGATGTCGTGACTCCAACAAATGTTCCCACCTTTGGAGGCTTCACGAACGCCGTTACATACAGCATGGCTGCAGGTGGTGGAACCGTATGCGCTATCAGTGAGGCTTCAACCCCTGTGCTTTTCTGTTGGGGCGCTAACGCTGCGCGCCAAGTGGGGAACAACGCCACTGTCGATGCCAATCGTCCCACTTCGGTCACCGATAACTCTGCGCAAGAATTCGATAATGGGGGTGGTTCTGCCACTTTTGCGAACGGGTTAACCGTTGGGCGTTCAGTAGCGAATGGTTTTGCTTGCATCACAAAGTGGTGCTGGGGAAGTAACAACACTGGGCAACTCGCGCAAGGCAACACAACCGATGTCGCATTGCCATCGAAGGTGAAAACAGGTGTGATTTCCGCCGACGATGTCACTGGTGTCACCGTGTCGGCGGTGTTGAAGAGCACTGGTCTTGAATTGACTTTCACTGGCGTACCCGCAGCAGGCCTCACATCGCTTCGTGTCACTGTGGCTCCAGCGACACATCGTCTTGCGCCTTCTCAGTCTGGTGCAGTCGGAACAGCGAACTATGGTAGCAAAACATTTTCGGGCGGCACAGTTCCGACAGTGTCTGGTGGTCAAATGACTATACAGATCGCATCAATGTTGTACGGATTGAACTCCCTGAGTGGTCCTCCTACGTACAGTGCCGCAGAGTTCGAGAAGGGTGTTTCGTATCACCTCACCTACCTCGCAAGTGGAAACGCTACAACTGGTTATGCCGATGGGTGGAGAATACGCAACGGATTGACGACTGGTTCAGAACTTGTGGCAACGATCGACTCATCGTTTGCAGCTGCTAGTGGTTCGGCTTCTACTCCAACAACAGTGGCATCGGGAACAGCAACAACCGTTCCTGGCGCAACTGCGTCAACCTCTGTAGGCAACTATGCAACAGCAGTGCCGGGCATCACCGTTACCGATGCAAAGGTGTACGTCGTTGCCCCGCAAGAAGTCGCTGGTAATTCGGCAATTGCTGTACTTACTCCTGCTCAAAACAAGCTGATGGATGTGGTGAGCAAGACCCCAAGTATTTGTCTTCCGAATGATGAAGATCTTGTCTTTTTGAATGACGGAAAATGTATTGCCGACGTGGTGAATGTGAAGACCCGCAAGGTGTTGCGCACATTGCGTACCACCGTGGTGGAAGATGACATTGCCGACCTCAAGGTGGGTAATGAAATTGCGATTCTCACTCCGTTGTATTTCTTCTCAGGAACCACCAACTTCAAAGACGCATCTCTTGCTCGTCTTGCAAAACTGAAGAGTCGTATCAACGCCGCTGGTTCAATTCTTATTGCGGGTCACTCTGGCACGCTCACCGGAAACACGCCTGAGAACGTAAAGTTGTCGCAACAGCGTGCTGCGGTCACAGTGAAAGAACTGAAGTCACGTGGTGCGAAGGGGCCCTTCGCCATTGCAGCTGTTGGTGCACTCGACCCAGCAAGCAAAGGAAAGAGCCAGGCCGATCAAGATAAGAATCGGCGTGTGGTAATTGTTCTGATTCCCTAACGGGAAAAGGAACTATTCACGCTCCATCGAGATTGCCATCTCGGGGAGCGTGACCCACGGCTGACGGTCAACGCACCAGGCTTCAACGTTTGGCTTCACGCTCGACTTGTCGTCGAGCACGCCGGCTTTGACGGCGATGATGCCAGCAGATTTAGAGAGCTCCGAAACAATGGGTGAACCACACTGTGGGCAAAACTTGCGGCGCACATATACATCGTCATTGTTTTCTCCACGCTCTTCATAGGTCTTGAGTTCACCCTTCACGGTGAGCTGTGACTCGTGTGCCACAAGGTTCACTGAGAACGCCGAACCACCCTGGCGTTGGCAGTGGTCGCAATGACACACCGCTGTTGCAATGAGGTCTCCTACGAGTTCAAAGGTGACGGCTCCACATAAACATCTTCCAGTTGTCATGTGCCAATAGTAGTCACAGTGGGTTGCCTCGTTGAGAGGCTGAAGAGCTTTTTGCTAT
>Ga0315905_10006607_pt1 | contig 11787 bp, 9 predicted proteins | sample LakEriMetagenome_5_FD_203522 | JGI IMG/M metagenome (GOLD analysis project Ga0315905, IMG submission 203522) | Freshwater fungal communities from buoy surface, Lake Erie, Ohio, United States - Buoy 4 MA121 | ecosystem: Environmental > Aquatic > Freshwater > Lake | place: USA: Lake Erie, Ohio...
GGTGACGGCTGTGCGGAATCCGTTGTTTCGCCCTGCTTCCACGGCCAATGAGGCCACGCACGATGTCGCAATCTGCGGATTCCACAGGGGTTGCGGATTGACTATCCGTAGGTTGAAGAAGAAAGGGCCAAAGAAAGGGCCAGGGAAAGGGCCAACTCGGCAATCCGACAACGAACGTTGTCGCTTTGCAGCCCGAAACCTGTTGCAGCGCAACAACTTTTGAGTGGGTCGCCGGGGGCTCGAACCCCGAACCTACGGATTAAAAGCCCGGGAGAACCGCATCACTATGACCGAAATGTCAGCAGTACCAACGCTATTCGACCCGCCCAGACCGCTCCAGACCCACCCAGACAGGTACGTTTGGGGCTAACGCTGGGGCTAAACCTGCAGGCTGCCCGCCTGCCCATTCCGGCGGGTGCTCAGGCTCTGCTAGACGGTATCCGCCAAGTCATCGGACATCTGACGGAATGCCATGAACAATCGGTACATGTCGATGTACTCGGTTGTGATGTCGGCGCCGATGCCTTGATGCGCGACGACGGTTCGGGTGGCGGGATTGACGTAGATCAGCTGCCCGTAGGAGCCGGCCGCCATGTAGTCACCTGCCTGGTCCTCGAAGGTGCTCGGCAAGAAGGCCTGCTCCCAGACAACCAGCGGGTAATCATCGTGACCAGGCATGTGGAAGAGCTCGTGATCCGGGTGCGAGAGTCGGTGGCTGAAGGTCGCGGGAGTGATCCGCCGGCCGTTCCACTCCCCATCGTTCAGCAGAACGACCCCCAGCCTGGCGTAGTCACGCAGGGTGGCGCATAGCCCTGACAGGGCAAGCTCGCGCCCGGAGGGGTCGCACATCCAGTAGGCGTTCTCCTCCATGCCTGCTGGTTCCCAGATCCAACGCTGCATGAGTTCCGCGATGCTGGCGCGAGCGGCCCGGATCAGGGTGCCCCCGAGGGCTTCGGTGTCGAGGCTTGAGTAGACGACCTCGGTGCCAGGCCGGCAGCGTCGACCGACCGTCGGCACGTACGCGTCGATCCGCCCTGCGACTAGCTCACCTATCAGCGCGGGCCAGCAGCCTTCGGACTCCAGATCCAGGCTCTCCTCGTGCCAGTCGACACCGGTCGTCATGGAGAGGCAGTGCCCGAGGGTTACGCCGTCCCAGGCGGTTCCCGCCAGTTCGGGCCAGTAGGTGGTCAGCGGGGTGTCGTCGGGACCGAGGACTCCGTCGCTCTGCGCACGTGCCACGAGCATGCTGACGACGAGCTTGGACGCCGAGTTGGTCATCCAGCGCGTGGAGGGCCGATGGCCATGCAGGTACTCCTCGTGGACGATCGCCCCGTCGTGCCACACCAGCAGGCCGCGAGTACCCACGAGCCGCAGCAACTGGTCCCGGTCGATCGCGACCGGTGGGACGCCTAGGTAGGTGGCCCGGCAGGCAGGAAGCGAGAACCGCTCCGGTAGGTCGGCGGTCCGCTGCCCCAGATCTGAGACGTGACTGCCTCGTCGGATCGGGCGGCTAGCGAAGATCGTGTCCAGTGAGCGGTGCTGCCAATCATGGAGATCACGGTCGTGATCGAAGATGGTCTCGGCCCATCGCAGGCGTTCCTCGAGCGGTCCGGGAGCGGTCAGCGGCCATGATGAGCCGATTCCCGGCGCTGAGGTCTCACCCGATGCGGTCATGATCGCTCCTGTCGGCGTTGGGTGGTCATCACTGCTCGTCGCGAGCGCGTCGGTAGCTGTCAGCCTCCGTCTCGCCCAGCGCGAGACGTTGGAGTTGGTAGAGGCGGTCACCGACGGCCAGGGCGTCGGCGCGGCTCATGTCCATTCCGCGGGTGTAGGCCTCCATCTCGATGCGGACGGCCAGCGGAGGGTGCTCGGCTATGCGGGTGGCGATCTGGACGGCCCTGGTTCGCACGTCCTCGGGCGAGACGACCTCGTTCACGAGGTGGATACGCCTGGCCTCAGCCGCGTCTATGGGATCACCGGTCAGGAGCATCGACATGGCGGCTGTGTGCGGAAGGTACCTGCCCAGTCGTGTGACAGCTCCTGCACCGGCCATGCCGTAGCTGATCTCGGGGAAACCGAACTGCGCGTCTGCTGATGCGATGCGGATGTCGGTGAGTGCCAGCAGGTAGACCAGTCCCGCCCCGAGGCACCAGCCACTCACAGCGCCAACGATGGGCTTGTACCTCTCGAGGGCCAGGTTGTCGTTCGACCACCCCCACGCGGCGGGGTCTGCGCCCGGTCGGCGATGAGCACCCGCCAGATCGCTGCTCAGCTCTGCGGAGGGATCCGTTGTACTCACCTCGGAAAGGAGGTCGTCCCCGGCGCTGAAAGCCCGGGTGCCTGCCCCGGACAGGACTCCGACCCGGGCGTGCGGGTCGGCGAGGAATTCGATCAGCGCGTCGTGCAGCTCGTGGTGCATCAGGGGAGTGATCGGGTTTACCGAGCCGTTGCGCAACGTGATGTGCGCGATGCCGTCTGCCACTTCGTAGTCGATGGGCACGGTCATGTCCTCCACAGGTTGTCGACTCGGTCGTATCCTCGCGGCGGCTGCTGGGCGTCACGGCTGCGCAGTTCCGCCTTGGCGACCTTGCCAGACGGGGTGAGCGGAAGTGCGTCGATGTACTCGAGGAATCGAGGCACCTTGAAGGGGGCCAGGTGCCCGGCTACTTCCTTCAGGATCCTCTCCGGCGTGACGTCGGCCTGCTTCTGGCCCGGGCTGAGGACGACGAAGGCCTTGACCTCTTCCCCCCGCATGGGATCCGGAACGCCGACAACCGCGGCCTCCGCAATCCCGTCGACCATGTTGAGGGCCGCCTCGACTTCCACGGCGGCGATGTTCTCGTCACTGCGCCGGATCATGTCCTTGAGACGCCCGACGATGTAGTGATACCCGTGATCGTCACGGCGCATCAAGTCACCGGTCCTGAACCAGCCGCCGGCGGCGCGCGTGGCGGCGTTCGCGTCGGGACGGTCGTGGTATCCGAGCATGACCCCCGGTCCGCGAACCCAGAGTTCGCCGATGTCACCGGCGTCGACATCGACGCCGTCCTCGGGATTGACGATGCGGGTTTCACGGAAGGGCGCGGCCAGTCCGCATGAGCCGGCCGGCGTGGGAGAGTCCGAGAAGGGAACGGCGGTTCCCAGACCGATCTCGGTCATCCCGAACATCTCCCGGATGACGGCACCGAGCCGCGCTTCCAGCGCGTGACGATGCTGTTCGGTCATGCCGAAGGAGCTGCAGTACAGGGTTCGATTCCGCGCCCGCAGACGTGACTCGGCATCGGGATCGCCCGCGGCCTCGGCGAGGGCGTCCCACATCTCCACGTAGTCGATGTCGAGATCCGCCAGCCAGGTGGTGAATCGGCTCAGGCTGACGCGATCGGCGACGTACTGCTCTGCGCCCACCGTCAGAGCGCACAGCGTCTCCAAGGGCGCATCCAGGTAGAAGTAGGGCCCGTCGGACAGGATTCGCTTCGGTTGCGAAGGCAGCATCCGCATGCAGACAGCTGCACTGAGAATCCATGATCGGTGGGTGAGAACGCAGCCCTTCGGGAATCCCGTTGTCCCGGACGTGTAGTGGATACCCATGACGTCGTCAGCGGTGACAAGTGGCCATTCAGCCGCCTCCACGACTGGATTGTCGAGCGAGATGCGGTCGCCGTCGATGGTCAGAACCAGGTGATCGTCCGGAGTTGTCACGGCGATGCAGGAGACGTGGCTGGTACCGGCGACGGCGTCCTGCACCGACGCCAAGGCCTCGTCGTGGGCGATGATGTGCGTGGCGCTCGTGTCGGAGAGAACGAAGCGCATCTCGTCGGGGGTGAATCGCGGATTCACCGGAATCATGACGGCGCCGAGGCGTGCCAGCGCGAGCCAGGCAAGCGGGTAGAGCGGCACGTTGGGCAGGACGACCGCGACATGGCTTCCGCGCCCGACTCCGTGCGCGTTGAGCACCGATGCCAGGGCGCAGGACAGGCGGCGAAGGTCATCGAAGGTGAAGCGCGAGTGGTTCTGCTGGAAGAAGTTGATGGCCGGGGCGTCGGGCCAGGCGTCGGCGGCGCCGTCCACGAGCTGGTTGAGGGTGGCCGGCATCGGCTCGTCCTCGATTCGAGCCCTCAGCTCGCCGAACTCGTCGACGGCTACCCGCACGGGGTCTGTCAGTGTCATGAGTCGGACTCCTCCCCGTAGCCAAGGAACGCTGCGTCGAGCAGGTGGCGCTCCCTGCGCAAATGCGAGGACGAGCCAGACAGGACGACCTCTCCGTGAACAAGGACGTACGCACGGTCACTGACGTCCAGCGCGACATCCGTGTGCTGCTCGACGAGCAGCACGGCTGCGCCCGCCTCGGCGGCGGCCCGCGCGAAGGGCATCAGCCGTTCCACAATGACCGGCGCCAAGCCCAGGCTCATCTCGTCCAGTAATAGGACCTTCGGCTGGGCGGCCAGTGCTCGGCCGAGGGCCAGCATCTGCTGTTCTCCGCCCGACAGCAGTCCGGCTCGACGGTCCAGAAGTGGCTCAAGCTCCGGGAAGTTGGCGAGTGCCGCAGTGGTCCGGTTACCACGGCCCAGCCCTATGGTCAGGTTCTCGCGGACGGTCAGCTGTGCGAGCACTCCGCGGTTCTCGGGGACATGGACGACGCCCTGGCGTGCCACATCGTGAGGTCGCATCGCCGTCGGATCTATGCCCAGCACGGAGATGGCACCGGATCGGACGGGGACGATGCCGGATATCGCGAGCAGGGTTGTCGTCTTGCCGGCACCATTCGGCCCGAGGAGGCTCACCACCTCGCCAGCGCCCACGGTGAGGTCGATCTCGCGAAGCACGGTGGCTGCTCCATAGCCGGCGCTGACTCCGCGCAGCTCCAGGGCGGGGGCGCTCACTGCTCTCCCTTCACGGTCGACCCGAGGTAGGCCCGGATGACGCGGTCGTCCGTCCGGATCTGGCTCGGTGTGCCGGTCGCCAGCAGGCGACCGTTGTCCAGGACGTGGATGAGGTCGCTGATGCGCAGGACGAGGGACATGTCGTGGTCAACGAGGAGGATGGGGATACCCGATGCCGTGATCCGTTCCAGCCTCTCCCCCAGCCAATCGGTCTCATGGCGGTCCAGACCAGCGGCCGGTTCATCAAGCAGCGCTAGCCGCGGCTCGCCCACGATCGCGCGTGCGACGCCTACGAGCTTGCGTTCCCGCTGGGTCAGCTCACGCGGCTGGCGGCGGGCCACTGACGTGAGTTGCAGCAGTTCCAAGGTCGCCTCGACTCGCGGGTCTGCCTCTGGCCGCCTGACCATCTCGCGCAGGGCGCCAGCGAAGGTGAGCCGTCGAGCTGCGATCGTCAGGTTCTCCTCGACGGTGACGTCCTCGAACAACTCCTGCGTCTGCCACGACCGACCGAGTCCCAGATGTGCGCGGTGATTGGCCGACAGTCGCGTGACATCGTGAGTGCCCAACAGGACGCGGCCCGTGGCGCGGTCGCGCAGGAAGCCGGTCACCGCGTCGATGAACGTGCTCTTACCGGCGCCGTTGGGGCCGATGAGTCCTGTGAGTCCGGATGCGGGCACTTCCAGACTGACGTCGTCGAGCGCCGAGACGCCGCCGAACCGGACAGTCAGGCCCACGGTCGTGAGCGCGGCGGTCACGAGGTGACTCCGGATGCCTGAGGAGTCGTCGCATGCCGTCGGCCGCCTGGGCGTAACCGCCGCAGCAGCGCCAGCACCGATTCCCGGGTGGCGCCGTCGATGCCCTGGGGGTACATGACTGCCGTGAGGATGAGGCCGAGACCGGCCACATAGCCGGTGTATGGACCCGCGTCGTAGAACTGTGATTGCGCGAGGAAGAACAGACCTCCCGAGGCCAGCATGCCGGCCCATACGGCGCCGCCGACCGTGCTGACACCGCCGAGATAGACGATGGCAAGCAGGATCAGCGATGAGACCACGTCGAAGGGCTGAGCGCTGAAGGACCCCAGGTTGTAGGCGATGAGTGCACCGCCCAGCCCTGCGAGGCCCGCGGCGATCGCGAACCCGGCGAGCTTGACGGCCGACACATTGACGCCCGCCGCCGCGGCCGCGCGCTCATTGGCTCGCACGGTCAGCATCTGTGCGCCGAGAGTGGTGCGTCGAAGCCTCATGACGAAGTAGGCGGCGGCGGTCGTGACGACGACGAGCAGCAGCCCGAAGGCCGGCGACGGGATGGTGTCGATGCCGAATGGGAACGGGCTTTGGGTGCCGAGTTCGAGCGCGCCGATCGAGGGGACGGGTGCCTGGCGCGTGCCCGAGGATCCCAGCCAGTTGTTCTGCGTGAGCATGAGTTGCTGCAGGGCCACGCCGGCGGCCAGGGTCAAGATCGCCAGACTGGCCCCACGGGTGCGCAAGGACGGGAGTCCGAAGAGGAGCCCGGCGATCACACCCACCGCGATCGCTGCGGGAAGGGTGATCAGGAGTCCCAGGCCAAGGTCCGTTCCGAAGGTAGCGACGGCGAAGGCGCCGAGTCCCGCGAGGCACATCTGGGCGAGGGAGATCTGACCAACGAATCCAGTGACAACGACCACGGACAGGGCCAGAACCGTGCCGATGAGGGAGTTGTTGAGGGCGCCCCGTACCTCGAAAGGTGCGAAGACCGCGAGCCCCAGCACCCCCAGGATCAGCACGATCTGCGCGATGATGCGGGGGCGGTTCATCAGGGGGGCGTACGCCGGCGGGAGTGCTCCGCTGTCGGCGGCGCCGCGGTCAGGCAGTGCTCGGCCGGTGAGAAGCATGACAGCGGCGATCACCAGGAAGGGCAGGGCCGTTCCGAGGCCGACCTTGGGGAACCAGTCCAGCCGAACTTCGGCAAGCAGGATCGTGCTCTGCGTCATCCCCAGGATGATCCCGAACGCCGCGGCGATCGCGAAGGATCGGAAACCGGCCACGAGCGCGACCGCCAGAGCGGGGACGATCACGAGGGTCAGCAGCGAAGGGGTCAGTCCAGTGATGGCGGAGGCGACGATCCCCATCAACCCACCTAGGACCGCAGCGATCACCCAGTTCACGGCCGCGATCCGAGTCGGAGAGACCCCCAACAGGGTGGCGGAGCGCTCGCTCTCAGCAGCCGCCCGGGTGGCGAGTCCGAAGCGAGTCCGCGTGAAGAGCAGAGAAAGCGCAATAGTGATGACCACCACCAGTCCGAGCAGGATGTAGCGGTCAGCACCCAGGGAGATCCCCAGCCACGTGATGGGGTCATCCGGCACGACCGGATCGATCTGTCGGTTACGGAAGCCGAATCGGATCACCAGTGCCGCCTGCAAGGCGATCATCACGCCAACTGATGCTGCGATCTTCGCGAGCGCCGGGGCCTGGCGAAGTGGACGGAAGACGAGACCGTAGAGGACCAGGGCCAGAAGCGCCGCCACGATCAGGCTGCCCACCAGCGCCCAGGCCGCCGGCCATGGACCCCCCAAGGGAATCCCGGCCGGCAGGCCTGGGAGCGGCAGCAGAGGGACGGATCCCTCGGTCGTCAGCGAGTAGTAGGTGTAGGCCGTCCACGAGGCCATGGCACCTTGGGCGAAGTTGACGACTCCTGACGCACGGTAGGTGAGGACGAGACCGAGGGCGATCGATGCGATGACCGCACCCGTGCCCAGACCTAGAAATGCGAACCTCAGGATGTCCACAAAGCGCGCCCCACGTCACCAGCCGCGATTACTGGACCAGGTCGGCGAACTGCGCCATATCCACGGTGATAGCACGGTCTTGTACTGCGCCGAGTTTGCCGTCCTGGATCTCGGCCCAGAACATGGACGTTCCACAGCCACCGATGAAGGGGGCGGTGCCTGGGCACGCGACCGGCGGGAACGTAAGAGGCTCCGCCTCCCACCCTGCTGACAGAAGCGCATTGATTGCCTCAGGCGTCAACGAATCGACGCCGACCTTCTCGTAGATGTCAGCGGCCGCGAGCACGTTCGCAGCGGTGAAGCCGGCCAGCGTCGCGAAGTTGGGCTCACCCTCACCGTAGGTCTCGATGATGCGGCGCAGCTCGAGCGTGCCCGGTCCGGGCATCGACGGATCAAATGTGCCGGTGTTGGTCACGGCGAACTGCCAGCCATCGAGGTCTCCCGTCTCCGCTGCGACCGGTGCGCTGCAGATGTCGGCCGAGGCCACCACGGCCGTCGATCCCAGGTCCTTGAGCGCCTTCCCGACGGGAGCGCACTGGGCGGTGTCGACCAGCAGCATCGCCAGACCGTCCACTCCGGTCGGATCGGCCGCAGCCACGGCGGCGGCGTAGTCGCCACCGGAGGTGACAGGAACGGTTTGCTCCACCGTGATGCCCGCGTTCGCCAAGGCGAGCTCGAACAGCGGCAGGACGGCATCCTTGATGAGCGGGTCGTCCGTGTAGAGGACCGACACGGTCGCGACTCCCTTCTGCTTAAGGATGTCCGAGATCACCGCGGAGGGCACCAGAACGCCCGGGTCAAGGGTGAATGCGTTGGGCGTCGTCATGTCGGGGATGTCGTTGTTGAACGACAGCAGCGCCTTGCGATCGAGAAGCACCTCGTTGACCGCGGCGCTGTTGTAGGTGTTGTCAATGACCAGCGGAACGGTCTGGTCATTGGCGAACTGGTTGGCGCAGGCGACAGCCGACTCCGGCGCATCGCCAGCCGTGCAGAGCACGAGCTCCGCAGGCCTGCCCCCGATGCCGCCCTTCTCGGCGTTCAGGTAAGCCACCACCGCCTTTGCCGCCGCAGACCCCTCAGGGAAGGCAACCGTCTCGTTCTCCTGGTTGATCAAACCGATTTTGACCGCTTCCCCGGCGGGGGCGGGTGCCGCGGACGCGGACCCCGCAGAACTGGCGGTCGCATCGGCCGACGCGGGCGCGCCAGCGCCACTTGGTGAGGACTCTGTCGAGCTCTGCGAGGAACCGCATGCCGCAAGTGCCAGAGCACCAAGCGCCAGTCCGGCAACAAGTTCAAGGTGTCTCGTTCGCGTGCGCATGGGCACTCCTTCGCTAGGTTTGTTGCATGTGTTATACATCATGTGCCACACACGTGCAATAGTCTTCCCCCGAAGGAGGACCCGTGCCCCGACCCGTTGACCACGACGAGCGACGTCGTCAGATCGCCCGTGCAGCCCTGAAGCTGCTGTCATCCAAGGGGCCTGAGGGCCTCAGCATGCGTGCGGTCGCTCGCGAACTCGGTGGCTCCCTGACCGTGGTCACGCACTACTACTCCACACGTCGGGAACTGCTCCTGGACCTTCCCCAGCAATTGGCGCAGGACTGGAGCGAGGACCTGTCAGAGCTCGAAGCACAGGCAGCTACGCCGCGCGCCCGCTTGAGGACCCTGCTCGCCTGGCTCCTCCCCCTCGACAGGGACGGCCTTCAGGAGGAAATGGCGCGCTTCTCCCTACTGGTGGCATCGACCGACGCGGACTCCAGCGAGGCACTCGCCGGCTTCGACGACTACGTCCGCGAACTCCTGCGCCAGCACGTGACCGGCCTGGTCCCCGACGACGCGGTCGAATCGTCCGTCGAGCTCTTCCGCGCATTCACGAACGGCATCGTCGTCAACGCCGTGATGGACCCGGTCGGCTGGCCGGCAAGCCGTCAGGAGGCACTGCTCGACCTGGCCATCGGCCTTATTCTCCCGAACGAGGGACTCCCCGAGTAGCGGGCACATTCTCGCCCTTCTATTTTGCCCCTCGTCACCGTCCAGCACGACACGACGACCCCATGCGAGGACGGCCCGCCTTCACGCTCAGCCACCCCTACTGCGAATGCCCCATCCGCAGGTTCCGACGCTGAACGCAACCAAGGCCTCTGACCAGGTGCCACCGTTGGGCACCGGAAAGTCGTTGCCGTGCATGGCGCATGGAGCAGCTCCTTGCCCGGGGGACCCAGATGCGGCACTCCGTGACCACCGGCGATGGGCGAGTTTAGCCCCAGCCCTAGCCCCAGCCTTGGGGCTATTCTTGGGGCTAAACGGCGATTTCGAAGCAGCCTGTGCATCAACAAGATTCAGAAACTTGTTGCGCTGCAACAGGTTTGACGAGTGGGTCGCCGGGGGCTCGAACCCCGAACCTACGGATTAAAAGTCCGCAGCTCTACCCATTGAGCTAGCGACCCGCCATCCCGCTGGACCCAGCCAGCGAGGCCAGCGAGACGACGCCCAAGGCTACCGGTCAGCTGGCGAGTGCCTTCGCCTTTAGCTCGTCGAACTCCGCCTGAGTGATCGTGCCGGCGTCGTACAGCGACTTCGCCGAAGCGATCTGATCGGCGGGGGAACCGCTCGATCCGGCCACCGACTTGAGGTACTCGGTCTGCGCGGCCTGCATCTCGCGGGCCTGCTCCATCTGCCGCTCCTGCATCCCCTTGCCGCGAGCGATGACGTACACGAGGATCCCCAGCCACGGGATGAGGATGACGAAGATGATCCACACCGTCTTGCCGCCACCGCCGAGGTCCTTGCTGCGGAAGATGTCGCCCAGCACCCAGAACAGGCACATGAACCAGGCGAGGAACAGGAAGAACTCGAACAGGGCCAGCAGGAACGAGCCGTTGTCATTGAACATGTGCAGTACTCACCTTCGGATCAGATTGAGGGGATGGATCAGTCGAGAAGGAACCAGCCGCGCACGGTCGACTCGTGATCGACGTACCGGTCTCCCGAGACGTCGACGACGACCTTGTCGATGCGGCCGCCCGTGAACTCGTACGGAGCCGTATACGCCGTGGTGACGGGAGACGCGTCGTCACGACCCACGCACAGGCCGTCGCCGACGAGGCAGAAGGCACCGGGCTGGGTGATGATCTCGCCACTGCCGACGGCATCGCCGTCCACGTAGAGGGTGAGGACTCCCGTCGCGCCCGTCATCATCGGGTTCTCGCTGCGACCGGTCGCCGTGAACTCCGCGGTCACCACATGGGCGCCCGGGGTGAGCTCCCGCTCTGCGGTGACCGTCTGCAGGGTGGTGCCCACCCAGTTGAAGGCGTAGTTCACGCGCCGGTCCTGCACGTAGAGGCTGTGGCCGCCAGCCACGCCGCCCTGGGCGAAGAGGACGCCCTCGGCATCCGGGGAGTCCACCTGCACGCCGGTTGCGATCGTGTACGAGCGGCCATGCACGGAGACCGCGGACTGCTCCGGGACGGACGCGCAGTCCGGGTAGTAGACGTAGCGATCACGGTCTGGAGTTCCACTCGGACGATCGGCGAGGATCTGCTCGAGGGCGTTGCGGTCGTCCAGAGGCAGGCCGTGGTACTGATCGGCGAGCTCGAACCAGCGCTCGATCATGCGCGTCAGTCGCTCAGGCTCACGGTCGGCGAGGTTCGTGGACTGCGAACGATCCACCGCGACGTGGTAGAGCTCCCACACGTCCTGATCGAAGTGGCCCCAGCTGCTCAGTGGCGGGTGCAGGGTGCAGGCGAGCCAGCCGTCCTCGTAGAGGGCACGCTGGCCGAGCATGGCGTAGAACTGGGTGCTCTTGCCCGGGACCTCCGGATCGAGCAGCGACGCGGCGAAGCTCTCCCCCTCGATCGGGCTCTGCTCGAACCCGTTCAGCGTTGCCGGCGGAGTGACCCCGATCAGCTCGTAGATGGTCGGCACCACGTCAACGGCATGGACGTACTGCGGGCGGGGTCGGCTGTCGGCGGGCACCCGCGCAGGCCAGGACACCAGGCACATGTCCGCGATGCCGCCCTCGTAGCCGGCCCACCGCTTCCAGTACGGGAAGGGAGTGTCGAACGCCCACGCCCATCCGGTGTTGTAGTGGTTGTACGACAGCGGCGAGCCGAGCTCGTCGATGTGCTGGAGCGTCAACTC
>Ga0315905_10006608_pt1 | contig 11787 bp, 13 predicted proteins | sample LakEriMetagenome_5_FD_203522 | JGI IMG/M metagenome (GOLD analysis project Ga0315905, IMG submission 203522) | Freshwater fungal communities from buoy surface, Lake Erie, Ohio, United States - Buoy 4 MA121 | ecosystem: Environmental > Aquatic > Freshwater > Lake | place: USA: Lake Erie, Ohio...
ATTAAATAGGATTTAAAGATGATTGACTAGGAATAGGAACCTTTTCCTTACTAAAATGATTGTGAATTTGAATTATAATCCATATTAAAAATGCAACAATAATCAATCCTATCAAATAGTGTATCATATCAAAAATATCGAGTAACATGATTATATACTAAATATTTACATTTTCTTTTTTTAAAGAATAAATAAAGAATATTTAAAAAAAGATAATAAAGGTTTTTTGTTAGTATAGTATATAATATGTTACAGCTTTTATTGGTTACTTTTTTATTTGCAAGCAATAATATTGTTAATTGTGAGTCCAAGGTCGGTTCTTCAAACCTTAGAGGTCTCTCACTTGGAGAACCTGACCATTGGAAGGAATTCGCTCTTTTTCGTGAGCGATTTAGCAAGACATATGCCTCTGATGAGGATCTAGAAACTCGATTTGAAGTATTTAAGACCAATTTGATTTCCATTATTCAACATAATGCGATTATTAATCAGAATTTCACTCTTGGCATCAACCAATTCTCCGATTTGACTCCTGAAGAGTTTAAGGCACTTTACATTAACAGTGGTTACAAGCCTTCTTTAACTGTTGGTGCCACAGTTGGTTCATACGGTTGCAAGACCTACACTTCTACCGCTACGTCTGCTCCTGCTTCTATCGACTGGCGACAAAAGAATGCGGTCACTTCGGTTAAAGACCAAGGACAGTGCGGATCTTGCTGGACGTTTTCTTCCACTGGTGCATCTGAAGGTGCTTGGGCAATTTCAACTGGTAAGCTAATTGATTTGTCTGAGCAGCAGCTTGTGGATTGCGCCACAGGTGTCGCTTACGGATCACATGGATGCAATGGCGGTCAAATGGAGGGTGCTGATAAATATTTGATCGCGAATGGTCAATGCTCTTTGGCTTCTTATCCTTACACTGCAACGGATGATAAGTGCAAGGCATGCTCTCCTGTTGCTCGTTTCAGTAGCTGCTCCGATGTGAAGCCAAATGATCAGATCTCGCTAAAAGGCGCTGTGGCAATGCAACCAGTATCTGTGGCAATTGAAGCGGATACACGATATTTCCAGTCTTACACTGGTGGTATTTTGGATGCGACTACGTGCGGAACCACACTAGACCACGGAGTTTTGGTTGTAGGCTATGGCACAGATAATGGAAAAAAATACTGGAATGTAAAGAATAGCTGGTCTTCAACTTGGGGAGAACAAGGTTATGTGCGTATTTTGCGCAGTGATTCAACAAATGATGCAGGCATCTGTGGAATTGCGATGGATCCTAGTTTTATTTCAGTTTAATTATTTAGCATTTTATATAATTTATTATTGGTATATTATATAAAAATATGAGTAATATTGATTTTGGAGATGACAAAAATAGGAGTAGTTTAGTATCTAAACTAAGTTTTATTGGGTATGATTATAATACAATTGGTCAATTGGATATATTTATAAATGATCCCAGTATTAAAAAAAATAATACTGTTATAAAATATATAACAAAACTTATTGCATTACCTCGTGGAAATATAATAAAAAAAATCGAAAAAGATACAGCTGACAAATCTATTCTACCTTTTTTAAAAAATGCAGTAGAACAAGCACAAGATAATGAAGATTATACTTATGATGAAAATAAAGGTATGTTTGTGTCCCGACTAAATTTTACAGCTCAAGCGACGATGAATACTGAAAGTAACCAAATGGCATTTAGTGACGCTGAAGCAGCTATAGTCGCTAACAAAAAAATTCGTGAAAGCCTTAGGACTAAACCTAAATCAAATGTTACTACTACTGCAGTAGCGAAAGGTTGGGGGAATCCACGAGAAGGACCTCTTTTTGGAAGTCCAATAGAACCTGGTTTTGATCAACATGCATTATACACTAATGCTTTAGATGCGGAGAGAAATTTGGTAGATGAGGGTCAAAAAATAATAGAAGATCAAATAATTGAAAAAAAAAGAAAAGAAGGATTTCTTAATGATCCAAATAGTATGAGTATAGTAGATGAAACATCATCTATATTTGATAACCCAAAAGCATTTAGTTTTCCTAGTGATGAAATGGATGTTGTTGGGAAAAGACAAAGAAATGTATATGGCCCGTATAATTCAAATTTCGGTGGCAAAAAAACAAAAAGAAGAAAATCAAAAAGAAGAAAATACAGCAAAAAAAGAAAATTATCTAGAAAGAGAAGGCATACTAAAAGAAGACGCTAGACCAAACAATCTAAATCTACCTTTAAATAGTGATACAGACTATTTTTAATTTTGCTCATATTTGCATCCTGAGTAAATGTAATATTCATCAATTTAATGACTGCCTTATTAAATTGATCTGCAATTTTATCATTATCATAAAACAATTTCTGATTATCTTTTCGCCACTCGCTCAGCTCTCCTATCAGTTTCTTCTGCACATGTTTCAAAAGCAATACGAAGTCTTCCAGTTGTAACTCTCTCCATAAGAACATATTCGATACGCTTGCGCTTAAAGCGCTTAGATCTTGATCTGGCTCACAAATATAGAACACTCCATTTTTCTGCGCAAAGCATGTCAAAGGACAAATGAAATCACGTTTATCTAAATTATATGCAAACACTTCGAATAGACATTCAAAGATAGTTGTCTCAGGTCTTAGCAAGTGTAGAAAGTGAGTTGGTTCTACGCTTACGATACTATTGACCCATTCCAGAAAACCTGTTGTCGGTTTTACATGCGTATTTAACCATCCAATTATATCCACTTTTTTCTTCTTCCTGTCAATATATTGCTGCATTTCTGTCATCTTTTCTTCCAACTTGACATATTTTATCGAAAGCTCTTGAACAATTTTCACTAGCTGATCATAAGTTGGTTTATCACTGGCTTCTTCTACTGCAACTTGCAGTTCTAATTTGGATTTAGACTTGAATTCACATAATACTATGTGTTTATCTAAAGAACCTTTTCTAGTATAGTCTTTTTTACATAAAGCACATGAATATTGAGCCGTTTTAGTTTTAACTGTTGTTATCATTTTAATTATAAGTATGATATCCTTTTAAATGGATAATAAAATTCAATTTTATCTAAAAAAGAATAATAATAGATTATATAAATGTCAGAAATTCTTTATGCAGATAATAAAACTAGTAGTCCTTGTTTTGGAAGAGGAAGTTGTCGATCTTTCAATCAAAATTTAAATGGCAATGATCCTGCCACACAATATCAGCGACAAAAAATCATACAAAACACGGTCCGTGTAAAGTCGTCTCTTTATACCATGAATTTAGGTGCATTAAACGTTTATCAGAGACCCAATTTAATATATAAATTGGTAGATAATTCTGGAGCTACATATGTCGTGCCGCCTAGCGTCAATTGGAATCAAATGAGTGACCGAAAAGAACCACATGTGCAACGAGTTGTATCCGGTTCTGGATCTACTTATGGGGCAAGCAGCACAAAACGCACAATTACTCGTCTGAGACCGGGCGCCTTGTCGCCAGGCGGCAGCGGGGTAGATATTAAACATAATTCTTATGACCGATATTTGAACAGATTAAAAGGTAAAGGACCTATAAGACGAGGCGTAATACCACCAACTTATGGCTCACCTTATATTCCATTTAATCGAGCATTCCCGGTATATGGTGGAAAGACAATAAAGACATCCATTGTTTCTGGATGTGATTGTCCTATAGATGAAAATGTAGTAGTGGATAATATTTTGTATCAAAATTCGGACCTGCAAAATCGAATTCTAAATGTAACATATACTTTTAATGTAGGAGATTTTGTGTGGGCAAGAAAATATTCTGGTATTTCTACAAACTATGAAAAAGCAACCATTATTTCTATTGTAGATGGTCTATATACAGTTCAATTTGCAGATGGAACCGAAACTGTTGTAATCAATTGTGAATTGTTAATATATTATGATTGTGGTGAATGTGTAATTCCAAGTTCAAATACAGATAAGGAAATTGATTATTCTGCACTTAATGATGCAAGATGTTATATTTTAACTGCATTGGCGGATGGTGAATTACTTTAGAAGAGTAAATAAAATAAATATAAAAATAATTGTTAGTTTTATAATTTTAAGATTGTTTAGCTGTAAAAATCAAAATTAAAATCTCTGTAATAAATATATGCCTGTTCGAATGACTATGAATTTAGCTAATCCTAACACACAGTTAAGACAAAATATGTCTGCTTATGCAGCTTCTATAGCGACAGCACCTTTATCGAGACCCAGACCTGTTGCATTGAATGCTCCGATGATTGATCGCGTGCATAAGGCAAAACCTGGTTGCAGTGCATGCGGCAAAAAGGTTGCATAAAGCTTAAAAGTGACGCAAATAAAAATTATAATATTATATTTGTTAATATTATAATGTCAAATCTAACAAGTATATTTAATCTAACATCTACTACTTCAAATGTAACTGCATATCCACAAGGATTACTCAATAGATCTAGTTATTATCGCACTTTATTTGATACTACTTTGTTACCTTACAATAAACAATATAATAATTGTTCTAATACTTTATGCTATACATCAAGTAAAGGCACTTTTATTTATCAACCACATACAGCATATGGAATGGTTGGAACATCTGCGGCAGCATATTTAGGGCGAAGGAGACGACTCTAAGACATTGTCGACTTTAAGAATCTAATTCATCTGTAAATCTGGTATAAGGCGGCAATTGTGCAAAGGCATCTTGATAAGATCGTTTTTTTCTATAAGCTGGCACTTTTATCTCTAATATTATTTTTTTTACTGCAGCGTCATGTTTTTTAAACCGATTTCTGAAAAATTCAGTGTAACTTATTTGTTTTTTATTGTTATCGTTATCGTTAGAAGACATTGTTTATAAAATAGATAATACATTTAATTTGTTAGTTTTAATTAATTTCAATTTTATAAATTAATTAAATTAAGTAATTAAATAACTTAAACATTATAATTCTATTTAATTAACAATGGAGCAAAATTTACGAGTTCAACAGATGCGTGCGGTTCATGAGGAGGCATTAGAGCTTTTCAAAAGAAAAAATGCGGATTATGGCGATGCATTTGCTAAATATGGAACTACGGGAGTTATCATGCGAATGGGTGACAAATTGCAGAGATTTGTTTCTGTAACTAAGACAGGGATAAATTTAATCGAAAGCGAAACTTTAAGAGACACGTTGATTGATTTACATAATTATGCAGCTATGGCAATAATGTTGTTAGATGAAAAAGAATAAAAAAGGGGATCAATTCACTTGCTCTTATGAGCTGAGTAAATTTTTACGATCCTTAGTGGCAACCCCTTTTATTTATTTTTTATTTTAATTAGCTAGCTATATATTTATACTACAATCTATACTAAAACTACAACTACAACTACACTTATAATTTATGTTACAATATCATCTTCGTCATCTTCGTTTTCGAAAAATCTGGACCCATTTGGATTGCCGTTATAAACCACTTGGTCGGTTTCAGGATCAACCCACTGGGTGTTTCGTCGCTGAAGGTTGGGGGCTGGTCCTAGATCTAGTATTTGCTCTTCCTCTTCATCTACTTCCATAGGAATAATATCTCCTTCGTTATCAAAGACTGGATATATTAAATTCTCATGCGGATCTTCTGCTGCTTGTGCTTGTGCTACAGCTCTTCGAGGGAAGCGATGGCGAGCCTCTTGCTCCAAGAACCAGATGCAATCCAGGCAAAGCTCATTTGGATTGCAATCATCATGGCCACAATCGCATTCGTTGTCATCAACGGGCTCAACTGTAATGTCCGACATTACGCTCAGTTTGTCTTCGTCATCTTCTACATTAGGACCCTCCTCTTCATCGTCGTCGTTGAATAGCTGGCGAGGTTCTAATTCGTCATTTTCGGACATGTAATCGTGATCATCCTTACTATCGCAGACGTCCATTGGCTCTGGAATCGGGTGATCATGGTCCATTTTTTGCTTTTTAAATGGAGCAAAAGTGAGCTCATTATATCTTTTAATATTGTAAAGCACTAGGTCTTGATCTTCGTCATCGGATTCCATGCTTTCATCTGCAATCAGCTTCTCTTCTGGCTCGTCCACTTCCATTCTCCCGTAAGCGTCAGTCTCAACCAAGCTTATATCGCCGGTCAATTCGTCGACTACTTCCGTTAGAAAGCAGGCATTTTGTCTTGCTAGCGGTGGCGGACAACCTAATAAATCAGCACATAAATTATTATTACCTGGTTTACAAACCATTTGGTGATATCCTAATTGGCGGTCGGTGTCGAATGCTGCATCGCAGTTCTCGCAATGCTCCATATCGTCGTCCTCGTCCTCATCCTCGTCATCCTGGTCGTCGCCGTCGTTGTCCTCGTTCCATTCCGGATTGGCTTCTTCGTCTTCAAGTGCCTGGGCCTCATAATCGCGTTGTTCCTGCAAAGCACAATTTTCTAATAATGCGTCAACCCACGCATATTTCTCCTCAGTATTAGTAACGTTTGTGTTCATATTATTAATAGTTATTAAAGCTTTTGAAAGTATGGTTTTGTAAATAATACTACTCATTATAGTAACAAAAAGTATTTCAATTTTTTTAATTTTATATGAAAAAAAGAAGTCACTAAAAATTTTATATGTAATCTAAGAAAGCAGGTTTAAAGTTAAGGTTCTCCTTCTAGAACAGCTTCTAGAACAGGGGTCGCAACAGCGATAGGAATTGCTATCGCTACAGCAGTAGTTTCTATTACTTCTTTTTTTTGTTCCTTCAATTCTTCTAAAGATAAATAGAACTCTTGAACTTTTCGACTCACTTTTATCTTAGAAGCATCAAAGGAAGTCAAATACAATCCTTCTATACTTTTCACTCGAGATAATGCTACATATGTCTGGCCGCATTCAAATATACCAGATCCAGCATCTATTTCAGCTACATCTAGTGTTGCTCCTTGTGCCTTATGAATTGTTAGAGCCCATGCCAATATTAAGGGTAACTGTGATACGCCTATTCCTGGAATATTTTCACTAGGCCATATATGATAACCCATTACAGTTTCAAACGCACCGAATTTAACTACAGGTAGTCCTTGTTCTGATAATCTTGTGATTATACCTTGACTCCCATTACAAAGTGTCGCTCCATTATCTAGCTCAATATTGATAATACACATGACTTGAGATCCAATTTTCAGTTTAACAACTTCATCACACCTCAAATTGCCTTTCAAATATAGCAATTCTGTTTGAATTTGTTCCCTAGTAAATTGCCTTCGTTTTAGTAATTCAGTTGCAGTCATCTCCAAATCCGAGTGATATTTTAGTTTGAACTCTTTTTCTTCTGTATTCAACGCATTCATCTCTCTCGTATTCACTTGATCCACTTTATTTCGTGTAGGGAACAATTTAGTAGGGCGTATACATAAATTATCTGGTATTTCTCTCCCTACACTATGTAGTAGCATTTCATTAGACGACCTCTTCAATCTGCCTTCACGAATCTGATTCAAAATTTTCTGATAAATAGGGTCAGATTGTCGAAATATTTTTGTCAACTGGATATGATTCTCTTTTGAAAATGTTTGTGACCATAACATGCTCTCGAAACAGAATTTAGACGACTCTAATTCATCTTTATCACCGACAGGAGGCAACTGATAAAAGTCTCCAGAGAAGATTAATTGGATGCCGCCAAATGGTCTGCTATCTTTTCTTATCGCTTTGCCAATGGCATCTAATAATTCAAATAATTTTTGGGACATCATAGAAACTTCATCAACAACCAAAATATCTGTGCTTTTCCAGTTACTTTTTAGAAATCGATTTTTGCTAATTTTTGTTACCAGTTGGTCGAATGAACCTTTACCTAGTCCAATTCCTGCCCATGAATGAAGTGTCTTGGCTTTACATTCTAGCAATACTGCAGCACACCCTGTTAGCGCACAGACTTGAATATTGTAGCCTTTTCTTACGGCATCTTTTTGAATATATTTTATAAGCGCTGTTTTGCCTGTTCCTCCAGGCCCTGTAACAAATATATTTTTTCCTTGAGTATAAGCAGCGAATGCTTTAATTTGTTCATCTGAATAATCCATTTATATTAGTAGTCTTGTTATTAATATAAATATCTTTTTATTATGATTTTAATATTCAATTTTATTTCCTTATTTATCACTTTGCAGCCTTTCTAAGGCTTCTTTTATTTTTTTATTGTCTTTTTTAAGTTCTTGTATTTCTTTTGTTAGAAGCCCAATTAATCCTACATAATTAATAGATTGAGTATCTGATCCATCTTTTGATCCTGATACTAAAAAAGGAAAATATTCTTGCACTTCATGAGCTAAAAATCCAATCATTGTTGAATTATCTGTTTTTTGTTTATAAATAACTGGTTTTAAATCGTCTACAGTATATTCCAACAAATCTATTGGAACAACATTTTCTTTAATACGATAATCTGAAAATGAACGAAATTGTGAAGCATAACAATTGTTTCGTATCCAAGCATCGCCAAATACATGAAATATTCCGGTTGATCCTGTTGTTCCACCTACAGATAAATGTGTTGAAATTGAAATTGGACTTATAAACGCTGTTCCTCCTGTAATATACGTTTGAAAATTATTGGTGCCTGTTGATCCTTGTGCTCCTGTTGCACCTTGTGCTCCTGTTGATCCTTGTGCTCCTGTTGATCCTTGTGCTCCTGTTGATCCTGTTGCACCTCGAGATCCAGTAGCACCTGTTGCACCTTGAAATCCTTGTGCTCCTGTTGATCCTGTTGATCCTGTTGCACCTTGAAATCCTTGTGCTCCTGTTGATCCTGTTGCACCTCGAGATCCTGTAGCACCTGTTGCACCTTGAGATCCATTCGCTCCTGTTGATCCTGTTGCACCTTGAAATCCTTGTGCTCCTGTTGATCCCGTGGCTCCTGTTGCACCTTGAGATCCTTGAGATCCAGTAGCACCAGTAGCACCTGTAGCACCTTGAAATCCTTGTGATCCGGTGGCTCCGGTTGATCCTCTTGCTCCAGTAGCACCTTGAGATCCAGTAGCACCTTGAGATCCAGTAGCACCTTGAGATCCTGTAGCACCTTGAGATCCAGTAGCACCTTGAGATCCAGTAGCACCTTGAGATCCTGTAGCACCTTGAGATCCTGTAGCACCTTGAGATCCTGTAGCACCTGTAGCACCTGGAAATCCTTGTGATCCTGTTGATCCCGTGGCTCCTGTGGCTCCGGTAGCACCTGTTGATCCTTGAGATCCAGTCGCTCCTGTGGCTCCGGTAGAACCTGTTGCACCTTGAGCACCTGTTGCACCTTGAGAACCTGTGGCACCTTGAGAACCTGTGGCACCTTGAGAACCTGTGGCACCTTGAGAACCTGTTACACCTTGAGAACCTGTTGCACCTTGAGCACCTGTTGATCCGGTTCTTCCTGTTACACCTGTAGATCCAGTCGCACCTTGAGCGCCTTGTGCTCCTGTGGCTCCTGTTGATCCTGTTGCACCTTGAGATCCTGTTGCTCCTCGAGATCCTGTTGATCCTGTTGCACCACCTACAAAACCCTGAGCTCCTTGAGCACCGGTTGCACCAGTTGCACCGGTTGCACCTTGAGCACCGGTTGCACCAGTTGCACCTACAAAACCCTGAACTCCTATTGCGCCGCTTCCTGGAGATCCAGTTGCACCTTGTGGTCCTTGCGGACCTCTAATTTTTTGGGGAAATAATGGTATTGTAGATGACATTATCTATAAAAATATAAAATATAATATTATTTGAATTTGTATCTAAAATAATTCGTCTATATATAGTATAATGAACTCTTATTCAAACTTTGATTTAAATATAGGAAACTATAGTAAAGCTGAACTAGAAGAAATTTTGGAATTACCGTCAAACTATGATACGTCTGTGATTGAAATGAAAGAAGCCAAATTAAGGCAGAATATCATGAGCGATTTAAGTATTCCGTCAACAGTAAAAACAAAAACATTGGGATTTATCACAAATGTTAAAAATGTTTTGATTCTAAACGTTAATAATAATAAAGCAGATAGTAATGTAAATGCTGGTTCTAAAATACAAAGTCTTGCAAAATCATATAACAATGTTTACAATTTGAACAAATCTTTGGAAAAATCAGATATAACGAATGCAGGTGGCACTTATATTATAAAACAACCTCCGACTCCATATGGACAATCTAGTCCCAGTGAATTCTATCAAGGAACAATAAATCCTTTAAATAAACGTATTTTAAGACAGAATATAAATATTGACACTAGATTTAGAGAAAATTATTATGCTACTCAGTCTTCCAATTTTCATCTTGACTTGCCTATTAGACTAACCCAAGTTGTATCATTACAATTATCAGCATTTGAGCTACCTGGCACATTTTACACTATATCCAAAGTATTTGGTAATAACTTTTTCGTTATTTCTATAATTAATGTTGAACCTCTTATAGTAACAATTCCTGATGGAAATTATACATATTTGACATTACAAACATATATAAATGATTTTTTGTTAACAGCTCCTGCTGCATATCAAACGATTCAATTCCTAGCAGATATTAATACTCCTGGAGGAACCGGAAGTGGGGGATCAGGAAAAATGGTTGTTGGGTCTCTTGGAGGAAATATTGATTTTTCACTAAACTTTCAGACAGATAAATACGGAAATGACGATAAACAAACCCCGTTGCCTTTGAAAATGGGGTGGTTAATGGGATTCCGAGAGGGTTATTATGAAAACAATAAGACTTATGTGTCTGAAGGTGTAATTGATTTGTTAGGACCTCGATACATTTATTTGGTTGTTGATGATTTCAACAATAATGTAAGTGATGGATTTTACGGTGCATTTACATCATCTATTTTGAATAAAAATATATTAGCAAGGATAACCTTGCAAGGCAGTGTATTCAATATAATAACACAGAATAATTTAATATTAGTTACTACTGCACGACAATATTTTGGTCCTGTAGATATACAGAAGATGCAAATACAGTTACTCGATGAGTATGGTCGCATTCTAGATTTGAATAATATGGATTACAGTTTTTGTTTATCTTTTCAGACTATTTATGATCTTTAAATCTTCCATTTTTAAGAAAAGTTTTCTGATTCATTGTTATTTTTACTTTTGTATATTTCAAACCATGACCTCGATGTTTTTGAACCGCCATCATATTCTATAGCTAAACCTTTATCAATCATATATTTATTGACATGCAGATCCCCAACAAACACATCGGCCAAGATGCGTCCATATTTTTCATTTTTTACATTTTTTAGAGTAACCGTTTTGCCCATGATTAGCTCGTCTAGTTTTTTTCTGGCACGTATAGCGCATTCTTTTTCCTCTTCTGTTTTACCTTTTATCTCAGCACAATCGATGCCATTTAAACGCACGGAGAAGCGATATAACGGCGATCCATCATAGGGCAAATGGCCAGCCAGAGTAAATGTGTCACCGTCATAGACTTTAATAACTACACCTGTATTAATAGGGGGGATAAATTGTAAGGTATCCGACCATTCAATCTTTTTAGGTTCTTCTCTATTTTTTTCAGTCTTAGAGATTGCATTTGTATTGTAGCATCCAAATAGTCTAGAAAACATGTTATATAATAGTGATTGAAATAATATAATTCTGATAGATTATTTCAATTTTATATGATACTAATTTTAAATATTCATAATATTATATAATACAATATTATGAATAGCGAAATAAATAAATATTTAAATTTTAAAATAATTCAAAAACGTAATAATAATTATAATCCTAATGATAACAA
>Ga0315905_10006610_pt1 | contig 11786 bp, 10 predicted proteins | sample LakEriMetagenome_5_FD_203522 | JGI IMG/M metagenome (GOLD analysis project Ga0315905, IMG submission 203522) | Freshwater fungal communities from buoy surface, Lake Erie, Ohio, United States - Buoy 4 MA121 | ecosystem: Environmental > Aquatic > Freshwater > Lake | place: USA: Lake Erie, Ohio...
TGCCCGAGCACACCCGAGGGCTGGGTCAGCCGGTGGCCGCCCGTGGCTACGGACTGCCGTCGGTCTACGAGAAGAACCTGGCTCGCCGCGAGAGCCCGGGGCTCACGCGAGTGGGCGCCGCATCGGTCAGCTTCACGCCCCTGCAAGGCCTGTTCGGCATCATCACGCCCAATGGCCTGCACTTCGAGCGCCACCATCAAGGCTGGTGGGACATCGACCCAAGCCAGCATCGGTTGATGATCAACGGACTCGTCAAGGCGCCGCGAGTGTTCACCCTGGATGACCTGATGCGCCTGCCTTCGGTATCGCGCATCCACTTCATCGAGTGTGGTGCCAACACCGGCATGGAGTGGGGCAATGTGGCCGTGCCCACGGTTCAGTACACCCACGGCATGCTGTCCTGTAGCGAATACACCGGCGTGCTGTTGTCCACGCTGCTCGATCTGTGTGGAGTCGATCGCACTGCGGGTCAATACGTTCTGGCTGAAGGGGCAGATGGCTCATCCATGACTCGGACGATCCCGATGGATCGGGCCATGGACGATGTGATGGTGGCCTGGGCCATGAATGGTGAAATGCTGCGCCCCGAAAACGGCTATCCCCTGCGGCTGGTCGTGCCGGGCGTGCAGGGGGTGTCCTGGGTCAAGTACCTGCGCCGGATCGAGGTCGGCGACCAGCCCTATCACACCAAGGATGAGGTCATTCACTATGTCGACCTCATGCCCGATGGCACCCATCGACAGTTCACCTCGATCCAGGAATGCAAGAGCGTGATCACCTCGCCCTCGGGCGGGCAGGTCTTGCTGGACAAGGGTTACTACAACGTGACGGGCATCGCCTGGTCAGGGCGAGGGCGGATCCGCCGTGTGGATGTCTCCTTCGATGGCGGCCGCAACTGGACACCTGCCCGTCTCGAGCAGCCGGTGTTGCCCAAGGCGCTCACCCGATTCAACGTTGATTGGGTCTGGAGCGGCAGCGAGGCCATAGTGCAAAGTCGCGCCATCGACGAAACCGGCTACGTGCAGCCCAGAATCAACCAGCTGCGCGCGGTGCGCGGAACCCGCTCGATCTATCACAACAACGCCATCCAGTCCTGGAAGGTTGCGGGCTCAGGGGAGGTCTTCAATGTTCAGGCCTATTGAGCGCACGGCCACAGCGCTGACGGCGGGTTTGATCAGCGCATCGATCCTGGCCCTGGTGGGTTGCGTCCATCCACGGGTCGAGCAGCCCTCAGCCCGAAGCGCCACTGCGCCGGGGGTCACGCACTCGCCATCCGCACAGGTGCCCTGGGCCCAGATCGGACGGCCTGCAACGCCAGGTGAAATCGCCGCCTGGGATATCGATGTGCGGGCCGATTTCAAGGGTTTGCCCAAGGGCTCGGGTTCAGTCGACAAGGGCATGGACGTCTGGGATGCCAAGTGCGCTTCATGCCATGGCACCTTCGGGGAGTCCAACGAAGTCTTTACCCCGGTCGTCGGCGGCACCTCGCAGCAGGATGTCGTGACCGGACGGGTCGCCAATCTGGCTCGCGCAGACTTTCCGCAACGCACCACCCTCATGAAGGTGAGTCAGCTCTCCACACTCTGGGACTACATCAATCGGGCGATGCCCTGGAATGCGCCCAAGTCGCTCACGGTGGAGGAGGTCTATGCAGTGACGGCCTATATCCTGCATCTGGGCGACATCGTGCCTGCGGATTTTGTGCTGTCGCACGCCAACATGGCCCAGACTCAGGCGCGCCTGCCCAACCGCAATGGCGCAGTGCGCTTTGAGGGCCTCTGGAATGTTCGCGGCAAGCCCGATATTCAGGCCGAGGCCTGCATGAAGGACTGTCCTGTGGAGAAAGGCATCGATTCGAGCCTGCCCGACTATGCCCGCAACGCGCATGGCCAGATCGCTGCGCAGAATCGGGTGGTCGGACCGGTGCGGGGTGCCGATACCGACCAGCCGGCCAGCCCGGGCGCTGCGCTGCTCGCTCGGGCCGCAGCCGATGCATCCATGAAGGACAGCCCGGCAGTCAGTGCCAGCGGATCAACGTCTTCAGGGCAGGGCTCGGTATCCTCAACCCAGGGATCAACCTCCTCGCCTCCTGGCGCAGCATCGGGCGAACGCGAAGTCGCGACACTCGCGCGCGAATCGGGATGTCTGGCCTGTCATGCGATCGACGGCAAGCTGGTGGGCCCTGGCATGCGCGAGATTGCTGCGCGCTACAAGGACAGGCCGGATGCTCTGGCGATGCTGGCCGGGAGGGTTCGGTCCGGAGGCCAGGGCGTCTGGGGGCCGATTCCGATGCCTGCTCAACTGCAGTTGACTGAGTCCGACGCACAGGGGCTGGTCCGCTGGATTCTGGCGGGCGCCCGCTGAGGGGTTTTGACCGATCCGGCGCGCTCTGTCGATACGATCGAGAGTTTTGGGTTTCACAGCGCCCGGAAATTCCAGCATCCCGGTGCAGTTCATCCACTGTCATCCAATCCGCAATTTTTCAAGGAGTCTCAACAATGAAACCGCTTCGCAGAACCACACTGCGCACCGTTGCCGGCGGCAGCCTGGCCGCGACGCTCGCCTCGCTTGGCCTGCTCGCTTCACGACCGGCGGCGGCGCAGTCCAAGGCCTTTCAGGCCAAGACGCTGGCCGAAACCCTGGCTGCTCTGGGAGCGACGGGTGCGGCCGACAGCAGAGACATCGTGATCACGGCTCCCGACATCGCCGAAAACGGTGCGGTGGTACCGATCGGGGTGAAGAGCAATCTGCCCAAGACCGAGATGATTGCCCTGCTTGTTGAGAAGAATCCCTCCCTGCTTGCGGGCAGCTACGAGATCCTGGCGGGCGCCGAGCCGGATGTGAGCATGCGCGTCAAGATGGGGCAAAGCTCCGATGTATTCGCAGTCGTCAAGGCAGACGGCAAGTTCTTCATCACCCGCAAGGAAGTCAAGGTCACCCTTGGCGGTTGCGGCGGCTGACCCCAAGGAGCACAGACCATGGCAGATCCAATGAAAATCCGCGCCACCGTGCGCGACGGCGTGGCCGATGTCCGCGTCCTGATGGCCCACGAAATGGAAACCGGCCAGCGCAAGGATGCGTCGGGCAACCTCGTGCCGGCCTGGCATATCACCGAGGTCACGGCTGCACTCAATGGCACCCCTGTACTCAAGGTCCAGTGGGGCCCGGCGATCAGCAAGAACCCCTACCTGAGCTTCAAGATCAAGGGCGCCAAGGCGGGCGACACCATCAGCGTGAGCTGGGTCGACAACAAGGGTGACAAGCGCACCGATGAGGTCAAGGCGTCCTGATCTTCAAAGACGCCGGATCGATGTTGTCCGGATCCCTTGGCATGCCGCAAGGCGCCCCTGAAATGCGCTGCGCAGCGGGAGGTCGCCGGCTGCGCAGCAGAGCGGCGCTGAGATGACACACCCAGAACACGCAGGAGACACGATATGACTCACCTGAGCCCAACCGGAAGTCCTGGCAGGACGACACTCAGCCGCTGGGCTGCAAGCCTGTTGGTCTGCGGCCTGCCGCTGATCGGCATCGCCCAGGCCCAGACCCCCGCGGCTGCGGGTTCGGCTGCGGCCGAGATCGAGCGCTATCGGCAGATGCTCCAGGACGGCAATCCGGCTGAGCTCACCGCGCTCAAGGGCGAGGGGCTCTGGAAGGCTCGGCGTGGCCCCAAGGGTGTCAGTCTTGAGCAGTGCGATCTGGGGCTCGGCCCGGGCAAGGTGCAGGGCGCCTACGCCCAGTTGCCGCGCTACTTCGCCGATGTCAATCAGGTCATGGATTTCGAATCCCGGCTGGTGCACTGCATGGTCACGCTGCAGGGCTTTGATCGGACGCAGGTCACGCGCGCACCGTATTCAGCAGAAGGGCAACCTGCCACCGACATCGAGGCGCTCACCGCGTTTGTGGTGGATGAATCGCGCGGGGCGACCATTGCCGTCCCGCAAGTGCATGCTCAGGAGAAGGCCGCCTACGAGCGAGGCAAGGCGCTGTTCTACTTCCGCGGCGGGCCCTACGACTTCTCCTGCGCCTCCTGCCATGCCGCCGACAATCAACGCATCCGCCTTCAGGATCTGCCCAATCTCACCCGACCCGAGCCTGCCCAGAAGGCCTTTGCCACCTGGCCGGCCTACCGGGTCTCACAGGGTGCGCTGCGCACCATGCAATGGCGCCTCTACGACTGCTTTCGCCAGCAGCGATTTCCTGAGTTGAAGTTCACTTCACCCGCCTCGGTTGATCTGATCACCTTCCTCGGCGTCAATGCCGCAGGGGGCAAGATGGACTCACCGGCCATCAAGCGCTGAAGCCCCTCCCCGTCGAGATCAGGAGACCATGATGAAGATCAAGCAATTTCAGGGCCGGATTCTGCTGGTGGTGAGTGCGGTCGCGGTTGCGGGTTGTGCCGCAATCGGCGCACAGCGCTTCGATATCTCGGCCTATGCCAAGGCCTCGTTTGCCGAAAAGGGCGCAGCAAAACTCGACCGACTGGATCAGTCAGAGTTGCAGCGGACCTGCTCCGAGTACACGCTCAAGCCCTTGCCCGACAGGCTGAGGGCGCAGCTCGAGAAGCAGGAGCTGGCTCGGGTCAAGTACCCGGCCGATGGAAAATATCTGGGCGACTGGAAGCAGGGTGAGACCATTGCCCAAAGCGGCCGAGGCCTGCAGTTCTCCGATGGCCCCAATACCGTGGCAGGCGGCAACTGCTATGCCTGTCATCAGCTCACCCAGGCCGAGGTCTCGCACGGCACGATCGGGCCGAGCCTTCACCAGTACGGCAAGCTGCGCGGTCAGTCCGAGCCCATCCTCAAGTACACCTGGGGCAAGCTCTGGAACGCCCATGCCTTCAATGCCTGCACCAACATGCCGCGGTTTGGCGATGCCGGCATTCTCACGGAGAGCCAACTCAGGCATGTCATGGCTCTATTGCTCGATCCCGCCTCACCGGTCAACCGCTGATGGAGCGTCGCGCCTTTCTCAATCTGCTGGCCATCGGAGCGGCTGCCGGGCTTCCGCTCGATCGCATGGCGAAGGCGCAGTCTGCGGCCGACACGGCCTACGATCTGCCGCGATTTGGCAATGTGAGTCTGCTGCATTTCACCGACTGTCATGCTCAGCTCAAGCCCATCTGGTTTCGCGAGCCCAGTGTCAATCTGGGCATCGGACTGGCACAGGGGAAAGCGCCGCATCTGGTGGGCGAGCATCTGCTCAAGGCCTTTGGTGTTCAGCCGGGCTCGGCCCAGGCCCATGCCTTTACGGCACTGAACTTCGAGCAGGCCAGCCGCACCTTCGGCAAGGTGGGCGGCTTTGCGCATCTGGCCACGCTGGTCAAGCGCCTGAAGGCTTCAAGGCCCGGGGCCTTGCTGCTCGATGGCGGTGATACCTGGCAGGGTTCGGCCACAGCGCTCTGGAGCAAGGGCCAGGACATGGTCGATGCCTGTCTGGCACTCGGTGTGGATGTCATGACCGCGCACTGGGAGTTCACGCTGGGCGCAGACCGGGTCAAGCAGATCATCGAAAAAGACTTCAAGGGCAAGCTCGCTTTCGTGGCCCAGAACGTCAAGACCACGGACTTCGAAGACCCGGTCTTTGAGCCTTACACCCTGCGCACCATCAACGGTGTACCGGTGGCCATCATCGGGCAGGCCTTTCCGTACACACCGATTGCCAACCCGCGCTGGATGGTGCCCGACTGGAGCTTTGGCATTCAGGACGACCGCATGCAGCAGATGGTCGATGAAGCGCGAGGCAAGGGGGCGCAGGTTGTTGTGGTGCTCTCGCACAACGGCATGGATGTCGATCTCAAGATGGCCTCGCGCGTACGTGGCATCGATGCCATTCTGGGCGGACATACCCATGACGGCGTGCCTCAACCCATCCCTGTGAAGAATGCGGGCGGGGTCACGCTGGTGACCAATGCCGGCTCCAACAGCAAGTTTCTCGGCGTGCTCGACTTTGATGTGCGAGGCGGCAAGGTGGCTGATTTTCGGTATCGCCTGCTGCCGGTCTTTGCCAATCTGTTGCCGGCCGATCCCGCCATGGAAGCGCTGATCCAGCGGATCCGGGCACCGCACGAGGCGCGGCTCACCGAGACACTGGCCATCACCGAGGGACTGCTCTATCGCCGCGGTAATTTCAACGGCACCTTTGATCAGCTGATCCTCGATGCGCTTCGTGAGGTCAAGGGCGCGCAGATTGCGTTTTCGCCCGGGTTTCGCTGGGGCACGAGCCTGTTGTCGGGTCAGGCCATCACGCGTGAGCATCTGCTCGATCAGACAGCCATTACCTATCCGCAGGTCACCGTCAATGAATTCACCGGGACTCAGATCAAGGAGATCCTGGAGGATGTCGGCGACAACCTCTTCAACCCGGATCCGTATTACCAGCAAGGCGGCGATATGGTGCGGGTGGGTGGCATGAGCTATGCCTGTGAACCTGGTGCCAGGATGGGTTCACGCATCCAGGACATGCGTGTGGGGGGCGAGCCCCTGCAGGCCGACAAGCGTTACAAGGTGGTCGGATGGGCCCCCGTGGGCGAGGGGGCCCAGGGTGAGCCTGTCTGGGATGTGGTCGAAACCTGGATGAAGAGCAAGGGAAGAATCGCCGCTCGTGCGCCCGAGCAGCCACGCCTGATCGGCGTGCAGGGTAATCCCGGCCTGATGTCAACCTAGGAGTTTGTGAACATGCGCCGTTTCAAACAGCTGAATGCCGTGATGCCGGTGATTGCGCTTGCAAGTGCTCTGGGCCTGGCCTCCAGCGCCTTTGCCCAGGCCAGGGCCGCTGATCTCAAGGGCACGATACGCTTTACCTCGGTCAGTCTTGAGGCCGCTCAGCTGGCCGCACAGACGGCCCTGGCCGATTGCCGCAAGCGGGGTGCGACTGTGGCTGTAGTCGTGACGGATCGATTTGGCTCGCCTCTGGCGCTGTTGAGAGATCCGATGGCGGGTATGCACACCGCCGATACCGCCACGCGCAAGGCCTGGACCGCGATCAGCTTCAAGAGCAGCACGACCGAACTCGTGCCCCTGACCTCGCCCGCCACGGCCAGTGCGGCCATTCGCGGCCTGCCTCAGGTGGCTGTGCTCGGCGGTGGCCTGCTGTTGCAGGCAGCCGGCAGCATCGTCGGCGCAATTGGTGTGTCGGGTGCACCCAGCGGCGAGATGGATGACGCCTGCGCCAAGGCCGGAATCAATGCGATTCTCGATGCACTCGAATTGGGCTGAGAAAGGGTGTTGTGAGCAAGGGTCTTTTGAGCGGGAGTCAGTTGAACGAGGGACCGCTGAACGAGCGGTTCACTGAACAACGATCATCTGAACGGGGACCATCAGTGATCGCCGCCTCCGGAGTGGGCCTGCGCGGCTGCGGCGCAAAACGACTCGTCCAGGCCCTGTCCCTGGCCGTTGCTGCCCTGAGTGCAGCCTGCACGGTACCCATCGTGCCATCGATCGAGTCCACAGCCGCAGCGCCAAGGGTGGCTTCATCTTTGCCCAGTCTGGTCGAGGCGGGCATTTCAGGAACGGCTGCTGTCACCGTCGATATCAAACCCATCCAGGTCTCGCCCAGGGTCTGGATGGTGCAGGGCGATCTGGGCCCGGTCTCGCTTGAGAATCAGGGCTACAACAGTAACGCAGCCTTCGTCGTCACCCCGGCAGGCGTCGTCGTGTACGACGCGCTGGGCACGCCACCCCTGGGCCATGAGCTGTTGCGTCAGATCCGGCACATCACGCCATTGCCGGTTCGACACGTGATCGTGAGTCACTGGCATGCCGATCATTTCTATGGGCTGCAGGCGTTCAAGGCTGCAGGGGCCACGATCTGGGCCCATCGGGCCGGGCAGTCCTATCTGGCGAGCGATGCGCCCGGCGCACGGCTTGCCGAGCGGCGCACGTCACTGGCGCCCTGGGTCAATGGCTCGGCTCGTCTGGTGCCTGCCGATCGCTGGATCGATGCCGAGACCCGGTTCGAGCTTGGCGGTATTCGCTTTGCACTGCTGCCGGCGGGTCATGCCCACACCCGGGAGGACCTCATGCTGTGGGTGGAGTCCGAGGGCGTGCTGCTCGCAGGCGATCTGATGTTCGGCGCGCGCATTCCCTTTGTGGGCGATGCCCAGACCCGCGGCTGGCTGGCCGCGATCGATCAGTTGTCCCGCCTTCCGATTCGGGTACTGGTGGGTGGCCACGGAGAGGCCTCGGTCAGGCCAGCACGCGATCTGGCGCTCACCCGGGATTATCTGAACTTTCTGCGCGAGCGCATGAAGCGGGCCGTGGCCGAGATGGAGACCTTTGACGAAGCTTATCGCGCAACCGACTGGCGTCCTTTTGCAGACAAACCCGCCTTTGGTGCCGCCAATCGGGCCAATGCCTACAACGTGTTCCTTGAGATGGAGCGCGAAGCGCTGGGGCGTTGAATACGGTGGCTGGGCTCAGCCTTGAGGCGCCGGCCGGGATTCCGTCACGGCGCCAATTCGTCACGGCGCCAATGCGTCAGGGGTCTTCCCTCAGGGCGCCAGCCGCGATCTTGTCCAGCGCCCGTCAGTCTCAAGCCGGTAGCTCAGCCGGTCATGCAGCCGCGAGGGGCGCCCTTGCCAGAACTCGAAATAATCCGGCACCAGCCGGTAGCCGCCCCAGTGGGGCGGTCGAGGGGGGCTCATGCCGTACTTCAGGCCAAACTCGGCTGCGCGCGCAACCAGCACGGCTCTGGAGCTGATCTCGGCACTCTGCGGTGAGGCCCAGGCGCCGATTCTCGAGCCCAGAGGCCGAGAGTGAAAGTACTCGTCGGATTCGGCCTCGCCGATCTTTTCGACCCGCCCTTCAATGCGCACGACGCGCTCCAGACTCACCCAGTGGAACTGCAACGCTGCATGGGGGTGAGCAGCGAGTTCCTGGCCCTTGCGGCTGTCGTAATTGGTGAACCACACGATGCCGCGGGCATCGTAGCCCTTGATCAGCACGATCCGGCTCGAGGGGCGGCCGTTGGCGGCCACCGTAGCCAGGGTCATCGCATTGGGCTCTTCGATACCGCTGTCCAGGGCGTGCTGCATCCATTGCGAAAACTGCTCGAAGGGCGCCGCTGCAGCGCGGTCCTCCACCAGTTCGCCCTTTTCGTAGCTCTTGCGAAGATCGGCAACCATGCGCGGCAGTATAGGCCCCGACGCGCAAGGTTCCCACATGAGCCCACAGGATCGCGTGTTACCCTCGCGACCCTCCTACGAAAGTCTTCATGACATCTCCTTCTCCTTTTGCCAGCCTCGGGTTGGCAGCGCCGCTGCTGCGCGCGATTGCCGATGCCGGCTATGAGCAGCCCACTCCGATCCAGGCCAAGGCCATTCCGGTTGTGCTGGCCGGGCGCGATCTGCGGGCGGCTGCCCAGACCGGTACCGGCAAGACGGCAGGCTTTACCCTGCCGATGCTGCAGCGACTGTCCCAGCCTGGCCCCGACGGCCAGATTCCGGCACCCCGTGCCGGACGCCCGCGGGCCCTGGTGCTGACGCCCACGCGCGAACTGGCTGCTCAGGTGGAGGATTCGGTCCGAACCTACGGCAAGTTCCTGCCCCTGACCTCGCTGGTCATGTTTGGCGGTGTGAACATCAATCCTCAGATCAAGGCCCTCAAGGGCCGGGTGGATATCCTGGTCGCCACGCCGGGCCGACTGCTCGATCATGTCGGCCAGCGCACCGTCGATCTCTCGGGCATCGAGATTCTGGTGCTCGATGAAGCCGACCGGATGCTCGACATGGGTTTCATCCGGGACATCCGCAAGATCCTTGCGCTGTTGCCCCGTCAGCGGCAGAACCTGCTCTTTTCAGCGACGTTTTCTGATGAGATCCGCGAACTGGCCGATGGCCTGTTGCAACGTCCCGAGAGTGTCGAGGTCGCGCGGCGCAATACCGCCTCCGAACTGGTCGAGCAGTCGGTGTACATGGTCGACAAGACCCTGAAGCGGCATCTGCTGGCCCACCTGATCCACCGCCATCGCTGGGATCAGGTGCTGGTCTTTACCCGCACCAAGCACGGCGCCAACCGTCTGGCCGAGCAGCTGTGCAAGGACGGCATCGAGGCCATGGCCATCCATGGCAACAAGAGCCAGAGTGCGCGAACCCGTGCGCTGGCCGCCTTCAAGGAAGGCAGCATTCCGGTACTGGTGGCCACCGATATCGCAGCCCGTGGGCTTGATATTGAACAACTGCCCCAGGTGGTGAATTTCGAGCTGCCCAATGTGCCCGAGGATTACGTGCACCGGATTGGCCGAACCGGACGGGCGGGCAGCCCCGGCGCGGCCGTTTCGCTGGTCGAGCGCGATGAAATCAAACTGCTCGCCGACATCGAGCGACTTCTGCGCCGTCCGATCGATCGGGTCCGGTCAGAGGATTTCGTTCAGCCATCGCCCGAGAGTCTGATCGAGGCGCCTCCGCGTCGACGCAATGCCAACGAGGCGCCTGCGCCTCGCGGCAGGGGACCGGGCCCTGTCGGGCGTAAGCCGGCAGGCCCAGGCGGTCGTGGCGGTTCGGGTACGGGGCCGGGTACGGGGCCGGGTACGGGAGGGCGCGGCGGCTCTGGCGCAGGCCAGCGCGGCGGTCCAGGCTCAGGCGGTCGGGGCGCTTCTGGCACGACAGGCCGTGGCGCCACAGGATCAGGCGTGAGAGGCGCCGCCGGATCGAGCGTCAGAAGTAGCTCGGGCAGTTCGGGCAGTGCAGGACGCAGTGGCAGTCAGGGTTCCGGGCGTGGTAATCGGAACAAGGCGGGCTGATCTCGCCTGATCGAAGCTTGAATCGAGGGGCGATCGGGCATCATCGGGTGAGACGAATCAAGGTCTCATCATGCCCAAACACCCTGCCAAGACCCTTCAGCCCCTCGGTGCTTCCAGCCTGACCCCTGGCAAGGAGTCGGGCACACTGGCCCGGTCCGAGTCGATCGCTGCTCATGAACTCGGCCGTGTGCTTGAGCGTTTCCCGCGGGCCAGGATGCTGTCGCTTGATTGCTTCGACACCATCCTGTGGCGTCGTACCGCAACGCCGGTCGATGTCTTCTTTGATCTGCAAAGTCAGGCTCTTTTTCGTGAGCATGACATCACCGCCGAAATCCGGGCCAAGGCAGAAGCTTCAGCCCGGCAGTTGCGCTGGTCCAGGGGCGAGGGCAATGAGGTCAGTCTGACCGACATCTATCGGCATGCCCTGCCCGAGGCTTCCGAAAGCGTCTGGCAGGCTCTGGCCGAGCTCGAGTTGCAAGCCGAAATGCAGGCCTGTCATGCCTTTCCGGCGGCCATCGATCTGCTGCTCGATGCCGCCCGCCGTCAGTTGCCGGTGATGGTTGTTTCCGACACCTACTTCAGTCAGGACCAACTGTCACGGCTGCTCGCGCATTGCCTGCCTGCCGAAGCGTTCAAGGCCATCGGTCGGGTGGTGGTCTCCAGTGAAAACGGTGTGTCCAAAGGGGCGGGCCTGTTCAAGCGCGTGCTCGATCGTCTGGCCCGTCGGGCCAGCGAAATCGTGCACGTCGGCGACAACGAGCAGGCTGACCGCGTGGCTGCGCTTGCTGCCGGACTGAACGCAGTGCACCTGGTGCATCTGCCAGTGGCCATCGAATCCCATGAGCGGATGCAGGCCATGGCGCTGGGTCTGGCTGACAGCACCATCCGTCGCGAACGCAGCCTGTCGCGCCCCTACCATGCTGTACTCGCCAGCCAACCGCTGGATGATCAGCAGGCCGCAACGATCGGCTACGCCACGCTGGGGCCGATCATGCATGCGTTTGCACGCTGGGTGCTGACTGAAATCGATGAATTGCGGACGGCGCGAT
>Ga0315905_10006611_pt1 | contig 11786 bp, 7 predicted proteins | sample LakEriMetagenome_5_FD_203522 | JGI IMG/M metagenome (GOLD analysis project Ga0315905, IMG submission 203522) | Freshwater fungal communities from buoy surface, Lake Erie, Ohio, United States - Buoy 4 MA121 | ecosystem: Environmental > Aquatic > Freshwater > Lake | place: USA: Lake Erie, Ohio...
GCCTACCGATGTGGAAGATTTCGAAGTGGAGAAAAAAGTGAAGGAAAAGGTGGATGAAATTGTCTTTGCCATCAAAAAAAATGAGCAGGAATTGCTGGAAAATTTTGTTTTGTTGCCCTCACTGAAGGAGTTTGCTTTTCGACTGAATTATCCACAAAGTCATGTTAAATATGTTTTTAAATACTACGCCTATTGCTCCTTCAGTGAATATCAGAATATTTTGAAAATTAAATACGCGCTGAAGTTGATCAAGGCAGGCTATTTGGACTCGCATACCATTGATTCCTTGTCTTTGGGCTGCCTTTTTACCCATAGAAGCACTTTTTACAAAACTTTCAAAAAGTTGACCGGCTACACGCCTACGGAATATCAAGCCGCATTGAAAGGCTAAAAGTACATATACGAATTACGAGGTACCTGCCTGCGGTAGGCAGGCGAAGTACGGGATTCAAGTTAATATCGAATGTTGAACGCTGAGTACAGAATGTTGAAGTGGGGAACCATTGAATTGAACTACAACCCTTGTCTGCTCGCCGCGGCGGGTTTCTTGGCTCTCGGCTCTTGCATCTGAGTCTACTTGGTACAACTTTTTACTCCGGAAAAAGCGTCTTATCCAATCCCGGAACAATCCGCAGCGCATTTTTGTAATACACCTTTTTCAGCACGTCATCGGGTAGTCCCAAACCATACATGCTCCAAAAGGCATGGTACTTTTTGTAGTAGGGGAAATACTCGTCCTCTGTCTCCAGCACCCGGAAATAGGTGTAAAACTCTTCTTGGTTGTAGGCGTCTTTTCCAAAAAGGATGCGGTCCTGGTACTTCGTAAAAAATTCCTTTGCCCGTCGAGGTTGACGGCCTAGCTCGGCAATGATAGCTCCGATCTCGTAATTCACATTGGGGTACTTGTCCAAATGTGCTCCTGCAGCATCGAGGTCATTGGCCATCCAACCCATGTGCGCGTTGATGAAGGTGGTCTTAGGATGCTTTGCAAATACGCGGTGCTGCTCTGCTATAATTTGTTCAAAGGGTGCCGTGTCGGTAGCGGAGCGACGCCGATTGGGATGAAGCTTAAGTTCCAACCAGCGCTCGTTGGTGGAGTCCATCGCCTGCCAAAATTGTGCAGGATCAGCAGCATGAATCAATACCGGAATACCCAATTCCCCCGCCTTGGCCCAAACAGGATCCAGATCAGGATGATCCACAGGAATTCGCTTCCCGCTATTGTCCTTGGAAGTCAAACCCAAACTCTTGTAAATCTTTAAGCCTACTGCACCTGCAGCCACGTCTTCCGCCAGTTCCTTCACTGCCAATGCGGTCCATTCTGGCGTACCAAACCCATTAAAATTCAAGTTGGTAAACACCATAAATCGTCCCGGAGCATGGGTCTTAAATTCCTGCATCATGCTCTTGATGTATTGCTGCTGGGTATTGCTATTGCCCTGCCCATAGCCTCTACCACTCAGGTTGATCATGATGCCCATATTCAGCTCATCCATTTCTCCCTTGAGTTGGTCGATCTTGGATTTGTTGACACCTCCTTGATGGCTGTGGATGTCGATAAAGGGAAATTTTGCCCGCGTGACCGGATGCTGAGGTACCTTAAGCGTGGAAGGTGGATTGTAGGACTCAAAACTCATTTCTTGTGCGAAAAGAGCAGTTCCGACCATCAGGAAAGCAAAAAGAAAAAGAGTTACTTTTTTCATAAAATCAAAGGCGAGTAGCGAAGGAAAGAAAAAACTCCCAGCGTTGGGCTGGGAGTAGAAGTTTAACGGGCAGTTCCTCCGTCAATTACTTGACCAAAGAAGATGGAATTCATAAACAGCTTATTGGTACCAAACCAGAAAGCACGGAAGTTGGGATTGTCAGCAAAGCCAATAATTCTTCCCCTTCCCTGTCCAGCTACACGAATCACTGCGCTCTCCTGTACTCCGGGCAGATTGCTTGGATGCAGGTAACCGGAAGCCAATGGATTTGCGGTATAGACGAGTGGGTTCGCGTAAGGATTTGCCGAAGGCTCTAGGAAGAAATTGTCGTTTCTAAAGGTAAAGAGCTCGCTGCTCGTATAGCCATAGCCGATCGGATGAGTGGTATCCAAGGTGGATTTGAAGATCGCACCGAAGGTTTGCTTGGCACCAGTGGCATTCTCAAAATCTGCGTAGTTTTTCTGCAATCCTTTTTCGGCGTTATCCACTTTTCTGAAGGTGAAAGTTCCGATTTCATTTTGTGCCAACCAACGAAGCGCTCCGCCTTTGGCCACCAAGGTATTGCCCTTGCTCACCCAAGTTTTGATTGCAGCTGCGCCAGATTGACCCAGCTGTCCGTAGCTACCGTCTGCCATCAAGATCACAGAATAGCGATCCAGGTTGCTGCTACTTACGGATTCCAAAGGAAGCAAAGTCACTGGCATTTGCATGCGCTGATCGAGTAGGTGCCAGATCTCGCCAGCTTCCCCGCTATCCACTCCTCCATCAACTAAAAGAGCGATGCTAGGTGTATTCAAAGGAAGCATAAAGGTAGAACCGAGGTTGGCTCCTTGCGTGTAGCCCGTGGTCAATGCATGGATATCCACATGTGCAAATCGGGCTACTTCCTCTAGCTTGCTGAATAACGCCTGGGCATCCAAGCCGCTTTCCCCTTTATCAATCAGGAGGGTTCCCCTTCCGAAGGTTTTCCCATCTGCTGTGGAGAACTCTTTGGTGGCTACGCGCACCAAAAGTCCAGCCTTCAACAATTGGTAGGCTGCCTTAGGGGCATAGTAATCGCTCCACTCCATGGCATATTGGTAGGCACCAGCAGTGCCAATTACCTTACCTGGTGCTTGCGCAAAGCTGGACTTATCCACAGGGCTGACATTGGCAAGGTTGACGATGCGGCTGTTCAAAGCCAAAAAGTCTACTCCAAAAGCCATCGGGTAGGTCCAGGCTGAAATGTCGTAAAACAAGCTGTCTTGGAAGGTGGTTCGTGTTTCAAACATCGCCTTGATCAAGCGGTACTGTGGCTGATCGGCAGGGACGATGTAGGAATTGCCTTTTTTGAACTGCTTGCCATTGATGACCAAGTCTTCCTTTAGGGAAAAGAGTTTGATGTCGTGCTGGAGAATCAAATCTGCGAGGTGATAGCTCCGAGCATCCTCTTCCTTGGCCCCAAAGATGTAGGCCTTGTTGATGTCGGCATCGGTTTCCTTTTTGATGTCGCTGTAGAAATCCTTCATCCACTGGTTGAGTTCCACGCGCATCTCTTTGGTGGCCTGGTAGGAGGAAAGGTTGGCGGTAAACTGGTTGCGAATCGTAAACGGAAAGCTAAGCATGCCATTGTCCGTTTCTTGGAGATGTCCTCGTGAGCTTGCCTGCTCAAATAAAATGCCGACAGATCCTTGTACATCCGGATAGGTAGATCCTTTGCCGTAGTAGAAGTCGTCGTAATTCTCTTGGTTGTAGTACAAGGAGCCAATTTTATCCAAGGCCTTGGCATGGTAGGTGCCGATCTTCTCGGTGAGTTCGAAATTTTTGGTTGGCGTCAACGGGTGAACGCGTGACGGTACGCCAGGCTGAAAAAAGAAGGTACTGTTTGAGCCCATCTCGTGGAAATCCAAATGCACATTGGGAAGCCAGCTTTGGAACACACGAACGCGATTTCTGGATTCGGGATGCTGTACGGGCAGCCAGTCACGGTTGAGGTCAAACCAGTAGTGGTTGGTACGTCCTCGAGGCCAAGCCTCGTTGAGTTCACGCTGTGCGGGGTCCCCGTTCATATTGTATGCTTTGTGGGAGTTGACCCAAGAAGCAAATCGGTTGAGCCCATCGGGATTGATGGCTGGATCTAGGAGGAGGACCATGTCTTTGAGGTCGGCTTCGATTTCATTGGCGGCAGCAAAGTGGTAGGCCGCAAGGAGTGCTGCATTGGCACCACTCGGTTCATTTCCATGGACGGAGTAACCCATAAAAAGGACCACCGGCATGTTGGCAATGTTTACCGTGGCGGCAGGATCCCGAAGTTTGGCGCGATCTGCTTTGATTTGGTCCAATTTGGCCAAGTTGGCAGGAGCACTGATGGTCAATAGGGTTTGCGGTCGCTTCTCGTAGGAGCGGCCTGTTTCTTCAAATTTAACTCGATCTGAAGCGGCTGCTACGGCCTTCATGTACATGACCAGCTGGTCGTGGGTCACGTGCCATTCGCCTACTTCATAGCCCAGTACTTGCTTGGGGGTAGGTACCTTGGAATTGTAGGTATAGCCTTTTGGGAGGTAGTAGCTAAGGTCTTGGGCTACGGTAAATTGACTGATTAGTGCTAGCAGTAGCACTGCGATGATTTTTTTCATACTACAGGTGTAAAACTTTCCCTAAAGTCCTTATTCCTGAGATTAAAAAAAACAATTTAGGACTGATGGTCAAAAAAAATCCCAAGCAGCACCTATCCGTGAATGGTTGATTTGAAAATTCAATTCGAAAATATATCCTTCAGCGCCTTTTTCAACTCTGGAAACTCAAATTCAAAACCGGCCTTCTGGATTTTTTGGCTCGACACCCGATTGCCTCCCAAGACCATGGCGGCCATTTCTCCCAAGACCAACTTCAGTGCAAAACCAGGAACCCCAATTCCTACATAGGGTTTGCCCTTGGCAGCAGCAGCTTCTTTAGTCAATTGCTGGTTGGTGGCGGGATGAGGCCCCACGGCATTGTAAATGCCCTGAAGTGTGGTTTTTTCTAAAGCAAATGCAAACAGGCGCACCAGGTCTTCCACATGGATCCAACTCATCCACTGGGCACCCGAACCCAATGGTGCAGCCACTGGCGGCTTGAGCATTTCGGCTAAGGCTCCTCCCTGTGCATCCAAGACGATTCCAATTCGCAGGATGACACATCGAAGCGGTAAGGCTTCTATTTTTTTCACCTCTTTTTCCCAGGCCAGTACGACTTCTGCCAAAAAATCTTTCCCGGAAGGACTACTCTCATCCACCAGGGCAGCGCCAGTATCAAATCCATAAAATCCCACTGCTGAGGCAGAAATAAAGGTACTCGGCTTTTGGATTGCCTGCTGGATGGCTGTATGCAATAAGGTGGTACTTTCTGTACGTGAGCGAAGGATGGCCTGCTTTCGTGCTGCTGTCCAGCGCTTTTCTGCAACTCCCTCACCGGCCAAATGCACCACTGCATCTGCCCATTCTAGGGCTTGCGGATCTAATTCTTGTCGCGCTACATCCCAGAGAAAATGGGTACGCTGCTGTGGTTTTCTGCTAAGCCAAGCCACTGCATAACCTTTGCTTTCCAGCAAGGAGGTCAATTGCTTCCCCACCAGTCCTGAGCCTCCCGTAATCAAAATATTTTTCATGAACGCCTATTTTGTGGATAACTGATTTGCTCCGCAATTGGTTGCTTGGCGGAGAAGATATGTCCTAAAAATAGGATTCTTGTTCCTTGAATTCTACCAAATCCCCTTTTCTTTGTAACTGAAGGAACCTTAAACTCCCGTTTTCTTGCTTAAATACATTCTTTTTTGGGTATTAATTGCTGCGATCGTCGGACTCCTCTCAGGTTCTGCCTCCGCGCTTTTTTTGTTTTCCTTGGATTGGGTAAGCGAGATCCGTGATGCCCAACTTTGGCTTTTGGCATTACTTCCCCTTGCAGGATTTGGGATCGGCTACGGCTACCACCGCTACGGATCTGGCGTAGAAAAAGGAAATAATTTGATTTTAGAGGGGCTATACAGTCCCCAGCCCGCCCTTTCCTTGCGGATGGCACCTTTTGTGTTATTTGGAACCTTGATCACTCATCTTTTTGGGGGTTCGGCGGGTAGGGAAGGTACCGCAGTGCAGATGGGGGCTGCTTTGGCGGCGCAACTGGGGAAACGCTTCGCTTGGGATACCGCTACCGGCCGGATACTTTTGATCTGTGGGGTAGCAGGAGGATTTGCTTCTGTATTTGGCACGCCTCTGGCAGGAGCCGTGTTTTCGCTAGAGTGGCTATTTCGTCGAAAAGTAGATCCAAGCTCTATTTTCCCAGCCTTCTGGGCTGCTTTCGTCGCACATTGGGTCTGTGAATTGCTTTGGGGAATTGGACATTCGGCCTATACGATCCCCGAGGTAGCTCCCCATACTTGGGTTAATTTGGCATGGATAATTCCAGCAGGAATTGCTTTTGGCCTCGCTGCTCGCCTCTTTATTGAAACGGGACATGGGATCGCTCGGATTTTTAATCGGATTTCCTATCCCCCGCTTCGGCCGCTGGTAGGTGGAATTTTAATAGCAGGAATTGTTTATTTGACGGGGGCATATACTTATGTGGGCTTGGGCCTTCCTCGGATAGTGGAGGCCTTTGAGACGCCCCTACTTTGGTATGATTTTTTGGCCAAAACTGGCCTCACGGGATTGACCTTGGGTTCCGGGTTTAAAGGAGGAGAGGTCACCCCACTTTTCTTCACTGGTGCCACCCTAGGCAATGCTCTGGCTATCTACATTCCTCTCCCATTAGCCCTCTTGGCAGGATGTGGGTTTGTGGGGGTGTTTGCTGGAGCCACCAATACCCCTTTGGCCTGCACGCTAATGGGCATGGAATTGTTTGGTGTAGAGGCAGGTGTCTTCTTGGGACTTGCCTGTGGAATTGCCTTTATTTTTAGTGGAAAAGGAAGTATTTACAGCGCCCAAGATCTGGCTTGGAAAAAATCACTGCCCTAAGTCTTACGCTAGTCTTTAATCCAAATAGTACACCCGCTTGACGCGCCCACTGATATTGGTGAGGAGTTCGTAGGGGATGGTTCCAATGCGATCTGCCAGTTCCTTGAGTGAAATCTGCTCTCCATACACGATGGCTTCGTCCCCCGCTTTGGCTTCGGGAATAGCGCTTACATCCACCATCACCATGTCCATGCAGACATTGCCGATGACGGGCGCCTTTTGGCCATGAATGAGCACATAGCCCTTGCCTTGAGAAAATCTGCGATCGTAGCCATCTGCATAGCCAATGGCCAAGGTGGCGATTCGGCCTCCTTCGACTAAACTCCCTTTTCTAGAATAACCTACCGTGGCGCCCGCAGCGAGGGTTTTAACTTGGGATATGGTCGTTTTCAAGGTACTCACCGCCTTCAAGGAACTGTCGTGCTTGCCAGTTACTTCCACTCCATACAGACCAATGCCCAATCGCACCAGGTCGAGCTGGTAATCGGCGTAGCGGACAATTCCCGCTGAATTGAGCGCATGGCGGAGCGGTGTATAAGATAGGATGGAGCCGATCGCCTCACTCATTTCCATAAACTGCTGCAGTTGCTGTACCGAAAAGTCATGATGTGCCTCTTCGTCTGCCCCTACCAAGTGGGTGTATAGGCTGGCAACTTTCAGTTCGGGGAAAGCAAGGAGAAGAACTTTAAGTTCCTCCACCTGCGCCTGCTCAAAGCCCAAGCGATTCATTCCCGTGTCCAGATCCAAATGTATGGAAAGTGGACTTCCTTGGTTTCTTGCAAAATTGCCCAACTTCCTAAAAAATTCAGGGCTGAAAACTACAGGTTCCAACTGGTACTGATACAGCAAGTCGAAGGATTCTTCTACGGGATTGAGCACCATGATCGGAAGCTGAATTCCCTGTTTCCGCAGACTTACCCCCTCATCCGAATAGGCTACTGCCAGGTAATCTGCCCCCAAGGTCTGCAGGTGATTGGCGATTTCTGCGGCCCCTCCTCCGTAGGCAAAGGCTTTGACCATCACCATGACACGAGTGTTTGGAGCCAGGAGTCGCTTGTAAAAATTAAAATTATGGGTTAGCGCATTTAAGTTGATCTCCAAGGTGGTGCCGTGGATGCGTTGCTGTAGCCGGTTGACGATCTTTTCAAAAGCAAAAGAGCGAGCGCCTGTAAGGAGCACCAGGTCGTTTTGAAACTGATCGGGATCGAGTTTTTGAAGGAGCAGCTCAGTACTTTCAAAGGTGGTCGTAGGTATAGGCAGAAGCTTTTCTAGGCGCTGGATTTCAGTCCCCACTCCAATGATTCGATTGATCCCATAAGATCGGATTAACTCTGCCACTTCGGAATAGATTTTCTCTGGTAAGCCCTGCTGCAAGAGGTCGGAAAGAATTAAGATTTTGGATCGCTTGGGGCGTTGCTGACTCAAAAACTCCAAGGCCACCCTCAGACCTGCCAAGTCATTGTTGTAGGTGTCGTCAATCAAAAGGGAGTCGTTGATGCCTGGCTTGAGGGTCAAGCGCATGTCCACGGGCTTGAGGTGACTCAATCCCTCTTGGATGGACGGGGCCTCCTGCCTGAGGCTTAGTGCGGCCAGGATCACATGGGTGACATTTTCCAGGGAAGCCTGATCCGTAAAGGGCACCTGGAAAGTATGCGTTTGGAGGTCACTTTTCATGACCACAATGCGTGAATTGCTGTCTTGGCTTTTCCAGGAAACGCTGAAGTCTGCTCCCGGATTTTTGGACCAGGAAATTCGATTTTCTGCCGGCACCTCTTGCTCGATGGTTTGGGCGAGCAGGCCTTGATCCTTGCAATACAGCAGCAATTTAGTGCCTGCAAAAAGCTTGAGCTTCTCGGCAATTTTCGCTGCAATCCCCTCAAATCCTTCTTCATGTGCAGAGCCGATGTTGGTAAATATTCCCAAATCGGGGCGTATCATGTCTGCCAAGGTATCCATGTCCCCTTTTTTGGAGACACCGGCCTCGAGGATGGCTACTTGATGGTAGGGCTGTATGCCAAAAATCGAAAGCGGAACCCCTACTTGGGAGTTGTAGCTTTTGGGGCTTTTGGCAACTGTAAATTGTTGGCTCAACACTTGTCCCAGCCATTCTTTGACGATGGTTTTGCCATTGCTACCCGTGATGCCTACGATGGGCTTGGCAAATTGAGCGCGTTGGTAGGAAGCCAAGGATTGAAGCGCAGCGCGGGTATCGCTGACAGGGATGAAACAAGCTTTTTCCAACCAAGAAGCAGGGAGTGCGGCATTTTTATCAACCAAAAAGGAGCGAACTCCCGCCTCTATCAAGGAAGCAACGAAGGTAATTCCATCCGCCTTTGCGCCTTTTAGGGCCACAAACAAGGTTTGCTCGGGATGCAGAACTTGCCTTGAGTCAATACTGATCTGTGTTATTCCTTGACCTGGCGCCTTCCCTAGGCCCTTGCTGTCAAGAATTCGTTCTAAAAGGGGCAGTGTAAGCTGGGTCAGCATTTAGCTCAAGTCCGTTTTCTTGTTGAAAAATACCTGACGAATCCATCTTGGGAGGAAAATGGCTCCCAAAATCAAGTAAGGATAGTAGGACAGCAGCCTCCAGATGATGCTCGTCACAAAGGTGTATTTCCCTAAAAACTGCTCGAAAAACTGTGCATAGAAAAACTCTGCAGTTCCACTACTTCCTGGTGTAGGGGAGATCATCATGACAATCCACATGATCACTTGTCGGGCAAAGACAATGATGTTGTCAAAAAGGTCCAAAGGCACAAAAGCGCCCATCAAGGCATTGAGCATTAAGTAGCGGGCAGACCAAACTACAAGGGTGGCGCCGATGATCTTGCCCCAATAGCTCGGATTTTTTCCACGGAGTAGCTTGGATGCGTCTATAATTTGGTCTCCATACTCCTGGGCATCGTGCTTCCACTTTCGAAGAAAGCGGATGGAAAAAACCTTGATCAATATCCATTTGAATGCCCTAGGCTTGTAAAATAATCCAAGAGCCATCAATAGGCTGTAGGAGGCATACAGGGCATAGCTAATCCAGAAAAGGGCCTGAAGGCTACTTCCTACTTGAGATTCCAACAACTTGCTTTCAGGGAAGATATTTCCTTGGGCAAAATACAGGATGATTGGAGCCCCAATCACAAAAAACAGGTTGTCAAAAATGGCGGTCACCATCACAAAGGCAATGGCTTTACCCATCTTAATGCCTTCCTTGTTTAGAATAAACATGGCTACAGCCGATCCTCCCACTACGGAGGGGGTGACCGCTGAGGCAAATTCCCAAAGCATGATCACATAGAAAGCTCGGGTCCAAGTCAGGTGCCGGTCGGTGATCTCTCGAATTCGGTAGACATAACCAAAGTCTCGTAAGAAAATCACAAAAATGGAAAGGAAAATAAATAAGGGAGAAGCATCAACGACCACCCGTAAGTTTTCTGTAGTCAAGTTGGGATCGAAATAAAACATGGCAACTATAATCGCCAAGCCAATTAGGATGGGTACCCACACCTTATTAGGGTTGAGGGTCTCAAAAATCTTTTTGTTATCTAACTTCATGCTTCGGTGGTGACAGGTTCGATTTTTTCTACCCAAAAATTATTGTAGCCTTCCCCTAAAATCAGGGTCAACTCAGAAAGCTGAAGTAATTCCAGAATGGCAAGAAAAGTATAAATCACAAATATTTTTTCGGGCTTATAGGAAATTAATTCCGTAAAGGGAACCTGCTTTTTGAAGCTGATTTTCTCAAGCACAAATGCTTTTTGTTGTTCAATGGTGTAGGGATACTGAATGATGGTATGGGTGGGTTCATCCGCTCTAGCGGCCAGCCGTGACATGCATTTTTGGAATACATGGAGTAGCTTGTACAAGTCAAGGTGCTGCAATTCTGCTTCCACATCCTCTAGCTTACTCAGTTCTTGAAGTTCTTTCACAAGATTTCCCCGCTTTTCCTTGGACAATCGCTCTTGTTCCAAGGAAGAAAGCTCTTCCACTACCGATTTGTATTTTTTGTATTCGAGGAGGTTGCGCACCAGCTCCTCCCGCGGATCCACGAGTTCTCCCTGCTCATTTACCTCCGGTCTAGGAAGCAGCATCCGAGATTTAATCTTCATCAGCGTGGCAGCAAAAAGAATAAAATCACTGGCAACCTCAATTTCTAAGTTTTCCAAGTGATGCACATAGTCCAAAAAATCGTTGGTTATCTTGGAAATTGGGATGTCATAAATATCCAATTCGTCCCGCTCTATAAAAAAGAGCATGAGATCGAAGGGGCCTTCGAACAAGGGCAATTTGATTTCGAAACTCACAGGATATTTAATTATTTGGATTAATTTTGGGTACTCCTAGCCAAAGATATTCAATTCAGGGAAATCTTGAGACTAGAATTTAGAAAGACTCAGTTCGAGTATTTGTATTTTTCAAACAAACTGAACAGATAAAAAGTTAATCTTTTTTGACAATAATCCCCTGCCGATGCACATTCAACCCGGTCCATTATTAGCACAAATCAATAGCCCTGCTGATTTGAAGAATTTTTCCAAAGATTCTTTAGTTCAGATTAGTCAGGAACTACGCCAATTTATCATCGACAATGTATCGGTGTATGGCGGGCATTTTGGAGCTAGCTTGGGTGTGGTTGAGCTTTCAGTAGCGCTCCATTACGTGCTCAATACGCCTGAAGACCAATTGGTCTGGGATGTAGGGCATCAAGCGTATGGACATAAAATATTGACCGGAAGAAGGGATGTTTTCCATACCAATCGGGTCTATGGCGGCATTTCGGGATTTCCAAAGCGCAAAGAAAGTGAGTTCGATACTTTTGGCGTAGGGCACTCCAGCACCTCCATTTCTGCAGCGCTTGGCATGGCGATGGCCTCCAAATACAAGGGGACTAACTTGCAACATGTAGCTGTAATCGGAGATGGAGCCTTGACTGGAGGGATGGCCTTTGAAGCCTTAAACCATGCAGGGGTCAGCGGAACCAACTTGCTGATCATTCTCAACGACAACTGCATGTCCATCGACCCCAATGTAGGGGCTTTGAAAGATTACTTGACCGATATCACCACTTCGCATACATACAACAAGGTAAAAGACGAGGTATGGAATGTGCTGGGAAAGCTCA
>Ga0315905_10006612_pt1 | contig 11786 bp, 12 predicted proteins | sample LakEriMetagenome_5_FD_203522 | JGI IMG/M metagenome (GOLD analysis project Ga0315905, IMG submission 203522) | Freshwater fungal communities from buoy surface, Lake Erie, Ohio, United States - Buoy 4 MA121 | ecosystem: Environmental > Aquatic > Freshwater > Lake | place: USA: Lake Erie, Ohio...
CTCATCAATATTAACTAGTGTGAGTGATTGCTTTTCAATTCCATCTTCAGATTCAGCTGAACATGTGCAACCAGTGATGAGCTTTACGAGTTCTTCAAGATCATCTGAAGAAAGTTGTCTTAACTTCATTGTCATATCATTAACTCTAATTCAAGTGATCCACCAAAGTAATTAGGATCTGGAACTTCATCAGTACCTATTATACCCATGCTTTGAAATGATGATAGAGAAGGACTTAATGGCGCAGCTTGACTAGCTCCACCAGAATTACCCATTATGATTGGTGGAGCTGTGATCGTAGAAGATTCCATTTTATCTACAGTTCGAGTATATTCTTCAATTTTACTTGACATTTGTTCGCTAAAATTTGAAGTTGCGGATTTCATCATTACATCTGAAAATTCTGAACTCTTTTCTAATCTTGTTTGAATAGATTCGTCAGACTCGGAGTTCATTATTGGCGAGTTTGCTAACATTGATTGAGTTTGATTTACGGTGTTTAGGGTTTGATTGAGATTAGTTGTAGCTATTTCTGGTTTTAATAATTCATTTATCTTTGCCGCTACAGGCGTTTCAGCTTTTATAGTAGAATATTCTGGTTTAGCTATTTCATTTATTCGCTTGCTTGTTACAGTCATTTCAGGTTCTATAGTAGAATATTCTGGTTTAGCCGCGTTAGCCATCGCTGCTCCAGTTACTAGATTTTGTGCTAAAGGTGTTTGAGCTTGAGATGCTGCAAATTGCTCAGGAAACATCTTTTGTGTATCAGTTGGCGATAAAGCATTTGGAGTAATATAAGGTGCTGAAGCTCCACCACCGCCAAAATCACCACCTCCATCATTAAATTTATCGATTGCTTTTTGTGTTGCAGCATCGTACTTTGGTTGATTTGTTTTTAATGATTCATAAATTTGAGGATTGTCTTTAATTGCTTTCAACGCAGCATTTGTTCTACCGTCACCAGGTCGAGCTGTTGGCCCATACGCATCAAGAAGAGTTTGGTATTCTTTTGGTATTTTATTAGCCGGGTATCGCTTTCCGTTAATTTCATATGCTTCAATAAAATGGCCGTCTTTATTTTTAATTGCTTTCATGCCATATTGGTTTTCAAGCATTTTAAGCGGTTCACTTCCTTCAGCGTATATTTGTTCCGCGCCTGCATTGAGGCCAACAACGGCAGCACCTGTAAATGCAACCGCACCGCCAATCCCAATCGCAGCAGTAGTTCCAATAGCAGCCAATGGTCTAGTAATAAACCTGCCCAGCCGGCCGAGCCGGCCGAGTCGGCCGCCGCGACCTCTACGACCTCTACGACGATTATCATCAATATCAAGATCATTATCACTTAAATCGCTTAAGCCATTTTCTGTAAGTTCAAGTAACTCTTCCATCGTTTTCTTCATCTCTTCAAGAATAATATTCATTTCTTTGAATGATGAGTTGTACGCTAAACTTTCATTAGGTCTTTCTTTTGATTTTTGCTCGAATAATTCTTCTCTTAATAGTCTTTCACTGCTATCAAATTGTTTAACGATGTTATCATTAAGCTGATCAAGTTGTTCGACGAGATCATTAGTCGAAAGGACTAAACGCTCAACGAATGATTCAGAATCATTTTGGCTCGAACTAGACGTTGTAGACATAGCATCGCCAAACACTCCAAGTGAAGGAAGTATTTCTTGAACGTCTAGTCGAGGTGTAGATTCTTTAGCTTCCATTTTGACTCTCGAGTTCCTGTTTACGTTTTTCTAGGTACATGATTAACATATCAACATAAAGATCTCTTTCATACGGTATTAAGTTTTCGATCTCAGTGATTGAATACTGATGATGCTGAACTAACGCAAAAATGGTACTGTAATAATTATACAGTGACGTGTAGTTCAGCGCAAAATAAAAAAATCGCTGAGAGACCTTAGATGAATCTCTTTCTTCATATCAAGTTTATTTGTATATTCAATCTTATAGTGCATTCTTGGCATAGACTTAAAAAAGTTACTAATGTTATTCATTGCAGAAACTGGAAGATTGTCAATGAACTCAGTCAATTCATCCTTACCGAGTTCATTAATTGGATATACGTTATCATTATCAAAGATTACATCAATGCAGTTAATGATAAGGTGTTCAGCTACATCAGCTTGATTTGAACCTTCGGGTAAAGTATCAAGAATCGTAGTCGAAGGATATCGAAGCTTCATTCCTAGTTCTTCATTGATTTGAATTGTATTCGAAACTTCTGATGGCTGTAACATTTCTACTTCATCAAGATTAACTTCGAATGGATAAACTTCCTCATCATCAGCATCTTGTATTGAGATCTTTACAATGTTATCTACAGATTTTGCTCTTAGCTTAAGAAACATGTATTCCATGTCGAATGTAGTTAAATCATCAACGTCAAACCAATCTTCAATTACACAATTTGTGAGAATCTGTTTAATTGCTCTTACAACGTCAGCATCATCTCGTGATTCTTGAGCTATTAGCAATAGCTTTTCTTCTTTGCACAAATATGGACGATATCTTACTGGCTTTTCGCTTGAAGGAATTTTCATTTCAAAGATAGGCTGATCAATCTTAGGTAATTTCATGTTAAAGCTCCATTAATGGTTTTGTTTTTTATCAAATTCAACTATAAAGTCAGTGTAGTCAAACGTAATAGGTAATCTTAGATACTCGTTTTGTTCTCTCCATGCTAGATTAAGCTGAGGTAATGCTCGAGGATATGCACGAAAGAATGTGTATTTCATTACGTGTTCGGTAGTAACCTTTGTTGAATCATGGTGAGGTTCAAGTACGTACACAAATATATCTTTACAATAATCATCTTTATATGACACTTCATATGGTGCTGCATTGTTTATGCTATTTTTTACAGCCATACTTTGACCTTGTGACCTATAATTTACGATAGAGTTTGTCCATTCATAAAAATATTTGTACACAGAGCCATGACCGTCAATCATAAACGTGATAGTTACAGGATCAAACAACACTCCATATGGCCTACCTTCAATTGGACCGTAGCCGTATCTTGGCGGTAAGCCATCAGCTGATGCAAACGACATTCCGGGCGCAGAAATTGCTTCTGCACTTAAAGTTAACTTCTCTCCATAATTACTATCAACATTATTCATAGCTTGTAATACTGGCATTACAACGATAAATCGATTGCCATGCAATACGCCATTATTTTTAATGTTAGTTTGAAATTTTTGTAAATTAAACATTTAATCTGCCTTTAACATCTGTTTTGAATCCTTAAAGACTTGCGACTTTGTAGCACCAACAAAGCGTTCGACAGGAAGAAAAAGCGCAATGTCCCATTCTGAAGGATAAATGTAAAGAAACTTTGAAGCGAGTTGGCTGTAAAGGTATTGCTTAATACATGGCTTAAATAAACTAAATTTTGAAGCACCCGAAAGTACTTCATAAGACATTTTAAGCCGAGTAGATTCATCGTAACGATTATTATTCGTAAGAGTGTAGAGCGCATCCATTAGCATTGCTCTTTCATTTAAAGGAAGATAGTGTAAGTTAAGTCCCCAGAATCGATTTGCTTCGACTCGAAAGGGAAATACCATCGGAAAACGATCCCAGTAAGGAAGAGTATCTTTATGCTTAGCGTCATAGTGATACATGTACATTTCGCCCGGCTTAATTGACGTTCGAGCTCTATCTGCATCGCCTTGAAGAAAAGTATTTTCATTAACCTTTCCGCCAGACTTTGCTACTGCTTTACTGACTGAATTACGATACCATTCACGTGCGTCTTGAGTTCGAGAAGGAATCTTGCCTTCTCGAACACCTTGAGTCAAGAGCTTATCAAAGATTGTAGGTGATGCCATTAAAAGTTGAGTCCCAATTCGTGTTCGGTTATGATTACAAATTTCCAGCCTTTTGCTTTACAATAAGCTTCTGCTGATTGCCACTTCGAAGAATTAATTCCCCATGTAGCTACTTCAGTTATGTATCTTTTTGTAGGCTTGCCTTTTTGCGCAGTTGGTGGTTTAGTTTGACTTGCAGGTTTTACTTCGACTAAGATCTCTTCGACAGTATTATCTGGATTCTTTTTTCTAAACCAAAAATCTGGAAAGTATCTATGCTTCTTTCCGTCCAACGGAGATATATAAGGAATAATGATTTCTTCACTCGACCAAGCAAGCACATCAGGATGAGCATCAAGTTTTTGCATTACCATGAATTCCCAGCGACTACGATAAATGATCTTTGTCGGATCGCCTTTATACTTCGCGGTATTGACAGGTCTAAAGATTCCCTTATATGCCATTCTTATTCTCTATATAAATAGATTCATGTATATTTATAAGGAACACCAATGGCCTTTAATCCCGAAAACTACTTAAAGTCGAGTTCAAGAACTTCGATTGATCGAGTAGCATATGACGTATCAGTCAATAGCATTTCAGGAAGTTCTCAGAATGCTCGCGGTATTGCACAAGATTTAAGCTTAAGAATCCTAGCAGAAGGTGCTTCACTTGAAAGTAGTGCTTCTCTCGTAAATGGTCAGATTGAAGCTGCAGTCGTATCATCGACAGAAGAAATGTACTATGCATTAGCCGGTCTTGATGTATCAAGAACAAATGGTGCTAAGCTTTCAAATTTACGTAGATCTTCGTTGAATACTGCTGATGCTATTACAAAATCAAACCCTTCTGTCAAAATTGCCGATGCTCGAAGAAATGATCGTCATATAATTATGTCGGTGCTTTAATGTCTGATGATTCATCGCCTACTTCGGTTACACCTGGTGCTGGCGGCGGCACGACCGGAGCAAAGTATTATACTACACTAAGACTATTTAAGTATGAAAGCCCAGAGCCATTTCGAAACTCTCGAGAAACACCTACACATACTATAAATTTGCCTTTACCAATTCATTTGTATGATAATAGCCATACAAATTTTGCAGCGCAAGATATGGGTGTAGTAGGTGATATTTTAAATGGTGTAGTAAATTCAGTTCCATCACTCGCATATAGATTGGAGACTTCTGCACCACAAATAGTCGCATCAGCTTTAAACTCAAGCTCTATATTAGGAGGGATGCTGTCTAAAAAATTTGGAATAGATCCAAATTTAATGGGACCACCTACTCCATCACAAATGAGGTATTCTAACGTTACTAATGCGCTATCAGCTGCAATGTCATTGCCTGGTGCAAGCCAAATTCCGGCACAACTTACTACTGCAATTGAGCAAGACTATGGCGCGGTTTCTAATCCTAATCCTACTATCAAATTTATCGGTCCCGCTCTTAGAGATTTTTCGTTTACTTGGTACTTTAATCCTAAAAATCAGCGAGAGTCAATGAACGTAAAAAAGATTATTCAAACAATTAAAAAGGCTTCTCTTCCTACATATTCTACAGGAGTCATTTCTGGAATCATGAATTATCCAAACTTATGTCAGATGAATTTTTATCCTTGGGATCAGCCACTAGAATCATCGGGCAGAACGACTAATAGATGGGGATGGACAGAAAATTCAATTATACGAATGAAAAGATGTTTTATTCAATCAATGAATGTCAATTATAATCCTGCAAACGTTCCTGCATTTTATAAAGACACTAGCCCAGTTGTGTACGAACTCTCTCTTCAAATGAAGGAAATCGAATATGTAACTGGAGAAACTTGGGGAACTGAAAGCGAAATGGATGATTTGTTTACCTCAGGCCTTGCAGGCGAGGCTGAACGGGCTTTACTTGCAATACCCGATCTCTTATCTGATCCTGCAGTTAATCTAAACACATTCGATGATACACGGAACGCCAGCACATGAATTATTTCAATAAGCTTCCAACAATCACCTATGACGGTCAACTTGCTAAAAACCTTTTAGCGAGAGCTAAGCTATCTGACGAAACTCGTGACAACCGACTCGTCTTTCAGCGTTATACTATGAATGAACTTGATCGAGTAGACGTACTTTCAAACTACTATTATGATAGCCCAGGTTACTCTTGGTTAGTTTGGTTTTCAAATGATATTATTGATCCTTATTACGATATGCCAATGACAGAAATCGATTTTAATCGATATCTCGAAGCAAAGTACGGCTCAGTTGAAGTATCAATGCGAAAGATTGAGTTTTATCGTTTTGATTGGATTTCAATTGATACGATACTTACGCCTCAACAGTTTGCTGAGCTAGGCAAAAGTAGTCTTGGTAAGATTAGAAAGTATTATAAGCCTGTACTTGATATGAATCTTATTCCCGTTCAATATGTTGTTGATCAAAAGAATTATACTGTTGCAACGAATCGTATTGAACAAATTACGATTAACAATATCTCTGGAACATTTGTTGTAGGCGAAGAGATTCAAGTATCAGGTTCAGTATATGCCACAGTTGCTAGTGTAGGAAATGATTATCTGATCTGTAAGCACATAGTCGGCGGTCTATTGGTAGGCAATATAGTGACTGGCCAAACATCATCAGCAAGGGCCACGATCACTCTGGTGCCAGCTCAGCCGCTAACTCAAAATATTGATATCAATGAAGTCATTTACTGGAAACCAGTCACAGCATTTGAATATGAAAACGAGCTTAATGAATTAAAAAAAGAAATAAAGCTTTTAGATGTGCGATTTAAATCTCAAGCTGAAAGCGATTTAAAGAGATTGATGAGTAGATAAAGTGAGTGATAGACCGTCAATTCTTACACAATTTAGTTCAGCGTTAAATGGACCTATTCAAGTAGTTCAAAAGCTTCGTCAGCTTCAAGGCCAAAGTGTAAGCCCAGCAAAGACTATTGAAAAAGTTATTCCTGGCGACGTTGACATTATAAGCATCGATTATACTTCGATTGATTCGAATAAAACATATAACTTCGTAAATCAAGTAAAAGTTATTAACATTTTTGAAAGTATATTTAAACCTGCAATTTTTGCTACTGCAGAAGTTGGTGATCCGGCATCAATTCTTCAAGATGTTCAAATGCGCGCTGGTGACTATATTACTATTGCATTTAAGACATCAAAGTCACAGACTGATCCTTCAGTATACATTTTGGCTATTACAGATATTGGTAATATCTCAATGAAGTCAAATCTTAAGATGCAAACTTATACACTCGCACTTGCTTCACCGGAAGCACTTCGAAACTCTGTTACTACTATGAGTCTAAAGTTCAAAGACTCGATGTCTAATGCAGTAAAAAAGATCTTTGACGCATACGTAAAAACAGATAAGAAGGTCAATATTGACGGTACTCGCTCAATCGAAGACCTACCACCTTTCACTATCATACGGCCGCTTGCTGCAATCAACTACATGGTTCGTTACGCGTACTCGAGTAAATATAAATCAGGCGCATATGTCTTCTTTGAAAATAAGAATGGATTCCATTTTACTGCAGTCGAAAAACTTATTAAACAAGGTGTAGACAGTCAAAATAAAGGCAACGCTACTACAGATAAGGAATTCTTTTATGATTCTGCTACGAAAGAATCGGCAAAGGACGTAACAGTTCGTAACATCATTGCGCTAAATCAATTATCTTCTGATAGCTTTTCAGACGCTTCAAAGCTCTCAAATATAGTAAACTCATATGATATGGTTCGTGGCGAATATAAGTCATATTTGTTTCAACCGGGTAAAGACGAATTCGAATTGCTTTCAGATAAAGCAAAGACTATGAATAAATCTGCGTTTGACCAGTCGTATGGAAAGATTACAAATAATATTAAATTTGTACCAATCTCGTCAGACGTTACTGATTCGAATCTTGCTGAATACGTGTCAAAGCGTATAGCGTTTTCATATTTACTTGAACAAGAGGTTGTGCAAATTCTTGTTTATGGTGATACTGAATTGACGGTCGGTAATGTAATTAAGTGCACAATCGTCAATCCTACGTCTTTTGAATCAAATAAAGATAAACCTGCAGCAAAAAGCGGATTATACTTAATTACTTCTTTACGCCACATGATTTTAAATAGTGATCGTCCTCAGCACATGATTTCGATGGAGCTTCGTAGAAATAAACCTTTGGAGAGTGATAATGTTTAATGCGTATTGGTTTATTGGCGAAGTAGTCAATATTACTGGAGATCCAGAAAAGCTTGGCCGCGTTCGTGTTAAAGTGTATCAAGATCATGATCTACTAATGAAGAATGAAGATCTTACTTGGTCGCATGTAATGTTACCGACTACGAGCGAAAGCATTGATGGGATTGGAATGAATCCTTCACTTGCAATTGGCAGTCGAGTGATTGGTTTCTATCCTGATGGAGACCATGGCCGTGTTTCTATTATCATTGGTACGATGGCATTTAATCCAAGCACTGACACCGGATCATCAGATCACTCTATGTCTTTCTTATTCCGCGGGAAGAATTCTATTAATCAAGAAAAAATTGGCCTTGAACAACCAGAAAGTTCTTACAAAGCCGAGTATCCGTATAATCGAGTACTTCAAACCAAGTCTGGGCATGTAATCGAAGTTGATGATACTGCAGGTGAGGAAAGAATACATGTTCGACATAAAGCTGGATCATATATTGAAATCAATAAAGATGGAAGAATCACGATAGTAGCCAAAGACGATTCGATAAATATCACTGGTGGTGATAGTATCATTGAGGTGAAAGGTAATGTTCGTATGGCAATTGAAGGTAATTTAAACGCGTCTGTAATTGGTGATACTACTGTGGTTTCAGCAGGAAATTTATACGTTGGATCGATTGGCAAGATGGAATTAAGTAGTGGTGATAGCATTATTCTTTCAGCAGTAAATGGAGTAACAATTCGAGCTCCAGGCGGGCTCGTCACGACTGGATCTATTTCGGCTGTAGGTACTATCTCTTCAGCCGTAGGAGCAACAGGGACATTTACAAGTCCAACTGGAAAAATCGTATCTGTGAATAAAGGTTTAGTATCTCAAATTAAGAGTGCAGCATAATGGCATTGCGCGTCAACTTTAGCACTGAAGCTTTTGCTCGACAAACACAGAATCGAATTGAACAATCGATTCGGTCAAATGAATGTAACCTTCGCTCAGATCAGAAAATTGAAAAGGCGAATAAATCACCTAACGAGCTGGCCATCGCAACTGCGCGTATTAATGAACTTACAGCGCAGATTCGTTCGTTCAATGATTATGATGGACTTAGAGCTATTGTTGTACAGCATTTAAACGATCTTCGTCAGGATATTGATGAAAAGTTAAAAGAAAAATCAGTATTATACGAAAGAATTGCTCCACTTCTTAAACTTCCACTTACTCCGTGGGCAGTAGTAAAGTTTATCAAAAAGATGGTTCTTAAAGATATCTTGCCTGAACTTCAAGCTGCGATTACGATGGCAATTCAAATCATTAAATTGCTTCAAGCTCTTAATGCTTTACAGATTGAAATCAGAGAAGCGCTTGAACGATTAGAAGAATTTGTAAAGTCTTTGCCAGATTTTATCTTGCAAGAAGCGCAAAAGACGCTTGACCAAGCTGTAATTAGTCTTCAAAATACTATTCAAGATGCTATTCAAGATGCTATATGCGGCGAACTAAAGAAAGACGATGTATCTATCGACGATATACGCAACGTTCTTTCTTTAATTCAGCAAGGCAAACAAGCAATATCAGATATCAATCAGCTTGTTAACTCTGTGTCAAGTGATTTAAACTCAGATCTTTCTACCATTTCAACTATTCAAAACGATATCGTAACTGCGACTGGTCAAGCACCGGCTATCGATACTTCAAGTAACGACGCATTTATTCAGAGTGTTGAAAGCGGCGCAGCAAGCACGTTTATTACAAACGCGGAAACTTTTGCGAATAGTATTGATTTAGAAACGAGTATAAGTAATATTCGAGAATTCAACATTATTTTAACACCGCCATTATTAAACAGCAACGTGGCATTTGGCACGATCACTACTTCAAATGGATATATTGCTTCCAACTTTAGTGAATGGTCTATAGCAAAACAATTAGACAATCCTACATCAAATGTAGTATTTAATATCACAGTAAATAATGTAAGTAAAGGTAACGTAACAATCACAACAACTGGTGAAGTCGTTAAAACGACTGCGAATAGCCAAGTCAATTTAGCTATAAATGATATCATTAATATCGTAACTCCTGCAGATGCTTCAACAGCAGCACCGAATACTCGAGTGTATTTTACAGTGAAGATTAACGAATTAGGAACGGGATTAGTCTAAATGATTACAAGAGCAGATAAGAATACACCACTTTTAAATCAAGATCAGATCTATAGTGATTTCTTGATTAATTTAAATCCTCATCCGGTATCAAAAGATATCGTAAAGTTTATTAATGAGAGAGCTGTTGCACGATCAATTCGTAACTTACTCTCAACGAACCGCGGCGAAAGACTTTATCAACCAAATATTGGCGGCGATCTATCAAATCTATTGTTTGAGCCAATGACTGATGGGATGTCAACTACAATATACAATCTAATCTATAATACGATTGATCAATACGAGCCACGCGCAAAAATCTTAAAGATGGCGGTTATTCCAAATTATGATAGGAATTTGTACGATGTTACCATGTCATTTATGATTATAAATAGCCAAGAACCTTTCACGCTTAATATAGCACTGGATAGAGCAAGATAATGGCAGCCAATTCGAGTATTTCTCTTACGAGTCTAGATTTCGATACGATTAAGAATACCTTTAAATCGTATTTACGTGGTCAAGATCGATTTAAAGATTATGATTTTGACGGGTCGAACATGGCTGTCTTGCTTGATCTTCTTGCATATAATACATTCCATCAAGGATTCTATTTGAACATGGTCGGAAACGAAATGTTCATGGACTCTGCAGTGCTTCGTGATTCAGTCGTTTCTCACGCCAAAGAACTTAACTACGTTCCACGTTCATTTAAGTCAGCCGAAGCAATAATCAATCTTACTGTTACTGCGCAAAATGCGAATACAACGAGCTTGACTATTCCAAAGGGTTACACATTTAGCTCGAACTTCTTTAATCAGCTTTATACATTTTCGGTTGCGGAAAACATTACAATAAACGGATTTGGCATATTCAACATTCCTAATCTTAAGATTTATGAAGGCATCTATCTTAAAGATACTTACGTATATGCTTCAAATAACAAGCAGCGTAATATTATATCAAACAAGAATGTTGACATTTCGTCGCTTTCAGTTACGGTGATTGAAGATACAGGCGCTACTATTCATACATACACGCGTGCATCATCTCTATTCAACTTAGATTCCTCTTCAAAGATTTACTTTGTTCAAGGTGCAGAAAGCGATTCTTATGAAATTGTATTTGGTGACGGCGTAACTGGGCGTAAACCAAAGGAAAACTCTGTAGTTGTTATTGAATATCGAATCTCGAATGGTGAACTTCCTAATGGTTGTAACGCGTTTATTCCAGATAGTCTAATCGATGGCCAAGCAAATATCGCAGTAGTCACCGAATCTCCGGCAAATGCGGGGTCAATTTCAGAATCAATTGAGTCGATTAAGTTTAACGCTCCTCGTTACTTTACTACACAGGAACGAGCAGTCACTACAGAAGACTATGAAACGTTACTTAAGATAAATTTCCCAGAAGTGAATGCGGTCACCGCATTCGGCGGCGAAGATCTTGATCCGCCACAGTATGGTAAAGTGTTTATTGCAGTCGACCTAGTCGACGTTGACGGATTGCCGGATATTAAAAGAACAGAATACTTTAGATTCCTTCGTCCGCGCTCGCCAGTCACGATTGAACCAGTCTTCGTCAATCCAGAATATACATATCTAGCA
>Ga0315905_10006613_pt1 | contig 11784 bp, 14 predicted proteins | sample LakEriMetagenome_5_FD_203522 | JGI IMG/M metagenome (GOLD analysis project Ga0315905, IMG submission 203522) | Freshwater fungal communities from buoy surface, Lake Erie, Ohio, United States - Buoy 4 MA121 | ecosystem: Environmental > Aquatic > Freshwater > Lake | place: USA: Lake Erie, Ohio...
AGATCATCACTTACATCGCTAGCCGCTTTGGATTCACCGAATGGAATTCCAATCAATTCAAGAGATCCAGATTGAATATATGCGGTAAATCGGGGATCTTGCATCCACTGATTTCTAATTGATGAAATTCTTCGCAAAGATATTCTCCTGTTGTAGTCGCTAGCTGCTCTTGGGCTGGCGAATCCCCTTACTGTGACGCGGACGTGACTGCCCTTTTTCAATTCGACCAATAAATCCTGCTCGAGTTTGGCCAATTTATCCATGCCTTGTTGCAATTCATTTTCATAAAAAGCACTTACCTCCTCTTCAATGAATTTATTGTCTTTTTCTTGTTCAGTTAATTTGGAAATGTACTTGCTTTTTAGACTGAAATAATTTGTGGTTGTCTCGAGAAAAGTAAAGGTGGTAAGGGTGTCTAATGAATTCGGATTGGGTTCGTCATTGTGAAAATACAGTTTAATGGGCAATTGCATATTCACATCTGTTACAACCAACATCAACGAGTCTTTTTTAGTAGGAATAGAATCCAATTTCGGTTGCCATACAAAGGCATAAATATCAGTGCAACACGGTGGTAAGGAAGTAGAATCATTCAACGGACGATCTGAAGTGAAAAATCCAATGTTTTTTTCAGGATAAATGGAAAGTCCCCAATCATTGAAATTCGAATTAATGGGTTTTCCAGCATTTGTTGCTAAAGCAAATGAGCCCGGCCTACCCTCTGCGTAATAAACATCCCAACCTCCAAATCCTTCTAACCAAGATGAGCTGAAAAAAAGTCGTTCTTGGGCAAAAAAGGGAGCCAACTCATCATCTTGTGAATTCACTTTTTTACCTGCATTGAAAGGCTTTTGCCAAGATCCATTTTTTTGGAGTCGGGAAATCCAAATGTCCTTCCCACCTTCCCCACCTTCGCGATCTGAAACAAAAAATAATGTGATAACTCCATCTATGTTGGCCAGGCAAGGCATTCCCACATATCCACCATCTTCATTCAATAATTCTATTTCTTTCTTTGTTGTCCAAAGTGAATCTTTGTTCAATTGACACTCAACCAATTTCGGAATACCGTTTTTATTGGAAATACCAACTGCCAATTGATCTAAAACACTTACAGCTAGAATTTCTGGATTCGACTCTACAACAACTACTGTATCCTGAATGAAAGAACCGTTCCAATGGCCTTCACTTTTGAAATAGAAATGCACGTTGTCTTCAATAAACCGAGGTAATATATCGGCCTCTTTGTGTTGGTATTTTTGCGGAAGCCGATAGTGATGAAGACTATCAATTTTTCCAACATATTCTTTGGCCCAGACACAGTTTTTAATTTCTTGTTTGGCTTTTGATTTAAAATAAGGATTGGTAGATTTCGATTTTTTCAGGAAGCTGCGAAAATAAATTTCAGCTTCTTCATATTCTCCCATTTGTTTTTTAGCACTTGCCACATAAAACAAAGCATCGGGTTGCAACTGTCCAAGATCTTTGGCATTCATGCGCAAAAAAAGACGTGAGCTCAATTCAAATTCTTTTATTTCATAGGCACAAACTGCCAATACTGCTTGGGCTTCAAATGAGGTTGTGTCGGACTCATACGCTTGTTTGGCCCATTCGAATGCAATAGGCCATTGCTTAGACTCCATGGCATCTTCGGCATAGCTGAGAAGTACGTCTGGTGATTGAGCCTGACCCTGCAGCAATCCCAGTCCGAAGAAAATTATGAGGTAAAATGACTTCATTTATTCAAATCTAAACGAAATTTGTGAAATGAAAGTTGGAATAATTGGAACCGGAGCCATGGGCTCAGGAATTGCACAAGTTGCATTATTGGCTGGTGAACACGTTTGCTTATTTGATCAAAACCAAAACTCGGTTGCCAAAGCCGTTGAAAACATGGAGTTTCAATTGTCAAAACTTGTTGAGAAAAATAAGATCACAGCGGATGTTAAGCAATCAGCTTTATCACAATTGAGTACCACCGATACCCTCAGTGGATTGGCACATTGCGATTGGGTCATTGAGGCCATAGTAGAAAATTTAGAAGTCAAACAAGCTGTATTTGCAGAATTAGATGCTCTCTTACCGAACGCCATTATTGCTAGCAATACATCGAGCATAAGCATTACGGCCATTGCCAAAGCCTGCAAGAATCCGAGCAGAGTTTTCGGGATTCATTTTTTCAACCCAGCCCCAATCATGCCTTTGGTAGAAATTATTCCGGCTTTGCAAACCAACGCTGAAATCATTTCCGGAGTAGTTGAAACCATTCACAGATGGAAAAAAGTACCCGTAGTAACAAAGGATTTACCTGGATTTATTGTCAATAGATTGGCTCGTCCTTATTACAGCGAGGCATTGAGAATTCACGATGAAGGTCTAGCAACATTTTTTGAGATTGATGAGGCTATGAAAGGCATTGGATTTAAAATGGGACCTTTTGAGTTGATGGATTTAATTGGTAACGATGTAAATTATGCAGTTACAGAGAGTGTTTTTTCAGCCAATTACTATGATCCCAAATACAAGCCTTCCACTACCCAATTGCGCTATGTGCAAGCCGGTTGGTATGGTCGAAAAACAGGAAGAGGTTACTATGATTATGTTGAACAAAACAACAGCACTGAAAAGTTAGGGAAGTTAATGACTGAACAAATCAGTGAACGCATCTTGGCAATGCTCATCAATGAGGCTTATGAGGCGCTACGCACAGGGTTGGCCAATGAAACCGATTTAGACTTGGCCATGACCAAAGGAGTTAATTACCCCATGGGACTCATTGAGTGGGGAAAAAAATGGGGCAAGCATGAAGTGGTGCGCATTATGAACGACTTGTATGCCTATTATGGCGAGGATAGATACCGCCTCTCTCCGGCATTTAAATAATTTTTGAAAAAAATGAAGCGGGTGCTTGTTTTGTAAAGAATTTTTTTATTTTTGAGAAACTTAACCAAAAAAACTACTAACCAAAATTCATTGTTATGGCAGAGGGAGGCAATTACAGAGATGATGTTTTCTCAAGAGAGGTTCGTGCTGGAAAGCGTAAATACTTCTTCGATGTGAAGACCACCAAGGGGAATGATTTATTCATGACCATTACGGAGAGCAAGCGTGCTGGATTTTCTGATTCAGGACAAGCCAATTATGAAAAGCACAAAATTTTCTTGTACAAAGAAGACTTCGACAAATTCATTGAAGGGCTTCAAGACACCATAGACCACATTCGTTCATTACAAGAAAGTGGAAATTACAAGTCTACCGAGTACAGTTCAGAAAACACTTCTGAGTATTCGAACACTGAGAATGAGGAAAAACCTGCAACTTCTTCAGACGAAATAAGTTTCGAAGATTTGTAGTAGATTAAGACAATTACCTAAATAAAAGGCAGTTTTACAACTGCCTTTTCTATTTTCGTAGCATGAAAAAAAATACAGGTACCTTATACCTGATTCCCACGCCCATTGGAGATCAACATGAGTATGATCATATTCCATTTCATTTGGAATTAATTGCTGAAATTCGATTGTTCTTTGTTGAAGAGGTGAAGACCGCACGTAGAACTCTACGCAAAATGGGGTTTACTGCCGATTTTGAAGAAGTTACCTTTCATGTAATCAATGAACACTCGAAGCATTTCGATTTTGATTCCTGGTTGTCGCCACTTATGGAAGGCGCTCATGCGGGTGTAATAAGCGAAGCCGGAATGCCTTGTATAGCCGACCCAGGAAGCCAAGTAGTTGCAGCAGCCCATGAAAGAATGATATCTGTTGTTCCTTTAACTGGTCCAAATGCCATGATATTAACCCTAGCTGCAAGCGGTCTGAACGGTCAACAATTTCAATTCAATGGCTATTTGCCACGAGAGCGCAACGAACGTGTTAAAAAATTGAAACAGTTTGAACGTATGTCGGCAGAATATGGTAGCTCTCAAATTTTCATGGATGCCCCCTACCGGAATCAACATGTTTTTAATGATGCTAGAGAGAGTTTAGCTGCTCATACTAAACTGTGCATTGGATGTGATGTACACGCCCAAAATGGCTATGTCTTAACCAAAACCATTGAAGAGTGGCGAACGTTAAATTGGGATTTTTCAAAGCGGAATGTGGTTTTTATCATTGGCCGGTCATGAAGCGTTTTTTGTGTGTTTGTTTGGGAAATATTTGCAGATCACCTTTGGCTGAAGGAATACTTCGGAAAGTTGCGGCAGATGCTGGTGTAGCAATTCATGTTGAAAGCGCCGGCACTGCAAACTACCATGTATGCCAAACATTGGGTTGAAAAATAAGTCAATTTCCATTTGTTTTTCATGGCGTTTGCATAGCCACTCGCCTATCTTTGCAACATGACTTCGAAAAAAGCAAAAACCATTCGATTAATTGAGGTTCCAAGTGAAGTTGGTGCAGGAACACGTGGATCTAGTTTGGGAATGGATGCACTTAAAATTGCGGCCTTGGATTTTAGATCCGGCTTCTTCAAAAAATACAGAAGCATTGTTATTCCGCATGACAATCAAGCCTTACACAATACACCCGGCAGCCGTTACGCCAAGCACATTCGCTCCGTTTTGAAAATGTATGAGCGCATTGGTGCGGCTGTGCGTGACACCCTTCGCGACGGGAAGTTTCCTCTTCTCTTATCGGGTGACCATAGCAATGCAGGTGGTACATTAGCCGGTCTGCGTATGGCCTATCCAGAATCTCGAATTGGTGTAATTTGGATCGATGCTCATGCCGATTTACATAGCCCCTATACGAGTCCTAGCGGAAATCTGCATGGCATGCCATTGGCTGCCTCTTTGAATGAAGATAACATTGAAGAAAAGCTCAATGATTTAGATTATGAAACCATTGAACTTTGGGAAATGCTCAAAAATGTGGGCGACATGTCTCCGAAAATAGAATACCGTGATTTGGTCTATGTTACCTTGCGCGATTTTGAAGAACAAGAGGCTGCTATAATCAAAGCGAACAAAGTGAAGGTGGTGTCTACGAATGAAGTTCGCAAAACCGGTATAACCAAGCTCAGCAGAGAAATCATGCGTTATCTCAGTGCATGTGATAAGGTGTATATCAGTTTTGATGTGGATAGCATGGATCCAACCGTTTCTAGAGGTACAGGTACTCCGGTGAAAGGAGGTATCAATGAGCGTGAGGCAGCAGATCTTATTTTGGAATTGCTTCAAAATGAGCGTACCTGTTGTTTGGAATTCACTGAGATTAATCCAACATTGGATAGTGAAAATGTAATGGCTGAAACTGTTTTTGAAATCCTTCAAAAGGTAGCTCGTCAGTTAGAAATGATTCAATAATTCTTACATTTGCAAACCGAAAAAAAGTAAAAATGAAACTATTAGTTTGTATCAGTAAAGCACCAGACACCACGTCTAAAATTGCCTTTGCGAACGGCAACACATCTTTTGATGAGGCGGGTGTTACTTTCATTGTAAATCCGTATGATGAGTGGTATGCACTTGTTCGTGCGTTGGAGTTGAAAGAGGCGCAAGGTGGAAGTGTTACGGTAATTTCTGTTGGTGGAAGTGATTACGAACAAATTATTCGTAAGGCGTTGGCTATTGGTGCTGATGATGCTGTTCGAATTGATGCACCTGAAACAGATGCATTAAGTGTTGCAAAGCACATTGCAGATTATGCGAAAGAACAAGGGTTTGACCTGATCATAACCGGAAAAGAAACCATCAATTACAACGGATCAATTGTTCCAGGCATGCTGGCGGAATTATTAAGTCTTCCATACGTAACACTTGCATCTAAATTAAATGTGAGTGGAAACGTAGCCACATGTGAAAGAGAAATAGCTGGAGGGGTTGAAGTATTGGAAGTTACTCTCCCCGCTGTAATAAGTGCTGCCAAGGGTATGGCTGAGCAACGTATTCCGAATATGAAAGGAATCATGAGTGCAAGAACAAAACCGTTGCAAGTCATTACACCAGCTGCTGTTGATGCCAATACGTCGGTTCAAAACTTTGAAATGCCACCAGCGAAAGGTGCTTGTAAATTTATTGCTCCAGAGCAGGCAGCTGAATTAATTCAGTTGTTGCATACCGAAGCCAAAGTGATATAAACCTCTCAAGAATTTAAGAAAATGAACATACTTGTATTTGCTGAAAATCAGAACGGTAAATTTCCAAAATCAGCTCTTGAAGCCGTATCCTTTGCTGCTGCTTGGGCGAAATCAGTTGGCGGTTCATGCACTGCCATTACCCACGGTCAAATTGATGCTTCGGTGCTTGGAAATTACGGTTGCAACCAGGTTTTACATCTCGCTTCTTTAGCAACTGCAGATGGAGAACAAATCACTGCATTGGTAATAGCAGCTGCGGAAAAATCAGCCGCAAACGCCATTGTTTTGTCGCACGACACTACAGGAAAGTCTGCTGCACCGCGCATAGCTGTGCGTTGGAATGCGGGAATCGTATCGGGAGCCACGGCTATTCCGCAAGGCACCACGGTGAAAAAAAATGTATTTAGCGGGAAGGCCATTGCCCATGTGAACATTACTTCAGAAAAGCAAGTGGTAACCGTTTTACCGAATGCTTACGGTGTTCATGCTACAGGTGCACCATGTGCAGTTGAAGCATTTGAAGTTTCTGTGCCTGCTGCTCGCGTGGTGGTGAAAGAAGTTAAGCTTGAATCGGCAGAGGGAATTCCATTGCCCGAGGCCGATAAAGTTGTAAGTGCTGGAAGAGGAATGAAAGGTCCAGAAAACTGGGGTATCATTGAAGAATTAGCAAAAGAATTGGGCGCTGCAACGGCGTGTTCAAGACCTGTTTCAGATATTGGATGGCGTCCTCATCATGAGCACGTAGGACAAACTGGAATTGCCATTCGTCCGAATTTATATATTGCCGTGGGTATTAGTGGTGCTATTCAGCATTTGGCGGGAGTAAATGGAAGTCAGGTCATAGTTGTAATCAACAAAGATCCTGAAGCTCCATTTTTCAAAGCGGCTGACTACGGAATTGTTGGCGATGCGTTTGAGGTTGTACCGCAATTGATAGCAGCTGCCAAAGCGTTTAATGCCACAAAGTAATGGCAGATCGCATTCAACTTGAGTTAATAGACATTACTCCAAGTAGTGCTACCAATGGTGCCTATGTTATGGCGTTAAGTGAAACCAATGGTAACCGAAGTTTGGCGATTGTTATTGGTCCTGCAGAAGCCCACAGCATTGTTATTGTCATGGAGAAAATGCCGGTTACCCGACCATTGACTCATGATTTGTTTGTGGCCTTGACTGAAGAATTTCAAATGGTGGTTCATGAGGTCTACATCTACCAGATGATCGAAGGTATTTTTTACGCGCGTATTGTTGTACGTGGTGCTGAAAAAACGGTTGAGATAGATGCGAGAACCAGTGATGCTGTGGCCATTGCTATTCGTTACAGCGCGCCTATTTTCTGTGAAAAGAAGGTAATGGATGAAGTGGGAAGAGATATGCGTTTATTGGAGGAAGATGTGGAATTGGATGAAGAATTGGAACTTGACTTGGAAGAAATAACACCTAGTAAGCAAACCAAAGAAGAACTTGAGGCAAGGTTGGAAGAGGCATTGGCCAATGAAGACTATGAATTGGCCTCTCGTCTTCGAGACGAGATAGAAAAATTAAAGGGGTGAATTTCACCCCTTTTTTTTTATGCTTTTTGAATTTCTTTTTTCTCTCGGAAAAGCAAAACAAACAATACGGCTACAACTGCAGCGTAGGCTGTAAATGACAACCATGTGCCATGCCAATTGATTTCCGGAATTTTTTTCCCGTCTATTTCATGGTAGGTAGTGAAGTATTTTTCCATAACATAACCACTAATTCTACTTCCAAGTACTGCTCCTACTCCATTCACCATCATGGTAAAGAGTCCTTGGGCGCTAGCTCGAATTTCTGGAGCTACGCTTTTCTCTATGAAAAGTGATCCCGATATATTGAAAAAATCGAACGCCATACCGTAGATAATGCATGATAATACAATCATCCACAAGCCGCTTCCTGGATCACCATAAGCGAACAATCCAAATCGAAGCACCCAGGCGATCATGGAAATTAACATGATCTGCTTTATTCCAAATCGCTTCATGAAAAATGGAATGGCGAGAATGAATAACGTTTCAGAAATCTGAGCAATACTTGAGATAATGGCAGGATATTGAACTGCAATGGAATTCTTGAAGGAATCAACCTTATCAAAGCTATGCAGGTACACATCGCCGTAGGCATTGGTTAATTGCAATGCGGCACCAAGCAACATTGCGAATAAGAAGAAAACAGCGTAGCGATAATTTTTGAAAAGAGCAAAAGCATTTAAGCCCAACGCCTGCAAAAATCCTTTACGTTCTAAATTCCTTCCCAAAGGCGGACAAGCAGGCAAAGAAAACGAATAAATACCTAAAATAAAAGAGACTACTCCACCCAAGTAAAATTGAAATTCATCGCTCTCGTGACCGGTTAAACTAATGGTCCACAATGCCACAATAAAACCAACCGTACCCCACACGCGAATGGGAGGAAATGCCTTGACCATATCAACTTCTTTGTCTCTTGAAAGAATGGCGTACATGACCGTGTTTGAGAGCGAAATGGTGGGCATATAAAACAACATGGTTATTAAAATATACCAAAACATTTCTCCTGGATTTTCAGCCAGTGGAACCAAGCACAGACCTACTCCACCTAAAATGTGAAGAATACCATACAATTTTTCAGCGTTGATAAATCGATCAGACAGAATACCAGCAATGGCTGGCATGAAAAGAGCGGAAATTCCCATGGTTGAGAATATTTTACCAAACTCCTCGGGTCCCCATCCCTTGTTTGCAAACCAAAAGGTGGCAATGGTAATGAGCCAGCTTCCCCAAATAAAAAATTGTAAAAAACTGAGGACCGTTAATCGAAGCTTAATCATGATTGAAGATTTAGTTTTCAAATATAACTGAAACCGATGCGGCGAAAAGCGTGTACTTTTGCACCATCAATTCACAGAATTATGGTTGGAATTATTATGGGTAGTAAAAGCGACTTGCGCATTATGCAAGAAGCAGCAGATGTCTTAGAAATTTTAGGAGTACCTTTTGAAATCAGCGTGGTATCTGCACATCGAACACCCGATCGCATGTTTGAATATGCTAAAGGTGCGGCTGGCAGAGGCATACAAGTTATTGTTGCGGGGGCCGGTGGGGCGGCACATTTACCAGGTATGACAGCCTCCTTAACGCCACTTCCTGTTATTGGTGTTCCCATTAAATCAAGCAATTCCATTGATGGGTGGGACAGTGTCTTGAGTATTTTGCAAATGCCAGCTGGAGTTCCGGTTGCAACGGTTGCTTTAGATGGTGCGCGCAATGCCGGAATATTGGCTGCTCAAATTATGGGTGCCAGTGATGCACAATTGCTGCAGCGCATTGCTCAATTCAAAGAAGAATTGAAAAAGAAAGTCATTGAATCAGTTGCCGACGTTGAATCTTTATCGAAAAAATAAGATGCCATCATTTATTCCCTCAGAACTTCCGGTTGCCAAAGTGCATCAATTGTTATTAGGAAGTGTAGCTCCAAGACCAATTGCGTGGGTAAGTACAGTTGATTCCGAAGGAAGAGAGAACCTCTCTCCTTTTTCATTTTTCAATGTCTTTTCCGCGAATCCACCCGTTGCCATTTTCTCTCCTGCTCGCAGAGGGCGTGACAACACCACCAAGCATACTTATGAGAATGTAAAAGTGGTTCCAGAGTGTGTCATTAATTTGGTGAATTATGATTTGGTTCAGCAATGTTCATTGAGCAGTGTGGAATATGAGGCGGGCGTGAGTGAATTTATTAAATCGGGAGTCACAGCCTTGCCGTCTGATTTGGTTACTCCGAAGCGTGTGGCAGAATCGCCGGTACAATTGGAATGTAAAGTAAAACAAGTTATGGAGTTGGGTGATCAGGGTGGTGCGGGTAATCTTGTGATTTGTGAAATTGTGAAAATTCATGTCTCAGAACATATTCTTGATGAGCATGGCAGAATAGACGCAGTTAAAGCAGATTGGGTGGCAAGAGCAGGTGGCGATTGGTATGTTCGGGCGAAAGATGCCTTGTTTGAAGTTCCCAAACCCAATGAGAAAAAGGGAATTGGCATAGATGCGTTGCCACGCGATATTCGCGAGAGCAGATGGTTAACAGGGAATCATTTGGGTATGATTGGCAATAGCGAGCGCCTTCCAGATGAGACTACCGTGAACGAATACAAACTATTGGAGTTAAGTGATGTGTTTATGGCTCACGAAGGAAATGCAAGTGCACTTGAAGAGGCCCTTCATTTGAAGGCCATTGCCTTTCTGGAGAGCGGAAAGATACATGATGCGTTGTGCACGCTGTTAAGTTTTAATAATTAACGCAAGAGACCTTTTCCAAATTCCCATTTAATACCGGTTGAAACAATGAATCCGGTGTTTTTAATGTTGAAAGTAGAACTTGGTGTATTCCACATGTTTATGAACGAATCTTGTTTCGCTCCTGAGACATAGAACTTGGTGTTTTTTCGTGTAATTCCAATACCTGCTTCCAGTTGTGTTGCCAAATCGAATTGTGTTGTGTTGCTTGTTGCATCTTGTTTGTCAATGCCAATTAAATTTCCTGCTTGATCAACAATTGGAATTTCCTCAAATGCGCTAATGATCATACCGGGAACAACAGAGGCGCTTCCAAAAACGTAAATGGCATTACCGAGTTGTATGCCCAATTTAACCGGCATGGTGAAGTAATTGAATCTATTTTTAAGTGAGACAACGCTGGTCATGTTTCCGAAATCATCTGTTAATTCTACTTCGTTGTTGTATCCGCGTTGAATGATATTGAGTTCAGAACCGAAGGTAAAAATGCGAGCACGAACACGATCATAGCTAAGGCTTACCGTACCTCCTACTACATCTTTGGTCGTGTAGTTTTGGGCATTGGTGTATACATTGCTTATGTTCATACCGGCTTTAATACCGAACTGGCGATACTTGGTGAATTGCGCTGAAGCGGCAATGGTGGTGATAAACAAACCTAAGGCAATGAAAATTTTTGATGACATGATGTATTATTTAATTCGGTTTAAAACTACAGCATTTTCATGCAGAACAACCATGGTCGTGATAGTAGCAAGAAAAAATGCAAGTTTATTCATGGTGAATTATTTCAAATGAAAGTACTACAAATTAAGGAAGAATCTTCTGAAAGTTGGTTGGAAAGGAGGAATGAAATGTGAAACTCGATTTTTTGAAAACTGCTTGCAAATGACATTTGGCTTGCTTATCTTTATGTTGTCAATGTCGCTCTGGCATTGAATTTCAGCCTATTTATTATACACATAAGCACTTGACAGACTGCGTTGGGTGCTTCATTATTTTTTATGAAATGAGACAAAAGGAACACTATGGTTTTTTAAACCGAGCGAATTTGATATTGAAAAAAAACAAACTTATTGAAATACAGCGATCTGAATTTCCATATGTTTTGAATCGACCTGGAGGCATGGGATACCTTGATTTTGTAAGGCATATACTTGCTTATTTTGAGGGTATTGAGCAGTTTGAGATCTGTAATGAATTGGCTCAACACCTGAATGAGATGCAAAAAATATTTAAGAGATATTGTTCATGCGAAAAACCCGTGTATGCGCGGGTGTATAAAGTTCGCAAACCGAAGTGCCAGGGATGTCAAAAACACGTGTTACCTCCTAAGTATTTTGAATAGTGTCTTCAAAGACACTCTGAATTGCTGTATAATTGAGATCTTTGAAATATTCGAAACAAC
>Ga0315905_10006615_pt1 | contig 11782 bp, 12 predicted proteins | sample LakEriMetagenome_5_FD_203522 | JGI IMG/M metagenome (GOLD analysis project Ga0315905, IMG submission 203522) | Freshwater fungal communities from buoy surface, Lake Erie, Ohio, United States - Buoy 4 MA121 | ecosystem: Environmental > Aquatic > Freshwater > Lake | place: USA: Lake Erie, Ohio...
AATTGTTGCGTAATCCTTTTCGAAAGCAGGTTCAGTTGAAAGTGTTGTATCCAGGATCTCCTGCGCAATTTCTACTGTCGGGGCAAGCTTTGCGGCAGCCAGTGCGCGATGGATAACAAGGGCTACGTTACGACCAGATTCGCTTAATCGAACATTGCGCGAGGACATTGCTAATCCATCAAACTCGCGAACAGTTGGGACACCAATAATTTCGACCTTACTTTTCATGGCCTTAACAATTGTTAGCTGTTGAAAATCCTTTTCACCGAAAATTGCCTTGTCTGGTTTTGCAATTGCAAATAACCGATCCACAACTGTTACAACACCATCAAAATGTCCTGGTCTAGATGCTCCTTCATAAAGAGTACCCAGTGCCCCTGCGCTACTTTTCTTAAATCCTTCAGGGTACAAATCTTCATACTCTGGAAACCACACCTCGGTTGCACCTGCGATTGTGGCTATTTCGATATCGCGTTGCGGAGAGCGTGGATATTTTTCTAAATCTTCTGCATTTTCAAACTGCAATGGGTTTACAAAAATACTGACGATGACATCTTTATCCAACATACGCGCACGCTTGATTAGCGCTTGGTGACCTTTATGCAAGGCACCCATCGTTGGCACTAAGACGGTCATTTCAGTGGCTCCAGTCCTTTCGGGGTACCGGGCAAGATGTTGCTCAGTTTACCGCTAAGCAGGCAATTGCTCCAAAAGATCTTTTATCGGACCATGCGTGAGCAGAATTGCATCAGGCTCGATTTCAAACCAAGGCTGTAAAACAAAACGACGCTCGTGTGCACGCGGATGAGGCAACGCCAGTTCATCGGCCTTACTCAATAATCCACCGTACTGAATCAGATCTAAATCAATTGTTCTGGGCCCCCAGCGCTCGATTCTTTCTCTGCCCAAGCTTTTTTCGATTCCGTGAAGCAAAGACAGAAGATCCATTGCAGGTAATTCGCTCTCAATGATGCATACCGCGTTTAGGTAATCTGGTTGCTCGGGTCCACCCACTGGGGCGGTTGTGTAATAACTTGAAACTTTTGAAACTTCCGTTGCTTCGCGCAGCAACGCTATAGCTAGATCCAAGTTTTCTTGTGGGTTGCCAATGTTGGCACCAAGAGCAATAACTGCCTTCATCGGGATCTTGTTACGACGACGGCTATATCCTTTAGCTGCGCTGCAACCGGTGCTTGTGGCTTATGCACTGTAACCATCACTTCACTGACCTTAATGTGTTGATTAAGAATGCGTTCTGCAATTCGCGCCGCTAATTTTTCAATTAAATTAACTGGGTTACTTGTAATCTCTTCGACAACCAATTCGGTTATCTCGCCATAGTTAACGGTGTCTTCGATGGCATCTGATTGTGACGCCACGGTTAAATCCACATGAAGAGTTAGGTCAACAAAGAAATCTTGCCCATCTTTGCGTTCGTGCTCAAATAATCCGTGGTAACCAAATCCATGAATTCCTGTCAGGACGATTTGATCGCTCATGCCTTGAGAACTTCCTTGTGTGGTTTCACACTATGAACTCTAACCGCCCAGATACCTGATGTGGTAAGGCGCTTTGTTAAATCAATTGTTGCTTGCTCGCGCTCATCTGGTGTTTGACCACCCAAGAATCGTTTACGTGATCCGCCAACTAGTACTGGGTACCCTAGTTCCACAAATCGATTCATTGCATCAATAATTGCCCAGTTGTGTTCGCCATCTTTGGCAAAGCCCAAACCTGGATCAATAATTAAGTTATCGGTTTTTATGCCTGCCTCCAGTGCCGCTTCTATTCGCTCGCCTAGCTCTGAAATCACTTCGGCCACCACATCGGTGTAAATAGCCTTTGAATTCATATCTTTTGACTGTCCCCGCCAATGCATGGCGATATACGGAACATCTAGTTCGGCAACAGTGTTCAGCATGTGCGGGTCAGCTAATCCCCCGCTAACGTCGTTAACAATTGTGGCCCCAGCTTTGATTGCAGCTTTGGCGGTGCTTGCTCGCATCGTGTCGATACTGATTCTTGCCCCGTGTCGTCCAAGCTCTGTAATAACCGGAATCGTCCGCACGATTTCCTCTTCTTCGCTGACACGATCTGCGCCAGGCCTAGTTGATTCACCACCAATATCGATGATGTCAACGCCTTCGGCAATCATTTCTAATCCGCGCGCAACTGCGGCACCAAACTCATTGTGTCTTCCGCCATCGGCAAATGAATCCGGGGTTACATTCAAGATGCCCATGATCAACATGAAAATTACGCCTTAGTGATGAGTGAAATTGCTTCTGCGCGTGTTGCTGGGTTTGTTAGGGCACCACGAACCGCAGATGTTGTTGTTCTGGCATGAGACTTTTTAACTCCACGCATTGACATACACAAATGCTCACAATCGATAATCACAATTACACCAAGTGGATCAAGAATCTTCACCATGGCATCTGCAATCTGTGTAGTTAATCGCTCCTGAACTTGGGGACGCTTTGAATACATATCTACCAATCGTGCCAGCTTTGATAGGCCTGTAATTTTGCCGCGAGGGATATAGCCGATATGTGCAACACCATGAAATGGGGTCAGGTGATGTTCACAATGTGAAAAGACTTCAATGTCACGGACGATTACTAACTCTTCATGACCAATATCAAAAGTTGTTGTTAAAACATCTTCTGGTGTTTGCCACAATCCTTCAAAGTTTTCCTTCATTGCTCGCGCAACTCGAGCAGGAGTTTCCTTTAAGCCTTCGCGATCTGGATCTTCACCCAAGGCAAAAAGTAGTTCGCGAACAGCCTTTTCTGCACGCTCTTGGTCATATGGACCAGAAGCACGACCATCGCTAACAGTTACTTTATTTACCGTCACTTGCAGCCTTCTTACGACGAGTTGGCTTCTTTGGTTCGGCAGGTGCTTCAACAACAGCGCGCTCTGGAACATCTACAGGTGGTTGCTCAGATGGAACGCGAGTTGCTGATCCAGTCCAGGCAGGTCGCTTGGTCACTAACTTAACCTTCTTAAAGATAGCTGCGATTTCATCCTTGTTTAAAGTTTCCTTTTCAAGAAGTTCAATAACCATTTCATCGAGAATTTTGCGGTTAGCAACCAAAATATCAAACGCCTCTTGATGTGCATTTTCAATCAAAATACGAATTTCGCGATCGACAACACCGGCAATGCTCTCGCTGTAATCTCGTTGGTGTCCGTAGTCGCGACCCATAAATGGTTCAGATGATCCGCCACCTAGTTTGATTGCGCCAATCGCTTCAGTCATTCCGTACTGAGTCACCATTGTACGTGCAAGTTCTGTTGCTTTTTCAATGTCATTTGATGCACCAGTTGATGGATCGTGGAAAATTAATTCTTCCGCTGCTCGGCCACCCAATGAATACGCCAGTTGATCAAGCAGCTGATTGCGAGTTGTCGAATACTTATCTTCATCAGGCAAAACCATTGTGTATCCAAGTGCCCGGCCTCTTGGCATGATTGTTACCTTATGAACTGGATCGGTATGAGGAAGTGCGTGTGCAACTAATGCATGACCTGCTTCGTGGTAGGCGGTAACGCGACGTTCTTCATCACTCATCAAGCGAGATTTACGTTGCGGCCCGGCCATTACACGATCAATAGCCTCATCTAACTCGGCATTACCAATTACTGATTTGTTTTCACGAGCAGATAAAAGTGCAGCTTCATTAAGAACATTGGAAAGATCTGCTCCTGTAAAGCCAGGTGTGCGACGTGCGTAATCAACTAGCTTTACCTCATCGCTAATTGGCTTTCCTTTTGCGTGGACCTGCAAAATTGTTTCGCGGCCCTTGAGATCTGGACGATCAACAGCAATCTGGCGATCAAAGCGTCCTGGGCGAAGTAGCGCGGGATCTAAGACATCTGGGCGGTTGGTAGCAGCGATCAAAATAACCTTTGAATTTTCTTCAAAGCCATCCATCTCAACAAGTAACTGGTTAAGGGTTTGCTCACGCTCATCATGTCCGCCACCCATACCTGCCCCACGCTGGCGACCAACTGCATCTATTTCATCAATAAAAACAATTGCAGGTGCATTTGCTTTTGCTTGATTAAACAAATCGCGTACGCGCGCAGCACCGACACCAACAAACATTTCAACAAAGTCAGAACCTGAAATTGAATAAAAAGGAACTCCCGCTTCGCCTGCAACTGCGCGAGCTAACAAAGTCTTACCTGTTCCCGGAGGGCCAAATAACAAAACACCCTTTGGAATCTTCGCACCAAGTGGTGCGTACTTTTCAGGCTTAGCTAAGAAATCTTTAATCTCATCTAGTTCGGCAAGTGCTTCATCGGCACCTGCAACATCTTTAAATGTTGTCTTGGGAACATCGTTGTCCTGCAACTTTGCGCGAGATTTTCCAAATTGAAAAACCTTGTTTCCGCCTTGTGCTTGGCTCATGAACCAGAAGAACAACAAACCGATGAGCAAGAAAGGAACTATTGAGAATAAAAATGAAACCAGAAGTGATTGCGATGGAACCTTTACATTCCAACCCTTTGCTGGCGGATTTGCAGTTAATGCATCAATTAGCGTTGGTTCTTGGCGGGCGACATAGAAGGACTCAACTTTTGAATCACCCTTAATTGTGTTGCCAGGGGTAAGTATTAGGCGAATTTTCTGATCTTTATCTACAAGCTCTGCTGACAAAACCTTTGATTGCGTAATCGCATCGATGGCTTGTGATGTTTCGATTTGAGTGTACTTAGTACCAGCAGATGTGATTTGGCCAAAAACTGTGACAGCAAAGATCGCCGCAACTATCCAAAAAAGTGGACCACGGAAAATCTTTCCGCTTTTAGAGGCAGAGTTTTTTGGCGGGGTTTTGCTCGTAAAACTCTTCTTCATTGGCTTCATTGGCTTCTTTGGCTTTTGAACTTGTGACATATGTGGGGATTCTCGTTTCTGATTCTTATTCGTACATGTGCTTGGCAAGCACAGCAATAAAGGGCAGGTTGCGATACTTCTCGTCAAAATCAAGACCGTATCCAATTACGAAATCTTTTGGAATATCAAATCCTACATACTTAACATCAACCTCGACTTTTGCCGCCTCGGGCTTACGCAAAATTGAAAGAATCTCTACTGAACCAACACCTCGTGATTCAAGATTTGTTTTTAGCCAAGAAAGCGTTAAACCTGAATCAACAATGTCTTCTACGATCAGAACATTGCGACCGGTTATGTCACGATCTAAATCTTTCAAGATGCGAACAACTCCGCTGGATTTTGTTCCAGAACCGTAGGATGAAACCGCCATCCAATCCATATCAATGTGGCGTTGCAATGCACGTGAAAGATCCGCAACAGCCATGACTGCGCCCTTTAGAACGCCAACAAGTAAAAGGTCTTTACCTTCGTAATCTTTATCAACCTGAGCGGCAAGCTCTTTAATGCGTGCTTGCAACTGCTCTTCGGTAACGACTACGCGTTCGATATCGCCCTTGACTGCTTCTAAATCCACGGTTCTCCCTATGGTCGGTGCGGTGAGAGCGAAAGTCTGCCCGAAATTCGCTCAACCTTCACACCGCCGGGAAGATTGAGCGCGCTTTGGCCCTTCCAGGCTGAAATCAGAGCCTCAACCGCCCCAACATGCTCAGCTGTGACCGATCCGGTCGGAGCGCCAGCGGCATAGATGGCTGCTCGCACAATGCGAGTGCGAATAGCCCGTGGCAAGGTTTCTAAGTGCGCGCAATCTAAATCGTGAAGATCAAGATGTAGCTCTTCGCGTTTTGCCCAGTGATCAAGTGCATCGGCATCATCTCGCAAAAGGTGTGCACTTCGAGAAAGTGCATCTGAAATTCCGGGTCCAATTGTTTTTTCTAAAGTTGGTAATGCTTGCGTGCGAACACGTACTCGCGCAAATTGTTCATCTTGATTATGCGGATCACTCCAAACATCTAAATCAAATTCTTTACAAAAATCCTCGGTTTGAATTCGAGTGATATCTAGTAATGGGCGAACATAGATTCCATTGTGATGTGCCATTCCTGAAAGTGAGCGAGTGCCCGATCCGCGAGCAAGACCTAACAAAACCGTTTCGGCTTGATCATCCTTGGTATGACCTAGAAAAACTGCGGATGCGTTTTCTTCTTGCGCCGTTTGTGACAAAGCTTCATACCGTGCTTTACGAGCCGATGCTTCTAAGCCTTCTTTGATATCTACCGAAACTTTTTTCACAATGCAATCGACATTAAACTTTGACAGTTGATCCACTACTTTTTGGGCTTGCACTGATGATGAAGATTGAAGTTGATGATCAACAGTTACCCCGATTGCAACAATTGCAAGTTTTTTTGCCTCAAGTGAAAGAGCGTATGCAAGTGCTAATGAATCGGCGCCGCCAGAAACTGCAACAAGAACTTTGTCACCGGCTTCGTACTTTTCCAGCCATGCACGAACCGCGTTACGAACTGCAGGAACCACGGTTGACATAACCCAAGAGTAGTACTGGTTTAGACGCGGCCACCAAATGGCATCAAACCCTTTACGCTGTACATGTTTGAGTACAGCAGTCCGCGATCCTTGGAGTTTGCCTCCCACATCATGCCGTTACCCGCATAAATCGAGATATGGTGAATAGTGGAAACGGTTCCCTTATATGAGTAGAACAAAAGGTCGCCAGGAACTAGCTCTTTGAGAGAAACATGTTGTACATAACTAGAGTACAAGGCCGAGTTCAGGCGATCCCAGTTGGGCCAACCTAATCCGGCGTACTTATAAGCGGCATAGACAAGTCCGGAACAATCAAAGGAGTTCGGACCTTCATCTCCCCAAATATAAGGTTTGCGCGCAAGTACTTGTGTCTTTGCAAAGGCAACAGCTTTATCTCTTTGCGCTTGATTCGTTCTGGCACTTGCGCGGCCCTTAAATCCAAGATCAGACCAAACGCTTTTTTGCCCACCGGTTTGCGCTGCAGTATTTGCTTGGCTTTCTTCGAGCAATGCAAGTTGTCGTTGTTGTTCAAGGGTTGTGCGGACTTTGCGTGCACTCAATAATTCTTTCATTAACTTATCTTGAACCGCTTGCAGCTTTGCAACCTCTTTTGCTTGTTCTGCTTTTGCATCATCGGCAATCTTTTTAGTCGCTGCAACCTTATCTGTCGCAACTTGCTGAACAACTTTTGCTTTATCGGCGGCAGCTTTGGCTACACGTGCCGCGGCTTCAGCCTCTTTGAATTGCGCTAGCGCTACAGAATTCTGGGCACCTAAAGTACTAAGTGTTGATAGTTGATCAATTAACTCTTGAGGTCCATTGGCACTTAGTAATGGCTCGATGTCAGTCATGCTTCCACCCAAGATGTAAGCGTTGGAAGCGAGGCGACCAATTGTTTTGTGTGCTTCAGATACAGCTACAGCTGTCTCAGCCGCGTGCTTTGCAGCTGCATTAGCTAATGCAGTAGCCACACCAAGTTCTGCTTGAGCCTTTTTGTAAACCGCAGCCGCTGCATTTGCTTTCGCGGTCAATGTTCGAAGACTTTGGTTTGCTGCAGCTAATTTTTTGGCTTGTGCATCAGCAATCTTTTTCTTTTCAGCCTCAACTTTTTTTGCTGCTTCGATTTGGGCCAAGGTCGGCTTTGGGGCGGCAAGAGCAGGCACTGACGAAATCGACAGTCCCATAATTACGGCAAGTGCGATCGCCCTAAACTTTTTCACTTAAAACCTTTCGAAAGGGAAGGACTAAAGAATAAATGGCCAACCTTAGAAAAGTGGGGTTTTAGGTGAGAGTGTCCTTAATTAGCTACATCACGGCGAACAAAAAGAATGGATGCGACGAGTGCTCCAACGGCAACATAAATGCCTCCGACGCCTAATGCGTGCTTAAAACTAATATCAATTGTGCCACCAGTTGCAATGGCTGAAAGTTGAGCACCTGGGAGCCAGCTTTGAAGTGAACTCTTCACGGCGATCAAGAGATTTTCAACGATGAGCAGCCACAAGACGCCAAATGAAATCGCACTAATTGGTGAGCGTAAAAGCAGGCCTAAAACCATTCCTACGATTCCAAAAGCGAAAACGGAAATTGAGACATTCACAAAAGTAGTAAAGATTGCATCCAAACCTTCTGAGGTAAACCAAAGCTCTGTATTTACCTTTGCGCCAGGTGCGAGAAAATAGGAGAGAGCAATACTGACTACAGCAGCAATGGTGATCATCACAAGTGCAAATAGAATCATGGAAATCAACTTGCCGATAAGAATCTTCATCCGGCCAGGTTCACGAATTAATAAGTTACGCAATGTGCCGTATGTGTACTCCTGAGCAGTTTGTGCTGCAAAAACGCACAAGGCGATGATTCCTAAAAACCCACCAACACCTGCAAAGCTATTTACGGATCCACTTGCCAATCCCAGAACTTCGCGACTAATCGTTCGACCACGATCACCGTTACCTTCAGGTGAATCAATCATGAGATAAACAAATGAAGTGATCAAACCAGTAAAAAATAGAGCCGAGCCCATGGTTCCCAGAAATAAAGTAGGGCGTCGCAATTTGCGAAGTTCTGCCGAAACAACATTAAACATTACTTGTCTCCCGTCATTTCAAAGAAAGTTTCTTCCAGATTTGGAAGCTGTGGGGCAAGTTGTGCCAATGTAATTCCTGCATCAAAGGCGGCTTTATTAAGTACCGGCGCCCAATCCATCTCAGCCAAAACATGAACGGAGTCATTTCGAATAACAGCGTGGTGTCCTGCTGCTTCTGCAATCTCCATAATTTTCTGCAAATCAGAGCGCTGCAGTGACTTAGCAATGATTGTTGGCTGTTGCTGAGCCATTAATTCACCAATAGGGCCAGCAAAAACAATCTCTCCCTTTCGCAACATAACAATGTAATCACTAATAATTTCTAGCTCTGATAGTAAGTGTGAAGAGACAAATACCGTTGTTCCTTCATTTGCTAAGTCTCGCAATAGTGCTCGAACTTCTTGGATGCCTTCAGGATCTAAGCCATTTGTTGGCTCATCCAGCATTAACAACTTAGGGTTTGGTAGAAGAGCTGCAGCAATTCCTAATCGTTGTTTCATCCCAAGTGAATAGGTTTTGTATTTTGACTTGCCACGATCACCTAGGCCAACTTTATTCAACAGTTCCTGTACGCGTTCGACAGGAAAGCCGCCGAGTTTTGCTAGAACCATCAAGTTTTCATACCCAGAAAGTGATGGATAAAAAGCAGGTCCTTCGATCATTGCGCCAACCCGACTTAAATACTTTTCTGGATGCTCGATTGGTTCGCCGAGGATGTGGCCTTGTCCCGTTGTCGGTGTAATTAGTCCAAGCAACATTCGCATAGTGGTGGTCTTGCCAGAGCCATTGGGGCCAACGAAGCCACAAACGATGCCCAAAGGGACTTCAAAGTTGATATGTGAGACCGCTAAGCGATCATCGTATTTTTTAGACAGATCTGAGACTGAAATTGCAGTGTTGGACATACCCCTAACTCTGTCACAATTAACCCATGAGCAAACGACCTTGGGGCTATCAACCTCGTAAGGAGTCGCTGGGACCTGACTGGGAATTACATCCACAGACACACTCGGTACGCGCAGGTCTTGCTCGATCTGGATTTGGAGAAACGTCCGAGGCGTTATACCTCAACAGTGGTTTTACATACACATCAGCTGAAGAAGCCTTTGATTCATTTACAGAAGAAAAAGATCACTACTTATATAGCCGCTTCCACAACCCAACAATTGCCATGTTTGAAAATCGTTTGGCGGCAATCGAAGGTGCTGAGATGTGTGTAGCAACTGGCTCTGGAATGTCTGCGATGTTTGCTTCCCTTGCATGCATCGTTGAACAAGGCGATCACGTTGTTGCATCTGCTGCCATGTTCTCCTCTTGTCATGTTGTGATTACTGAATTTTTGCCAAAGTGGGGCGTTACTTACGAATTAGTAAAAGGAACTGCCCCTGAAGTTTGGGCAAAAGCATTAAGCAAGCCGACAAAAGCGGTCTTTATCGAAACTCCAAGTAATCCGTTGTTAGAAATTGTTGACATTAAAATGGTCAGCGATCTTGCACATAAAGTTGGCGCAACGGTGATCGTTGACAATGTGATGGCTTCACCTGTTTTGCAAAAACCAATACAGCTAGGTGCAGATGTTGTTATGTATTCGGCAACTAAGCACATTGACGGCCAAGGTCGTGTGTTGGCTGGAGCGCTGCTTGGATCTGCTTCCTACATACAAGAAAAGCTTCTTCCGTTTGTTCGCCACACCGGACCAGCGCTAAGTCCATTTAATGCATGGGTTCTAGTTAAGTCACTTGAAACAATGCACATGCGTGTTGACAGCATGGTTTCAAATGCACAAGCTGTGGCTGAATTTCTTGAAAAGCAACCCGCCATTAAGTCGGTTCGCTACCCTGGTTTAAAGTCACACCCAGGTCACGAACTTGCCATGAGACAGATGAATAACGGTGGCGGAACAACGATTGGCATTGAATTTAAAGGTTCACAAGAAGAAGTTTTTGCCTTCATGAACAAACTTTGTGTAATCGACATTTCAAACAACTTGGGTGATAGCAAGACATTAATCACCCACCCATCATCGACAACACACCGTCGCTTAGCGCCGGAAGTTCAGGCAGAGATGGGCATTACACCCTCAGTGCTGAGACTTTCAGTTGGACTAGAGCACTCGACTGATTTGATTAAGGATTTAGAGCAAGCTTTAACTAAGTAGTTGAGCAATAACCAAAAGTACCGACAGCAAGCTTAAGTAAGTAATCGACCACTGGAAAATCTTTCCTGCGACTTTTCCATAATCTGGTGAATTTTCTTTAAGTCCAATCAATTGGATTGCAAATACCAGCCCCAGAGCAATAGTCACAACCATGGACCATGTTGGTAGAGCAGCAGATGCAATGAGCCAAATTGAAGAACCAATCATCAAAATTGTGTAAAGCCACATCTGGCTCAGCACACGACTTTTCGTTGCAACCACTGGCAACATGGGTGTTCCAGCTGCCGCATAGTCATCTTTGTATTTAATTGCTAACGCCCAGAAATGTGGTGGTGTCCAAAAGAAGATCACGAAGAAAAAAGCCCAGGGAGTCATTGATAAAGAGTTTGTCACCGCTGCCCAACCAATTAACACCGGCATGCATCCTGCAGCCCCACCCCAAACAATATTTTGGGAAGTCCGTTGCTTTAGGGCGATTGTGTAAACAACAACATAAAAAACGATTGCAATTAGCGCAAGTAATGTTGCAAGAGGTGTTGTGTAAATCCAAAACAGAAGTAGTGACAAAATTCCAATTGCAGTTGCAAAAATAGCTGCATTTGATTTTGAAATTAATCCAGTAACTATTGGCCGTTTAGAAGTTCGCGCCATCAACTTGTCTAGATCACTTTCAATCACCATGTTAAAAGCATTCGCACTACCTGCAGCTAGGGTTCCAGCCACGATCGTAATTATTGTTAAACCAAAACTAGGCAGACCTTTAGCTGCTAACACCATGGCTGGCAAAGTTGAAACCAGTAGTAACTCCACGACCCTCAATTTCATTAGGTCTAGGTACCCACGCATGGTTTTGTTCACTTGCCAAGATTACTCAGCGATTTAAACTGCGCATCACAGTCGCCTCACAGGGATACTAGTTACCTTCATCTCAACGAAGGGATTTCCCATGACCGAGAACAACAAACCCGAATGGTTTGAGATCGTTGATGCTGATGGTCCTGCAACACCACCAAAAGCCTCAAAAACTTTGCCATTTGCTGCCGTCATGGTCGCAGCCCTGATCCTTGGCATCGGCGCAGTT
>Ga0315905_10006617_pt1 | contig 11779 bp, 10 predicted proteins | sample LakEriMetagenome_5_FD_203522 | JGI IMG/M metagenome (GOLD analysis project Ga0315905, IMG submission 203522) | Freshwater fungal communities from buoy surface, Lake Erie, Ohio, United States - Buoy 4 MA121 | ecosystem: Environmental > Aquatic > Freshwater > Lake | place: USA: Lake Erie, Ohio...
TGGTCTGAAGGGAGGCCCTCCCGTCCTCCAGCCGATAGACCCGGTCTGCGATATCGACAAGGACGTCCTGGTGGGTGATCGCGAGGATGGTAAGTGAGCCCCGCAGTTGCTGCAGGGTTTGCTTTACGGCATCCGCACTCTCCGCATCGAGTGCACTCGTGGCTTCGTCGAGAATGAGGAGTTGCGGCTTGCGCACGAGCGCGCGCGCGATGACGATGCGCTGGCGCTGGCCACCCGAGAGCTTCCCTCCGCGTTCGCCCGCGCTCGCATGCATGCCCTCGGGCAGTTTGCTCACGAAGTCCCAAGCGCCCGCGGCGCGCAGTGCCGCCTCGATGTCCGCTTCCGGAATCCCGCTGTCACCGAGGCTCACGTTGTGGGCGATGCTCTCGTGCAGCAGGAGAGTTTCCTGCGGCACATAGCCGATAGCGCGTCGCCACTGGCGCAGGTCCACGGCCGCAAGCGGTACGCCCCCCACGGTTACGCGCCCGGTATCGGGGCGCAGCAACCCGATCACCAGATCGACCATCGTGGTCTTGCCGCTGCCAGACGGACCCACCAGCGTTACCAGTGAGCCTGCGGGAATCTCCACTTCCACGCCGTCAAGCACCTGCCGGTCGCCGTAGCGGAACCCGAGGCTTTCGAGGCGAAGACCAGTGCCAATCGATGGGGTTTCTCCCGGAGGCAGTTCCTCTTCCTCGCGTTGTGCCTCGGCGATGGTCTGGCGCATCGACCAGTAGGCGCTCTCGCCGATCGTGGACTTCTGGTACTGCTTCTGCACCTTGCCGAGCAAGGCGACCATCTGGCCGATCACGACCACCAGTACCATGACCGTGGCGAGTGGCATGCCGTTGCGTACCAGGGCGAGATACATGCCGCCGGCGATGATCACCGCGAACAGTATCTGCTGCATCGAGTCGAGCCATGCACTGCTCAGCACCTGGCGCTCGAGCGCCTGATTGAGGCGCGCGGTTTCCATCGACAGCACGGAGCCCGCCAGATGCTCCCTGCCCATGCCCTTCAGCGGTTTCACTGACGCAAGGGTGTCGGTCATGGTCGACATCAGTGATAGCAGTACGGATGTCTGTTTTTTCCCCGCTTTCTTGGTGACGCGCACGAGGGAATGCGAGACGCCGATGATCAGCGCCCCTGCAACGATTCCAGCCAACGTTGCCCGCCAGGAAACGGCGAGCGCAACAGCACCATAGACGATGGCCTGGAACAGGAAAGTAAGCGCCGTTGCACCGTTCTGGAATGCCTCTGCTGCCCGCGAAGCCTCGGTAGCCAGAGAGTTGGTCAGCTTGCCGACGGGCTGGTTCAGGAAGTAGCTCCAGCGGCTCAGAAGTATCGCCCGAAGCAACTCGAGGCGCAGGTCGGTAGCGAGTCGCGCGGCGCTGTAGCCCACCTGCACCTGCGCTACCAGCAGCAACAGGCTCTTCAGGGTAAGCGCCGCCACGATCAGCACCAGTAGGTTGTTCAGCTCCGGGGTGATTCCCGCCCACGCCAACGCCTCGCGCACACCATGCTCGAAGGCATTGTCCGGCACGGCAGGCAGTGGCGAGGCAGTGCCTGCGTCCGTCTCGATAGCGATATTCAGCAAGGGCAACAGTGCAGAGAGACCGACACCTTCGGCGAGGCCCGCGATCGACATCGCCAGCAATGTAAGCAGAGTGCGCAGCGGATAGGCGCGATAAAAGCTCAGCATCAGTCTCATGCGTGGCGCTCGCGGGTCTTGCCGGGCCCGCGCGTGCGGACGGCAATGAAGGCTGAAAGTGCAACCACCATGGCGATCGGAAGCAGTACCACCACGGCTTGCTGCAGGCCGAGCAGGTTGCCTGCGGTATGCAGTATGCGCGTGATCAGGTAGAAGCCCACGCCGATCACCGCTCCAGCGAGCACTCGCCAGCCGAATGCCGCGCTGCGCGTCGATCCGAAGCCGACGCCTAACACCGCGCAGAGCAGCACCATCGAGGCTGCGGAGAGCGGCAGGGTGGCTTTCTCCCAGAAGGCCATGCGCACGTCCCGGTCATCCTGTCCGGTAAGCTGCAGGTGTTGGGCGTATCGATACAGGGCGTGTGGTGGCATCGTCGCGAGGGATTGACCCAGGGCGGGCAGTTCCGTGGCGGACCAGAACGGACCGAGGTCCAGTGACTCTGCCGCCTGATTGAGCCGCGTCGTGCCACTCCAGTCCTTGATCCGCGCGTTGACCAGGCGCCAGCGACGATCCGGCATCAGTTCCGCACGCTCGGCCTCTATCGCACGCAGAAGCCTGCCTTTTTCATCGAATTCATAGAGGGAAATCCCTTCCGGTGCCTGGCCTGCAGGGAGTTCGCGAACGTTCAGGAACTGCTGCCCGGTGCGCGACCAGAGACCTTTGCCGGCGAGCAGGTCCAGGTTGCCGCTGCGCAGGACCATGCGTTGCGTTTCTGCGCGGTGCTGCAGCGAGGCGACAAGGAATTCCCCTGATGCTGCCAGCACGCATGCCAGCGCCAGTGTTGGCGGCAGCGCCATGCGCAGCAGGCCGCGTGTGGACAGGCCGGCGGTTCGCATGATCACGATCTCGCTGTTGCGGCTGAGTGTCGCGAACGCCATCACGGTGCCCAGGGCCGCGATCACCGGCGAGAGTTCCAGCACCCGGAGCGGTGCGGTGAGTGCAACATAGGCAAGCGCATCGATGAACCGGTAACGCTCGCTCAGGTTGTCGCCTTCCTCGACCAGTTGCAGCAGGGCGAACATCGCGCCGAGTATCAGTGCCACTGTGGTCCAGCCACGCAGCAGCGCCTGCCCCAGGTACCTGCGCAGGATCACCGGCGCCACCATCGTGGCTGCCGCCCGGGCGAGCGGAGCAGCCAGGCAGCAAGCAGCGTCGCAGGCAGGTAGGCAAGAACGAGCCCCGGAGAGGCAGGCATGTCACCGTTCTCGATCCAGTTACGCACCACGCCGCTCGAGATGAACATCAGCAGGTAGGCAAGCAGTGCCACCACGAAGATTCCGAAGCGCGACTGGCGCGGTCCGGAGCGTGCCAGCGGCACGGCAAGCACGGCGAGCAGGAGCGTCGCGAGCGGAGTGGTCGTACGCCACTGGTACTCTGCGATGTCCTTGGCATCCCGCGATTCGCCCAGAGTGCGCGTATCGATGGCCTTGCGCCGGAATCTCTGCATCCGCTCCTCTGGCGAGAATCTGACGATGAAACTCCCGAATCGCATGCTCACATCCTGATTTCCCTCCTCGTCCAGCAGGTAGCTGTAGCCGTCCTGGAATTCGACCGCGCGGGCACCGTCGGCGTCGAGATCGAGAATCTTCGCGCTCTCTGCGGATATGAGCTGTGTATGCCGGCCACGCGACACATGTACGAACACCGAGCGCAACTGTGCTGCGGCAGGATCGACCTCCTGTGCCTGCAGCACGTAGCCGCCCTGTCCGAGGTCCACGAAACTGCCCGGGCGAATGTTGGCGAGATCGAAACGGCTCATCGCCTCCTGTTCGATCGTGTAGCTGAGGGTGTAAGCCCAGGGGCGAAGGTGCACTGACAGCACCCACACCACGATGGCGGCGCATCCGCCGACGATCAGCACGGCCCGCAGGATTCGGCGCTCACTCACTCCCGCAGCCGCCAGCGCTGCCATCTCGGAGTCGCGGTGGAGCCTCCCGATCGCGAAGAGAATGGCGAGATAGAGCGTCGACGGAACGAGGACCTCGAGTGCGACGAGCGTGCTCAAGGCCACCAATTGCACGACAGCAGCAGGCGCGATCGCACCTGCGGCCGCATCGGAGAGTTTCATTGCCACGGTGAACGCGACGAACACGGCGACGAGCAGTCCCAGACCTGCAGCAAAGGGCCGGGCTATCTCTGCCGTGACATAACGTTCGATGAGCATGGGCTGGTATTGTAATGCAGTATCGCTACCCCGCCATCGAGCGAGGAGTCAGTCCCAGCGTGCCTGAAGCCCCTTTACCGCACTCACCGGAGCCCCGTGTCTGGGTGTTGCTCGGCCGCAAGGCGGGCGACAACACACAGGTGCTGGCGCTTGCCGCGCGCCTGGGCTGGCCGTTCCAAGAGAAGAACCTCGTTCATCGCCCATGGGAGCTCGTGGCAAACCGTTTTCTCGGCGTCACGCTGCTTGGCATAGACCGCAAGCGTTCGAGCCCGCTCCGTGCGCCGTGGCCTGATCTCGTGATCAGTTCCGGGCGGAGGAACGAGCCTGTCGCGCGCTGGATTCAACGGCAATCCGGGGGGGTGTCGCGCCTCGTGCATGTGGGCCGGCCATGGGCGGATCCGGGTTGTTTCGATCTGGTGATTGCTACTCCGCAGTACCCCATTGGCACGTTCCCCAACGTCCACATGAACGCATTGCCGATGCACAGGCTCGATGAAGCGCTCTTGCGCACCGCTCGTGAACGCTGGGCGCCCGTGCTCGCACATCTGCCTTCGCCGCGGATCGCGGTCCTGTTGGGTGGCAACAGTGGTGCTTGTGTCTTCACGCAGGCGAAGGCCCGTCGTCTTGGCTCGCTGGTGAACGGCATGGCCCGCTCACTTGGCGGTTCGGTGCTGGTCACTGACAGCGCGCGCACGCCTGAGGGAGGGTTCGACGCCTTTACGGCGGAGCTCGACGTACCCCTGCACGCGCATCGGTGGGGAGGCGCCAGGGAAAACAATCCGTACCTCGGCTTTCTTGCGATTGCCGATCGGTTTGTCGTGACAGCTGACAGTGTTTCGATGGTCGCGGAAGCGGAGTTCACGGGCAGGCCCGTTCACCTCTTCAGTCTCGAGGACGGTGCCGGATGGTGGAAGCGCGGATACAACTACCGGTTCGACGCGCTGATACACCGGCTCGCCGTGACGCTCGGGCCTGTGCGCATGCGCCGTGACGCCGAGGCCATGATGCGCAGCCTGGTCGGCGAGGGCAGGGCGGTGTGGCTCGGCGAAGCCGAGCAGCAGCGCATCCCGGGCGAGGAAAGGCCCGACGACACATTGGCAGCAGCGCTCGCGGTTTCGGCCCTGTTCACTCCCCAGCGGTAGCGCGGAGCCTCACGTCCGGGATCAGGCGGCGCGGGTCATCGAGCTCGAAAGAGGGTGCGACGGTGCGGGGGGCAGGTCAGGGGTTCGTTCAAGCACCTCGAAGGCATCGTGGCGCAGGTGGTTTACAGCCATTTCTTCGCGCAGGAAAGATTCCGTCACGGTCCCGTTGGCCAGACACTCCTTCAGCAGACCGAAGAACAGGTGCTGCTGATTGATATCCGGGTGCTGCTTGTAGCTTCCCATCAGGCCGTACTCGCCGAAGAGATGGCGCCGCGCCCGCATCAGCCAAGCGGCCGGAGGGAAAAGACGGAAGCGCTCTGCGATTCTGAAATCGACAGGAAGGCCTGTCTTCCACGGCTGGGTGCGGCGTCGCGTGGTGTGCAGCATGCGCGTGGCGGGCGTCAGTTTGTCGAAATCGTTCCACTCGTTCTCCAGGAGTCCGACGGTATCTCGGGCTTCGGTCTTCAGGCAGATCCAGTCCATGTAGTCGAAGCTGAAGTCGAACATGCGCTGGAAGCGCTCCTCGACTTTCCAGTCCTGCAACTTCTCGCAGTCGAGCAGCATGACGCTGGTCGCGAAGCACTTGTCGATGATTCCCTTGGTGCCGGAGCGTGGGCGGCAGAGAATCGACTTGCCCTCCATGTCCCGGGAGAACAGGTCCCACACGTCCGCGCAGGCGAACACGTCCGGATCGATCACCATGGCACGCCCCTGGAATCCCATCAGTTCCGGCGGCATGAAGCGTGTGAGAGTGAACGACTGCAGGTCGTCGTTCAGCCAGACGCGCTTCACGCCGTCGCGCAGGTAGGTCTGCCCTTCGCGCGCCTGGAAATAGGAGTAGTCACGCGCATCAATGATGCGGATCTCGAACTTGTCGTTGTGGGCCGAGTACCGGCGTAGCGCATGTTGTGCGACGAGGGCGCCGGTGTACTGCTTGTGGTTTGTCTGGATGAATACGCAGTTCTGCATGGTGCGGTCCTCCGGTTCTGGCGCGCCGCCCGGGCGGGGCACGCAGTGTTGGTTCATCCGGCCTGTGGGCCCGTGGTCCGGTCGCCATCCAGGGGGAAAGCGTAGAAAGGCGAAAGGTCACGCGCCATGATCTGTTCTAGGTCTGCGGCTTCGCTATCGCTGAAGTAATCGCGGTAGCCGCCCACCTTGGCCTTGCGTACCTTGAAGGAGTTCGGATTGTCCTTGTCCTTGGCAACCATCCGGCTGCCCGAGAGCCAGAACGTGCGCTTGAGTTCCATGTTGCGCATGTTCTCGACCGAAGCGAATTCGACCGCAGCCTGCAACTCCTCGGCAGTGCCGGGCGTGCCGATGAATTCCACGATGCGTGCGAGAGTGCCGGCCGTGTCGGCGCGCATGTCTTCGTAGCTCACCAACAGGAAATCCTTGCACTTGGGTGCTTCGTGCGCCCAAAGGTTCAACCAGTCGATGACTTTGGGGAGACCTGCCGAAGGCTCCTTCATGAAAGGGTAGAGCTCCACGTCTGCGCCGTGCTCGGGGTAGGCATTCAGCGATTTCTTCCCGGGGCGCATCCGGAACTTCCACTGGAAGAACTGCGATACGGTGGTGTCGAGCGGGTTGCGTGCCAGCAGGATCACTTTCTTCCCGTAGTAGTCCCGCTTGTCTTCGGCATGGCCGGTGTAGTCCTTCAGGTAGTTGTCGTGCGTGAAGAAAATTCGCGGGATGGCGCCGTTGCGGTTGTGCAGGTTGTCGAAGCCGATCAGGTGGCGCTCCGAGAGCCCGTGGCGCACCTGATAAAAACGGGAGAGAAGCACCCTGAGCCAGGTTCGCCCGCTCTTGCCGAACGAGACGATGACGCAATCCGCGAGTTCGAGTTTGCGGAACTCTTCCTTGCCGCGAAGCCAGCGCTCGAGGCGGATCTTTCGCTCGCGCGGCAGCCAGAAGCACAGGCCGAGGATCACGAAGCGGCTGATCTTCTTGAGAACGGTCTGCATCGAAAGACCCGGCAGTGGTTTGGCCGCGAGTCTAGCAGCGCCCCTCCGGACGCCCCACCCCGCGTCGGCGGTACTTTGCCTGCGGACTGCGGGTGAATATCTACGCCGCGCGTTTGGCGAGAACCAACTGGATCCAGTGGTCGCGCCGCACCTGCCCGAGGTCCCTTCGCTCGAGCACATCGAAGTGCCCGAGCCTCAGGATTTCGTTCAGCAGCGCATCGACGTTCTTCCAATGCGTGGCCTCGTAGGCGCCGGGCACGAAGCCTTCCTCGAAACCCTTCAGAACGTCCGCCACCAGAAGGCCGCCAACGGGAATGATCCGTTCAATCTCGGCGATCATTTTCGCCATGTCGTAGACGTGATCGAAGACGTTGGTGTAGACCGCGTCCACGGAGCCATCCGGAAACTGGATGGCGTGGAAATCTCCCTTCACTACGTAGAGATTGTCTGGCCCGGGGTTCAGGTCAATGCCGACGGCGAAGAGCCCGATGCTGTGCATCGCCTGCACTTCGGTGCCGAGGCGCGCGCCGAGACAGAGTACGTTCCTTGCTTTGCGCAGCGCTGCACAACCCTCGAAGCGCCGAACGAAATCCGCGTAGTCCTCGGAGCGGGTTTCCTCGAGGCGATGCACGATGTTGTCCAGCTTGGCGGCCTGATGTTCGACATATTCCTCATAGGAGCCGTACTTGCGTCGGGCAAGTTCGCCGTCACGCTCCCAGAGTCCGGACTCGAAACGCTTGTCGCGCGCGGCGGCCTTGTCGGCGCGCTTGCGTGCACGGCCTTCTTCGCTGAGGCCATAGCGCAGGATGTTGCGGGTCCGTTTGAGGATTTTCTTGAACATGTGGAGCTCCGGAAACTGCCCGCGCAGGCCGCGGACGCTTGAAGCCGGAACCGTAGCAGCCCCATGCACGAGCCGCCAGCGCAGGGGTGCTGTCAGAGTTGCAGGAGAGCGCGGACGGCTGCCGCAACACGGGGCAACTCGTCTTCCAGCGGCTCCCTGCCTGCCTCCGGAAAGCCTTCGCCCATCGGAGCGGCGAGACCTCTGTCGTAGAGCACCCTATGCATCGCCGAGAGATCCCGCGCTCCCCGCGTGATGCCGGCGGCCCTGAGTGCTGCGGGAATCCCCGTGGAGGCGTTCACCCAGCGGTGAAAGATGCCCGCCGCAAGATTGCGGTAGGGCAGCGCGGCGATGGCTAGCGGTTTCCCGATGCGTGCCACCTCCACCATCATCGAGATGCTGTCTCCGGTCACGATGAAACGGTCTGCCAAAGCGAGAAGACCCAGATAAGGATTGTCGGTCGCGTCGGGTGCCCAACAGAAAAGGGGCGTGTCAGGCGGCAGTCCGCTCGCGAGCGCTTCGACAGCGGTGGGCAGTGTTCGTCGGCTGGTGCTTGCGTACAGCGATCCGGGGCTCGCGAGCGCTCTTGCTTGCTCGGCAAGTTCTGCCGCGAATCGCGCGTCCAGCCTGTAGGGCTTCGTTTGTCCGCCCACCAGCAGGGCTGTCAGCGGGCGGGGCATCGCGCCCAGGCGTTCGGACCACGCAAGGCGCGCGGCCTCGATGCCCGCCGCGTTGCTGCGCATCAGAGGGAACCGGATAGGGAACGCATTGGCGGCTCCCGTAATCTGGTACTGTGCAGGTGCCACGATCAGCGAGAAACGCTCGGGCCAGCGCTTGGGTGGGCCGAACAGGACGATGCGGCTGTTCCCGTGTGACTGCTCCTGGATCCAGAGTGCGGCCATGCTTGGCCGACGGCCAATGGTGAGGATGAGATCCGGCCACGGTGGTTCCAGCGGGTCGGATCGGGCCGAATCGAGATGGTCGATCGACGCCTCTATGCGGGGCTTGCCCAGCACCCATTCCGCACGCGGGATCACGCGCTTGCGTTCAACCGGCAGGCCCATCGCCTCTGCAACGATCTCGACCTGCGCGTTGTCTCCGGGTTTGTCGCCCAGCACCAGCCAGATGCGGGGCGCGCTCACCGGAAGTAGCCCTCGCGCCGGAGCTTCCACATGAAGCCCCACACGAACAGCAGCGGGAACTTGCGCACGCGCGCGGGAATATCGACTGGTCTTCCCGTGTGCCGTTCGAGTTTCCACGCGATGTAGTCGAGGCCGCCGTCGAAGGTGAACAGCGCTTTCAAAAGGCGCAGCACCGACAGCAATTTCCCCTGCACCCGTCGCCGCGACCAGCGTCGTGCCGCTTTCAGGCGCTCCGTATCTGCAATCACGCAGGTGAAGAATTCCCCGCCCACACGAAGCGGCCACCGCAGTTCGGATGCGACAACCGCAGTTGCTGCAGCCATGTATGCGGCGTACTGCTCCGCAATAGTCGCGGCGCGGCCCGGCGATTCGCTGCGCAGTTCGGTCGCGTAACTGCAGGCAAGCCCTGTCGCCCAGATATCGGCGATGTAGCCTTTTTCGTCTGCGACGGGGAGGGATTCGTCGAGGAATGTGATCGTGGCCCGGTGAAGCGCGCTGCGTGCGCTGGCCAGCGCTGCCTCGTCTGCTGCCCACGCCACTGCCACGGGTTGGCAGAGCCTGCCCCAGACATAGCTTTCGGTTGTTTCCCGCGCTACGCCGCGCGCGAGGGCTGCGTCGGAAAAGAGGGCGTACTTGCAGCGCACGGTGCCGAAGGCGGAAGGTGTTTCCACGTAGTAGACGTTAGGTGCAAGCACCCTGTTCGCAAGGGCTGCCAAGGGTCCCAGACCCGCATGACGATAACCATCGACCACGGCGTACAGATCAACCAAGCCGTCATGAAGATTTCCACTTCGCAGGCAAGAGCCGTAGAAGAGCAGGTATCGCAGCGCATCACCGTGGCGCTGCCGCAGCGCCGTGAGCAGTGCATCAATCGCGGCGTCTGCTCGGGCATCGCCCTCGAATAGTGGGCCGAACCCGCTCATTGTCAGACTCGCAGGAAACGGGCATCGCCCGCCGTGTAGATACAGAGCGGGGAGTCCGCTTTGTCCGCGATATGGAGTTCCCCGTCCATCGTGTAGCTGCCGTTGAAGCCGAGCAGCAGCGTTTCTGTGTTTGCGCTGTGGTATCCGCCATCATCGGCGTGCACGGGTGCTCTGCCCGCAAGTATGGACGGCAACGCACGGGCGAAGCCCCGCGCCCCGCGCTCTATCGCGGTAATCCTGAGCGCACCGGTCTCCTGTCCCCAGAAAGGATGGATCCCCAGGAAAAGTCGCTGGAGCGTGCTGACGGTGAGAAGCGTGAAGTCCGCGTCCACAGGTGTTGTCCCCGGCAGTTGCAGTTGCATCCGTACCGGCCTGGCAAAGCGCTCGTGGCCACGCAGCATGCCCCAGACAGTCCGGATCATCGCCACTCCGGAGCTGTATTCGCTTCGCATGCCTCGCGAGCGAACTGACTCCTGCCAGTACTCGATGCCCGTCACTACTGCGCCCGCACCAAACACCAGGCCGCAACCGAGCACCTGTCCGCGCGCTCCGCGCACGCCGATGACCGCTCTGCTGAGCTCTCTTCCCTCGAGCTTGCCGTTGCGCCAGGCGAGCAATCGGAGCAGTGCCGTGTCGAGTCCCCCGCGGATGCCCACATCCCCCACGGTTACGTTGGTCGTGCCGCCCGGCAGCGCACACAGCAGGGGCGGAGAGGGGAACGGAGAGTCGCCTGACAGCAGGCAGCCCAACACCAGGGCGATGCTGCCATCGCCTCCGTTCACGGCCACCACCTCGATGTCAGCTTGGGCCATGCGCAGCAAGGCGAGGGGAATGTCCGAAACATCGGGCGTGATCTCATGGTGTATGCCGCCTGCCGCGGTGACTATACCCTGCAGGTGTCCGAGCATGCGTCGGTTGCGGCCGCTGTGCGGGTTGCTGAGCAGGCCGATCCGCATGCCTGTCATCGGCACCCGTCCCGAAGGCTTGCCTGGGTCAGCGTCACAGCCACGGAACCCACGCGCATCCACCCGCCTGTGATCCGGAGCGGCAGCCCCGTCTCAAGGTCTATCAGCAGTGCTACCTCTCCCTCCAGTTCCAACAGGCTGAATGCTTCGTTTCCTTCCACGCTACCGACGGGGTGAGGCCGCAGGTCGACCCTCCGCACTGCCCGTGTTCCGCTCACAACCCGAGCTCCTGTTCGGGTCTGCAGACTGAACTCTGCGTCCAGGGTTTCCTGCTCTCGCGATTCGAGCATCACGCGATACAAGCCGGTATCGACCAGCACGAAATGGTCAACCTTCCCGGTCTGCGGACGACGTGCCAGTGAGGATGCGCGCTCCAGCAGCATGAGCGGCGTTATCACGGGGTTCCGGCCTGCCTCGGGCGGGTAGGAAACAAGGGTGGCCGAGCGAAGCGGCCAGACCTCGGGCGATGCGTACTCTGCGTTGGCGTCCGGGGAGCGGCGTTCTCTCCAGACGGCTCCCTGCAGGAACCGGTGAGTCTTCAGGCGGCTGTCGCGTCCATAGCCCGTGCGCCTGCTCTGCAAGGCTGTGCCGCGTTGCGGATCTATCCAGACCTGTAACTCCCCATGACTGCGCATGGCCCGGAACCGGGCGCTGATCACCGAGACGCTGTCGCCGCCAGGCTGAAGGTAGGTTCGCTCTGGCGACTGCATCAGCGCTTTCAGCGCGTCTTGTGCGGGGATGTAGGTGTAATCAAGGGTGGTCGATGCCGTCGCCCACTCGTTCCCGGCCTCGAAGACGAGTTGCTCCCAGCAGGTAGAAGGCTCGACACGACCGGCCGCCAGGCACGGCAGTGCGAGGAGTGCGGCGATCGTGCAGAGGGCCGCTCGGCGGTAGGAAAGAGTGCTGCGCATACGCCGGGAATCCTGTCCCGCG
>Ga0315905_10006619_pt1 | contig 11776 bp, 6 predicted proteins | sample LakEriMetagenome_5_FD_203522 | JGI IMG/M metagenome (GOLD analysis project Ga0315905, IMG submission 203522) | Freshwater fungal communities from buoy surface, Lake Erie, Ohio, United States - Buoy 4 MA121 | ecosystem: Environmental > Aquatic > Freshwater > Lake | place: USA: Lake Erie, Ohio...
ATCCCGGCCAAAATAATTCAGAGATAAACAAAGCGCAAGCAAAGCGATGAGAGGAAATTTTGAAAATATCCGAGGGAAAGGCAATCGATTCAAAAAAGGTGAGTCCGGCAACCCCAATGGCCGACCCAAATTGCCATCCATGAAAGCCATCTTGGAATCCGTTCTTGGTGACACCAAGGATGGAAAGACTGCTTGTGAGGCAATCATGATGGCGATGAGAAACAAGGCCATCAAAGGAGATGTTCGGTGTGCCGAGTTCATCATCGATAGGGCTTATGGGAAAGCCAAGGAGAGCATTGAAGTCACCGGGTCAACCAATGTGGTCATCATGCCCAAAGCACCCGGAGAAGAGGCCGAGAACGATGAGAGTGAGGATTGATTTGTGGCAGTCATTGACATCAGCAACCCGGCATTGTGGAATGCCAAATATCTCGGAGCGATAACTCGACCGAAGATTCACAACATCCTTTTCGGTGGTTCGGGGTCGGGGAAATCTCAAACCATGATTCAATTTTTTCTCTCGGAGATTCTCGATGATGTCAAGAATCACAATGAGACATTCGTGGTCATGCGGAAAGTCGCAAGCACCATCCGAAACTCGGTGTATGGCGATTTCAAAAACAAAATAAATGAATGGGGTCTTGATGGACTCGTGCGTTGCTTGGATGGCCTCTTCGAGATTCGATATGGCACGAACCGAATCATCATGATGGGTGTGGACAACCCCGAAAAACTCAAGTCGCTCACACAAGCAAAATATATTTGGATGGAGGAAGCGACCGAATTCACGAAAGATGATTACATCCAAATCACTCTTCGCCTCCGGGGTCTCTCGAAGCATTCCAAACGATTCTTTCTGACATTCAACCCGGTCTCTGATTCGCATTGGATTAAGGAGCGATTCTTCGACTCTCCTCCGGAGTTGGAGCGAGACAAGATTCTCATCGCTCATTCGACCTACAAGGACTCGTTGCAATTCCTCGATTCCGAATATCCGGTTCGGATGGAGGCACTCAAGCAAATCGATTTCACTTATTGGGATGTTTATGCGAATGGCAATTGGGGTGTGTGGGATAGGGAATCACTTTATGCAAAAGGATTCGATGAATCGCTCCATGTGGTCGATGGTGAAATCAAGGCTCACTCATCGTTCAACATCCATCTCTCGTTTGACTTCAATGTGACCAATACTTGTGTCGTGGCTCAGTATTCCAAAAATGCACCGGGACACATCCATTATGCGACCATCAATGTCTTGAAGGTATATCGAATCGGTGACCTTGGTGACCTCTGCGATTCCATCAAAGCAGATTATCCGGAGAGGCGATTCATCATCCATGGAGACCCGGCCGGGAATTCAAGGAGCGCAACCACGAGAGGCAATATCTCAGCATATCAACTCATCGTGAATTACATGAATCTTCCGGAGAATGTCATGGCCATCATGAGGTCAGCACCGAGCCATCTCAACACCCGGATTGTTGACACCTTGGTCTTCTCGAAGTGCAAGGTGCAAATCAGCAAATCGAATTGCCGAGACCTCATCGTTGACCTCAAGGAGGCCAAGGTTGACCGGAGATTGTCGCTCGACCCATGGAAGAGCAAGAACCCGGACAAGTCTCATGCACTTGATTGTTGGCGATATTTTTCTTTCGGGAATTTTTCCGAAATTGCCGGGGATTACAATCTCTCAAAATTCGATGGCAAATTGTTGCAAGAATAGCTACCGACTCTGCGAACCATTCGTTGGATGTCCTTTGGAATTGCTCGTGAAGATTCCGGCCTCATACCTTGAGCCAACAATTGTCATTCGAATCACGAAAGGCAATGTCTCGTTTGACTGCACCAAATTGGTGATTGATGGGTTCGCTCTCATCGAATTGCTTGATGATGCACCGGAAGGATTCATCAATGGACATGGCTCTCCAATTTACGAATTGGTGTTGCTTGACCCATTGACTTATGAGCCAATCGAATTGCAAACATCCGGAGACCCGGTGACATCGGTCATCTTTCAAGTTGTAGTCGGGACATCATCACAAAACGAATTTATTATCACCTACTAAAATGGAAGAGCAATATGAATATTCTGCATCTTGTGGAGGCAAACGAAGGGGTTGTTGCATTATTATGCCAAGCAATGATTGCGATAATCAGCGCAACATTGTCCTATTTCTTGAACTTTCTGATGGAAGACCATCCCATTGGACAATGGTATCTCTCCCAATTGCAGAGACTCCCGGTGAACTTGGCGAAACCATTGGGTGAATGTCCTTATTGTTCTGCCGGGTGGCAATACATGGCCATCTCTCTCTTCTGTTTTAACTCTCATTTTGGAATATGTTTGCTTTTCTTAGGTCTAAATTTTTTAGTGGTTCGAACCCTCATCCCACCTACGAAGTAGGCATTCCGAAAACCCCGGTGTACAATGGCAACGCACCGAAGGAGAGGCACGACCAAATCGAATTCGCATTCACTTCGGGAGGAATCAACTACTTCCGATTTTCGGCCGATGTCAACATTCCATTCCAAAGAGCCATGGGAGCAAGAGACATTCTCACGGAGGAGTTGTGGCAAGTCAACCCGGCAATCCTCCAATCGTGGAATGAGGCACTCATCCAACTCGTGATATCGCAGAAGACCCCGGCCGACAAAAAGTTGTACGAGATTGGCATCATGGCGAATCGACTCAAGGAGCAACTCCAACTCTCATTCTCGCTCACCCGGACAATCAAGTTGGCCTCGGTTTTGTACTTCGATGAGACCGAGAATCCTCTCGATTATCAATATCCATACAACCAAACAAAGATGAAGCATTGGATGGCTCACAACGACATCCCCGGTTTTTTTTTGAATCTGCCGGACACCGAATTCATTCCCTCCTTGACCGAATTTCGCAAGAGTTTGCCGACCTTTTTGGAAGTCGAAACCAAAAGAATGTTGAACACAATAAGTCATATTACTTCACTCATATCCATCGAGAATTTAGGCGAAGATTTGTCGAACTCTATCACTTTGGAGAAGGAGACCCTCATCGAATTAAATGCTTGGTCGAAAAACCAATCTACGAATATTATTTGACCTATTCGACTTGGCTCAATGAGTTGAAGAAGGAGAATGCTCGGATGAAGGAGGCAACGAACTCAATCCGGAAATAATGGGTCGGACAATGCCGACCTTTTTTATTTAGATTTGCGGAAATCGTTTTCATCCATGTTGAATGAGGTCAAAATTAAATATTCGGTCGATGCCTCTGAACTAAGCAAGGCCACACAAGAGTTTGACAAACTCACGGCCGAGGAGAAGCAAGCCAACATCGCACTTGATAAGTTTCAAGAGAATCTCAGACAGACCGGGAAGGATTCCCAACAAGGTCTTGGTTCGGTCGGAGATGGCCTCGAAGGAGCGAACAAGTCGGCCATTAAGTTCGGAGCGACCTTACAAAAGAATCAAGCATCAGTCCGAGCATTTACGACACAACTCAGAACGGCCGGGGAGGTCGCAATCAAGGCCGGGAATCAAGCATCGGCCGGGTTGGCCGGGGTTGATGCTCAATTGCGAAGGAATCAAGCATCGGCACGAGCATTTCAGCAATCTTTGGCCGGAGTTGGTCAAGCCGGAAAGAAGACCTCATCGAGTTCTTCGGACTTGTTGGGGAATCTCTCAAGTCTTGTCAACATCGGTGCAAAGTTTCTAATCTATAAACAGATTTACGACACCGGGGTCTCATTGGCGAACGCATCAGCGAAGGCCGAATCCTTAGCCATCCAATTCAAGTTCATCACCGGGACTGCACAAGGAGCATCGACTCAATTGGCTTACATCTCGAACTTGTCCAAGAATCTTGGAATCGATTTGAAGACTGCCACGGAAGCATACAAATCTTTCGCAACCAACTCAGTTTTGGTAGGTCAATCCCTTGGCGAAACCAACTATCAATTCGAAGCAGTCGCAATGGCCTCCCGGTCGGCCGGGTTGAGTGCGGAGCAAACCGAAGGAGCATTCCTCGCAATCTCGCAGATGTTAAGCAAGGGAAAGGTCTCTGCCGAAGAATTGAGAGGTCAGTTGGCCGAAAGACTTCCGGGAAGTTTCTCGCTTTTTGCCAAGTCCGTTGGAGTCTCTGAGCAAGCATTGAACAAGATGCTTGAGAATGGCGATGTGTTAGCCAAGGAGACTCTCCCATTGTTTGCCACAGAACTTAAACAAGCATTCGGACAACAACAACTTGAGAACATGGACACCCTCGGTGCATCCATGGCTCGACTTGGCAACTCATTTGGGATTGCGTTCAAGAATCTTGCAACCATTGCAACCCCGGTGTTGCAAACAATCGTTGATGAATTCAATGCGTTATTCACATCGATAAATTTTATTTACGACAAAATTGCCTTGTCAGATGCCGAATTCGCTCGAAAGCAACGCAAGACAATGGAGGACAATGTGAGAGCGAATGCCGAGATTCTGATGATTCAGAAGCAAGCAGAAATCGCTCAAGAGCGAGGAGTCGCTCAAAAAGAAGTGACTCGTGCAGATGCCTCCCGGAGGGTTCTGCTACAAACTCAGAAAGCATACGATGCTTTGCAAGCACGGATGTATGCGAAAAAGAATCTTGGTGCATCCGACCCCGGAATTGAGCAAGAACTCAATCTTGCAATAATTCAACGCAACATCATGATGAATGAAATTGCCCGGCAAAAGCAAAACGATGCCACGAGGGAAAAGATTCAAGAGGCATCTGAGAAATCAGCAAGAGCGAAAGCGCAAAAGAGTGCAGACAAGGCCGAGAAAGAGCGATTGGCAAATGAGAAAAAGAAGTTCGACAACGAGTTGAACGCAATCGAGGAGCGCAAAAAGATTGCCGAGATTGACTTGGAAAACTCAAAAAAGAGCGAGGAGCAAAAGGCACTTGAATTGCTCCTAATTGAAGAGAAATATCTCAAGGATTCGATTGCTCTCAAAGAGAAATATGCAAAGAAAGAACCGAAGTTGGCCACGGATGTCTCCAAAGGAATCGGGATTCAGAGAGCCGAATTGGTCGGTGTTCAGCAACAAATCCCTTTTGCCGGGTTCGACATCCGGATGGGTAATTTTCAAAAAGATATCGCAGAACGCAATCGAGTTTTGTCAGAAGGATTTAAGGATGAGTTGAAAATCAACGAGAGTCGAAAAAAAATTGCAATGGATGAAATTGATGCCATGGCAGTCTCTGAGCAGAAGAAAAAAAGACTCAAGATTGAGGGTGAAATCTCGGCAAACGAGGAGACAATGGCCATCAATTTGAAATATCGTGAGCAAGGTCTTGGAGAAGCCATCGATGCAGTTGACAACCAAAATGCCGAGTTGATTGCGAAGAATAAAGCATTGCAAAACGAATTGACTGCGATTGATAAGGAAGGCAACGCAGAGCGAGAGAAGATTGTCTCAGACTATGGACAACACATTCAATCGGTTTTCAATGGAGCATTGAACTTGTATCAGCAAAATCTCGCCTCTGACCTTGAGGCATCCAAAACCCGATATGATGAGGAGTTGAGATTGGCCGGGGACAACAAGCAAAAAATCACCGAGATAAAAGAGAAGGCGAGAAACGAGGAGCGAGAGATTAAGCGAAAGCAATTCGAGGCTCAAAAAGTGCAAGCGATTGCCGATGTTGTGTTCCAAACTGCTCCAATCATTGCGAAATATGGTGCTGATATCTTCACCATCCCTCTCGCACTCGTGGCCGTGGCCTCACAAGTCGCACAAATCGGTTTCATCTTGTCTCAACCCGTACCGGAATTTGCAGAAGGTACGAAGGGAAAACCATTTAAAGGAGGTCGAGCAATGGTCGGAGAGCGAGGCATCGAGAAGATTGTCACTCAATCCGGGAAAGTTTACTACACCCCACCAACGGCAACTCTGATGGACTTACCACAAGGAGCGCAAGTAATTCCGAACCATCAATTGCCAAAACAAGAATTGTTTTATGCATCCAACATGACTCGCCAACATGGAGGAAGCAATCTTGAGCCAATCTCGACCGGGATAAACGAACTCGGAGGCATCCTCAAGTCTCTTCCAATCCATCAAATCAACATGGATGAAAAAGGTTTTGAGAAGTACATTCGCACACCGAGGAGAAGCACGAAAATCTTGAACAATCAATTCCCGATGAACTGAAATGGCATGGAATTTTTTTCTTAATGGATTAGAGGTCGAAGAACCTATCGGGTGGGACTCCATTGTGTTCAGAGCGCAAAGGATGGAATTTTCGGGAATTGACCAAGTCTTCTCAAGTGATGTGCAATTTTATGGTGAGGGTGCAAGATTCTTAAAAGGAGTTTACGATTCCTTTTTCATAAACTCATCGGTGATTTTCAAAATCACTACCGACCAAGCAGTCAACAATGAGCCATGGGTGTTCATCGGACAAGTCAACTTTGCACTCTACGAAGAGACCAATGTTTGCGACACGGATTCGTTTTTGGTTTCGGTCGGCATCATCGAGGACAATTTCCGGGAGAAGTTCAAGTCGAGAATGGGAACTGACCTCGACCTATTCACCACCAAAGACCTCGACAACAATGTTGTCCCGGCACTTACTTTGAATACCGGGTTGAGTCGGGTTAGACTGCATTCTCAGAACTTCATCTTGACCGGACAAGCGAGACAATTGACTCAAACTTCTCTTTTTGTTGGAGGAGATTCTCCATTCGGTGATTTCCATGTGTGTCCATATTATTGGGGAGGGAGTGATTATAAAGACAATTATGGGAACTCACTTGATGTTCAAGGATTCAATTTCACGAACACCAATGTCAACTTCCAAAACAATACTACATACACGAGGAACTTCAAGTTGACCGGGAATGTCAAATTCCGATTGAAGAATAATTCCGTTTACAATCCTCCGGTTTTTTACGACCAATGGAGGATAATGATGTACGGAGATATCATCATCAGAAATGCCTCTCACAACGAGGTCTCATCCATATTTATTGGATTCACCAATTTGATTTCGTATCAAGGCAACCCGGATGGACTTCCATTCGAAGAGACTTTTTCATGGGCATTCGACCATCCAATCACCTTGCAAGCCGGATGGTCATTTCAGATTCGAATGTACTTTGATTCTACCGGGCCGAGTGGAGGATTGAATCTCCCATCGGGGACAATGTATTATGATTTCCCGGATGACACATTTTTCAAATTGGATGAAATTAATGCCGGGGAGCAATTAGCATCTCCGTGCGATGGTCTTCTTGTTGGAGACTATTTAAGGCGATTGATTTATTTGATGACCGGAGACCCGGATGGCCTCTTGTCGGCCACATTTGCAGAAGTAGGCGATGGTTGCTATTGGAATAACTTCATCACGACCGGGTTGCAGATTCGAAACGGAGCAACCCCGAACGAGGGAATCAACCCTCAGATGAATAACAATTTTGATGAGTTCTTCAAATCGCTCCATTCGGTTTTCTGCCTCGGATGGTCTTATGAGAAATCGCTGAATGGGTGGAAGATTCGGGTTGAGAAACTCGATTATTTTTACAAGAACAATATCGCACTTGAACCATCCAATGTCGGCATCATCACTCAACGAGCGATGAGCGACAAACTCATCAATCAAGTGAAACTCGGATATGATGATAAATGGAAGAACATCTCTCTTTCGGGGGTGTTTGCGATTCACACCGGAAGAACTTATTCGATTGCAAATAAGGCCACAAGGGATGGCACAACGGCCGACCTCGATTTGAAATCGAAGTTCATCGCAGAAGGCAACACAATTGAGTTTCTGCGGAGATTGACATTCCTCAACAACGAAGATAATCCGGGTTCATCAGACAGACCGAATGACTACGATTTTTTTATCATTTGGTTGAATCGAACCGGAGTGAGCATCACCAACATTGTCGATTCCGGATATGGATTCTTTGGTGAGACCGGGTCGAAGTTTTTTGCTCCGGGAACAATCAGTTACAATTCTGATTTCATTCAATTCTCAAGCAGTATCGCAAAACGACTCTACAATATTTATCACACCCCGGCACGATTAGCATATCGCCATTGGAAGGTGTTAGGAATGCACACATTTGGATTGTCCGACCCGATGTTGATTTTCCAATCCGGTGAATATTTCACCGAGTACGAAAGCATCATTGATGCCAATGATGAGTTGGCCTCATGCATCGAAGTTAATAGTGATTCCAATTTGTCGGAGCGAGGCAACATTACATTGCCGAAAATGAATGTGTGGGCGAGGGATTACCTATTCAGACCGATTGAAATTGAATTTGAATATCCACAATCATTTTGTGATTTCATAAATTTGTCCACGAACAATCAGTTCGACAAGATTCGACCCTCATCGGGGAGTTTGATGCAGTCCGGATACATCCAAAGCATCGAAAACAAACCGAATGATGGGAAGGGTGGCACAACAACATTCACTCTCATCGCCTCCAACATTGCCGACCCCGAACCACCACCGGAGGGGAGAGCATATTCGGATGCATATTCAAACGCATATTCATAACCATGGCAAAATTGACAAGATTTCAAATCGGGGAACAAAGTGATGACACATTCTTCGATAATTCGACCGGAGGAATTGTCCCGGAAAATCATCGCATATTTAACAACGATTTGAATGAGTCGTTTGCGAATCTCAAAGACTCCAACACATTCGAAGGTGAGAATACATTTCAAGACACCATTCAAGGTGATGGTGGGGCGAACTTTACTGACAAGGTCACAATGACTGCTCAGTTTGTGCAGAATCAAGTAAGTCTTGCAATCGTTATTACTAATAATGAAGTTGATTTGACAAATGTTGAAGGGAATACAATTTTTATACAAGGAACTGACTCGATTTCCAATTGGGTTGGAAATGTAGGGGCAATTTTTAATGCTACATTTTATGACGCAGTTTATTTAGAGGCGCAAAATGGCGCAACAATATTGCCAAATCAAAACATTAAAATATATGGGGGAGATACTTTGATTTTTAGATTCAGAGGTGTAAATCAAATTCAAATTCTTGGATTAAAAAGGGATGGGGGGGATTTCTTCCAATTAAACTCAATTAGTGATTTTCAAACCTTAATTGATGCACAAGCATTACAAATCGGGGCTTTTTACTTTATTCCTCAAGGATACGATATTTGGGGTGAATTATGGGATATTATATTTTTCGCAAAAACGCAAGGAAGTTTTGATGGAAGTAATGTCAGAGTCGCAATCGATAAAGGTTTTTATATTATTGTACAATGTACAGAAAATGAGGAAGACAATGCATTACAACCTTTCATTTTCGCCTCTTATGTTGGTGTGAGGGAAGCGACAGATATTAATAAATTAACAAATGACCAAATTTCTGACCCTCGATATTATTCGGGTTCAACCGCAACATTATTGCTTAATGATTTTTTGGGCGATGTTAGAATTAGCAACCAACAGAAACCTATTTTTTCAAATCTTATAAATTTATATGAAGCCGAAAAGGCTTATGTTGGGAAGATTATTTACAATCCATTTATTACTGATTATGAGTTTCATCCGCATTCGGGAAATTCTTTAAATCGTTGGGGAACTAATTCACTTTGGAAAGATGGTATCACTGCAACGGCATTGAAAGACATTCAAGTTGGTGGTTCTGCAATTTTTTCAAATCAATCATTAGTAAATATTGCTCAAGTTAATGCAACTTATCAAGTTGTGAATGAAAATGTGACAATAAATTTTTATGCGTTGGTAGAAGGCAAGTTTAATATCGGGACTAATAATCACGAATTTTGGTTGTATTTCCCATTGCCTTTTGTTATCAATAATATTAATACTTGGAGTGGATTTGGGGTTGTTAGGAATAATTCAGACGCCAATTTTCCCGACCAAGGTGCATTGGTAATTTGGGGGGGTACAAGTGATTATTATTGTAAACTTATTTCAAAACACTCAAATCAGATTACTCAAAATAAATTTCTTTATGTGAGTGGGTCGTTTAGTTATGAAACCATTTTAAGTGTATAGTAATGGCAACCATCAACCCATTTTACCGATTTGAGATGCCTCCGGCCAATGCCGGATTCTTTCCGGAATGCAATCGTGTGAGCCAATTGTTGAGGGATTTTTACAATGAGTTTGATTCCGTTTTATTTCAATTTCAAAATGTAGAATGGAGTTTTGCCAATAAGAACTTGAGAGCATTGGTCGCATTTTATAATGCATCGCCAATTTTTGCCAATTTCGAAATCAATTACCCGATTCCATTCCCGGCCTTGGTCGGGGTCGGTTATTTCGAAATCACGATTGTCAACAAGCAATTAAAAGCAGTCCATTCAGACCAATTTCTGACCATTGGGGTTGATTTCAATGACTTACTTGTTTTTTGTGCCATCATCAATCCTCTCCCGGTTTTGAACTTTACTGCAAGTCTCGATTCGCCATTCATCCGGGAGGAGCAGAAAGCCATTGATGGTCTCGGAATTGTTCAAGCCAATAGTTTTGCATTCTTCGAGAAGCCATATTTTTTCAACCCGGTGAATCAACGAGCAGAGACATCTCTCGCTCGTGGTCGCTCATGGGTCAACAATTCGGAATACAACATCCCAACAAGACCATCATCAATCGAGCCGATGCAATTGGTGTATCGGCCAACATTGAACTCAATCAGTAATGATGCACGAGCAGTAATTGCCATCATGAATCAGATTCTCAAGTCTGCATGGGAGGGAAAAATATTCAGCGAATTGGTTGATGAATTTGAGGCACTTGTTGCCAATAATCAATTCCCCGATGGATGGATAATTTTGTGGACTTCATCTTTATTTCTTGACAAGATTGAATTTACCATGGCCGGGAATGGCGAGGTCATCAAATATGTTGGCAACCAACAAGGAGGATTCAAATTTCAACGATTCTATGGTGTCGGGTCTTATCCCGGAATAAATATCATCGATTTAATTTCTTTCTCTCTTCTGCCAATTGAGCCAAATTCGGGGTTGAGATATCTCAGTTTTTATTGGGATTTTGACATTGTGGAATTCAATGATAATTGCGACACCGATGTCGAGATTTACCCGATGCCAATCATGCCGGGTGATGAGTTGTCTTTTGTGATTCCACAAGGTCAAGCGAATGTTTATGGATTGACAGATGTCAATGTTGGATTGTTCACCGATTCCGGGGTTTATGTTCAGAAGATTGGGAATGCGACTCTTGACATCGAGCAAGTTGCTTGCACAACATTCACTCTAATTGTCAACGGATTGTCGAACTATTTAAATTTATACAATGTTGGTTTGGCCGTTTATCAAGCGCCAAGTCTTGTCCCGGTTTACTCATTCATCCCAACGGCCACGATTCCGTGGGAAGGAAGTGCGAGTGAATATCTCGATTTGATGGTGGCAACATTCACCAATGGACAAGTGACTTATGTTGACCTCGGTGGCGATGACTATCAAATCACATGGACAATCAATGATGAATTCGCATTGCCTTTCCAAGGTGTTGTTGCTTGGCCGACCGGGTTCGGGGACAATTGGGATTTGGAGTCGCAACCATCTTCCGACCCAATCAATTGCTCATTGTCGCTTTGTCAGAGATTCCTCTCGGCCAATGTCACCATTCCAAGTCGCACCGATGGGTGCTACCGATTCGGCCTTTATACAATTGATGCCGAGGCAGAGACATTCATTCTTTACTCATTGTCAAACAATCTCAGACTCGATTGGAGCGATTGCTTTTCGACCATCATTGAGTTTTATGGCAACGAGAACTCGGTCAATCAAGGATT
>Ga0315905_10006620_pt1 | contig 11775 bp, 6 predicted proteins | sample LakEriMetagenome_5_FD_203522 | JGI IMG/M metagenome (GOLD analysis project Ga0315905, IMG submission 203522) | Freshwater fungal communities from buoy surface, Lake Erie, Ohio, United States - Buoy 4 MA121 | ecosystem: Environmental > Aquatic > Freshwater > Lake | place: USA: Lake Erie, Ohio...
CGCCACTACACCACGGTTGAGATCGGGATTCGCCCAGCCACCGCGAGCGACCTGATCGTCCCCGCGACCCTCATCGGCGAGAAGGGGGAGATTCTTGAGCTCGATCCAGAGGTTGCAGCAGCCGCGGTCACTCGACTCGATGGCGCCGACGCGGTTGTCGCAGAGCGCAGCGAGGGGACGCGCAAGCAGCGCCCGGTTCCACCATTCACCACTTCAACACTGCAGCAGGAGGCGGGTCGCAAGCACGGCTTCCGCTCGCGCGTCACGATGCAGCTCGCCCAGAAGCTCTACGAAGGCGTGGAGATCGGCGGCGAACGCACCGGTCTCATTACCTATATGCGTACCGATTCACCAACGCTGAGCCAGCAGGCCATCAGTGACGCCTCGGCGGTAATCCGCGAGCGATTCGGCCCAGAGATGGTTGTTGAGGGTGGCCGCCAGTACGCCTCGAAGTCGAAGAACGCACAAGAGGCCCACGAAGCGATTCGTCCAACCAATCTCGCCCTCACCCCCGAACTTGCCGCGCCGTACATCGACGAACGCGAGCTGAAGGTCTACACGTTGATCTGGCGCCGCACGATCGCGTCGCAGATGCCCGACAAGCTCTCGGCATCTACCACCCTCATTTGGAGCGCAGGGAGCGATCGCCTCAAAACTGTTGCGACGCGCACGCTTGAGCCGGGCTTCACCGCTGTTTATCTCGAAGGTCGCGATGACGAAGACGAAGATGCCGAGGCGAAGGTTCCCGACCTGCCAGAGGGTTCAAAGGGGAACGTTGCAACGGTTGAGGGTGTGGCGCACGCCACGAAGCCTGAGCCGCGCTTTACCGAGCCAACGCTCGTCAAGGAGCTGGAGAAGCACGGCATCGGCCGACCATCCACCTACGCCGCCATCATCGAACGTGTTCAAGAGCGCGAGTATGTTGATCGCGACAAAGATAATCGCCTCCGCGCAACGCGACTTGGCGAAACGGTCTGCGATCTACTCACGACACACTTCTCCACCTTTGTTGATCTCGGCTTCACCGCCGGTATGGAGGAGGAGCTCGACGCCGTTGCAGAGGGTCGTGCGAATTGGCGCGATGTGCTGCAGAAGTTCTGGAGCACCTTTGACCCACTCGTCCTCGAGAAGGCACAGTCAATCGGCGCTGGAGAGTTCCGCAACCGCGCGAGTGAAGAGAAGTGCTCAGAGGGGCATCCGATGGAGGAGCGCCTCGGCCGATTCGGTTGGTATCTCGCCTGCACGCTGTATCCGGAGCACGCAGAACGTAAGTCACTCTCGAAGGTGATTGGTGACGATACGCCGTCGGGCGACACGCCAACGCTTGAAGGTGCGGGCCTCCCGTGTCCGATGTGTGGCGCGGAGCACGGCGGCAAGATGGCGCAGCGTCGCAGCCGCTTCGGCTGGTTCCTTGGTTGCGACCGCTATCCAGAATGCAAATACATTCCGAAGGCCGAAGTACCTGCAGAGTTCAAGCTGGAGTTTGATGCACTCTGCCCAGTGTGCGGCGTGGAGCACGGCGGCAAGCTCGGCCCGAAGAAGAACAACAAGCGCGGCACCTACTTCTATTCGTGCAACCGCTACCCCGACTGCAAGACGATTCGGCCGCGACCCTCGGGTGCGACGCATGCTGAGTGCGGCGCCGTGATCGGTAAGGACGATGAGGGTGGCGTCTGCACCAAGTGTGGCGCGCGCGTAACCCTGCCAGAGGTCGTTGTCGTTGGTTCGGTGATTGCGGGCGGCGAGCCTGATCCGCTCGCCTGGGTGCCAAAGCGTCCGCGACGCGGTGCTGCCGCCGCCTCCGACGGTGGCGCAAAGGCCGCGACAAAGAGCAAGGCGAAGCCAAAGGCAAAGGCGAAAGCGAAGAGCAAGGCGAAGGCAAAGCCCAAGGCAAAGGCGAAGAGCAAGGATCCCGCGACGGAGCCTGTCGCCGTTGAGCCGGTCGCGGATGCGCCGGCTGAACAGGTGGAGACGGCCTAATGGCTCGGGGCCGCGAACCGGCTCCCGTGGCGTCGCTCTCTTCTGCCGCGGCTGACCCGCGCATCGCCCCCTTCATCATGCACCTGCGCGCACGCGCGCTCTCCGCTGCAACAGAACGTTCGTACCGCACGGCGGTGGAGCGGCTCGTTGCCTGGTACGACGCCGAGGGGATCGATTGGCGTACGCCAAGCCGGGCGGACCTGCGCCGCTATATCGCGCTCCTTAGTGAAGATGGAGAGCGCTCTACCGTGCAGCAGCGGCTCGCCGCACTCGGCACCTTCTATCGATTCTGGGTGCGGCAGGGGAGTGTGGCGAAGGATCCACTGCATGCACTCGCCCGTCCGAAGCGCGAGAAGCGGCTCCCTGATGTCTTGTCACAGGCACAAGTGGAGCAGCTCATCGCGCAGGCCGGGATTGGCACCTCGGCTGCGCTAGCGCTGCGCGATACGGCGCTGATTGAACTCCTCTACGGCGCTGGCCTGCGCATTGCGGAAGTTGTGGCGATCAACGTCGCCGACCTGCAGCTTGGTCGTGGGGAGGTGAAGGTGACGGGGAAGGGTGACAAGCAACGCGTCGCACTCTTCGGCGCGCCATGCCGCCGCGCGCTTGAATCGTATTTGTCAGATGGTCGACCGGCGCTCGCTGGCCTCGCCACGACCCAGGCCTCTGCACTCTTCTTGAATCGCAACGGCGGAGCGCTTGGAGAGCGTGGTGCCCGTGCGCGACTCGACGACATCGCACGTGCCGCAGGTCTCCCAGAAGCATTTCATCCTCATACGCTGCGCCACTCCTTTGCCACGCACCTCCTCGACGGTGGTGCCGACCTGCGCGTCGTGCAGGAGTTGCTCGGACACGAGAGCCTCGGAACGACGCAGGTGTACACCCATGTATCAACCACACGCCTACGCGGGCTCTACAAATCGGCGCATCCACGCGCACGGCGTGCCGGGGCTAAGCCATGACGCGGCGTCGACATAAGCCCGTTGCTCGTTCGAGCATTGCGCAGAGCAGCACTGTTCTGGCCGCTGGCGCACTCGCATCGCGAATCGCCGGATGGGCGCGAATCACCGTCCTCATTGCCGTCTTTGGTGCGACTGGAACGCTCGACCCGTTCCTTGCCGCATTCCGCATCCCCGACATCGTCTTCGCACTTGTTGCCGCAGGCTCAATTGCGACCGTTCTTGTTCCACAGCTGAGTGCGCTGCTTGAGCGCGGCGAACGCCGCAGGGCGCAACGGCTCGTGGGCTCAGTGCTCGTTACCATGCTCGTTCTCCTCGGCCTCTTTTCGGTGATCGTTGTGGTTGGCGCAGGCGCACTCAGCGGCCTCTTGGTGAGCGGACTACCGAGCGCCCAGCAGCGAGAGGCGGCAGACCTGAGCATCATCCTGCTGGTGGCAACGATTGCGCTGGCACTCTCCGCCGTTTGCACCAGCGCCGCCGCCGCAAGATCGAAGTTCGGCGTGACTGCCATTACCGGTCTGGTGTACAGCGCTGGCACGATTGCCGGCGCGCTGATTGGCGGTCGCGCCGCTGGTGGGTATGGCCCGGCAATCGGCACCGCAGTTGGCGCGATTGCGGTGCTGGTCATCGCTGGCGTTGTGCTGATGCGAAGCAGTTTGCGTCCAGCACTGCCAAACTTCCGCGACCCGCTCCTCCGCGATGCCCTTCGCTCACTCTTGCCGCGTGTCGGCTCTGTCGTCATTGTGCAGCTACTGCTGGCCTATCTCATCTCACTCGCCGGAACGACTGGTCCAGGTGCGATCACCATCTGGTCGTACGCATTCACCCTCCTGCAAGTACCACTTGCCTTGGTCACCTCTTCGATTGGCATCGCGATCCTTCCAAAGGTTGCGGCTCAGGCGGCACGCGGAAATCTTGCGGCGGTACGGACGCTGGCAACCTCCAGCATCGGTGTCGTCATTTGGATGATGGCTCCCATCGCCACGCTTGGCGCACTCTTCTCGTATGACGCGGTGCGGCTGGTAGTCGGTGGAAACATCGATAACGCCTCCGCGGTCGCGACGGCGGATCTGCTCCGGCTCCTCCTCCTTGGCCTCGTTGCGCACGGGGTGATCTCGGTCGCGGTGCGCCTCTTCTACGGTTTGCGCGATACGGCGCGCCCCACCCTCGCTGAGATTGGCGGAAGTCTCGTGATCTTCGCCTTGGCGACCCTGTGGGTGCCGCTCACGGGGGTGACAGGTATTGCGACATCGCTCCCCCTGGGTACGTGGATTGAGGCTGCCGTCTTGATTGCTCTGCTCATTGCGCACAAGCAGGTGCTGAACGTCGCGACGGTCGTTGGCACCACCCTCTTCGCGCTCCTTGCGGCGCTCCTCTCCGTTGGTCTCGCCGCTGCGATCACGTCGCCACTCCTTGAGGGTGCACGACTTGCGGGGGTCATCCCTGGTGCGGCGGTTGCAGCGCTGGGCACCACAACCGGGCTTGCCGCCTATGTCACCCTCACGATTCTGGCGCGACGTCGCGAGGCACTCCCGTTGTTCCGCCGCATCGCCCCGCTCGCGCCAAAGGGGATGCGTGCGATCTTGCTGCGCGCCGAGGCAGCCACATGACGATTCGCCGCATCGACCTGAGCTCTCTGGAGGCGCAGCGCGACTGGGATGCGCGCGCCGTCGATGCGCCTGGTGGCGACGTGCACCAGGGGAGCGCCTGGCTTACATATCGATCCAGCCTTGGACGTGAAGCGATCGCGCTGGAGATTGATGACGCGCCACTCGGCATCCTCTTGAATCGTGCCCCACTCTTCGGCCTCCCGAAGGGGCATGCGCCGCGTGGACCACTCGCTCCGTGGGGTGCCACGGTGGCTCAGGCGGTGGCTGTGTCAGAGCGCATTCAGCGCGCCGCCACCTGGCTCGGAGCGGAGTACGGACTCGTCTCGCTGGATGCAGACCCGTGGCTGCCGGCTGGCGAGGCGACCGAGGCCGCGTTCCGTAACGCCGGCCTTGAGAAGAGCGACGAGATTTTTCCGAGCCAACACACGATGGTGCTGCGCGCTAGCGCGACCGGAACATCGGAGGCTGACCTCTTTGAGGGGATCACCAAGAGCACCCGACAACGCATCGCGCTCGCCGAGCGTGCCGGATTTGTTGCCGAGCGGATCACGCACCTCACTCCTGCTCCTGAGCGCACCGCACTGTGGGCCCAAGTGCAGCTCCTGCTCGAAGCGACGGCACAGCGCAAGTCGTTCGCGCTCGGCTCTTCCGCCGCCATGATCCGCTGGTGGGATCAACTTGTTGCGACGGAACGTGCTGAGATCCTCGCCGTTCGCGGCGCCGCTGGCACGCTGGTCGCGTTCATTGTCATCTTGCGACATGGTGAGCGCATCACGACCGACGCATCGGGCGACGATCCGATCGCGCGGAAGGAGACTCCAGGGGCTCTCGCGCTGTTGCGTTGGACCGCGATCAAGATTGCTGCAGGGGAGCGTCGCATCACCGATCTCGGCGGCGTGGATGTTGCTGGGCATCGGGATGTTCCGGCTGAGGGCGACGCAATGCATGGTCTCTACACCCACAAGGCGTCGTTCGGAGCAGTCTGGACGCCGATGGCGGGTGCGCACCGTGTCGTGCTCCGCCCGCGTGCACTCCGACTACGGTCACTCCTCGGCCGAATGAGAGGAGGTCGCTGATGAGGGAGCGTCCACTGCGCGACCTGATTACACGACTTGAGGAGTTGCATCTAGTAGTGACTCCTGTATCAACGGACGTCTCCATTACCAGCGCCCCCACACACGATTCGCGGCTCGTCACAACGGGCGGCATCTTTGTCGCGATCCCTGGGCGAATCGCAGACGGTGCAACGTTTATCGCGAGCGCGGCCGAACGCGGTGCAGTCGCGGTGCTGTGCGAGCAGCAGATTGCCTCGAGCGTGCCGCTCATCGTCATTCGTGATGCGCGTGCCGCTCTCGCCGCTGCGGCGGCATGGTGGGAGGGCGATCCAGCCGAAGGGCTCATCGCGATCGGCGTCACGGGTACCGACGGCAAGACCACCACGTCAACGTTCCTCTCAACCGCGCTGACCGCCGCTGGACTGCGCACTGGACTGATCTCCACGGCGATCAGCCGTGTTGGTGGCACACAGCGGGCGGCTGCGGCGCATCAGACCACGCCAGAGGCCCCCGCCTTGCAACGTGCGCTGCGCGAGATGGTGGAGGCTGGCGACGAAGCAGCAGTTGTAGAGAGCACCAGTCACGGGCTACAACTAGAGCGCGTCGGCGCGATTAACTTCGCGTCAGCGATCTATACGACCTTCTCACCAGATCATCTCGACTTCCATGCGACCCTTGATGAATATCGCGCCGCCAAGGCGAAGCTCGTGGCAAGAACGGTGGGCAGTGCAGCGAGTCGTGCGCGCCAACTGCCGCGTGTGGTGGTGGTGCACGCGAGCGATCCAGCGGTGCAGCCGTTCGCCGACGCGGCAGAGGCGGCTGGGTTGCAGGTCGCTCGATTCGATGCCTACTCGGATCACGAGGTGCTCATCAACGGAGTGAAGGCCGAGTTGCATCTCAGCATGCCTGGTCGAATCAATGCCGCGAATGCGGCTGCAGCACTCACCCTTGTCGCTGCATGGGGCCTGCCACTCCCCGCAGCGATCGCCGCGGTTGAGGCCGAGATCGGCCCTCCTGGTCGCAGTCAGCTGATTGACGGCACACAGCCATTCCGCGTCATTGTTGATTTCGCCCATACCGGCCCGTCGCTGACGGCGTCGGTGGCGGTGGCGCGCGAACTGTGCGGACCCACTGGACGCCTGCTGCTCGTCACCGGTGCCGCAGGCGAGCGCGACCCTGTTCGACGCGAAGCAGTCGGTCGAGCGGCAACGGGCGCCGACTTGGTATGGATCGCCGACGAAGACCCGCGGGGGGAGGATCCTGACCGCATCGCGGAGGCGATCCGAGCGGCGTTCCTCGCTGCGGCCCCGCGCGCTGGCAGCAGTCTTGAGATCCTTCATGACCGTGCCGCCGCCATTCGTGCGGCGATCGGCGCCGCCCAACCGGGTGACGTCGTCCTTCTGGCAGGGAAGGGGCACGAGCGCACCATTGAACGCCACGGCGTTGACGAGGCCTGGGATGAGGCGGCGGCGGCGCGGAGCGCGCTTGCGGCGCTCGGCTATTCTCCAAAACTATGAGCATCGAACCGCAGCCAGTAGAGAAGACGCCTCGGGCAAAGCGCCCGCCGGCGGATCCAATCGCCAAGGTCCGCGCGCTTGCGCGACCGGTCGAGTCGCTCCGCGAGGCGCTGCGCGACAAGGTTGCTGCGGGAATCGGTACGGCGGAGGCGGCGCGCCTCGTTGATGATGCCTTCCTCTTCGCCGTCGAGGCGCACGGCACACAGGTGCGTGCCTCGGGTGAGCCATATGTGACCCATCCCGCTGAGGCGGCGCTGATTCTTGCTGATCTGGGCCTTGATGCGGCAACCCTCGTGGCCGCGCTGCTCCATGACGTTCCCGAGGACACGTCGGTGACCACCGCCGAGATCGCAGAGCGTTTCGGTGATGAGGTCGGCACCCTAGTTGATGGTGTCACCAAGCTGAGCAAGTTCTCTGCAATGAGCGCTGAAGAGCAGCACGCCGAGAACATTCGCAAGATGTTCCTTGCCATGTCGCAAGACATTCGCGTGGTGCTCATCAAACTCGGTGATCGACTGCACAATATGCGCACCCTGGCAGCGCTGCCAGCAGAGAAGCAGCGCCGCATCGCCCGGCAGACGCTTGAGATCTACGCCCCACTCGCAGAGCGCCTCGGCATCTGGCAGATGAAGTGGGAGCTCGAGGACCTCGCCTTCAAGGCGCTCGAGCCTGAGCGGTACCACGAGCTGGCGAGCTTAGTCGAGCTGCGACGAGACCTGCGCGCTGATTACGTTGATCGTGCCATCGCCATCCTCAAGCCAGAGCTTGAGCGCGCGGGCATCGAGGCAGAGTTCTCCGGCCGAGCAAAGCACCTCTACTCGATTCACAAGAAGATGGCGCGCCGATCGAGCGACTTCTCGGAGATTTACGACGTCTACGCGATCCGCGTGATCGTTGAGAACCTACGCGACTGCTACGCAGCTCTCGGCGCGGTTCACAGCGTCTGGCGACCGATTCCAAATCAGTTTGACGACTACATCGCCGTGCCGAAGAACAATCTCTACCAGAGCCTACACACGGCAGTGGTCGCTCTCGACGGGCGTCCACTTGAGGTGCAGATCCGCACGAGATCAATGCATGAGGTCGCCGAGGTCGGAATCGCTGCGCACTGGCGCTATAAGGATGGCACGCAGCCGGATGCCGCCTACGACGCGAAGCTCGCCTGGCTACGCCAACTCTTGGAGTGGCAGCGCGACGTTACCGACGCCTCTGAGTTCCTCGAGGGCGTTCGACTGGATGTGTTCCAGGACCAGGTCTATGTCTTCACACCGAAGGGTGACGTGAAGGAGCTTCCTGCTGGCGCTACGCCGCTCGACTTCGCCTATCTGGTGCATACCGATATCGGCCACCGCTGCATTGGCGCGAAGGTAAACAACCGTCTTGTGCCTCTCGAATATCGGCTGAAGTCGGGCGACATTATTGAGGTGGTAACGGCGCGCGGAAAGCATGGGCCAAGTCGTGACTGGCTGAATGTCGCCACTACGCGACAGGCGCGCAACAAGATCCGGCAGTGGTTCAAGCACCAGGAGCGCGACGAGAACGTTCTGCACGGGCGCGAGTCACTGGAGCGCGAGCTTCGCCGCCTCGCCCGCACCACCCTTGAATCAATCGGTCGTGAGCGACTTGAGGAGGTCGCAAAGCAGATGAACCAGGGGAGCGTTGATGATTTGTACGCCGCGATCGGCTACGGCGCAATCGGCCCACAGCAGGTGGTTTCGCGCCTTGGCGTTGCCTCGGACGACGCGAAGTCACTCTTGCCGCTGAGTACGAGCGCTGCGGCGGTCGCCCCGGCTGAGCGAACCGGCGGGATTCGCGTGAAGGGGGTGCCTGATCTCCTGACGCGATTCGGCCGCTGCTGCCGTCCACTCCCAGGCGATCCGATTGTTGGCTTCATTACTCGTGGCAAGGGGGTCACTGTGCACCTCGCCAGCTGTGACGCCTCAACCTCTGCCCGCGAGGCGTCGCGCCTCATCGATGTGGAGTGGGAGATGACGCCGGCCACCACCGAGAGCTACCCGGTGACGATTCGCGTGGAGGGGCTTGATCGCACCGGCCTCTTGACGGAGATCACCCAGGTGGTCGCGGAGCAGAAGGTGAACATCTTGTCCGCTACTGTTCAGACGACAGGCCAAACGAATGCGGAGATGTTGATGACCCTTGCCGTCGGCTCTATTAGTGAACTTGCCAGGCTGATGGCACGACTGGAACGCGTCCGCGGCGTGCGCAGCGTCTCGCGGGAGCAGCACCAGTGAGCGGCTTCCAGTCTCCTCGCGGACTGCGCGACCTGCTTGAGCCACTTGCGTCGGCGCACGGCTGGGCGACGGATCGTGCCTGGGCCGCGGCAGACGCCGCCGGCTACGCACGCATCGAGTTGCCGATCGCCGAGGAGAGCGCACTCTTTGAGCGCGCCGTCGGCGGCACCTCCGACATCGTCGCGAAGGAGCTCTATCGACTAGAGCCTCGTGGAGATGATGCGATCACCTTGGCGCTTCGGCCTGAGGCAACCGCCGGTGCCGTTCGGGCCTACATCCAACACGGCATGCGCTCCCAGCCGCAGCCCGTACGCCTTGCGACAGTTGCGCAGCTCTTCCGTTACGACCGCCCACAGAAGGGGCGCTATCGCCAGTTCACGCAGTTCGACATCGAGGCGATCGGCGACGGTGGCCCAGGGATCGACCTTGAGGTGATTGAGCTCGGTGCCAACTACCTGCGCGAACTGGGGCTCACCGATGTGCAGGTGCACCTGAACTCTGTTGGCTGTGCAACCTGCCGCCCCGCCTACGTTGAGACGTTGCGCGCCCACTTCACGCCGGCCGCGCAGGAGCTGAGCGAGGTCGATCAGTCACGACTTGCCACGAACCCGCTACGCCTGCTCGACTCCAAAGAGCCAGCGGCGGTGAAGCGCGCAGCAAGCGCACCGGTCATTACCGATCACCTCTGTGCCGATTGTGCAGCGCATCACGCGGCGGTCACCGCGGGACTGGCAACGATCGGCGTCACCGTGCTTGCTGCGCCACGGCTGGTTCGCGGACTCGACTACTACACCCGCACCGCGTGGGAGTACCTCCTTCCCGGAGAGCAGGGTCAGCAGGGGGCACTGGGTGGCGGCGGTCGCTACGACGGACTCGTCGAACTACTCGGCGGCACGCCAACCCCTGCGATCGGTTTTGCCATCGGCATCGACCGTGTCGTGCTCGCGCTTGAGGCGCGCGGACTGCTACCAGCAGTGGCGGGCGGTCCAGCCATCGTTGTTGCTGGCATTGAACCCGACTCGGTGGCCGATCGCGTTGCGATCGCTGGCCAACTGCGAGCCGCTGGGGCGAGCGCACGGGCCGACGTCAGCACGCGCAAGATTGGGAAGCAACTCGAGGGTGCCGTGCGCGATGGCGCGTTGGCGGTCATCATCGTCGAGCCAGATGGGCGCCTCACCTTGCGAGATCTCGTCAAGGCGAGTCAGGCGGAGCCAGCGGAGCGTGGTGGCGTGATCGCCGCAGCACTTCGCCTGGTGCAGAACGAGGGGTAGCATGACCGACGCGGCAAAACTGACCACGGGCCTTCGGAGCGATGTCTGCGGCGCACTGCGCCCAAGTGATGTCGGTCGACGCGTGCGGCTCGCCGGTTGGATTCACCGCCGACGCGACCACGGCAGCCTCGTCTTTATCGACCTTCGCGATCGCTACGGCATCGTGCAGCTGGTCGTTGACGCCGCCGTCGCCCCTGAAGCCCACGCAGCTCTCACCGACGCCCGGAGCGAGTGGGTGATCGCCGTTGAGGGGACCGTTGCAGCGCGACGTGCAGGCACCGAGAACGAGAAGCTCGCCACCGGCGGCATTGAGGTCGCCGGTGAGAGCGTGACCGTGCTCTCCCAGGCCAAGACCCCACCCTTCTATATCAATGACACCGAGGCCCCCGTCGACGAGAGCCTCCGGCTGAAGTACCGCTACCTCGACCTGCGCCGTGAGCCACTGCGCGACCGAATCCTCCTGCGCAGCGCCATGGTGCAGGCGATCCGCGAAGTGCACCACGAGCACGGCTTTGTTGAGGTAGAGACACCGATCCTGATCAAGTCGACCCCTGAGGGTGCGCGCGACTTTATCGTCCCGTCACGACTGCAGCAGGGGAGCGTCTACGCGCTGCCGCAGTCGCCGCAGCAGATGAAGCAGCTCCTCATGGTCGCAGGCTTCGACCGCTACTTCCAGATCGCCCGCTGCTTCCGCGATGAGGACCTTCGTGGCGACCGCCAGCCGGAGTTCACCCAGCTCGACATTGAGATGAGCTTTGTCGACGAGGCGAGCGTGCGCGCCTATGTCGAGGCGATGGTGATCGAGGTGACGAAGCGCATTCGACCCGATCGCCCAATTCAGCAACTGCCGCTCCCAACGTTTACCTACGACGAGGCGATGGAGCGCTACGGCTCCGACAAGCCCGACATTCGCTTCGCGATGGAGCTGATCGATCTCGGCGCGGCGCTCCCTGAGAGCACCGGGTTCAAGGTGTTCGATGAGACGCGCGCCAGCGGTGGACGCATCCGCGCCATTCGTGTTGCCGGTCGCGGTTCGATTACCCGTTCCGACGTCGACGATCTGACCGAACGCGCCAAGCGCTACGGCGCGAACGGCCTGGTGTGGATCGCGCTGCAGCCGGATGGCGAGGT
>Ga0315905_10006621_pt1 | contig 11775 bp, 15 predicted proteins | sample LakEriMetagenome_5_FD_203522 | JGI IMG/M metagenome (GOLD analysis project Ga0315905, IMG submission 203522) | Freshwater fungal communities from buoy surface, Lake Erie, Ohio, United States - Buoy 4 MA121 | ecosystem: Environmental > Aquatic > Freshwater > Lake | place: USA: Lake Erie, Ohio...
GCAGCGAGGCGGCGCTTCATGGCGATGGACTTGCTCTGGAACTCGAGGGCGAGGGGCTCAGCGTACTTGGCAGGGCTCATCTGAGCGCGCTTCCAGAGGTTCCACTCAATCTCGACCGTAGCCGCGAATTCCTTGAAGATAGCCGTGTGCTCAGAAACAGAGGCCTTGTGGCTAGCAGGGAACGAGCCGCCGGTGGGCGAGAGGTACTGGATAGCAGCAGGGCCCATCGAGCTCTGCAGCATGAAGCGGTGTTCGCGGCCGTTGGGGTTGCCAACGCGCTCGGTCTTAATCTCTTCGAAGTCACGGAAGTTCTGCGAGAGCTGGTTGCGCACGCCGTTGGAGAACGAGATTTGCAGCAGGCGGCCCAACGTCAGTGTATCAATGTTCTGCATAGTCAATGTTACCTTTCTTGGTATTCTACCCTAGCCGCTTTCCTTCTGTTTTCTGCGACTAGGAGTGGTTGAAGATTGGAGAAATGGTTAGCCCTATGCTGCCCTTCCTCCGTCGATAAGTCAATCTTACTAAGCGGATAGATGTGGTCAATCTCCCACACCGTCCCATGGTTGTCCCAAGTCATGCCGTCTCGAAACTGTGCTTCAAGATGGGCCCTCAGTTCTTCCAAGGTGCATCCTATGTCCTTCTGTACGCGTTGTCTACCTATCTGGCGACGTACCGCCAGGTATAGCCTGGTACGAAGGCGACGCTCCAGTTTGAACAAGGGGTCCACTCGCTCCCGCCTACGGGCATAACCTTTACGCTGCCGCAGTACCTTGTCCCGATTGCGGTGATACCACGAAGATGCACCAGCAAGCCAGGCTTCTCGGTTCGTGTTCCGCCACTCTGCATTGGTTCGTTTAAGGTACTCCGCGTTTGCTTTGCGCCAGGTTGCCTGCACTTGTTTTTGCTGAGCGACCTTATCAGGACTAAGCTTTGCAGCATAAGCACGTTGCCTAGCCCGTACGGCAATCTTACATTTGCCATCCGAGTACCAATGGTCTCCCGGACGGTCAAACTCAGCTTGGCAATGGTTGCAAAACTTAGTGGTCACAGTTTAACACGTCCCGTCAACGCGGCTTTGAATGCCTCCGCCCAATTTCCGCTGTCCAAGTCCGACTTGAACTTAGACATGTCTGCTTGTCTACCCTGTGACGTACGTGCAGCGCTCGTGGTAGCGGCCTGGACCTTCGTCTGGGCCTCCACACGACGCTGTTCCGTAGCCTGTGCTGCTTCCTTCTTGGACTGCAGCGAGATGGCCTTACGGACGCTCTCGGCAGATTCCTTGAAGATGCGGGCAGCCAATGCTGGCGTAACCGCCTGCGGACCATACTGTTCTTCTACTTCGGCCAGCTGGTCCATTGCGTCAGACCAGATGCCCTTATCAAGCCTCGTCTCAAGGGCCTGGTCGCCGAGCGTGCCGGCAAAGCGGACCTTGTCGAAGGCTGGGTTGATGGAGGCCTCGAGGCGCTCACGTACGGCCACTTCCTCGGCCGCCTTGGCGGCTGATTCGCGAGCCTCAGCTTCCTGCTTCGTGCGGGAAGACTCGCGCTGAAGCTTCTCGATGCGCTCCATCATTTCGAGACGTTCAAGTTCGGCGGGAGAGGCATCCCGGCGCATTAGCTCCTTGTCTACCTCGCGCTGACGCCACTCCTCATAGGCTCCCTGGCGACCTTCGAAAAGGTCAACCAGACCTGCTACGCCCTCGCGCTTGAACGCACTCTCAACCTGAGTCCAGCTGTCCTTGTACTCTCCTGCCTCCTTGGCGGTGGACTCGTACTTGGCCTTGAGCTGGTCCCTCTCGGCTTGCCACTTACGCGCACCAACAGACAAGCTGATGGCACGTTTGATGGACTCGCGGTCCGACCAGTCAACCTTGACTTTGGTCTTACCATTCTCGCCCGTCACTTCAAGGTACTCGACCTCTCCCTGAACAGGCTTTTCCTCTTCCTTAACTTCGAGAGGGTCATCTCCGTCAGGAGATGCCTCGAGCGAAGCGAGAGGGTCAGGCGTATCCGCTTCCTCTTCCTCGTAGCCAAGACCATTCTGTTCCTGTGCATCTTCCAGCGAAGCTCCTCCATTGAGCGAGCTGAAGAAGGCAGCAGTCTGCGAATCCAACCCGTTGGCCGACGGGGCTGGAGCAGCTGCGGGACCGGCCTGGCCCCCAGAACTAGACTGATTGGCATTAAGAAGCAGGGTCGACTTGGCGGACACTAACATAGTGAAGTTCTCCTCTTACCGTCCTGTCGGGGATGGGTAAGCGTAGTAGTTCGACACCGCGTCCAACATAGTGAAGGATGGCGGCTGGTGGGAGGGGGCTCCCGACCACTAGGTTAGCGCCAACGTACTAGTATGTCAATACCCATTACTTGGCTTTGCGTTCTGAAAGGCTGGGCTTGCTTTCAGGTAGAGCTGCGGCTGGCTTGCACGCGCCCTGTATTACTTCCTTGCTCTTGTCTGCCTTGGCTTCGCAGGTCAGAACAACGACAGGGGAAGCGGGACGGGGCTCAAGCTCCGAGCGGGAAGCGAAGGCAGGGACAGAGAGAAGACAGAGGGCGAGGATAAGACGCATTAGGAGACTCCTTACATAGCTCCGGTTGGGGCGGCGGGAAGTTGCATCACGGGTGCTGCCGGTGCGCCTTGGGCCTGGGGACCCTTGGCGGCCATTTGCTCACGTTCACGGATGTGCTGCTCAATGAGGTCCTTGACGGAGTCAGGCAGGCCTTGGAACTCACTCGTCATGAGGAAGTCATATCCGAAGGCGAGCATTGAGGCGTGGTCTTGCAACTCCCGCGGAGCTACATAGCCGCCGGTAGCCATCATTGTCTCGAAGACCTCACGCTGACGGTCTGCAGCCATCTGAGCCCTGTCGTATGCCCCGTCCAACTCGTTGAGCTTGAGTAGGCTAAGGATGGTTTTGGGCGGGATGCTAGCCTTCTCGAAGAGTGGCATGAGGGTCAGCATCTCTTCGCGTCGGGTCATGGGGTCGAGCGAGAGTGAGGTGCCGTACTCGCAGACGATGTCGAAGCCCGACTGGATGTCAGCCGAGTTGATGTCAACGCTCTCGAAGGCCTTCTCCTTGCCGAGTACGTGGATGGTGCGAGTCTCCTTCCAGTTCTCGCGTACGATAGAGAGGTAGGTCTTGTAGGACCACTCGACGAAGAGGACGTACTTGTTGAACAGGCGACGGCGAATCATGTTGCCCTGCTGCGTGGCATACTGAAGGCTAAAGCCACTCGTTTCCCGCTGCATCTGGCCCATCATGGAGTCATTGACGCCCATCATGTCGTCGATACCTGCACGCATACGTTCCCGTACCTCACCGAGCGAGGGTGGCATGGGCAGGGGCTCCATGAAGTTTGGAGGAATGGTGCCAGTATAACGGATGACGTCCCAGGGTGAGTTGGTGATGGAGTCATCGCTAATCTCGGCATTCTCAGGAAGAAGGAGCCGGGCAACTCCGTGGGCATCCAGGATGTCGAGCATCGTATTGTCGAGCCGGTTGAGGGAATCCTGCAGTGCGCCGGCGTAGGAGATGACGCTCTTGCCCCAGAAGGTGCCAGGAATGTCAATGTCAGTCAGGATGAAGTAGGGCAGCTCGGCCTTCTTTGGGCCCTGACTCCCGTCACGTAGGACACGGCTGAACCGCTGAGGGCTGGGAGCTGCAGGTTCCGTCAGTGTGGTGCCGTCGGGGAGACACCACACGTGACGTCCCTGCATACCATTGGAGGCGGTGCCCTTTTCCCAATACTCAAAGACACGCACGCCATCTAGTGTCTGTCGGGTAACGAAGGGCGAGCCGGCCTGCCCAGACGACTGGCTAAGGTCGTTGGAGAGCTCTCCTCCTTTCACGCGGAAGGCCTCCAACTGCTCCTTCTTGTCCGGGAACATGAGGCAGGCTTCGTCCCAGCGCATGGGCACTTCCTCGAAGACGAAGTTAACCTCCTCCCAGCAGGATGCGTCAGGGTCAGGGAAGATGTGCCAGACAGGAGGGACAGTGAAGGCAAAGTCGCCCTCCATGGTCACTTCCATAGTCTGCTCGTCAAACTCAGCAATGTCGCCCTTGCTCGGGTCCCAGACCGCCTTACCAAAGGACGTACCGTACACGAGGGCCGAGAGATTGGAGCGGTCGTGCAGCTCTTGCATCTTGTACTGGCGGAGTGCGTAACGCACGAGGCGGTCGGCAGCGTCGGCCCTACGACGGTCTTCCGGGTCGGCCGAAGTAGGACGGGGCACCACTGATGGCGGGTTCGTGCTGAGCTGGCTGTGGATGAACCGAAGGTTCTTGATGACGTAGTTGACGCTGACTGGGGAACCTGAGCCCTCTCCGGCCGGGCCTGCTGAGCCCGTGAAGATGCCCGGTACCAAGTCCTGGACCTGTCCACCTTGCCCGAAGAAGCCGGTAGAACTGAAGGCAACCTTCTCGTTGACTTCCCACTCTGCCTCGTATTGACGCCGGGCTTGCATGGCAAACTGCAGGCGACGGGCAAGCTCCTGCTTGGCGGTTTCTTCTGTCCAGGGGATGATGCGCATCGTCAGGTCCTCATCTTAGCCTTTTGCGGGCTTTTCTTTGCTTGTACAGCTCTTGCAGGTCCCTTGCTTGCATTGCTTGCATTTCGCGTGCTTGGGCATTCCCTTGCTCTTTACGAATGCGATTTGCAAGACTTTCTTGAGCCCCGCGTCGTGCTGCTTGTCGAAGTCGGAAGGAGAGGAGGCCATCTTTGTTCCCTTGTCGAGTACGGAAGGTGGACCGTGCAAGCAGAACGTCTGCTAGCCGGCGTAGGCTAGCATACCTTCGGCGTTCCCACAAGCGCAAGGTAGCAAGACCAATGAGCGCCAGGATGACAACGAGTGAGATTATCGTCCCCATACGCGTCCTCCTCTACCCTGTAACCCACGCCGGGCCACCCTCATCGGGGCCAGGGGTGCCTTCGGTTTGGTTGCCTGTGCCTCGCGCTCCTGCTTCCAGGCCATACGCAGCTGGACGTCCCACGCCTCGTTAACTACTGCAGACCCCTCGAACTTGGGAATATTGTCGCAGAAGTAGGTAGCACTGTCAAGCAAGTGGTATTTGGAACCCTTGGCAATCTTGCCCTCATTCACGTCCGACCAATGAGCTTCGGTCACCTGGTCTACAAAGTCTGTGCACCACGGGGCGATGAACACTTGCGTGCCCAACTTATCCTGCAACTGCTTGATAAGCTCCCCCTTGCGGTTCTGCTTCTTATAGACACCGCAATAGGTAAGTCCCATACGAGTCGCCATCCCGGCATACCAGCTCTCGGCAGGGTCGTAGACACGCCGGACGATGTTTACGTTGGCGGTCAATTCCTTTACTTTATCCACTAATGTCACAGGGTCATGCATGCCTACGAGCTGCTCACACCGTATCAGATACCATTTACCGTCTCTCGGGTCCTCTGCCCAGAGGGTAAAGCCATGTGCACTAGAGATGGCAGGGTCACTGCTCTCCACGTGTCGCCAGGCTGGGGAGTACCCCTGCGGGGCGCGTACCATCGTCGCAGGGTCGAAGTAGTACACGGAATTGTCGTGCGCCATCCACTCGCCCTCCAAGCGCGCCTTGCGCACGTGCTCGGGAAGGGCGTCCATGCCCTTGAGGATGTCTGCCTGCCGTTCGGGGGTGTAGATGGGATTGTCGAACATGTTGAGTCGATAGACAGACCCAATGTCAGGGTGCAACTCGTCGCAGAACTTGCGGACGTCCTGGGAGATGACGAGTGGTGTAAAGGTCGCGAGGAAGTACCCATCCCGGGCCTGCACACGGCGTAGACACTCGTCAATCAGTCCCAACGTATGCGGCATTTCGTCTACCCATACGAAGTGTGCCGAATAGGACTGCACACGTTCCCGCGCCTGCGCTTCATTCTCGTAAGTCTGAAAGATGACTTTGTTCTTGGTCTTGCGATGCTCTACGGCCTGAAGGATGTTACCGACGCGGACCTCTCGCAGCTCTCCATCCGCAAAGTAACTACGTATACGGCGGTAGAGGGATTCCTCAATCTGCTTCGAGTTACGCCCAAGGACAAGGAGCTGCAAAGACTCCTTGCCCCAGTTCTGTGGTCTCTTCCAGAACGGGTGACTTTCGTCAAGCATCCAGGCCACGAGGCGTGCTCCGGTCTGGGACTTACCAGTCTGGTTACCTGCGCGGAGTATCTGGATGGCCTTCTTACCGAACTCACGGAAGACCAGCTCCTGTTTCTGCGTTGGTCTGCTGTCCGGCTTATTGGGGTCAAAACAGAGGTTAGCCTCGATGCGCTGCTTCTTCTGAATGGCAGCGGCGAGGAGCTTCATCTCGGCTTCGGTGAGAGGGACTTTGGTGTTCATAGAGAAGACGCCTCATCAACCTCGCGTGGTGTAACAGTTTCCAGGTCACCGGTGACTATGTAGTGGACATACTCGCTACAGAGGAGCCACTTGGGGTTTATTACGAGGCGGGGAATTTTCCAGCCAAGGCGGTCGGTCGTAAGGAAGAGGAGGAACCAGAGAAGGGCCGGAACGTCGTAAGCTGCCCCTAGTTTACTGACGGCACGCATGTGCATCAGCGGGGTCTCCCCAGGCAGATAAGCCACGTGCGCTACGTAGTTTTTGTGCAAGAACTGGTCAAGCGTCTGCCTCCTGCATCCACCGAGGACGGCCTCGTAGACTAGTCCATCCTCCATCTGAAGGGCGACGTGTGAGTAGGGTTGACCTGTGAGCGTACGGACGAGCCAGGAGAATAGATTGTACGGGCGGTAGGTAAAGAAGAATCTCATAGTGTAGTACTCCTAGTAATACCGAGGTAGTCCTCAATCTTATTGATGAAGGCCAGCAGCCTGGCAGCTGTCACGAAGGTAGCATCGTAGCTGGCCGGGGGAATTGCCCTAGCTGCCGTGATTGCATCGTACAGAGAACCGGTACTGAGTGCACTCACCACGTCCGCCGTAACCGAACGAACTTGTGTAGTCATCCCTGCCTGCGTGATGCCGAGTCCGATGTTCTCAGCGGCAAAGGTCACTATCAGCTCCTGTCCCTTTGCGATTGCCGGGGTAAGTACTGTGGTCATAATGGATGCGATTAGCATGGAGTTTTGATTAGCGGCATCTAGAGAGGCGAGAAGGGCATCGTACTCGGCCTGAGTAACCACCGTAAAGCCCCGCGCTATGCTAGTCTCGTTGGCGGGTTCCATCTGCCATGGATAGGAGAGCAAAACGCCGGGCGGACGTGAGGTTGCTGGTGCTTGCTCATATGTCTTATAAGCTACGTATGTCACGGTAGTACCTCAGCGGTGACGAAGCTGTTTGCTTGGACAGTCACAGCACTAGCGCTGACTTCGGAGCGGAATTGAGGTATAAGGGTGCCTCCTGTACCATCTGTGACTATAACGATGGCGGAATTGATTAGTTGGTCGGTATTTGCTGTTGATACCCCAGAAAACGTAACTACACTCGAAATGAGTGTGAAGTTGGTACGGTTAATGGTAGAAGCAACGGTAGTTGTTTCCCAATATCCGCGAGTAGACACAGGTACTATAGTGCCGCCATTGAGCGCGAAGGCCAAACCTGTAGTATTTATGACAGACTGACCTATCAACTGATAGTGTACGCGGTAGATTGTATTAGCCGCAAGCGTAATGGAAAGCTCGGGGATGTTTACGAAAGTGACGTTTGAGGAGTTAGTCAGGGCCCCTGTGGTACGGGCATAGAGCCCTCCACCTGGGACTGACGCTGTAGTCACCGTCGTCAGTTGCCCTTGTGCGTTTACTGTGATGATGGGGTAGGCTGCAGCACTTCCATAGGTGCCCGCTGTTACTCCAGTGTCGGCGATATTGAGGGTTCTACTTGCAGTGATATCTCCGCCACCAGACAATCCCGTACCAGCCGTAATGCTTATTCCACTGTGGTCCACATGCTGATTATCTACATAGTTCTGAAGTGCATTATGGTTAACCCCAGCAGGAAGTACCGCTGCGGTGATGGTACCGGCTCCGTCGTTATAGGTGAAGTCTATGCTGGCGCTATCTGTCAGGATGTTACCAACTGCATCTTGTGCCTCTTCATCGGTGTACGGTAAGATAGTACTAGTGATTGTCGGATTACCTGACACCCCGTCCGCGTTTGATAGCGAGATGCCAGTACCGGCAGTAAGTACACGCGTTATTGCCGTACCAGTCCCGGTCCGTACGATGAGGCCGGTCCCAGCTAAGCTAGCAAGGGCTGTAAGGTCTGAGTCCAGTGGTTGTGCGTCTGTAATTCCGTAATCCGTCAGCGTGGTAGGGTTAGTACCCGCAGTTACTCGCCCCTGTGCATCCGTCGTGACCGAGCGGTAGGTGCCTGCCGTACCTGTATTTGGCATGGAAATTGTTCGGTTGGCTGTGATGTCTCCACCGCCTGTGAGTCCTGTTCCAGCAGAGATTGAGACGGATGCATGGTTGACGTGCTCGTTCGCAACGTAGTTTAGTAGGGCGTTGTGATTTACACCACCAGGGATAACGTTAGCTACACGCGTATCGGTAAGCTCATCATAAACAAAATCAACTGTCGCAGAGTCAACAAAGTTACCACCCACTGCACCTTCTACGGCTTCAGTAAAGTCGGATACAGCCGAAGCGGTGATGGATATTGGAGTAGAGCTGGCCGCGGTAAGGCGTCCTTGTGCATCCACTGTGAAGGTTGCAACCTGGCTAGCAGAACCATACGAAGCTGCTGTTACCGCAGTATTAGTAAGAGAGAGTGTACGACTAGTAGTAATATTGCCGCCGCCTGTGAGTCCTGTTCCAGCAGAGATTGAGACGGTACTGTGGTCTACATGCTGGTTAGCTACGTAGTTTAGTAGTGCGTTATGGTTTACACCTCCGGCCAACACGGTAAAGGTAACCGCGCTTCCTTCGTCGTTATACGTTACATCTATACTGGCGCTATCTTGCAGCAGGCTTCCTACATAGTCCTCGACTTGCTCTTGTGTAAGACCAGCAGCAAACACAGAAACGTTACCGGTATCGTCAACTGCCGATAGATTTCCGCTAGAAGTAAAAAAGAATCGAACTTTACCGGTAGTCGGAGTAGCTGGGGTTACGGTTTGCTTGGTAAGAGTCAAGTATGCCATGGTTATTTTCTCCTAGTCAAAAATGACTACTTCGCCTTCTACATCTAACTCGCCCGTATCCTCAATCTCTATCGATTGATAACCTACCATGAGTTGCTCTTCCGGTACAAGTACTATAGTAGCGGCTTTTATAATCCTGTAATTAAAGAAGCCTCCGCCACCTGTCGAGCTGAGGAAAAAGGTACCCGTCATGCCAGCTCCTGTACTCGAACGCTAATGCTGTCACCGGACGTGGTCACTAGGAAAACGGAGACTGTACTCCCAACCGCCAGTTGCAGTGTTTGACCTACAGCAAGAGGGAAGCCAGTACTTGTTGTGACCCCAGCTGGGCCGTAGTAAATGGTGCGAGGGCCAGGATTGTAAATGAGTAGCGACTCCCTCGCCGCCAGTGGACTGGCTCCTACTTTGGCTTCGACCGCCGTGGTGGATACAGAGATTGGACCCGAGATGTAAGAGCTATCGAGTACAATAGAAATTTGCTGTGAGCCAGTACCGCCAAGTATAGTCATGATTCACCCGTATGCCTGAACGGTTCGTACATCAATTGATGGCCCGCTCGTAACTGAGTAGATGACCTGACCGGAAGCCAAGTCCCCAACCCACTGTCCACCTACAGGGACCGGAAAGCCGTTAGCAAGCGTGGCCTCTGCCAGTGAAAATCCCAGGTATAGGATGCCCGTAGGTCCATTGTTCTGAATCTGCACAGCCGTACGGTCAACCAGTGAGCTTGGTATGAGGATTGACGGAGTCCCGGTTGCCGTGTACTTGACAGCGGTCGCATTGGCGGACCCAACCTGTTTGGTACTGGCCTCTCCTGCGCTTATCCCCTTGAGGTCCACCTCAAACGCGCAGGGTCCTGTGGCCGCCACATTGATACGGACACGGGACATTGCGAGTGATGCCTTCTTCAGGAGAAGATTTGCAGTAGGACCGGTTACGGGTGGAAACGAGATTACCTCAAACTCTTTGCCAACCTCAGTAATTGTCGTTACCGTTACAGTAATGGACCCGGAGGTAATGGAACCAACCCAAAGCGAGACCAGACAGGAATCAGCCGAGAGGAGGACGGTCTTGCTACGAGTCTCCGCCACAGCAAGAGTCTCACGGAAGACTGGGATTGTGCGACCGAGTTCTACTGGCCCAAGGAACTCAACACCGTGCGATGTAGTCATTTGCGGGCCCTCTTAGTGGTCCGCTTACGTCCTGTCTTGATGACTTGTAAGCGCGGGTCATCCATAATCTCTACCCGCACACCTTCCTGAACAACGAGTATACACTCGTTTCCGTCATAGACGTGCACAGTATAGGCAGCCTCCTCCGTGGTAATGGAAGTCCCTTCCACGACAAACTCGTTGCCCTTAGCATCGACTACCTTCCACTTGCAACGCTTCTTCTTGCTCTTTTGCGGAGGAGGCAGCGCAACCAGATTATTCGTCATTTGTCTTCTCCTCGACTTGCGGAAGCACCTTGAGAGTCTGTTTCTCGATGAAGGCATTGAGTTGGTCTATGTCCATGTCCTGCACGGCACGGTCGAGCATCTTTGGTTGACGCTTGGCCTGGCGCATCTCTGCAAGTAGACGGATGACACTGACACGGGCACCTTGCGCCTTTGGGTCGCTAGTGTCGAGAATCTCGGCCATTGCATCCAGAGCCTTATCCCAAAGCACTTCAAGTTTCTGTTCTCCTTCAAACTTGTTGAAGAAGAAATCCTTGAAGCCCTTGTCACTAAACCAACGCACTACAAGGGGTGTGCGAAGAAGGTCTGCGACATCGGTAGGTGAGTAGGTGACGGGGTCCTTCATCTGAAGTCCCTCGTTCATGATAGCCCAGAAGCGAGCCTTGGCCTCTTTCTGAGCAGGCGTCGGGCGGAACATGACGCCGTTCAACTCGGCAAGCTCTGCCGGGTCGACGCTCAGTTTTACGCTTCTCTTGACGTTATCGCTCATGCCTCGTGACTCCAGACCATACCGTGGGGGAGCTTGACCTTCAGTGTCGCCCTATTGTGCCCTAGTTCTAGGCTATCTAGCAAGCCCAACTTCTGTAAAACTCGCAGGTCCTCTCTCACGTACTTAGAGTTAGCCAGGTGAGCCCGGACAGTGAACTCAGTCACGGAGGTCACTTCAATGGTCCCGTCAGGCTGCCTACTGAGGCTAGGTGTCTGCATGTACAGGAGAAAGCCGAGGGTCCGGAAAGCTCTAAACTTGTAGGGGTGCTGAACTCTGGCCACTGTTGACATCCCTTTTCGGCTATGGTAGCTTCCTGGCAAGCAGTCGATGGGTCGCGCCTTCGCCTGTCCCCCCGGAGAGGGCAGACTGGTCTAGCACCGTCTGTCCTCTTTTTATTAGCACGCCGCCTCACACCGCGCAACCCAGCCTGACCTACTTCCGGCCGACCTACTCCACCAAGCACTTAGAGTCCAGCCCGACCGCTGGTCACCTTCACGCCTATGGCAAGTGAAGGGGGCCGAGGGAGGGCGTGGGGGTAAAGCTCCCCAAGGCCGCATCCACCCAGTCGCGCAGGCCTTTTCACCGCCGCGCCGGGGAGAGAGGGCCGGTCTATACAGAGTAGCGCCCCGTGTGTGGGAGACGATTTCCCATCCGCGCTCAGTCCCAACCCCACTTGCCCACCCCCGCGCACTGCCGCACTCACCCTGTCTCGGATGTGGTTGGAGGGGGGCCA
>Ga0315905_10006622_pt1 | contig 11775 bp, 10 predicted proteins | sample LakEriMetagenome_5_FD_203522 | JGI IMG/M metagenome (GOLD analysis project Ga0315905, IMG submission 203522) | Freshwater fungal communities from buoy surface, Lake Erie, Ohio, United States - Buoy 4 MA121 | ecosystem: Environmental > Aquatic > Freshwater > Lake | place: USA: Lake Erie, Ohio...
GAATAACCCAAGCGCATGGCGGCCACTCCTGCACTGCACCAGGCACACCGGGCTGCGCATAGGAGGCAGGGGGCGGCTGCTGCCCTGCGGCTATTTGCTGTGGCCTCACCTGGAAGTTCAAGCACCAGCAGCGCAGCGCCTCGTTCCAGTGCGGCGGCTTGTTGTGCAGGCGCAGGGGCAAGGCGCTCGCGCCAGCCGCGCCCTCGTCGCCAGCAGACGTGCATGGCGGGGGCGCGCTGGCGGCCGGCTGCAGCTTGCGCGCCTGCCAGCTGCTGCCCAGCGCGCCGCCCGGCTGCTGCTGCGGCGCGCCGGGCCCGCGCCCGCCAGGCGCGTCCTGGTCCTGCTCCCGCTCGAGGTCATCGTCATGGTCCGGCACCGGCACATCCAGGTCGCTGTCCGCCTCGTCCAGGTCCTCGCCTGGCTGCTGCGCCGCCCCCGCGGCCGCGCCCGCTGCGCCTGCTTCCGCCGCGTGTGGGGGGCAGTTGGGCGGCAGCTGCCCCTCGGCGGCGCGCTGGCTGCGCGCCGCCTGGATGTGGGGCGGGCAGGGCAGGGCCACGCTCATGCGCCTGGGCAGCATCATGCCCCGCACGCGCAGCATGTACTGCACGCGCACCAGCGGCGCCGCCTGCCACCTCCTGCCCCCGCCGCCGCCGACGCCCAGGGGCGGGTCGGACAGCGGCATGCGCCCCCGCGCGGGCGGAAGGCTCGTGCTGCGGCCGACCAGCTGCCCGCCCCCTCCCCACTCCCCCGGGCTGCTGGCCCTGCTGCTGCGCGGGGAGTGCAGGCCCAGGCCCTCCAGGGACCCGCTGCCCCAGCTGGCCAGCTCCGACGGCGGCTGCTGGTGGCGCTGGTCGGCGGGTGGGCAGGCTACGGGGGCGGCCTGCCCTGCCGCTGCGCCGCCGGCCACCATGCGGCCCATCCAGGGACTGTCCTCTGCTGACAGCTGGTACGCGGTGCGCATGACGTTGGCGCTCAGCCTGCACACCGGTCTGCCCACCATGCCCCGGTCCAGGAACAGGGCGTAGCGCTGCCTGCAGGGCGGCGGCAGCGCGCACGCGCGGGCAGGGCGAGGGGTCGCACGCCGACCAGGTGGCCGCTGCTGCAGCTGTGCGTGGAGCGCACTGCGGGCGCCGGGCAGAGGCGTGCGGGCAGGCGGGCATGGCCAGGTGGAGGCGCACGCATGGCTGCGCGGGCAGTGCTGGTGGGTGCAGGCCGAAGCCGGCTCACTTTGTTTCCTGCAGCGCCGCCATCAGGAAGCGGCCGCTCGTGCTTGGCTGCTCCGCGCCTTGGCACAGCACAAACCTGCGTGCCAGCATCTGTCGTCAGCCAGGCCGCATGGCTGATGCCTGGCGGCCGCCGCGGCAGTTGCTGCCATGGAGGGTGCTGCACCTGGGGGCCCGCCCGGGGGGGGGGGGGGGTGCCTGTGCTGGTGGGCAGCAGCAAACCTGTGCAGCTTGCCCCCCAGGCCCGACGACACCAGCTCCCGCTTGACATAGCAGCGCAGGTGGCGGCTGCCAGGCCTGTGCTCTCTTGGGCACTGCAGAACGGGTGGGCAGCCGCGCGAATGCCGTGATTGGCCCACAACACCACCCCCCCTCAACGCAGCAGCCTGCTGCCATCCAGCATGCAGCCCAGAGTCACGCCAGCTGCCAAGTGCGCTGGCTCAGCATGCAGCTTGCACCCGACGCGCCCCCCTCGGCTGGCAGGATTGCGCGCTGGGCAGCTGCGCGTGGGCGCGCGCGCAGCACGCAGTGGGTGTGGGGCGCGCCACCCACCAGGCTGAACAGCTGGCAGGGGTGGACCAGGTGGGGGCCCTGCGCCCAGGGGTCAGCAAACATGACCTGCTGGGCAGCGGCTCGCCAGCTCTTGCAGACGCTGGCCGCCAGAAATCGCGTCTGCACGGGAGGGGGGGGGTGCCTGGGCCGCGGCGTGGAGCGGGCGCAGGGGGAAATGGCTGCGCAAGTTGCAGTGGCGCAGGGCTCTGCACCGCCCCCTGCCCAGGCAGTGCCCAGCAGCACGCACCTTGAGGTCCCCCAGGTCGCGTACGCTGAGCATGAGGGCCTCCAGAAGGTGGGCTGGCAGGTCCGCCCACCCCGTGCCGGGGGCCGCAGCATCGGCGGCGGCGGCGGCGGCGGCGCTGCGCTGGCAATCCAGGATTGGCGCGTGGGGTGGTTTCAGCTGCCCCGACGTGGCCGCCTGCGCGTCCGGCACAACCTGCCGCGCCACCAAGCCCGTGAACATGGCTGGGCGGGGGCGCCGGCGCCTCTTGCTCGCTCCCGAAGGGACAAGGGCGCCTCTGCCGTTCGGGCGGCTCTGCCGGCTGTCGGGCGGCTGATCCGTGGGCGCGGAGTGCGCTCAAGCTTGGTTGCGCAGCTTGCCGCGCCGACAGCCGTGGCCTGCAGCGGTGTGACGCCGTGGCGCCCTTGCCTGCACGCGTGCCGCTGCAAAAAAGGCTGACAAATGAGCGACCTGAAGGGACCACACTGCCGCCAGCCTGCTCGAGGGCGGGGCCCCGGCAGCTGCCGCGCATGTGCAGTGCGCGCCGGCACATGCGCCGGCGGCGGGTCGGCGGGCGCCACCAGCGGTGGACGGGGAGGGAAGGCAGAGCAGGAGCGGCAGGGTGCCGGCAGCGGGTGTGCAGTGTGACGGCAGTGGTGCTGAGCGGTGTGGTTACAGCCAGCCGCTGGTGCGGCTGGCAGGATCGGGGCCGCCCCGGCGCCTGTGAGTGCGTCACATGGTGAACACGCCGGGGGGCGGCCCCTCCCCCGACCCATCGTTCGTGTAGCTGCTCTTCCAGCGCAGCCCATCCAGCTCATACTTCAGTTTCCCGCCCTTGCGCACAAAGACCTGCAGCGTGTGTGGCACAAGGTGGGAGCCCGTCCAAAGAAGCCAGCCGCGCCCAGCTGTGCAAGGCACACCACCCCTGCCTCCTGCCACGCCCGGCCGTGCCCACCTTGAGCTCCACCAGCTCCGTCTTGCCACCCGGCTCGGCTGCGGTGTTGAACAGCGTCTTGCCGTTGCGCGGCAGGCGGCTGTAGTCGATCAGCTTGCAGGTGGCGCGCGTGGGCTCGCCGCGCTGCAGCAGGATCTTGAGGTCGCCCGGCCCAAACTGTGGGCCTGCACCCGGGGCACCCGGGGCCATCAGGCGGGGAGCGGGCATGGCGTGGCGCCTCAGCAGCAGCAGCAGCAGCAGCAGCAGCAGCAGCAGCAGCAGCAGCAGCAGCAGCAGCAGCAGCAGCAGCAGCAGCAGCAGCAGCAGCAGCAGGCTGCTGTGCTGTGCGCCTGCGCCGGCTGGCAGTGCCAGGCACACCAAGCCGCTGGTGCGCACGCACGCACACCTGCGTAGGGGCTGTCCACGACCGCCAGCTGGTCGGTCTCCACCTTCGGCAGCTTGAACGGCTTCTTGCTGACGTCGCCGTCGGGCCAGGTGAACAGAAACGCCCCCTGCAGGGGGGCGGCACCCAGATACGGCAGCCCCTCTGGCCGGCTGGTCACCGCAACTTGCGGGCGTGTGACGCCCAGCTGGGGACCTGCCGTGTGATGCCCAGCTGGGGACCTGCCGTGTGACGCCAGCAGGCCTGGAGCAGCCCACAGCAGCGCCGCGCACCACAGCGCAGAGCAGCGCCGCGCACAGCAGCGCACAGCAGCGCACAGCAGCGCAGCGCACCATGGTGGACTTCTGTCCAAAGCCATCGTAGCCTAGAGGGTTGTAGCCGCCCATCACCGCTCCTCCCTGCTCGCGCGCGGCACGTTGCGTGGGTGAGCCGTGGGAGAGTCAGTCCGGAGAGTGCGCAAGTCCCGGCGCCATCCAGCCCAGCATGCCCAGCACCATGCTCCCAGTCCACCGCGCTGCCCAGACCTGCGCCCGCCTCACCTGTGTGCGCGCCCACACGACAGCAGCGCCATAGCCGTCCACTCGTTCGTGGAACACCGCCGGCACCCAGCCATCCTCTGCAGCAGCGCCGCGGCCTCAGGAAAGCCTCAGGCGGGGGCGTGGTCCTCGGCAGCCTGCTGCCCCGGATGCATCCTCCAGCAGCAGCAGCAGCAGCAGCAGCAGCAGCAGCAGCAGCAGCAGCAGCAGCAGCAGCAGCAGCAGCAGCAGCAGCAGCAGCAGCAGCAGCAGCAGCTGATACCACCAGCGCGTGCCGACCCCGCAAAGCGGGCAGGTGCGTGCGCCCACCCGTGGCGGAGTAGGCGCAGCGCAGGTCCTCTGCCTCCAGCTGTGTGCCCGCCAGCATGGGCCTGATGCGCGCCATGAGCGGGTCGTCAGTGTCGCGGGGCGCTGCCTCACGGTCCATGGTCACCTCGTAGGCGTCGGGTGGCAGCTGCACGACAGCGGGGGCGGGGACAAGGGGGGGGCAGCCGTGGGGGCGCGTCCCAGCAGGCGGACGGCGCTGCGCTCGCTGCTGGCAGGAGGTGCGTCCCCACCTCATCCCAGTTGATGCGCTTCAGGCCCCCTGGTGCCCGCTCCTCCACTGCTGCTTTGCCAAAGATTTTGCCAACCCAACGCGTGACCAGGTCGGTGTCCTGTGGGTGAGGGTGTGGGTGAGGCAGTGTGCCGTGCTGGGGGGCCGAGGCAGCAATGGGATCGAGCGCCATGCGGGTGACCGACCTCCTCCTTTGGCTGCTTGGCAGATAGTCGACACAGCGAGCGCCCTGGCCTTCTACGTTGTCTGTCCGTTGTGCGCCTGCTGCGCCAATGTGCGTTGCCAAGGCTGGGGAGCATGTTTCGGGGCGGATCTCGACGAGACTGTGGCGCTACCGGGCGCTCGGATGACAGTTGTGTTCCTACTGTGGAAAGTAGGAAGTGCCCGCGACGGGTCCGCAGCCTGCGCCAAGTCTGACGGGAGCCGGGTGCTCCCGCCTGCTGCCTGCCGGCGCCCCCCCCCCCCCCCGCCGGCGGCCCGGGCGGGCCGCCGCCCCCCGCGCCCCCCGCCCCCGCCCCCCCCCCCCCCCCCCCAGGCGGGGCGGAGGCAAAAGCAGCCCGCCCCAGCGCAGCACGGCCGCGGCCGATTCCACCCCTGCACGCGCCAGCAGGTTACTGGCACACGGTCATCACATGAAGCTCAGCACAGGCGAGCCACTGGCGCCGGTGGGGTCGTACAGCGGGTTGCTGAACAGGTGGTCTTGCGGCTGCCCACCACCGGGCGGCACCCTGGCGACAGGGCCCTCCGGCGAGCCCCAGGCCCGCGTGACGGCGCGCTGCTGGGCAGCCGGGCGGCCCCCGGTGGCAGGCGGCGTGCGGCTGTGCATGCTGCCTCTGGCTGCCCCTGCCGCCGGCGCGGGCGGCGCAGGGGGCGCGGCCACCAGGCCCAGCACGTCCCCCGCAGGCAGCTCCAAGCTGTCCACCTCACTCCCCAGCCCATAGCGGTCCGCCACGTGGTGATGCTGCTGCTGCTGATTCTGCTGCTCACATCGTCTGCTGGCCCAGGCGCCCACCGCCCGCTCCACCAGGCCAGGCACCTGGCAGCTGCCGATGCCGGCGCCGCTGCCCACGCCAGCCCCGCTCCTGCCGCCGCCCGCGCCGTAGGCCGCCCACGCGGGGTACGGCCCCCCAGATGACGCGTCGGCCGGCACGCCCGCACGGCGGACGCGCGGTGGGCTGACGCTGGGGCTGGACAGGCTGCCAGTGTCGCTGCGCCGGCCCCAGGCAGCCGCTGCGCGGCCCCTGCTGTTGCTGAAGTCTGGGGACTCGCTGTATGCAGGGCCGGCGGCGCCGCTGCACCAGCCCGCAGAGCTGCTGCCGGCGCGGCCGGGGCTGCGGGCGGCAGGGGCGGCTACGGCCCCTGCTGGCCTTGACCCCGGCTCCAGGCCCGCCAAGATGCTGCCGCCTGCCTGGCGCCAAGCGCGCGGGGGGCTGCTGTATGGCCTACAGTGCGGGCAGGCACGGCGCGGTCAGGGCAGCGCAGGGCCGGGTGTGCCCCCCCAAGGGGGGGGGGGGGGGGGGGGGGGCTGCAGGCAAATGCCGCAGCAGCGCAGGGGTGGGTGGGGAGGCAGGTACCTGACAGGGCTGCCCAGGCCCATTGACAGGGGGCTGTCGTCCCTGGACAGCGACTGGCCCAGCCAGGACGTTGTGTGCGGAGGGCTGCCCGGCTGCGGCTGCCCCTCAGCTTCCCGCGCGTCCAGGCGCTGGCGGCTGGGCGAGCGCGCCGTCAGAGGCCCCACGGCCTCCGGCGCCACGGCTGCGGCGGGGGCTGCGGGCGGCTGCAGCTGCTGCGGTGGCGACGGCACGTCCGCCATCTCCCTCCGCCGCCGCGACCAGTCTGCAGCCGCTGATGTCGCCGCCGACCCTGCCCGCTGCTCGGCCGGCTGCTCTCCTGCCCGCGTGGGCTGGCTGCCCGCTGTGGTGTGCACCTGACCTGTCGAATCAAGCGGGAGCCGCTGGGCAGCTGTCCCCACACCCTCCGCCGTGTGCACGCCCTGCGGCACCCGCCCGGGCTTCCTGCTGCTGGCCTCCTCACTGCCTTCCTCACTGCCGCTGGTGCTGCTGCTGGCGGCCTGCAAGGTGCTGGCGCTTGCGCTGGCGCCGCCGGGTGCAGTGCTGCCCATGTCGCCCGACTCCACTGCCAGCGCAGCTGCCGCCGCTGCCTCTGCCGCCGCCTCCGCTGCTGCCGCGGCCGCTGTCACGACCACCGGGCTGCCGTCCCCGCCCCCCGAGGTGGTGGGGCGGGGCACCAGGGTGTGCAGGCCACCCCGCAGTGGTGAGTACATGGCGTAGGCCACCGACTGCTGCATGGCCGTGGTGGTGCGGCCCAGGCCATAGGTGCGGGGCGTCAGCTTGGGCGCCTGCGGGCAAGGCGGGAGGGGAGGGGAAGGGGGGGGGGGGCATTGGTACGCATCAGCCGAAAGGCAGGCAGGCCCGTGTGTTGGGCAGCACGACACCGTGTGGGCCACTTGCAGGCAGGCAGGCAGGTTGGGCAGGCGTACGAGAGGGTTGGTGGCAGGCAGCTGCTGATGCTTGCCTCCGTGAACTGCAGCGCCAGTGGTGAGGCGGTGCCCTTGCGGGGCGTCCCCGCAGCTGACCCCTGCAGGGAAGCTGCCTTGGGGGTGTCGGGGCCCTTGCTGACATCGCCCGTGCCGGCGGGTGGGGGCAGCGCCAGCACTGGCAGCTGCACGGCGCTCGTCACGCCAAGCGCCTGCTGCCTGCGCGGCGTGTGCTGCTGGCTGCCCGGCACGCTGCCCACGCCCACCGAGCCGCTGGCCGTGGAGCCCCAGGCTGTCAGCCCCGCCCGGGGGGTGCTGGCCGCCGCCGTGTCTGCGCCGCTGCTGGCCGCCGTGCCCGGGCGGCTGCCCCAGCCTGCAGCTGCTGCGGTCGTGTGTGGCGCTGAAGCCATGCTCCTGCCAGGTGGCGGCATGCAGGGCCCGCCGCCGGGGCGGCCCGCTACCGTGGTGCTAGGCACCGCTGCCTGCGGGGCGGTGCGGGGGCGGCCCGCCACCGTGGTGCCAGGCACGGCTGCCTGCGGGGCGGTGTGCATGGCCTGCAGGGGCAGGCGCGGCACCACGGCGGCTGCCTGCCTGCCAGCCTGCACATCTGCGGGCGGGGGCGCAGCCGCTGCCGCCGCTGCTGGTGGCCGGTCGACCGTGGACCCGTCCTCAGCCTGCGCCAGCGTGGGCAGGTGCAGCTTGCGCCTGCCAATGGCAGACCCCAGGCTCTCGGTGGATGCAGCAAGGCTGGACGCCCTGCTGCTGCCGTGCAGACTGCGCTGAGCAGCCAAGCGCTCGCTGACCTGGCGGCTCAGGGGGATGGCGGCTGTGGCCGACGACCAGCGGCTGCTGCTGCCGCCGCTGCCCTCAGCTGCCAGCTGGCGGCTGGGCTGGCTGCTCATGCCTGCTGGCGGGCCGGCTGCTGCGCCCACCGGCTGCTGGCCGCCAGCCAGGGCCCAGCCGCTACCTGCCACGCCAGCCTTGCTGCTGAACTGCCTGGTATATGTGGAGGGAGCTGCACTGGCATGCTGCTGCACCTGCCCACGGCTGGTGCTGGCCGCAGGTGCTGCAGGCGCAGCAGCCAGGCCCGCCGCCGCCGCAAAGGTCGCAGCCCCATGCACATTGCTGCTGCAGGGAGCAGCGGCCTGCACCTGCTGCAGCTGCTCAGCCACCCGTGTACCCTCGCCCCTGCTGCCACTGTCTCCGCCCTGGCTCCAGCGTGCCGAACTGAGCTCGCTGGTGAGGAGCAGGGGCGTGGGCAGCTGCACGCCGTCCGCCTCCACCCGCGACCGCGTGCGCCCCCCTGGTCGCGAGTAGGGGCTGCGCTTGCTGGACGAGGGAGGCGTGGGCTGCGGCTGCTGGTGGCAGTGCTCCCTGCTGGGGCTGGTTGGCGCTGCAGCTGCCACCACGGGCCCAATGCTGGGCCAGTCGGTGGCGGCGTCACCGAACCGGGGGGCGGCTGCGGCTGCGCCGCCCCCCTGCCAGTGCTGCTGCCCGCGCGGGCGCTGGTACAGCTCCTGCTCCTCCTCCTGCGCCCCCGCCTGCTGCTCCTGCTCCTGCTGCTGTGCTTCTGCGGCGTCCTGGGGGCCACCCCGCCGCCAGTCGACCGCCGCTTCTTCCTGGTCCGACTCCACGCTCGCCCGCACGCTGACCACATCGTCCGTGGCGCCCAGCAGCCGCCGTGCCAGCCAGTTCTCCAGCGTCGCCGTCTGCTTCATGGCCACCCGGGCGGCCGGTGACACGCGGCGCGCGTCCCCCTGCAGCTCCTGGGGGTCACCCGGGGCTGGGTCAGGCGTGCCCTGGGCAGCCTCGACAGTGCTGGGGGGGAGCCCAAATTGGAACCGCTGCTGCTGCTGCTGCTGTGAGGGCGGCGGAGGCGGCAGGGGCAAGGGGCTGGTGCCGACCCCAGGCTGCGTACGCCCTGGCAATGGGCTGGTAGCCGTGGAAGCAAACAGCTGCTGCTGCGACTGCTGGCGACTGGCGCCCGCGCTCGCCCCGGAGCTGCTGTCCGTCCAGCTGCAGCTGGGCACGTCGCCTGCGCTGGTCTCAGCAGAGGGCGGGCCGCAGCTGGCAGGCGCTGCCGGTACTGGCGCCGTCACTGCCACCACGGATGGCCCCACCACCGCGCCTGCTGGTGGCCCCACCACCGCCAGCGTGGTGTGCTGTCCCAGCAGCCGCCGAGGGGCTGGCTCAACCGCCTCTGCTGCTGCCAGCAGGCGCGACGCATTCCGCTGCAGCATCGCCCGCTGCGCCTGCTGCAGGCCGCGCGCTGCTTGCAGCGCCTCCTCCTCCCTGCAGGTGCCATCAGCCGCAGGCAGCGCCGCCGCCATGGTGGTGGCCGTCATTCAGCAGCTGACACCAGCACTTGGTGGCTGCTGGCTGCTTTGGCGACAGCAGGAGCAGAGCACCATTCGCACCAACATGACTGCCATGCCCGCCGCACCTGTGCACCGCCAGCTCATGCGCCTGCTCCGTGTTCTGCTGTGCAGCCCTCAGCGCCTGCTGCGTGGCCGCCAGCCGCTGCTGCAGCCGCTGCCGCTCCTCCACCGCCTTCCTGTGCTCGGCGCACATGGCGGCCACCAGCTGCTGGATGTGGGCGCTGCTGCTGGGCGGCTGGAAGGGCACCAGCGCGCTCGCCAGACCTGCGGCCACAGGTCAGCAGCCAGGGTGGGCGCATTGCGGCATGCTCGGGGCATTGTGAGCCTGGCGGCAGCGGCGGCGGCGCTGGATGCATGGCGGTGTGGCATTGCTGCTGCTGAGCTGAGAACCACCTGCATCCCCCTCCCACACATCCGAGTTCCTGAGCGCGCTCTGCTCCTGCTGCTTGATCTCCGATGCATGGCGCAGCAGCATGCTACGCAGGCCATGCAGCTGGTCTGTGGGCGCGCCGGGGGCACGGCGCTCTCCTCGATCATCTGCGCTGGCGCTTGTGCCAGGCCTGCATCGACCGCCATGCAGGAGAAGTGCGGGAAGTGTTGACCGCCAGCAGAGCGACCAGCAATGCCGTGCCAGCCCGGACAGCACACCTGCTGCCATGCGATGCTGCAGGGTCATCGGTTCGCCAGCCACGCAGCGCTGAGCCCGCCCGGCTGTGGGCGCCGAGCCTCAGCGGTGACGCCACCACATCGCCGGGCGTTGCTTCATGATCCTCGCTGGCTGATGTGCTAGCAGCATCATGATGGGCCCCACAGGCGACAACGTGGCGCTCCACCCAGCGCACAAACTGTTTGACAGCGCTGGGCATGCCGATGCCGTGCCCCAAGGACGCTCGTGGGTTGGCTTGCAACGCAACAACAGCAGGCGGGCAGGCAGTTGGGCCGCGGCTGGCGGTGATGGAAGCTGCCCGTTGACCCGTTGACCGAATTGCGAAGCGCCAGCTGCCCCATCAGTGGCCACCCCATCCTCCCCGTGCGCCCAGCTGCAGGCCTTACAACAGGTTCCTGTGGGTGTAGGCCACGCCCGTGTCTTTGGCCACCAGCTGCCCGCTGCCGCGCATGACCCACTTGGTGGTCAGCAGCCCCTCCACGCCCACGGGGCCGCGCGCATGGATCCGGCTGGTGCTGATCCCCACCTCCGCACCCAGACCAAACCTGCACAGGGGTGAGCAGGGCACCCGGGTGAGAGGGAGGCGGCCACTGCCGAGGTGAGAGCCGCACCCACAGGTCTGGTCGCCCCATCCCGCACGCCCGCCCACCTCACATGCCAGCCGTGTGTGCTGAGTGCCTGGGGGCGGCAAGGCGTGCACATGGGCAGCATCATGTGCCTGGGCACGCCCGGGGACGGCAAGGCGTGCACATGGGCAGCATCATGTGCCTGGGCACACAGGCGGTTCTGGCCGGGCCACAACACACTGCCAGGCAGTGCAGCCTGCCCCCCCACCTGAAGCCGTCTGAAAAGCGCGTGGAGGCATTGTGGAACACGCAGGCGCTGTCCACCGCGGTCAGGAAGGCTTCAGCTGCTGCTGCATTCTCTGCACACATGGCAGCCGGTGCATGGGCATCAGCACGCCGCGCCCCCTGGTGGCTCAGCAGCTGCCACGCATGCCGAGGCGGCGCACGTCAGCGTTGGGCAGCTGCTGAGCGCTGCAGTGAGCCTGCGATGGGTGTGCCCAAGGGCAGCTGCCGACGCCTGCCGTCGCCGCTGTTGTGATGAACCAGCTGGCCGCCCACACAGACCCAACAACTCCCCCCCTCGCCCCCGAGCACGCACCGGTGATGATGCACTCCGTGTGCCCGCTGCCGTGCTGGTGGATGTGGTTGATGGCCTCTGCCATGTCGGGCACCACCTCCAGGGTGACGTCCATGCTGCTGTACTCGTGGCGCGCGCTGGGGGCGGGCGCCAGGCCCCGCCCCTCCTCCATGCCCGCCAGGGCCTCGCCCGCGTGCACCTGCAGCAGCGCGGGCGGGGTGTGGGCCGCAGCAGGGAGTGACGGCCCATCGCTGGTGGGCAGCGGCAGCCCCCTCCCTGCCAGCGGTGCTGACAGCAGGCACCAGCAGTGGCGGCTGGGGCTCCACAGGCGCCAGCATGTGGTCGAGTGATTATTGAGTGAGTGACTAGAGCTTAGCCAGCTGGCCAGGGCTGTGGTTGTGTCGGCCGCGGCTGGGCCCCTGGGTGGCCTGCTCGCTCACCGTCACGCCGGCTGCCTGCAAGGCCTGCTGCAGCTGCGCCAGGCCGCCCCCAGCCACCAGGGAGCGGTGCACCAACACCTTCTCCACCGCGTTGCAGGCTGCGGGGTAGTCCGCCTGCGCACAGCACGGCGCGGGGCTATCACACATTGCGGTCGGAGCGCTGCGCTCTGCACGGATGGTGCAAGCCAAGTGAAGCTGCGAGCGCACGCGAATGGGGGGGGGG
>Ga0315905_10006623_pt1 | contig 11775 bp, 14 predicted proteins | sample LakEriMetagenome_5_FD_203522 | JGI IMG/M metagenome (GOLD analysis project Ga0315905, IMG submission 203522) | Freshwater fungal communities from buoy surface, Lake Erie, Ohio, United States - Buoy 4 MA121 | ecosystem: Environmental > Aquatic > Freshwater > Lake | place: USA: Lake Erie, Ohio...
ATTTTCTTCCAACCAGTACAATCCAATAAAATCCGGTCCGAAACGTCGCGCCCCGTTTTCTTCTCTGGATTAAAACCGCGCCGGCTCCAGAGCCTGCGTGCTTGTGCATCTTTACGCTCTATTTATGTAGTTAGTGGTTCTGAAGGGAATGATTTCTGCCACATTTTACTGCACCCAAACCAAAACCCCCTTAGTTCACTTTGATGGCTCCAAAATAAACGTACGGGTAGAGTGGGTGGGGGGGAGACTGAGAGAGAGCGACACTACCAGAGAGAGCACCGGAAAGAGCCCTTTTCAGAAACCAGGTGGGAAATGACTACCGTGGTGACCTCGCGGGGTAAAACTGGAAAATTATGAGATGGCAGTGGAGGCGGTGGAGACAAAGAGACCGAGGGGTGGAGATTCATGTGAAAGTTATTCATTTTTTGTTTGAAAAATTAAAATAAGGTTGAAGGGGTCTGTAGCCCAAGCAAGTGCCGCCATGCCCGAGCCTCATGTCCGTTGATCGCGGAAGAGGCTTTACCAGTTGAGAAATAATTTGTGTTAGTCTCGGGTTAGTTGGATTAGTCGAAGAAAGAGGGAGGAAGACTGCACTACCATGTGCACAAAGCACACAAACAATATCGAGGGCCTGCAGCCGCCCACTGGTAGAGCAGAACTGCAACACAGATAACATCACGCTGCAACACACAGAACATCACGACAACGCGAGCACATGCACTGCGGTGTAGTAGATATAGAGACAAGCAGCACACTGCACGCATAGGCCCCGCATGTGCGGGGCTCTCTGTCCTAAACGGCACCACGTGCACAGAAAGAAAGGACGAGGATGGGAACACGCGAGATGCAAGGCCACGAGCTCGCCTCCTAGCACTCACACGTGAACGCTGATAGCGGTCGGCTGCCTGGCATTGCTGCCTGTGAGAAGACCCTCTCACAGGCATTTCTCCCCAGACTTGGGAGAAAGTGACAATGTCACTAGTGCAAGTGACAAATGTCACTAGTAGTAACAGCCGCAGCTTCTTGGCATAGGATTCCTAGTAGTACACCGCAGCCTCAAGGCGACATGATGAGCCCGAGGCAGGACTTGATTGGAGTTAGACGTGTGCAGTACTTCTTGACGCTTGTACTAGTGTGCTACTAGTATTCTCTGAGACCTTGTCAAACTTGCCACACTTTGGTGACACCGCGAGAGCCTAGGCACACGAAACCCACCGTCAATTCAAATGAGAAATGAGAACATAGCACGCTAACACACACGGCACAAGGCGGTGAAGTGTTGGTCGATCACCACATATATGCACAAATATATAGATATAGATGAAAGACACATCTATGCTCATATCTATGCTGGTTACTGGCGCCCAGCCCGATGCGACGCGGTAGTCAATATACAGCAGAATAGAGCACAGTAAGTTGAAAGCAGGCCGCTTTGCAGGGACGTATGGCCAGACAGCCAAGTCATGCGACAGGCCGCGGCGAGGCACAATGACGCCAACGATTCAAGCCAGGCCAGCAGCAGGTGGCCTTGCAACGCAAGTCGTGGAGAGTGAACTTCTCCCCAATCCAGTCGCACTTCGACTGGCATGTATGTAGACAACAGAGGAGGGGCCGCGGGCGGTAGGCTCGTTCAAGCTTTCGGTCATGTACGCAAGAGAGAGAGATCTCTTTCCGCGTAATTGACCTGTCTTTACGGAACCTACCGCCCGTGGCCCGCCCTTACATGCCCGGGCTGTGTGTATGTGTACACATGATATGCAGCTTCTGGATATCTTGGAGGCACGGTCTGCTCCACAGAAGCTGCATATGCACGAAACCCCGCATGAATGTCTGTCCGTGGGCTGTGCAGCTTCTGGAAATCTGCGAAGCACAGTCTGCTCCACAGAAGCTGCATATACATCTCCTCTGTTCCTATCAAGCACCAGGCACGAGATAGCCCCAGGCATCCTCTCCCTTAAGAAGAGCGAGGAATGAGACCTATCTTTGCAGGTCTCGTTCGGAAAGAGACCTAACTGTATCGGCCTCGCTTCAAAAGTGTAGCAGAGGGGTTGGGCTCCTCTCGCGCTTAATAAATATCGCTCTCTCGCGCGGTGCGTCCGGCAGAGGCTGCGCAGGAACGGCGGGTGGAAGAGGTAGAAAGATCGACTGTGGGGCGGGCGCCAAAGAGGCGTTCTCCCACGTCGAGTGTGGCGTGGAGGCAGGCGACATCAGCGCCGCCTCCAGCAGCCACCTCATACTCTCGCAATCCACATCTAGTCCCAGCACGTCGGAGCTCGGCGCAGGCAGAGGCGGGCGGGGCGGCCACGGGGGCTGCATCGAGAGCGCCGAGAGGAGCGGAGTGGAGGAGGAGACAGTGTCGCGATGCGCCGGCATGAGAGCTGCGTGCGCTGGAGGAAAAGGTGGCACCTTTGGCCTCTCGAGACCCGACATGCCGCCCTTCTCGTGATGCGCAACCGCTTTTTTGCTGCTGCCGACCGAGGGGGAGGTGAAGTTGATCGGCCGCCGCACCTGCACAAGATCCCCAACCGAACCCCCATGCAAAACACACAGTCACAGATTGAACTTATTCACTCATCACTGCCTCCTGGCACCCAGACCCCTAAAAAAAAAATGGAATGCAGCGTGTGGTAAGCCGGCATTGCACTCCCTGCATTCAAGCCGTGCAAAACTGCAGGCGATATGGCGAGGGCAACAGCGGCAACCAACCTCCTTGAGATCAGACATGGGGGGGGACTGTAATGTCCTTTTGCTTTTGCTGCCCGTGGCCGACAGGGCAGACTTGCCCAGCGCCGACAGATTCGCAGCAAGGCTGCTCGGGGATCCGTCCAAGAAAAAGGCAGAGGGCGAAAAGTTGCCAGGAGTCAGACCTGCCGCAGATTCCTCACAGAATGTCAGGTACACAATAGCCGCGTGACCAGGGATGTTGCAATGAGTTGCACCTTGCTCGCCCTTGAGACAGGCATGTGTGTGTATGACATCTATAGATCACCATGAAGGGTGAGCGGAGTTCCGCCCTTGATCGCCGAGTTCAAGAAGGATGCCGATAAGCGTCTGCTGTCTTGCCCGGGGGACGACGCGGCGCTAAGATCCGAAAAAGTGTCAAAAGAGAGCTAGAAACATATCTGTTCTGGAGCAAAAGAGACCTACTATCCCTGGCGTACCTGAGGCCGGCCTTCTCCTTCTTGATCGTCGACGACACCGTCTTGGACAAGCCAAAGACGGATTTGAACGCCCACGTGCTAGGTGTGCCTGCGTTTTTTTAACCATTAACCATGACTCGAGGTCACGGTTCGGTGCTGCACTCACAACGTAATGTGGGCGACGTGAACGTGGTAGCGCATGGTCTAGATCTTGTGCTGACTCGACAAGAAACGTCGAAAATGAGGCAAGGGAGAGAAAGCTGAGGGCGAAAGGGGAGGGAGCGTACGGGAGTCAAGAGCAAGGGTAGCGTTGTTGGACATGATGGAATCGTCGAGCATGGGCGATGAGGCTATGCCGCCAGCGCCCTCATTCTCCTCTCGCTCATCCTCATCATCGCTCTCCACCGTGCTCTTGAAATCATCATCGTCGTCCTCGGGCTGGATATACGGCGAAGACGCTAGAGAGTCGCTGCCGCCCTCCAACGTCTCGACCCTCGAGTCGCCCAACAGCCGCTTTTTGCCCTTAAAAGAGGACTGGGGCAGCTCGACCACGCGGTGCACGGCCATGCTGCTCGACTTGACGGCACCAACGGGGCCCTTCATCTTCTTGGCAGGCGCCGCTGAGGCGTCACGCGCAGGCGTCTTTTTGGCACCCGCCGCGTCCTCTTTCCCTTTGTGCGACTTGGAGGCTGGACAATCACATGCCGTACACGTGCCGTAAGCTGCATGCAACGCGCGCTGCAACACTGTTCAAGCGCGCATAAGCCGAGCTGAGCGTGACCTTGCCTGATACAGCAACGTCACGACGTTGGCCTGGGCGATTTCGCACACACACCAACACACATTAGCATAGAATACCCGTTAACGGAGATGTGCCTGCAGCAGCGGCGGCCGCCGCCGCAACAGCAGAGCGCGTGCCCGTGGAGCTGGTGGCGGAAGCGGAGGGAGGCGGCGGCACGGGTTCGTTGTTGGCAGAAGCAGCCTTAGCCAGGCTCGCCAGCGTGTTTGTCACGTCAGTTAGGTGGGGGAGCAGGGGGATTGGCTTATCAAGCAGATCGGGCATGGCGCGCTTGCGCATGGTGGAGTTCCAGCGGTTCTTGATGGCGTTGTCTGTCCGTCCCGGCAGCCGCTGCAAATTCAAGGAATGGCGATCACGCGGGAGGTCAGACTGTGCGATGCCAATGCAGGAAGTGAGTGACAATCTGCGCGTGCACGGGTGAGAACCTTGCTGATCTCGACCCAGTGGTTGCCGAGCTCTGTGTGTGCGTGGAGAAGGATGCGGTCCTCTTCCTCTGACCAACCCTCCTTCTTGATATTGGGATCAAGCTGGTTGTGCCATCGCTCCCTGCACTGCTTGCCCGTGCCTGTTTCGAAGTCATCGCAAGCGCGCGCACACATCAGAACATGCCACCACATCATCGCCGCCACGTCTGGGCGTGGAGCCAAGTCTCACTCAGCACCGGCGCGCTGGGCATGGCAGGACCAGGCCCTGCTGCACAGTGGCCTGGTGAGCCCATCGGCGTCACATTATATTGGTGTTGCGTGCCGTGGAAGATGGACTGCGGCGGGGCAGCAGGCCTCGGGGTAAATTCGGAGAGAACTCACGTCCGGGAAGATTCGACGCAATGAGAGACCACCGCTTGGGCCCGTACTGCCCGACAAGACGGATCACGACGTCATCCTCTTCCTTCGCCCAGGGTCCTTTAACTGCCGCCATCTTTCTCCTCTTTCCACCCTTCTTCTCTTCGGCCCCATCCTGCGAATCGTCCAGGGCAGACTCTTCCTCGTCCTGCAGCCGATGGTGCACTTGCAGTCACGCACTTGCGTAGCGCATGCACCTCGAAAACACAGAGGCGGGCCGCAGAGCAGCAGGCGCCACACACAAAAGAACTGCAGCTACCCAGCTCCGCACCGCGTGATGCGACGCCGGGTCCTGCTCGCCGTCGTGCACGGTGGTCATGGTCCACAGCCTTGGGCCTTCTGCACGGTTCGCGTGCGTTGTCAGCGCTGGGCAGGCGCCGTGCGGCGATGTGGCGTCGCTCGGGCACAGGCGCAACGCCTCGCGCATGCGGCACTGCGGAGCGCACACGGGAAGAGGGAACGCTGCTGCGCGCTCTCTGCGCGGCGAATAGAAGCCACCCTGGGAACCCGGCTGCGGCCCGGCGCCGGGCCGCAGCCACCGGGGGCATACTGACGTGGCAGCCCCTCGTGCGCCCCCGCAGAGCGTCGATGCTGCGTATCGGCGGCGCCGGAGGTCCTCCAGACCCCACAGAGCATGCGGTCGCGGCACGCGCGAGACGGGCAAGCGCGGGCCGCCTCTGGCCCACGCGCGCGGTACCTCGCGTCGGCGCGGGCGGCAGGCGTGGCGCGGGCTGACGGGCGCGACCCGGGGCTATGCAGGTGACCTTCTGCCTCCCTGTCACCCCCGTGTGCAAGGTGTGTACGGGGAACAAGTTCAAAAAAAGTTTGAATTCCAAGGAATCCAAGAAAAAACGGTCGCATTCACGACACACGAACACGAACTGGTCGGTTGTGTGAGTGTGTGTGCGTCGTGATGCAGCATCACGGGGGCTACCCCGGGCGGCTAAAGGGGGGCCTGGTGATGGGGTGCATGGCGCTGCTATTGATGGGGGGCATGGTGCAGTGTGAGGAAGCGTCGTGCGCGCGGCGCATTCGCGGCGAGGGCCAAGAGTCGACGCTCGTGATTCTCAAGCCCGACGCGGTAGCCAACCCGCGGCCGCGACGCGCTCGGCGGCGCGCGACTGGAGCGCCGCGCCGAGCGTGCGAGCGAGCCGAAGCGCGGATTGGCTGCAGTAACCTGGTCGATCGACTCACGCGCTGGGCCGTGTCGCCAGGTGGCCCGCGGGCATGTGGGCGAGGCCATCTCGCGCTTCGAGCGAGCAGGGCTGGAGCTCGTCGAGATACGGGTGCGTGGCCGCGCTGCCAAGAGCTCCCCTGCAAATACGCGCCACCCCCCCTAGTGTGCTTGCTGAGGCGCCAATCGCTTCCCGTGCTCGCTGCACACGTTTCTTTCTCTCCCGGCAGACGACGCCAAAGGCGTCCCCAGAGGTTCTCAAGGAACACTACATTGAACACGCCCAGCGGAAGTTCTACCAGGTACACATAGATACACACAGACACACACGTTCATGTAGTTATTTTTGTATGGATGAATGAATGTTCGTATTAATGTATATACCAGGAGCTCATTGACTCGATGGCTTCCGGAACCCTCGTTATCGTGCATCTTCGCGGCAGCAAGGCGGTGGCACGCGTCCGAAAAATGCTCGGGGGAACAGACCCGTCAACTGCTGAGCCTGGCTCTCTGCGCGGCACGTATGGCATCGACAAGACCAACAATTTTATGGTTACCCCCCTCTCCCCCCCCCCGCTGCTTTGTGGGCGCACACAATGCCCAAGCATTGCCGGCCTGTCTGCATGTCTGTCGGAATCAGTTTTGAGACGATGACGATCCATGAGAGGGATGCCAGTGCCAGCGAGAGAGAGCGCGCGCGAGCGTGCAAACGCGGGGACTAGAGAGAAAATGAGAATGTATTGGGAACGGTGGAGGGACGGAGAGTTTGTTAGGAAAGATACTCCATAACGGGGTAGCATGCGCGCAAATAATGTTGCGACCGCGCTTCTCACTGAACTTAGGCTCCTCGGTTGACAGCACGCGAGCGATTCGCCAGAGGCGGCAGAACGCGAGCTTAAGCTCTGGCTCCCCAGTGCAGCATGAAGCAAAAGAGACCTAATGTACGTAGCAGGAAAGGAGACCTACTATAGAGGCAAAAAGACAACCCTGACTGACATGGCCGCACCGTGACCTTCAAAAATAAACACTCGACTCACGCACACCTCGGCTGCAAATTGTAATCCGATGCGGCCGAAGGGAATCCCGAGGCTAATCGAGAGCATTCACATCAACAACATCCTCGAACGCCGCCAAGTAGTCTCGTCGGTTCGTCTTGCGAGGCGACCCCACTTTCCGTGCTGATCCCCCGCCTTCAAAATGATTCCTCCCCCCAAACTCCAAGACACCCCCACCCACACCTGCTGAGGTCCCGCCCAGCCTTTCACCATTGCGGCTGGCGGAAGGCGAGGTGGGTGTGGCGTGGAGGTCAAGATCACGCGGGAGGTACTTATGCGCGTCAGGGTGCGGCGCCAACTGGGAGATTTTGTCCCGGAGGAATCGGTGCATCAGGTCATCAAAGGGTCTGCTGACATCCTTGTTGACTCCCTTGACCCGAAGGCTGCGCCGGGGCTCGGGCCCTGAGGAGGCCAAGGGGTCGACGCTATCTAGACGCCTCAGCTGTCGGCTGATGCCGCGTTCCCAGGGAGGTAGATCTGCCTCCTCCTCCTCCAAGTCTCCGCGTAGACCGTTTTCTAATTTGCGAGACGCCTCGAGGAAGTCTTCATAATGGAAGAGGCCGCGCTCTTGCTCACCAGCACTGCCAGGCCTTCTGCCCTCCTCCTGCAACTTGCGGCGGGCGACAGCAAGCCCCTCATGCATGTCGACCATTAAGGACTCTTGGCGACGTTGCTCGGCGTTCGACAGCGCTGCGGCTATCAGCTTCCGGCTTCGCTTTTGGTCCCTGGCAAAGGGAAAGAACATGGTACGCGTTCGCTGCGCAGCTTCAGCTTGTTCCTGGTACATCCTACGCAGCTTCTCCTCCTTCTGCTTACGGGCCTTTGCCAGCTGCTCGGGAAAAAGCTCCCGCGCCAGAGTTTCATTGCAGTCCTTGTACCGCTCCCAGGCCTTGTCCTGCCGCAGTTCGTGCGCGCGCAAAAAAAAGACCATTGCCGCTGTGAGGTTGCGTGGCATCCCTCGGCCTTGGGCACGCTGCATTCCGAGCGCGTATAGAGCCTTACCATACTGATTCTCAGCCGCCGCACGCAGCCACCGAGCGCCCTCCTCCTGGGCTTCACGCGCAGCAGTCTGTGCGTGCTCGTCCGCGCGCTCCTTGAGGAGGTCGGTTGCCTGACGGTTGAGTTGCAGGAACAAGGCGTACTGTGCGCGCGCGTAGCCCTTGCGCGCCGCCAAGCGCAGGAGGTCGATGGCGCCGTCTTGCGACAGGGTGACGCCTTTGCCCGTAGTCATGAGGTGGGCGAGGTTGTACATTGCCTTGCAATGCCCTCGAGACGCCGCCCGCTTGTACCACTCTGCTGCGATCCGAGTTTGCGACAAATCTAATCTGTCGTCAAACAGCAGTTCGTCCAGCGCGTCCTCCGGGGCCGTGAGATCATCGTCCCTGTCGGCACCGTCGGCCGGGCCCTCGCCCAAGTAGAAGGCCTTTGCCTCAGGCGCCGGCAAAGGGATGCCATGGCCCGAAGCATAGCGCACGCCGAGGTTGAACTCGGCAGAGGGGTCGCCAGCCTCTGCAGCGCGCAAGAAGGCAGCAGTCGCGCCTTGTGAGTCGGCGGCGCAGCCTCGGCCCTCGCTCATCCGGATGGCGATGGCCCGCATCGCCCCGGCATCACCTGCCTCTGCTGCGGCCCGGAACCACTTCGTAGCTTTCTCCTGGTCCTGGCGCACCCCGTTTCCCTTTGCGTAGCACACCCCCAGGTTGTACTGCGCGTGCACATCGCCCTGCTGCGCCGAGGACAGGAAGCAGCGAAACGTGAGCACGGAATCCTTGCCCGTCTTGCCCACGCCCTCACTCACAGAGCATCCGAGGAGACGCATTGCTGTCGTATTGCCAGCGTCGGCCTGCTCAAAGAGCTCGGCCATGATCTGCGTGACAGCTTCCTTGCGAAGCTCATCCTGAGCCCCTTCGTCACCGCGGATGGCCGCACGGTCACAATCGGAGCCACCGCGCAGCTGCAAACGCCGGAGAGCAGCAGGCCCGCGGGCGCAGGGCCCAAGGTACCTGATGGCGCCACCTGTGCGCCCGCTAGTTGATGGACTGAAGCTGAAACAAAAGGCAAGCAAGGCAGCCCTTGCCAACAGCGGGCGTCTGGTTCTATCCAGTGGTTGGTTTCCCTTGCACTCCCACGCACCGCAATCCTCCCGTCCTGCCCGCGGCACTGCTGCAGCGCAGGTGCGCGGCGACAATTCTGCAGGCACCGCCCGGCTCATGGGGTACGCAAAAGCAGAGCGATTTGAGATTTTAAATGAAAGCGCGAACTCACAAAAACGGTTGGAGTCAAAACCTTTTCTCACACGCCGCTCACGCCGGGCCAGGCCAGCGCCATGCTCGTGCGGATCAAGGAGCATGGCGTGCTCGTGCTCTGCGAAAAAGGAGCAGACGGCGAGTATTTGGAGGAAGGCATCACCCTGGAGGCCGCGTAAGAGAGCGCTCTTTGCTTTTTGTCTGCTTGCGTAGCACCGTGTGCTGTAACTTGCGCGTCGCTGCGCCAGTCTGCTGATCCTTCCGTCTTTCGAATCGATGCTAAGCCGTCCTGGTGGCTCAGGTTCAACGCACACGGCAAGTGGATCAACCCCATGCGGGATGCACACGTAGCCCAAAACTTGGCAGACGATGCTTCTCTGCTAACGCAAGGTGTGCGAGCGCTCGATTTCACGGGCGGTGGACTCAAGGATGCACCAGTGCGCAAACTGGGTGAGCACTTTTGTTTGCAGCAGCCGACTAGACCGCACATGCGATACTTGGCACGCATGGATACGCAAATGAACAACTGCGAGGCTGAGATCTGAGAAATGCAACAGCTCACATTCTGAAGGTCAACACTACTGTCACCCGGCTCAACCTGGCATGGAACGAGATCGGCAGCAAAGGCGCCACCTATCTTGCTGAAAGTCTCGTTCGCAATACGTCTCTTGTCCATCTAGATCTTAGCCATAATGAGATCCAGGATTCAGGCGCTGAGAGGCTAGCGTGTTCCTTGGGAGGAGACCCCGCTGCACTGAAAGTCCACGGCATCACCGGGTCGGTGCATGTGCAATTTGGCAAACTTTCTCTGGTTTCATGTGCAATCAGGAAACCTCTTCCGTCCTCTTGCTTTCTCGCTCTTTCGCGCGCGCTCTCTCTCGCTCGCTCTCCCGCTCTCTCTAAGACTCAGTCGTTCTCGATCGCTCGCTCGCTCGCTCGCTCTCTGTCGCTCTCTGTCGCTCTCGATCGCTCCCGCACTTTCCTTTTGACTCGTAACGTCTGACAAGATTTTCTGCCACAACAGGGCTAAGCAATGGAATCAATTGGACCCAGACTTCATCCCGACGGGCGAGGGCAACTGGACATTGCGCACGCTGTCACTGCAGTGCAACCCCATTGAAGAAAATGGGCGCCAGGCGCTCCTCACAGCAGTGGCCTACAATGGCGGGCTCGAAACTCTGTCTCTGGGAGGAGGAACCATGTTCGGAAGGTGAAGCAAGTTTGCATGCTATCTGTTTGCACAAGCCGGTGTGCATGCGTGCAGGAATGCTTCTCAGCGTGCTAAAGTACCAGGTGCGCCAAGACGTAACGGATCTGCGTTTCCATACACACGCATACAGAGACGCACCATGACTCCAGAGCGCTAACACACTGCACAAACTTCCACACTGCACGCTCTCCTCGGGCTCTCACTTTCACATGCGCAGGGATTACATTCTGTTGGGCGAGACTTTTTGGTGCAATCAACACATTACTTCTCTGGACCTTGCTCATGCTAGCATGCAGACAGACGCCGCAAAAGAGTTGGCTAGAGTCATTGCTCGCCCCCATGGCACCCTGCTCTCGCTGAATCTTTCACGGTGAGCATTTGCTTCTGTGTCTGTGTCTGTGTCGTAGTGTGCCATGTCGGTGGAATGGAGGCTATGTTTGCTACTGCGACCTCGTCTTCTTCTAACCCCACTCTTTGTACGTGGCACCACTAGTGCTAATGCCGCTGTCATAACCATTCCCTGTCTGCAGTAATGAATTGGGCGATGAGGGTGTCAAGGCACTTGCACAAGCGCTGCTTCCAATAACACTTACTGAAAAAGGTACGCAAGCCCTCACAATGCGACTTCAGAAAGATGACGGGAACGGGATGAGGTTATGCATGGTGCCTTTCTCTTCAATATCGTGGACAGCGAGAATGTGTATTCCTGTCAAAGTTCCTAGTGACTTCTGGGTATACGTGTGCCTGGGCGAGCGAGCATAAGATTGCGTGTATACATTACTTTGAAAGGTTAGCGCTTATTGGCTAGTGCATCGCCTACGTGCAGAGATCGGGGAGCTTCAGGAAGGAACCGACGAAAACTCTTCGCAGGTCACACGCGGCACGCGCGCCCACGCGTATTAGGGCCCTTAAGCGATACGCATCCGATCTCACAACTGATTGTTACCCGCGCACGCACTCTCAACCACGCGCAAGCACGATCTCTCGCTGTTCATGCACCCACCACTTGCTCGCTCCCGTCCTCCTGCACGCTCGCGTCGGCTTACTAACGCACCCAAACAGACGTTGATCACCGAAACTCGAGTGCGAAGAGTGGAAAGGACACAAATAGTCCAACCCACACTCACCTCATTAGACCTAACGGACAATCACATCGGTAAGCGGGGCATCACCGAGATCGCAGGTCGTACCCCCTCCTCCGTTGTTCTGATTGTGATACTTCTGATTCTGATACACTGCTTCGAATCATGCGACAGTTGCGCTGAAGCAAAATCGGAGCCTCAAGCTGCTATACCTCTGCGACAATCGCTGC
>Ga0315905_10006625_pt1 | contig 11774 bp, 3 predicted proteins | sample LakEriMetagenome_5_FD_203522 | JGI IMG/M metagenome (GOLD analysis project Ga0315905, IMG submission 203522) | Freshwater fungal communities from buoy surface, Lake Erie, Ohio, United States - Buoy 4 MA121 | ecosystem: Environmental > Aquatic > Freshwater > Lake | place: USA: Lake Erie, Ohio...
GGCGGCGGCGGCGGCCGCGGCAGGCATGGCGGCGGCGGCGGCCGCGGCAGGCATGGCGGCGGCGGCGGCCGCGGCAGGCGCCTGCTGCGGCGGCGACCTGCCCGCCGCCGCCCCCCCCGCCGCGCCCTTGCTCCTCGCCGCCCGCGGCCCCTTGGGCAGCGCCGCGCGCGCCTTGTCCGCCGCCTCGTGGTGCTGCCGCCGGTACCAGTGCCGCTCGACGGCCGACAGGCGCAGCAGCGTCAGGTGGTGCATCTGGGGCGGGATGTCGAGCTCGCGCCGCGCGTCGCGCTTGCTCGTGCGCCACATCAGGCCGCGCCGGCGGGCGGGCGAGAGGAGGTCGAGCAGCGCGGGCGGGACGGCGCCGGCGCCGGCGGCGGCGGCGGCGCTGTCGCTGCCCCCGACGGCGGCGCGCCCGCTCTCGGCGGGGCGGGCCATCGCGCGCAGCCACCACGCGCGCTCGCACCACGGCTCGGCGCCCAGGAACGCGAGCAGGCCCTGCAGGTCGTCCAGGCCGCGCGCCGCCGAGAGCGGGGTGCCGCTCACGGCCCACCGGTGCACGCAGGGGAGGCGCGCGGCCATCGACGCGGCCTTGCCCGCCCCGCCGGACACGAGCTGCGCCTCGTCGAGCACGACGCGCCACCAGCGCAGGCGCGTGAGGGGCGTGGGGACGACAGCGTAGCGTTTCGGGCGGCGCAGGGCGCGCGGGCCGCCGTCGGGCCCGGCGGCGCCGTCTTTTGTGGCCGCGCCGCCGCCCGCGCCCGCCGCCGCGCCGGGCTCGGCGTCCAGGTCGCGCCGCAGCGCGTCGTACGTGGTCAGCACGACGTCCGCGCGCGACAGCTCGCGCGCCGTGACGACGCCCGCCGGCAGCGGCAGGGCCGCCGGCCCGATGCCGCCGCCGCCGCCGCGGCCGCCGCCGCCGGCCGCCGACGCCGCCGCGGCCGCGGGGGTGACCAGGGCACGCGAGCCCCCCGCGCTGCCGCCCCCGCCCGCGCCGCCCGGCTGCGCCTGCCCAAAGTAGAGCGCGACGCGCAGCGGGCGCGAGGCGCGCGGGTCGACGTGGCGCGCGAGCTCGCTGTACCACTGCTGCAGGATGGCCGGGGGGACGACGACGAGCGTCGAGCGCGTGGCCGCAGGCGCGGCCGCGCCGCCGCCGTCGGCCGCCGCCGAGAGGTCGGCGAGCGCCGCGGCGCGGGCGCAGTGGCCGCAGACGGCCGCGGGCGGGTCGAGCCGGCGGCGGCGCTTGGGCGCGCGGGCGCCGGCGGGGAGCTCGCGGCCGCACTGCGGGCACGACGGGCCCTGCGGCTCGGGGGGGGGGCGCGAGAAGCGCCGGCGCGAGGCGTCGTCGTCGTCGTCCTCCTCCTCCTGCTCCTCCTCCTCCTCCTCTTCGTTCGCGCCGCCCTGCTGCTCTTCGCCTCGGCCCCGCGGCGCCGCCTCCCGGTCCTCCTGCGCCTCGCGCGCGCCGCCGTCGCCGTCGCCGCCGTCGCCGCCGCCGCCGCCGCCGTCGTTGCGGTGCGCGAGGATGCACGCGAGCAGCTCGACCGTCTTGCCCAGTCCCATCTCGTCGGCCAGGATGCCGCCGCGCACGGCCGGCGGCGCGGCAAAAGGGCGCGGCGCGAGGAGCCCGGACCACGGGTTGAGCGCGAATGAGGGAGCGGGGGCGGGCGGCCGCCGGCCGGGCGACGGCGCGGGCAGCGCGGCGACGGCGCGCCACAGCGGGTGGAGCGGCGCCGCCTCGTCATCCTCGCCGCCGCGCTCGCGTCTCAGCATCCACGCCACAGCGCGACGCTGGTACGGGCGCAGCGACGGCAGCAGGCCCGGCAGGGGCACCGACGCGGGCAGCTCGGGCGCGCCGGGGGGCGGGCGGGCGGCCGCGTAGAGGGCGCTCGGGTCGAACGTCGTGGCCGCCGAGGGAGGAGAAGGCCGCCCGTCGTCGGCGTCGTCGGGGGCGGCGGCGCCCGCGGCGGCGGCGGCGGGCAGGATCAGGAGCCGCCAGTGGGGCGCCAGCCACGACGCGCACCGCAGCAGCTGCGCCTGCCACGGCCGGCGCGACAGGTCGGCCGGGTGCGACGGCGGCGCGTGGACAGAGGCGGCGCCGCCGCCGCCGGGCGGCCGCCGCAGCAGCGGCTCGAGGCGCACGCCCACGGCCAGGCGCCACAGCTGATGCCGCCGGCTGCTGCTGCTGGACGCGGCGCCACCGTCCCCGGCCTCGGCCAGCCGCAGCCGCGCGCGGCGCGCCGGGAGCCGCACCAGCGCCGGGCGCAGTGCCGCCGCGCGGCGCGAGACGAGGCGCGTCGGCCGCAGCGGCGCCGCGCTGCCGGGCGCGGGGGGCGGCGGGGCCGCGCGCGCCAGCTCGGCCGAGTCTGGCGACGGGACGGCGTCTCGGTCCTCGCCGTCTTCTGCCTCTGCGGTCGACGCCTGACCCCCGACGTACACGACGGCCTCCGTCTCCTCCTCCTCCTCCTCCTCGTCGTCGTCGCCGTCGCCGCCGCCGCCGCCGTCCACTTCTGCAGCCGCCACCACGTCCACCGGAGCCAGCGACGCGCCCAGCCGCCCGGCGCGCAGGAGCGCGAGCAGCGAGTGCGCGGCCGCGGTGCCGGGGGCCGACAGCGCCAGCGAGAGCGGGGCAACGGCCGGGTCGTCGGCGGTGGCAGACAGCAGCAGCGACGAGGCGCCGCGCCGCTCGTCGCCGCCGTCGTCCTCCTCCTCGCTCCCGGCGGGCTGCCGCTGCAGGTCGAGCGTGGCCGTGCTGGGCAAGCCGCCGCTTAGGGGCGGCGGCGGGCCCACAAACAGCACCTCGAAAAACGGCGCGAGCCCGGCGTCCTGGGAACCGCCGGCCAGCTCGACGTCGGCCGACGTGGGCGCAGCGGCGACGGAGCCCGAGCGGCCGCGGCCGCGCCGGCTGGCGAGCGATCCCGATGAGCGGCGGCGACGGTCGGCGGCGGCGGCGGCTGTCGTCGTCGTTGTTGCGTCGAGGTCGCTCGAGGCGGCGCGCGGGCTGCGCTGCTGCTGCTCCTGCTCCTCCGGCTCCTCCTGCTCCTGTGCCGCGCGCCGATCGCGGTGCTGCGGCTGCGTCTTTTTGCGCGGCATGGTGTTTCGAGAGCTGCTGTTCGGGTGATTGAAAAAAAACGACGAAAGGTCGCGCCCGGTGGTGGCGTGTGTTGGCTGAGCGAACGGTCAGAGGGACCAACTCACTGCATGCCACTCGTTCACGCGCGCGTAGAATTGAGCACGATGTCGCGGTGATGGGCGCGCGCGCGTGTCTCTTGGGAGGCCGGCGCGCCGACGCCGCTCGCGCGCCCGCGCCGCCTTGCGACGCTTCCAGCTCGGGGGGGGGCCTCTCGTTTACATCTCCCTCCCACCCATCCATCCATCACCCAAACCCTCCGTACGTGCCCCTCCCGGCGATCGTGTCCCCGCCCGCGGGCGCGGCCGTGCCGCGTCGCAGGCGCCGCACCGCCTCCTTGAGCGCGGCCAGCTCGGCGCGCCGGCGCCGCCGCCGCTGCTGCCGCTGCCCTCGCCCGTCCTCCTCCGCCTCGCCCTCGCCCTCGCCCTCGCCCTCCTCATCCTCATCCTCCTCCGGCTCCATGGCCAGCCGCACCCGCAGCGCCTCGAACCACCGGTCCGGCGGGCGGTAGCGCAGCGCGATCATGCCCTCGACCAGCCGCAGGGCGTCGCGCAGCGACGCGCCCCGCCGCAGCGGCCCGGCGCCGCCGCCGCCCGCCCGTCCGGCGGCCACGACAAACGGCGGGCCCTCGCGCAGCCGCAGCGCCGACGCGCCCGCCGCGGCCGCCGCCCACTGCACGGGCGGGCGCACGCGCAGGGCGGCCAGGGACCGCGCGACGGACGCGATCTCGCCGGCGCCCGCGTCGGGCAGCCGCGCGAACGTCTCGAGGAAGAGGCGGTCGCTCCACCGCGCGGGTGGGCGCCAGCGCAGCCGCGCCAGCGCCCACAGCGCGGCGGCCGCGTGGCGCGGCTCGAAGAAGAAGAGGCGCGAGTGGGACTCGGCGAACCAGCGCTCGCGGAAGAGGGAGCGCGGCGCGTAGTAGTAGGGGCGCGTGGGGTCGAGCTGGGGGCGGAGGGCCGGCGGCGGGGGCGGCGGCGGGGACGGGAGGGGGGGGGCCTCGCCGCCCGCCTGCTGTTGCTGCTGCGGCGGCGGCGGCGGCGGCTCTTGCTGCTGCTGCTGCTGCTGCTGGGCGCGCGCGCGCCGCGCCAGGCCCGTCGCCGCGGCCGCGAGCGCCCAGAGCGTGACGGTCAGGTCCGGGGCGTCGCCGAAGCGCAGCTTGGCCAGCACGGCGCTCTGCGCCTCGCGCAGCCACGCCTCGGTGATGAGCGGGGGCAGCGGGGGCGGCGGCGGCGCCGCCTCGTCGGTCGTCGACGGCGCCCCCCCCTCGTCCGCCGCCGACTCGCACCGCTGCAGCAGCGCCGCCGCGCGCAGCAGCACGGCCCATTCGCCCGCGCGCATCAGCGGCGGGGGAACCAGCCCCCCCGCCGTCGCCGCGCCGCCGTTGCCGCCGCCATCCGCCGGCACCAAGGCCGCCGCGGCGGGAGGCCGCCGCCACCGCAGCGCCGCCGCCAGCAGCAGGCGGCCGTGCGGGCGCGGCGGCGCGACGCGCAGCTCCGCGAGCGCCCAGAGCAGCTGCGCGAGCTCGCCGCCGCGGAAGCGCGCGACGCGCTCGGGCGAGGCCGCCACGCTGCGCACGAGGCCGTCGATCCAGCGCGCGCAGAGGGGCTCGAACGACGGGTCCTCCTCTTGGTCGTCGTCGTCGTCGGCGGCGGCAGCGCCGCCGTCCTCCTCCTCGTCGTCGTCGTCGAGCCGCCGCCGGCGTCGCTGGAGCCGGCGCCGCCGGCGCGCGCGCTGCAGCCGCGCCAGCGCCCAGAGCGCGTTCGCCGCGTCCTGGGGGCCCCACCGCCCCAGGCTCGGCCACGAGGCCTCGAGCACCTCGCGGATCCACGCGTCCGGGGGGAGGCGCACGAGGGGGTCGGCGGGGGCCGCTTGCGGCGGGGGCGGCGGCGGCGGCGGGCGAGGCTGCCGGCCTTGCGGCTGCTGGCCGTCGTCGTCGTCGTCGTCCTCGTCGATCGCCAGCACGCTAGAGAGGTCGTAATCGCCATCTTCTTCTTCTTCTTCTTCTTCTTCCTCCTCCTCCTCATCCTCGTTCTCATCATCGTCCTCGTCCTCGGCGGCGGCGGCGCGGCCCTGCTGCCGGCCGGACGAAAAGGACCGGCGCGGCGCCGAAGCCGCGGCGCCGGGCGCGTCCGCTAGCTGCTGCTGCTGCCGCTGGCCGCCGCTCTTCCCGCCCCCCCCCGCCAGCCGCGCCGCCGCGTACAGCAGGTTCGCGTGCGCCTGGGGCAGGGCCCCCCGCAGCGGCCGCCGCCGCGGGTCGAGGCACGCGCGCCACAGCGCGCGCAGGAAGCCGGCGCCCGGGTCGGCCCCGGCCGCCGCCAGCGACCAGAGCGCGCTCGACAGGCCGTGCGCCGACAGGCGCCCGAGCCTGGGCGCGAGCGCGCGCGACAGGAGGGCGGACGTGACGTTTGGGGGCAGCGGGTCGCGCAGCTGGGCCGCGGCCCAGAGGGCCTGGACCAGGGAGACGTCGTCCGGCGGCGGGGATGAGGATGGTGATGAGGATGAGGAGGAGGGCGGCGTCGCCGTCGGCGGCGACGGCGACGTCGGGGCCGGGGCCGGGCGGCGCAGCAGCGCCGCGCGCGCCAGGGCGGCCCACCAGCGCCGGTAGGGTCCCGCGCCCGGGTGCAGGCGCAGCTTGGCGTGCGCCCAGAGGGCCAGCGCGACGTCGTCCGCGGTGGCGTCGCCCCGCTCGACGCCGCGCGAGACGTGCGCGGCCAGGCGCGCCATCAGGCGGGCGGGCGCGGCGGCGTCGGCGGGGGCGCTGGCGGCGGCGGCGGACGGGCCGCCGCCCGAAAAATGCTGCTGCTGCTGCCGCCGGTTGAGCAGGCGCGCGAGCGCGGCGGCCATCTCGGCCGCGTCGCGCGCGGGGAGCGCGGCGCCGCCGCCTGCTCGGCGCTCGCGGTCGTCCAGGAGCGCCTCGACGTCGGCCAGGCTGGCGCAGGCGCCGACGGAGGCGGGGGTTGGCGGCTGCATGCGGGGGCGCGGCGGGCGGGCCGTGGCGGCGGGCGCCGTCGGGGCGACGGCGGCGGCAGGCCGCGCCGGCGGCGGGCGCGCGCCGAGGGCCGGCGGCGGCGATGGCAGTGCTGGGTGCTGCTGCTGCTGCTGCTGCTGGTGGTGGTGATGGTGAGCCCTCGCGCTCACGTCGCCTCGTTGGCCCGCGTCCTGCGCCTGGTGCAATCCCGTGCTCGGCCGGCTCGGCGGCAGCGGCCCGAGCGCGCTCGCGGAGCCGCGGGCGAGGCGAGGTGACCACCGGGGCTGCCGCAAGGGCGGAGAGAGGTGCGTCGACGGGCCCGCGGCGCGCGAGGATGCCGCCAAGCGGCTTGGTCGATGCGCATCCTGAATGCAGCAGTGCACCTGGACCTGCCCCGTTGGACGCGAGGACGCGAGCGACGCCCGCACGGCGTCCCACCGATGGCGCAGCGGCACGGGCATCGTCTCGTTTCGGCGCGCCTTTGCGCAGGGATGCGTAGTAGGTGAACGCGCGCCTCTCCCCTTGGGGCGCGCGCGCGGGGGTTAGCGAGGCGGGATTGCAACCGTCGTCATGGTTTGCGGTCAGCGGGGGGCGGGCGTTGGTTTTATTGCGCTTCTGTGGACCGCACAGCGAGCAAACGGGGGCCGCTGCATTTGGCGCGCGGGGCGCGCGCGAGGCGACTCCCGTCTCCCCCGCGGCGCAAAAATTAATCCAGCCCTACCACCGCTTCCTCAACAAAGTCGTCCCCTCTCTCTCGCGCGCGCAAGGCGAACGCACGGCGCTAAGCCACAGGAGCCAAATCTCAGCTTAACTCCGTGTTCGATGGCGGGGCACGACGGCGCGCGAGCGTTCAAGCTAGTCCCAAAAGCGCCGAACGCGTTGACGGCGGCGCGAAAAACACGCTCGCCTTTTCGCGCGCGAGGCGGCCGCGGGCGTGAGGCCACCTCGGCGGCATAAACATCACTGCGAGCATCGAAAGGTCGAGCTAGAAACACGTTTCAAGGGAGAGGACAGGGTCGTCAAGTCGAGAGAAGGACGGGGGGGCACGCCGCCGCTGCAAAAAAAAGCCCCAGGCGCACACAAAAGAAAGGGGCGCCGCCGCAAAACCAACGACGTCGAGCCGCGTATTCAGCCTTATAGGTCTCGCTGGGATTTGAACCCAGGTTAGTAGATCGCCTCCTTCATGTATCGTGTGATAGATTCAGAGTCTACAGTGATAACCGCTACACTACGAGACCGGCTGCAGAACACCGACTTTCAATGGGCATCTTGCCGATTTGTCAATATATGAATAGCCCCAGATGTTTACCCCCACAAGGCCACGGCAACGGCAACGGCACCCCCAAACGATCAAGGCGCGGCGGCGCAGGTTGATGATTGATGGGGAGGGTGCGCAGCTGTGCGGTCGCGAGACTGTCGTTCAAAGAGGCGGGCGCGTCGCGGACGCAGAGAGAGAGAGACACGGCGGCGAGAGCGAGCCGCGAGATCGACGGCCGGTCGTTTCCGAGAATATTTTTCAGAGTGTGTGTTTTCACGGCCCGCGGGTCATCATCTACACATCCAAAGAGAAAAGAAGAGTCGCCGAGTCAGGCACAGGAGGGCGCGGAAAGCCACAGCGCAAGGCCGCGTTTCCCCGCAGTGACACGCACACGCGCGCGCGCCCCACAAGTCACACCAGAAGCCGGCGGCGGGCCGACACACGCGCAACCAGGAGGTTGCTGCTCCGAGCCGCCCGAGCCGTCCGAGGAGAGAAAAAGGCCCGCTCTTTACAGAGCGACGGCGGCGGCCGCGGCCACGAACGCCAGCGCGGCCGTGAGGGCCGGCGCGGCGGCCGAGCTCGCGACCGCGGCGGCGGGCATGGCGCCGGCCGCGGTCGCGTTGGGGCCCTTGGCGGACGGGCCGGCCATCACCTTGGCCGAGTTGGTGTACTCGCACGAGATCTTCTCGATCTCGAGGTCGGGCGTGGTGCGGTCCTGGATCTGTGGGTTGTTGAAGAGAGGGGGGAGGAGAGGGGGGGGAAGGGGCAAACAGAGAGAGAGAGAGAGAGAGAGAGAGGAAAAAAGGGGTGAGCGGCGGCTTTTTGGGGGGGCACACGCAACAAAAACCGCACGCTCGCTCGGTCCGCGACCCCCCCGCACGACGACGCCGCGCGCCGCACGACCAAAGAGAGACCGGCGAGCGCACGACGCCGTGCGCTCCCTCTTGGTCTCCCTCGATCGAGCCGTCGTCGCGCGCACGACGTTGCGCTCTGTGTCCGTCCGTGCGCGTTTGCGCACCTCGTCGTCCAGGTTGCGGCGGCGCAGCATGTCCTCGCAGTGGTCGCGCATCTCCTCGAGCGCCTTGGCGCCGGGCTGCGTGGGCGTGCACGCGAGCGTGATCGCGGACTCGGTGTTGGTGGCCTTGCTGCGGTCCTGGACGCCCAGCACGCGCACGTTGGCCTTGGGGACCTTGCAGAGCTCCTTGGCGACCTCCTCGACGACGGCCGCCTGGTTCTTCTGCAGCTGCTCGATCTTGTTGTCAAAGGCGATGGTGACTGTTGTTTTTTTCGGGGGTGGTGGTTTCGTTGGTTGGTGCGGGTTGTGCGCGGGGATTTTGGGTGGCGGGGTGGGGTGGGGGGAGGGGGGGGGGGGAGGGGGGGGGGGTCAGCCACCGAACGCATGGGGAGCCACGGCGGCATAGGGGGAGGAGGGGGAAAAAAAATCAAAATCAAAAACTCACCCTTGACGAGCTCGTCCCCGGGCTTGGGGTTGGCCGTGGCGGCGGCGCCGACGGCTGCGGAGTTGAGTGGGGGTGGGTTTTGTGGGAGAATGGGGGGCGGAGGCGGGGGGATAGGAGTGAGCGAGAGAGCGCGCGACGGGGCAACGGCCGAAATCGACCCCGCTGGCAAAGAGGAAGCCGCTCGGGTAACGAATGCGGCCGCGCGCCCCGGCCGCCCGGGAGCCCAATGACGGCCGAGGATCGCGTTCATAGCCTCCTGAATAGCAGGAGATCGCGCCCTGCGCGTCCCGAACGGCACGCACCGAGGAGCGCGAGCGCGCAGACAAAGGCCGCGAACTTCATTTCGGCTTCGTTTGAGGAGCGAGAGGACGTGGAGCGAGAGGACGGGCGTGCAAGATTGAGAGCTTGCTGGCTTGTGTTATGGTGTGAGAGGGGGGCCGAGGACGAGCGCGCGCGTCAGCCTTGCAAGCGGGAGGGGCGGGCCCGGCGTGCGGCGCTAGTGGAACGGACCCGAGCTGGACCGGCTGCGCCGCCGCCAGCGCGTGGCCCGCCGGGCGAGAGCAACAGGCGGACGGGAGAGCGCGCCGGGCGCCCCTGCATAACGGACGTGAGCCCCCCCCCCCCCCTCCCGCCGGATTCACGAGATGGCGAACGAGTAAAAAAAAGTCGGGGAAGGAAAGCTTAGGCGTGTGTGTGTGTGGGTGGGCGTCTCTGCATGCGTGCATGAGAGAGAGAGAGAGAGAGAACGACGACCTTTTCGGGCGACCGAGCGCGCCGCGCCGTCGTCGTCAATAGCCGCCCCCGCCGCCGCCGCCGCCGCCGCGGTCTCCGCCTCCTCCTCCTCCCCCGCCTGCACCGCCGTCGCCGCCTGCACCGCCCAGCAGCGCCACCGACTCGACGTCCGCGACCGCCGCGCCCTGCGTCGAGCGCCCCTTGAGCGCGGGCGCAAAGATGCCGCCGAGGGCGCCGACGATCCCGTCGCCGCCGCCCGCGCCGCCGCCGCCGCCGCCGCCGCCGCCGCCGACGCCGCCGACGCCGCCGTCGCTGCCCTTGCCGCCCACCAGAGCCTTGAGCAGCGCCGCGTGGTGCTGGTAGGGCGCGCCGCCGCCGCCGCCGCCGCCGCCGCCGGCCTCGCCCGACTTGCCACTGGGCGAGGGGTGCAGGCCCGCCGCCGACCCGCCGCCCGCCCCCGAACCGACCGCCGAACCGCCGCCGCCCGCGCCGACCGCCGACCCCTGCTGCGCCCCCCCCGCCTGCGGCGGCTGCTGCGCCGCCGCCCCTTTGCCGCGCCGCTTCGACTCGGAGTACAGAAACACCCCGGCGACCGTGAGCGCGTACCCGAGGCACCCGCGGGGGGTCACGACGTTCTTGAACATCAGGACGCTCACGAACGCCGCGATGACGCCCTTGCAGTTGCCCAGGACCTGCAGCGTCAGGGCGGACGTGTACTTGGTGACCAGGAAGTTCGACAGGTTGACGGCGTACGCGAGGCACGAGTTGCCGAGCAGCCACCAGAAGAACCCGGGGGACGCCTCCACGAGCGCGCGCGTCGTGGCGAGCGCCGCGGGCTCGAGCACGGCCGTGGCGGGCAGGAGCAGGAGCACGGAGAAGCACGACATGTAGAACAGCAGGGACATGGGGTCGAGCTTCTCCGACGCGTCGGTCAGCAGCATCGCCTGGACGACGCTCTTGAGCGCGCGGCCCGCGGTCGCGGCGACGCACGCGCAGAAGCCGACCAGGTGGAACGACGGCTCGGCGCCCGACGCCAGGGCCACCCCGCCCACGACGGGGGCGAGGGTGAGGTACGTCAGCGGCGTCTCGCGCGACCCCATCAGCAGGGCCGCGAACACGGCCGTGAAGAAGGGCGTCATGCTGCCGAGCATCTGGTTGAACGACACGGGGATGTGCTTGAGGCTCAGGTTGCCGAGGACGATCGTCGTGCAGAAGAGGGCCGAGAGGGCGCACAGCTTGGCGAGCTGCCGCCGGCTGCGCAGCGGCCGGATCGGCGTGAGCTCGCCGAGCGACAGGAGGTAGCCGAGCGCGGCGCACGCGAGCATGTGGCACAGCGTCAGGAAGACGGGCTGGCGGAAGGGCGTGCTGCTGAGGAGCCACTTGTTGAGGAGGAGGACGCCGATGTTGGAGGCGTACCACGCCGAGATGATGGCGAGGGTGAAGGCGAGGCGCGCGAGGGCGGCCGGGGAGGAGGAGGGGGAGGAGGGGTTGGCGCCGCGCCCGGGGGCGGGGCCGCCGAGGGCGCCGCCGGGGGAGAAGAGCGAGGGCGCGGCGCGGGGCGGCAGGGGCGAGGGCGTCGAGGCGCCGCGGTGGTGCGGGACCGGGCTGGTCGCGCCGGCACCCATCGTGGCTGGCGGTGGTGGTGGCTGCTGCTGCTGCTGCGGCTGCTGCTGCTGCGGCTGCTGCGGCTGCTGCTGCTGCTGCTGCTGCTGCTCGGGCTGGCGGCTGTCGCCTGGGCCCTCCCCGGCCCTGCCGATCGGCGAGCTGTCGCCGCTTGCGCCGCGGCCCGTCGACGACGCCGCCGGCGGTCGCGCGCGCGCGCGGCGCGAGGGCGCGGAGACGACGACGCCGAGCGCGCGCGGTGGACGCGGCGGCTGCAGCTGCGGGCGCGTCGCCGCTGGGCGCGTCGGATCGGCGGGGGCGCCGCGCGGGCGGGCGGGCGGCGCCGACGACGGAATCACGCCCTCGGCGCGCAAGGCAAGAAGAAAGGAAGGTGGCCGACGGTTGAACAAGCGTTGTTCGCTCCCCTTTTTTGCTCCTCTTGCTTTTCGGACGCGTCCGCAGGGGGGGCCCAATGCCGGTAGGGTGACGCGGCGGGGGTCGCGGTGTGCGCTGCCTCTGCGGCCTGTGTACGCGGGATTGCAGTCGCGCGGGATCGAGAGAGGCGCTCGGCGACGTGTTTTTGGTTGGCACGGACGCGGGTTCGAGTGGTGGAACAAGCGGGGGGGGCGG
>Ga0315905_10006626_pt1 | contig 11774 bp, 12 predicted proteins | sample LakEriMetagenome_5_FD_203522 | JGI IMG/M metagenome (GOLD analysis project Ga0315905, IMG submission 203522) | Freshwater fungal communities from buoy surface, Lake Erie, Ohio, United States - Buoy 4 MA121 | ecosystem: Environmental > Aquatic > Freshwater > Lake | place: USA: Lake Erie, Ohio...
CTAATCGACAAAGGTCGAAACTCATATTCGGTTCTAATCTCGGTTTTTTATGGTTGAAAAAGGGTTCGCAATTATATTGTGTAGAAGCATCTCCGCCTGGGGCAAAACTATCACTACAGAAAATACGGCCTTGGAATTTATAAATGGCTCTGCCAAAATCAATCAATTTGAATATTTTTCCATAGGTTGGCACTTTGAAAAATTTTCCCGCGGCTTTATAATACAAATCCTCCTCCGTTGTATCAATATACATAATATTATTTGTATGAAGGTCATTATGTGTAAATTGGAATGCGCGTTGGTAAGCAAAAAGCGTTAGAATTACTTGAAATAACGCACTTGCCGCCGTTTCTATATCTAGGGCCTTTTTGACAAATAATTTATCCAAAGTTCCCTTACATTTCTCTAGGCAAATCATTTGAACCGGAAAATCATAAATATACGCGTTCAAAGGCACTTCTGATTCATCGTCGTCCGCCTCATCGTCTTCTTCATCATCCTCATCGTCGTCCGCCTCATCTTCATCGTCGTCCGCCTCATCCTCATCCTCATCGTCGTCATCCTCATCGTCTTCTTCGGTTTTTGATTCATCTTCGTCTTCGCCATCATTTTCTTCATCGCTACTATAGTTCACTTCACTATTGTTGGAAGTATTTTCCGATGAAACAACAGATTCTTTTTCGTAAGTACAATCCTCCTCTTCTATAACAATCTCTTCAATTGGTTCACAAACATATTCCAAAACAGGTTCTAATTCATCTAATTCTAAAGAAACACAAGAAGATTCGGAAGCATTATGAATGACTAATTTATTTTTATTATTGCGAGAACCAAAATTAGCGAATGGGTTCTCTATTGGGTCGACTTCATATTTAATATTTCGATTTGAATTAAAATATTCCGATTGATTCAAATAGTCAATATCATCCGCCAAATTCATTCGAAATTTTTTTTGAACCCCTAAAAAAGAACCATAATAATCGATTCCATTGAGAACCCTGTGTTCATTCAATAATTGGCTTGATAAATAACAAAAAAAATTATCTATATAACTGGCGTTGTCCTTACCGGCCAATTTTTCGTGACAGGGGTTCTCTTCTTTATAAGAAGGGAGAACGGTCAAATTATCAGTCGTTTTATATCTACCAATCAAATAACGAACTGGGTCTAACAAAGGCGCAAATTTTATAAATAATTCAGCATCTTTTTCTTGTGATAATTTGCTATCCCAAATAGTAGTCAAACCAGTTATATGGAATCGATGATTAAAACTAATCGAATTATAATTACTTTCTGACAATTCAAAAAATTCTTTGTAAAGTGGTTGATAATATTGAAACCCGTCGATTAAAAATGTATTTTGATCTTCGGATTCTTTCGCTAAATATTCTAAATCCACCTTTTTTGGTTTGAAATAATTCAACTGGAATTTAGTCATTTATGTATTTACATGATTAAAAAACGATTTTTTAAACGATTTTGTAGAGAGAATAATTGCGTCTAATATATAACAAATACAATCGTCCTATATACATATACAAATGACGTTGGAATTAAAGAAATTCGATATGAGGAATATCACTTTTAAACCAGATGAAAACAAAGGCCCTGTTATTGTTATGATTGGTCGTCGTGATACAGGTAAATCTTTTTTAGTCCGCGATTTATTGTTCCATCATCAAGATATTCCTATTGGAACCGTCATTTCAGGAACAGAAGCCGGAAATGGATTTTATGCTCAACACGTTCCTAAATTGTTTATTCATGAGGAATATAATTCAGTTCTTATTGAGAACATTTTACGCCGTCAAAAAGTAGTTCTCAAACAAGTTCAAAAAGATATAGAACAATATAAACGGAGTTCGATTGACCCACGTGCTTTTGTCATATTAGACGATTGTCTTTATGACCAAGGATGGACAAAAGACAAATTAATGCGTTTATTATTTATGAATGGGAGACACTGGAAGATTATGCTCATCATTACTATGCAATATCCACTCGGAATACCACCTAATCTTCGAACAAATATCGATTATGTATTCATATTACGTGAGCCCTATATGACAAATCGAAAAAGAATTTGGGAGAACTATGCTTCGATGTTTCCCACGTTGGAATCTTTCTGCTCTGTTATGGACCAGACTACAGAAAATTTTGAATGTCTTGTTATTAATAACAACGCTAAATCGAATAAATTACACGACCAAATTTTCTGGTATAAAGCGGAAACTAGACCGGATTTCAAGTTGGGCTCAAAGGAATTCTGGGAGATTTCGAAAAATATGGGGGACGATGATGATGGAGATGCTTATGACCCCAATAAAGGAAGAAAAAAATCTGCGGGTCAACAAATAACGGTCAAAAAGGGTAAATGGTAAATGTAATGTAAACCAGAAAGGGTGTATGATTTAGATACACCCTTTCATAAATCAACCAGAAAGGGTGTATGATTTAGATACACCCTTTCATAAATCATAATTTATATTATTTATTGAAACAAGTATAAAGAAAGGATGTAATATTATAATATACACCCTTTGGAATATGGAGATTGTAAAGGCATTTAACTCAAACAAACTACATACTGAAATTCTAATAAAAGGTGATTTAGAAAATCCCTTGTTTAGAGCGAATGATATCGCAACAGTTTTAGATATAAATAATATTCGCCAAAATATATTAGATTTTGATAATACAGAAAAAATAATAGAAACCATACAAACAATAGGAGGTTCTCAACAAGTATCTTTTTTGACAGAAAAAGGATTATATAAAATATTATTCAAATCTAGAAAACCAATCGCACAAACGTTCCAAAATTGGGTTTGTAATGTGATAAAAGAAATACGTTTATCTGGTTCATATTCTTTACAAAAACAATTAGAAGAACAACAAAAAATAAATGAAGAATTACAAAAAAAACTTGAAGATTCAACTGATAGTGTTCCTACAATTTATATTTGGAATACTAATACATTATTAACACCACCGGAATTAAAAATAGGTATAACAATAAACCTTCATAAAAGAGTAAAACCATATAAACAAATTAATAAACACGGTAAGATAGAATTTTCAACACAAATTCATAATATTGATATAAAAATATTTGAAAAAATTATACATAATATTCTTTTACCATTTAAGATACAAGATGAAGTATTTAAACTTGATGTAGAAGAAGCGAAAATTATTATTGTAAATTTTATAAATTTTATAAATATTGTTCATATACATAATTCATCAGAACGATTAAATAAATTACAACAAATGTATGATTCAAATAATAAGATTATTCATAATATTCAATATAATCCAATATCAAAATGTTCTATTGGTATTCAAACAGATATAAATGATGATATCAACTATGAAATTGATAACAATAGTGGGAATTTTACCCAAGACATATTTCGACAATATATAGATGAAAATTGTATTGTTAGAGAAGATGTAGAAATATCATCAGTTGATATTTTAGGTCAATTTCGTATATGGTCAAAATCGGCAAGCAAAAAAAATTATCACGAATTAAAAAATTACTTGGATACAAATTTTAAACCGTGTAAATTATCTATTCAAAATAAAAATCAAATAATAAATGGTTATAAAGGAATTACCCTACACGAATTAGAATATAAAAGAAAATTAATACCGTGTGATATTGAAAATTTTATTTTCACTTGTTGTATATTTCATCCTAGCGGAAAAGTTTTACATTCTACATTATTAGATGAATATATAAAATGGAAAAAAACCACCAATAATTTAATTAATAATAATGAAACAAAAGAAATACGTAATTATTTACAAGAAACAACTTATACTATATTTAGCACAATATGGACAAATTCAGGTAATGGACAAGGATATTATGGTATATCATTGAAAACAGAACAAAATAGTCAACATAGAAAAACTTCATCTACAGGAAAAAAAGTAGAAAAACGTCAAATTAATACTAATATATTATTAGGAAGTTGGGAAACAATTCATAAAGCATCGGATTATGAAAAAATATCTAGTGCCAAATTAAGTCGTATTATAAAAAATAAAACACAAATAAATGATTATTATTTTATAACTATATAATTTATCAACATTAATTCTGGGAGATTTCAAAAAATATGGGGGATGATGACGACGGAGATGCCTATGACCCCAATAAAACCCGAAAAAAAACTGCTGGCCAACAAATAACGGTCAAAAAGGGTAAATGGTAGATGTAATGTAAACCAGAAAGGATGTATGATTTAGATACACGCGTTCAGAAATCATAATTTATATTATTTATGTATATATCTTCCACGTATAAATCGATTATGTAATATGTCAAAAAGAGAATAATACAAAAATCGTTATAGTAATCAATAAACAAATTTGTATAATATATATATATGACTACTCCTCCATCTCCAGAACCAGTTGAATTTGTATTACATTCTTTTTCTTCTTCTATTACTATGGGTGAAAGAACTATCGTAGATGACGTAATACCCGGAGCGGTTGATCTCAGTGCTGTTGCTGTATTTTATATGGCACAAGAAGATATCCAGAATGTGTTTCAAGTATATACTGACTCTGATGAGATTACTGATATTTCGTATGAAGGAATGCATTATCACGTTTTTATGGACAACTGGCCGGCTACTCTCCGGCTCAATCCTATGAACGCGATGATGGACCGACCCGAATCTGCAAACGCATTATTTATGGGTAATACCCCATCGGAGATGTTAGTCAAACACGATTTTATACGATATTTAGCACTAAAATTATTCAATACGCCTATGGCAACCGATTTATTTAGTAATGAATCAGAATTATTGAATCATCTTAATTCACTTGGAGAACTTGTGTATCAAGATATCAGTGCTAGTTTATGGAAATATGCTACAACTAGTTCTAGACCGGTTCCACCAGATGTAACTAGCGGATTTGTTATTAACGATGTAACGGGATTGAAAGCAACTACGAATGATTTAGCAACTCTAGATAATTTAGGTTTTGTTCTCACAAATAAATTACTAGAAACTTTACCAAACAGATTTAATAATTTACAATTAGATTCAAGGAATTTATTCCGTTTACCCATATTAGCAGGAGACACTATAAACTTTACATTTAGTATAAATCCTTGCCCTGGACAAAACGAGTTAACAGGTGTCCCTCCTTTTACTGGTCGCACATATAGAATCAAAATTGTAATAGATAACGGTTCTCGTATTAATACTATTCCAACTGACTAATTATTTACTGCGATATAAAGAACATAATAATATTTTCGGCTATCATATTATTATGTGCGGAATTGTAGGATATTTAGGAACGGATAAAGAAGCCATTCAAGCCGTTCTCGATGGAATACAATTATTACAAAACCGTGGATATGATTCGGCAGGAGTTTCGCAGATAATCGAAGGAGAACTTATCACGACCAAATGCGCATCCAAAAATACAAATTCAGCAATCGATACCCTACAAAATATTCTCCTTTATGAAAATAATAAAACCACTTTATCGATAGGACATACTCGATGGGCTACTCATGGTGCCAAAACCGATGTGAATGCTCATCCACATCACGATTCTAAAAACCAAATTGCTTTGGTTCATAATGGGATTATTGAGAACTTTCAACAAATAAAAACGGAGCTTGTCATAAAGGGTTATTCATTTAGGTCTTCGACAGATTCCGAAGTTGTAGCGGTTCTCATCGGGTCTTTATTAGATGAAGGCAAACCTATGTTAGAGGCCGTCAATTTAGCAGTAGGAAGACTAACCGGCACGTGGGCGTTGCTTATTATTCATCGAGATTATCCTGATAAATTATGGGTTGTTAGGAATGGTTCTCCGCTTTTATTAGGAACGAATACTCATTGTCTGATGGTTGCGTCAGAACCCATCGCGTTTCATCAATATATCAATCAATTTATTGTCTTAAAAGACCACGATGTTCTCGAAATCCAGCTGGGTCCCGATGGGAATTATATATATAATAAATCTCTTTCGAAATATATTCCACAAACAAAAACGGTTGAACAGGCTTTATTAAACCCCGACCCATGGCCTCATTGGATGCTCAAAGAAATAATGGAGCAACCAGATGCTATTTTGCGTGCTATAAATAATGGTGGCAGGATTTCTTCCGAAACAACCGTTAAATTGGGCGGATTAGACCAATATCTTTATGATTTAATTCGATTGGACCATTTGATTCTTTTAGGATGTGGCACCTCATTTCACGCTGGATTGTGGTCGCTGGACATATTTAAATCGTTGGATGTTTTTGATACGATTGCTTTATATGACGGCGCGGATTTTTCTGTGAAAGATATTCCAAAACGGGGAAATACAGGAGTGGTCCTTTTATCACAATCCGGAGAAACAAAAGATTTACAAAGATGTATTCAAATCATTCACGAAAACGATCTTCTTTCTATTGGTATTGTGAATGTAATCGATTCTTTTATCGCTCGTGAAACCAATTGTGGTATTTATTTGAATGCCGGTCGCGAAGTAGCTGTGGCTTCTACAAAATCTTTCACTAGTCAATGTGTGGTTTTGTCTGTTTTAGCTGTTTGGTTCTCACAACAAAAAAATACTTGTTTAGAAAAACGCCGGAAAATAATTAGCGACCTTCATCAATTACCCGTTCAAATAAAAGCGGTTTTAAAAGAAGCGAATCAAACACGAATTCAACAAATCGCCTCTATATGGACAACCGTAAAATCCGCGTTTTTATTGGGGAAAGGAAAAGAAGAAGCCATCGCAAAAGAAGGCGCGCTCAAAATAAAAGAAATCGCGCAAATCCATGCAGAAGGATATTCTACATCAGCGTTGAAACATGGACCCTTTGGACTTTTAGAACCAGGACTACCAGTACTTTTCTTCGATGTTACAGAAGAACATCGCGATAAAACCGCAAATGCCATTCAAGAAGTCGGTGCTCGCGAAGCGAGTATATATCTTCTTTGTGACAAATACGAAAAATCCTTTTGTGAAATCGAATCGAATACTACTTTTGGTGGATTAATAGCGAATGTTTGTGTCCAATTATTGGCTTATTATTGTGCTTGTCATAAAGGAATATCACCGGATTATCCTCGCAATTTAGCCAAAGTTGTCACGGTGGAATAATAGATGGATATTATATAAGATGTCAAAATTAGATTCTTTATCGGAAGAAGAAAAACGTAATTTGAAAACACTTCTTAGTATTGACACGGATGCAAAATTGGATGAATATCTAAAATCGACAACCCCTTTAGAATTTAAAAAAAAATTAGATCGAATAGAAAAAACAGATACCCCAACATTAAATCGTGGAATGTCTCATGAAGGTATTGACTTCGACCCGATGATGAAAGAAGATATCCTAAAGGCAAAGTTCCAAGAAGAGAATATAAAGCTATATAAAGCATTCATGACACACAATAAAAAATTTGGCCTTAAAACTACACCACCTCCTCTGAAAAGAGGAGTTAGTTATGAAACTGGATTTAGTTATGACCCTGAAACAGAAGCACGTGAAGATTTTACTTCTATACCAAAACATAAATCAAACAAAACAACCGTTGGGGGGAAATCGAAAAAATATCGTAATAAAAATAAGCGTCGTTCAACCCGTAGACGTCGTTAAATAATATAATTATACAAACGATTATATTATTTCTGTATGACAAATTATTATGCCTCTTTATCCTTATCCTCCTTCGATGGATTGTTAAATTCAACCACGCGCTCATTATATGCCTTCGTTTCCTCTTCTGTGGTCGGCTCTCTGTTTTCGAAATCAACTGTCTCTTTGACACCCACTAGATTACCTTGTTCGTCAATCTTCTGGGTAAGTTTATTCCCGCTTTTTTCCGCCTTTTTAATATTCTCTTCAATCGCCTTCTTCTTCGATTCCTTGACACGCTTTTCAAATTCCTCCTTCGCTCTCGCCTCATTCTTGATTTTCTCACTATGAAGTTGATTTAATTCGTCCTCCATAAACTCAATACGACCCGTCTTATAAGCATCTGGGTCCCAAGGCAACCATAATCCTACAGGACCTACTAAAATATCGTGATTTGGGTCCGATTCGCGGATTTTCTTCGCCTTCATTTCTGCCTCATCTTGAGTTGGAAATACACCACGGATTTTGAGACCTCTTACAGAAGTCTGGAACTCGTGTGCCCTATTGAACTTTAGCATCAATTGGTCCTCATTCTTATCCACGAAATTTTTGAAATCCACTTCAGCACCTTCTTCTTTTAATTTTGGTCCCTCTTCCTCAATAAAATCAGTATAATCCTTTATGACATTCTCCACATTCAATCCATATTTGAAAGCCATAAAATGAAGGAAATCAAAAAATTTGTCCATCGATTTCTTGAAATCCCACTGTTTTAGGAATTCGTCAAAAAGAAACATTTCACGCTGTTTCAAAATCTTTTCCGGAGAAATAAATGAAAGACACGCAAATTTCTGTCCGGCAATCGGTGGGTCCTCGTCACAAAGGTCAATATATTTAGGATTAATTTGCCCGTTTTCTAAAATCTTTTTTTCGAAACCTCCAGAAGACATATATATCTTTTAGACAGATGATATTTAAGTAATTTTAACGCTTGTATATATTTTTTTGTTTAGTTATAATATAAAATGAGCGGATTTGATTTTTCTGAGTTGATTAAACGTGCCATCAAATATATTATTGAAGGTATCATCGTGGCTCTTGCTGCTTATGTTATTCCTAAAAAGTCTCTCAGCGTCGAGGAAGTTGTCGTGATAGCTTTGACTGCAGCGGCAACCTTCAGTGTTCTTGATGTTTTCATACCATCTATGGGTATAACAGCTCGTCAGGGGGCGGCAATTTCCGTGGGTGCAGGTCTCGCTGGAGGGTTGCCTATCGCACCAATGTAAATAAACGAAATAGGTAATTTGTATGATTATAATTATACAAATATCATCACCATAGACATCATTATATATTGTATATTTGTTATATGATGTTGGTTCTCGTCAACAAGGTTCAATTTCGAACCCTATTTCGACTCCGATAAATCCACCCGGACACTTCCTATCATAATCGAGTCTTCATTCTCTAATAAAGGCACTACTTCAGTCTTATCAATCGCCGTTACCACTGCTGAAGTTTCCTTATTAAAAACCTCTTCCACCTCTGATTTCAAATCTTTCTGTATGACATTCGTGAGAACCCCTGAAATATCTGTTTTAAGTTCCTCTACTTTCTCTAAAATACTTTCTTCCATTTTATCCACAGTACCAACAATCGAATCTCGAGCTTCTTTCAAAACGTTGTCAATATTCCTTTCAATAGCACTTGTTTTTAAACCTAAACAACTTGCGAATACACAATTCATTATATATTTATAACCCGAAAAGAAAACTTAATAAAGAGAACTTTATGAATAAAACAAATGAATAAAACCTGCGCCATTTATATCGTCAATTATAAAGACGAAGAACGTCGAGCGAGGATGTCACAAAGGATAAAATCTGTGGGATTAGATGCGCGTTTCGTCCCGGGTGTGACGACAGAGGACCCCCGGGTAAGCCAACAACCCATCACCTCATTTGAAAAACGAAATTGGGCCATCTTTTTCCAACACGTCGATTGTATGCGCGATTTTGCTGAAAACACGACATTTGACTACTGTATCATTTGCGAAGATGATGTTGTTTTGTCGAGAACCCTCGGACAACAAATCCCCCAAATAATCGACCTTTATGACAAATCCGGATTGGACATCTTATTACTCAGTTATTTATGGCCTCATCATGTGGCCGAAGACCACTATTTTCCTGTTTTGAATTCAACACCCGATTGGAAAATCCAAGGATATCCCGATGACCTTTGGGGGGCTCATATGTATTTTATGTCAAAAGCCCACGCGAAAACACTCGTAGAAAGATACACTCCGGAATATGCTCTGGCTGAAAAAGAAGCTGGACGCTTCTTTTGTACAGATTGGCAATTCACAAAATTTGGAAAAAGGGGATTATTAGTTCCTATGGTTGGATTGGAAGAAGGGGAAGTAAAAACGGACCATCAGGGCCAAATCGATTTCCATCGGGCCGTTTTTCAGTTTCATTATCGAGAGGATAAATTTATATAAAGATATAATAACATCGTATATATATATATATATATATGTTACGATACTATTTGCTGATTCCTTTTTTCGTTCGATTACGTAACAGACCTTTTTTTGACCTATCAAATATAAAACCGAAAATGGAAAATATAACTCAATTGGATACCGACTGGGAAGAAATGATAAAAAAATTTGGGTTATTACCCGATTGAAGAATAACTATTGAATATATATATATATATAAATATATATATGACTGATTCGAATTTTGTAATAATATGGATTTTGATTATCGTTATCTTGACTTCATTGATTAGGTATTATTTTCGAATACAATACATCAAAGATACATCCAAAAATGAAACCGAACAAAACAATCGAATCAATCGATATTTAGAACGTCGTTCATTTTTCGGGTTTGTAAGTATTGTAACTGTTTTTTTTATTATTTACTATTATAAAAAATAATTGTCATAAAGAGGTGTAATATCACTTCTTTATGACATACTCTAGACCGTCGGAAAAAATTCCCAATCTAATTCCATACAAACTTTCTTCCATATCATATCTTGCTCTAATTGTTTCTCACGGTCTTTCATCATCGGAATATATGGCAAATACTGTGTTTGGTCCAAAAGAACACATAATTGATAAAGTGTATATGTATAATTGAAAAAATTCCTGCGATTCGGGGGACAATGAAGCGCCCATGGTTGCTGAATTTCTATAAAAAGAATACAAAGTGTTTCGTGTAATTCTTCACTCATAATAGGCGGTTTTACTCCAAAAATAGAATTGATAAATTGGATATGCTCGAAATATTTATTCAATCCTAATTTTCTTAAGATTTCGCGCATTTTTTCATATGTGATTTCATTATAATTTTTAATACGCTCCTTTTTGATTCGGTCTTTGATTGCCTGTAAGACTTCTTCTGGAATCTGGGTTGTTTCCTTTGCTTGAAATTGCGAGAGAATTTCTTTGAAATGATTCCGTCGAATATAAGCCGTATAAGAGACTTCATTCGGCGGTTCTTTATTTGCCGGTTTTGCTGAATCCACAATATAACTAATAAATTTACCACAAGCGGAATTATTACAAATAAGAATTCCTTCTTCATCTTGTGGTATCATTTCTCCTATTTTACAACTCTCACAACAATCCGTTGTTACTATATAATCATTTATGTTTACATAATCATTTGTGACATTACGCCAATAAGACTGATATGTTTTTCTAGATTGATTGTATTTAGATGAATTTGGGTCTGAAATGGTTGGGTCATCCGATTTAATTTTAAAAAAAGAATGGACGGCATTCGAATTTGTTTTGGAAGGTCCTCCTGATGAAATCTCTTTTTTTTGTTCAAAATAATCGAAAATATATTTCGAGTTCTCCAGATAATAAGTTTTCTCATCTTCTTTTAATTCCCGAATTTTTTTTTTGTTTTTTAAAATAGCGTCTTTTGTTTCCATATATTCATCAATATTTTTTTTGCCCTTTTTTAATTTACTTTTTAAAATTTCGATTTCTTCCTGTAGTTTAGGAAGAATTTCTTCGCGATTTTTTGAGAACTGAGCTACCATTTCGCTATGTTTTTCATCTAGCGTTTTTATATTTTTCATTCTTATATACTATTTCATTCGAATATATCTATATGAATTTTTT
>Ga0315905_10006627_pt1 | contig 11773 bp, 7 predicted proteins | sample LakEriMetagenome_5_FD_203522 | JGI IMG/M metagenome (GOLD analysis project Ga0315905, IMG submission 203522) | Freshwater fungal communities from buoy surface, Lake Erie, Ohio, United States - Buoy 4 MA121 | ecosystem: Environmental > Aquatic > Freshwater > Lake | place: USA: Lake Erie, Ohio...
ACTGTTGTGATGCGCTCTTAGAAAACTGCTGCTTCATGATGGATTCCAGCTCCGCCATGGCCGCAGGTTGCACCGTGTCCAAGGTGGCCACGCGCTGAATCACCTCGGGGCGCACTTCAGCGGGCAAAAAGATCAACACCTCGGCCGCCACCACACCGTCGAGCAAGGACAAGATGATGGCAATCACCTGCGGGTGCTCGGTGCGGATCATGTCGGCAATGCCGCGCGCGTCCATCCAGCTCAAGATGTCCAAACCCTTGGTGCCTTGGCCGGGCATGATGCGGTTGAGCACCGAATTGGCTTTGTCGTCGCCCAGGGCGCGGCGCATGACTTTTTCCACATAGTCGGAATTGCCCAAACTCAAGCTGGTTTGGTTTTTCAACATCTCGACAAATTCGTCCAGCACCACATTGACCGCTTCTTGCGACAGGTCGGCCGCAGCCACCATGGCCGCCCCCAGGGCTTGCACCTCTTTGGGGTTGAGGTATTTGATGATGTTGGCCGCTTGGTCTTCGCCAAGCAACAGCATCAACACAGCTGCGCGTTGGGTGCTGGTCATGGCCTCCATTTCGGCACGCAATTTGGGCGTCCAGTTGGCGCGGTCCAGGGGGTTTTTATCGTCGGCCATGTTGCTGTCCTGCAGTCTCTTGTTCAGATCACGATTGAATCATGTTTTTCAGCACGCCCGCCACCCGGGTGGAGTCGTCGGAGACGATCATGCGGATCAATGCCACTTTGTCGTCGTAGGTGTTGGCGGTGTTGAGCATGTCGGCCGAAATGGTGGGCTTTTTGGGCTTGAGGCTGGACATGCGTGCCTTGATCTCTTCCAGGCTTTCGCCTTCTTGGATTTCGATCTCTTGCGGCGGCTCTTCCATGGTCTCGACCTTGGCGCTCAGCTCGGCCACTTTCTCTTGGGCGGCGGCCAGGGCTTCGGCCTGCTCTCTGGCTTTGGCTTCGATCTCGGCCTCAACGGCGGCTTTGTCAGACACCGCTTTGGCGGCGGCTTCGGCCACGGCGATGGCAATGCGCTCGGCCTTGAGGCGTTCGCTGGCAGAGGCTTCACGGGCAGCGGCATCGGCGGCGGCGGCGGCAATCGCGGCGGGGTCAAAGTCGGGGGTGGTGAGTTTGCGCACCATGGGGCGCACCACCAAGAACAAGAACAACAGGAACAACAAGGCCACCACAGCGCTGTTGGCCATGCCAGCGATCGATTCGTCTTTGTACCAAGGCACCGCATCGGGGTCGATTTGGGGCTCAAAACGGGTGGACACCACGGTGACCACGTCGCCACGGTCTTCTTTGAAGCCCACAGCACCGCGCACCAATTGGTTCAAACGCTCCAACTCTTCTTGGGTGTAGGGAATGGTGGTGGGGGTGGAGCCATCGGCGCCCTTTTCCACCTTCATGCCAGCGGGAATCGGGCGCTCGTTGATCAGCACACCCACACCCAGGCGTTGGACGCTGCCCATGGCGGTTTTGGTGTGGCGCACTTGGCGATCGAGTTCGTAGTTTTTGGTGCTGCGGGCGGTGACTTGCACGCCTTTTTCACTTTGACCTTTGGTCGGATCGGGGTTGTTGTCACCCGACGCAGCGGGGTTGATGTTGGGCACCGGCGGCGTGTTGCTGAGCGAGCCCGGGATGCCAATCGCGTCCCGCATGGTGTTGCGGTCTTCGACATACAACTCAGAACGGGTCTTAGAGCCCTCTTTGCGCTGGTCAAAGTCTTCGGTGGTGATTTCGTTTTGGTTGAAGTCCAGGGTCATGCTGACCTGGGCGCTGACATTGGCCTCGCCCACAATGGGTGCGAGCAACTGGACCAAGCGGGTGCGGTAGAGGTCTTCCATTTGCTGCTTTTGCTGCAACTGGGCGGATGTCAAACCCAAGGGCTGCTCGACCAGCATTTCGTTCATCAAGGTGCCAAAGTTGTCCACCACCGACACGTTTTCGGGGGCCAAATAAGGCACGCTGGCCGACACCAACTGAATGATGGCGGTCACGTTGGCCGCTGACACGGCACGCCCAGGGGCGCGGGTGATGATGACCGAGGCTTTGGTCGGCACGCGGTCGCGCACAAACACACTTTGTTTGGGTGAAGCCAAGTGCACGCGGGCGCTCTTGATGCCAGCGATTTGGGCAATGCTTCGTGACAGCTCTTGCTCCATGGCGTTGTTGTAGCGCACCTGCTCCATGAACTGGCTGGTGGTCATGGCGGGCATGTCTTTGAGGCCTTCAATGCCTTGCTGGTCATTGCGCGGCAAACCTTTGGAGGCAATCAGCATCTTGGCTTCATGAAAGCGCGCAGCCGGCACCGTGATTTGGCCGGTGTTGATGTCGACTTCGGGTTTGAAGTCGGCGGTTTTCAGGGCCTCCAGGGCCACTTGTTTGTCGGCTTCGGACAGCATCATGGTCAGCGGACGATAAGGCGGCGCCTTCATCGACAAAGAGGCCAAACCAAAGGCGGCCACCACCAGCAAAATCACTGCCAGGGGCAGCACCTTGCGCACCGTGGGTTGGCGCATCATGTCGCGCACCATGCCCATCGGGTCGGTCAGGGCCGTGCTGGCTGCACCGCGGGTGATCTCATTGCTGCGCACCGGCGCCAAACCGGTTTCGCTGCTGCGTGCCGGTGCGGCGGGTTCATTGCCAGCCGCAGCTGGGGGGGTGCCAGGCGCGGTGAGCGCGGTGTTCATTGTTGCTGATGCCATGGGGTTCTCTTAAGTTCAGACGGGCATGTTCATGATTTCTTCGTACGCTTTGACCACTTTGTTGCGCACCTGCAAGGTGGCTTCAAAGGACAGCGACGACTTTTGCATGCCCAAGACCACATCGGTCAAAGGAACGTCTTCGCCACGCTGATAGGCCTCTTGCAAGCGGGTCGATTTCACCTGGGTGTCGTTGACTTTTTCCAGCAGGTTTTTGACCGAATCGGTGAAGCTCGGCGTGCCTTTGGGCGCCACCGTGTCTTCGGTTTTTTGGGTCTGTCCACTGGCCTGTGCTTGGTAGGCGCGGATGGTCTCCAGCATGGACTGGATGTTGGTGGCGGATGTGCGATCAATCATGCTCTACCCCTTCAGTCGGCAAAAGCCAAATGCATGCCGCGCTCGCGCAGTTGTGCCAACTTGTAGCGCAAAGTGCGGGGGCTGATGCCCAGCTTGCGGGCGGCCTCGACGCGGCTTTCGGTGGTTTGGATGGCCGACATGATCATTTGGTGCTCGCTGGCCTTCACGGCGTGTTGCAAGTCCAAACCCTCGAGCGGCAATTGGATGTTGTCTCCGCTGGCCGAGCGATGGGCCATGTGGCCTGGCATGAAGCTTTCCGACGGGCTAGGGATGGCCCATGCTGGTGTGACGGTACTGTGCTGGGTCGTTGCCCCGGACATCATGGCGCTGGCCACATCGGCCAAGGCATGGGCGGCAACACTGTTGAGGGAGCCAAATGCACTCGCCAACGGAGCAGCAGGCTGCTGTGCGGGGGACGCAAACAACGGGGTGAATATGTCAACCGATGCACCCGTTTCTGGGTTGTCCGCGGCAGGCAATGCGGCGCTCTCTAAGGAGGGTATCGATTCATCAAACATCAAATGCGATGGCGAGATCGTGCGGCCGGTGCACAGCACAACGGCGCGTTGCACCACGTTTTCGAGTTCGCGCACATTGCCAGGCCACGGGTATTGCAGTAGCAGACTCTGGGCTTCGGGCTCTACCGACAAGGGCACGCCGCCTTTGGCATGGCGGGCCAATGACTGCGCCACCAAGGGCAAGATGTCACCGATGCGCTCGCGCAGGGGTTGGATGCGCAGGCGGAAAGTGCTGATGCGAAAGTACAGGTCTTCGCGGAATTCGCGCGCATCGATGGCAGCGCGCAGGTCTTTGTTGGTGGCCGCAATCAAGCGCACGTCCAAATCGATGGTGGCTTCTCCACCCAAGCGGTTGAGCTTTTTCTCTTGCAACACACGCAGCAACTTGGCCTGCAAGTGGATGGGCATTTCGCCAATTTCATCCAGAAACACCGTGCCACCGTGGGCCTGTTCGAACAAACCTTTGTGCTCTTTGTGCGCGCCGGTAAAAGCACCCTTTTCATGGCCAAACAACATGTCTTCGATCAAGTGCTCGGGCAAGGCCGCGCAGTTGAGGGCCACAAACGGGCCTTTGGCACGGGGAGATGCTTCGTGCAGCACCCGGGCCAACACCTCTTTGCCGGCACCCGTGGGGCCGACCAACAAGGCGGTGACTTCGGTTTGTGCGACACGTTGGGCCAAGGCCAGCAATTGTTGGCTCACTGGGTCGACAAACACAAAGCTGCGTGGGGCTTGGGTGTCGACCTGCAAGGCTGCGACGGCATCGGCCCACAGGCCCGTGTTCCACTCGTCGGCGGGCAGCACATGCAAGGCTCCCAAGCGCATGGCGTCGACGGCGACTTCCATGCGACGGCGCTCGACACGGCATATCACAGGGACACGATGGCCTAACTGGCCAATCAAGGTTTGCACTTCACCCAACAGCTCGGCGTTGTCACCCAAGCGGATGATCAACACATGGGCACGGCGCAAGGCCACGTGAAGGTCCCCCAAGGTGGAGACGGTTTGCAAGCTGATACCGGCGGCATCGAGCTGCGCGCGATCGGCTTCGGCCAGTGGACTGAATGGGTCCAACCAGACGGCTTGAATGGCGTTGACAGAAGAAGCATTCACTTTGAACAGCCCGTTATTAAGGTAAGACTGTTATGCAAGGGATGTGCCAACCTCTGATGCAACCCTTTCAATTTCAAATAAATGTAAGAATGAAATCTAATGTGTGCGTAATTTGATATTCAGACGAAAAGCCGACATGGCTGTTGTGTCGACAAAGCCTTCAGGCTTCCCACATTTGCGTTGAAGCCAGCTTGCGGCGCGTGCCCGTGGGCTTGGCCGTGGCATTGGCTTCGGGTTTGCCTGCCACCACCGGGGGAATGGGGCGCTTTTTCTTCTCAGTGAAACCCAGACATGCCGTTCCATCGGTGCGCAGCACCTCCAGGGAAGGCAAAAGGCGGCTTTTGAAGCCCATCAAATGACAGGCGTACGGCTTGGTGTAGTCCCAACTTACGGCAAAGTAATGACACTTCCAGCAATTGGGTCCCGTCACGTAGACGCCGACACCTGTCTCAAGGTTTTTTTCTGGCACAGCCATCCTCCAGGATCAAGTCAGGGACCAGTCAGAGGATACCGCTTTAACCTTGCAGCAGCTTCAGCACCGATTGCTGGCTGGTATTGGCTTGGGCCAACACCGCCGTAGCAGCCTGCTGCATGATCTGCGTCTTGGCTAATTCGGTACTGGCCGAGGCGTAATCGGCGTCCTCGATCTGGCTGCGTGAGCCCGACAAGTTCATCGACACATTGGTCAAGTTGTTGATTACGTGGTCCAAGCGGTTCATCACCGCACCCATGGTGGCGCGTGTTTGGTTAACCCTGTCCATGGCCACATCGAGCTTTTTGAGCACATCTTGCGCGGCTTCGCTGGAGCTGATGAAGGTGCGCGTCAAAGGCTTGCCCATCAAGTTAGGTCCGCCTTGCACCGCGTCAGGGATCGCCGCGCCGGGTGGTAACGGATCCAAATCCGCATCCCATGTGATCTCACCGGTGATGGGGCCGCCCTTGCCAAAGTCGGCCAGGTCGATGGTGATCTTTTGACCCTCGTTGGCACCGATCTGGAAAGCCAGACGGCCGGTCCGCGGAGGCGACATTTTGCTGGTGGCTTGGTCTACTTCACCACCAAAGGTGCCTTGCGAGAACCCTAGGTTGACAAAGTCGCCGTCGGAGGTGAATCCATTGTCACCCGGCTCCACGGTGATGGCTTTGGTGGACTCCAGGGCAATCGAAGCATAGGCTGTGTGGGCGCCATCAGAGGTCACCTCAGCACCAGCGATGCCAGTCACGCCAGGGGGATTGTTCGATCCAGTGCCAAACCCCAGGCCAAAGCTGCCGGCGTTGACGAACTCACTGTCAAACCAAATGGACACGTTGCGCCCGTCCACAGCGGTCAAGGTGATGCCACCCGCACCGTTGTCCACACCATCCACACCGGTCAAACCGGCATTTTTGTGGATGGCATTGACCACGGCCTCGCGGCGCTGTGAGTCGGTTTGATCGGTGGTCATGTCAACTGGCACGTTTTGTCCGTTGATAAACAAAGAGTATGAGCCATTGGCGATAGGCTTGTCGCGGCTAGTAACACTGCCTTCCACCTTGACGGGGATGGCCTTGGCGGTCACACCCGTGAGTTCGCTGCTGTCATTGATGGCCGCAGCCGTCGCAATGGCACTGGCCACACGCGTGCTGGTTTTGGCGCGCACACTTGACAGCGTGTCATCGGCCGGTGAAGCAGCGCGGATTGCCACCCCATTGATTTTCAGGTCACCTATGCCCAAGGATTTGATCTGGGCCACGGTTTTGGCCTCGGCACGCGTCTTGGTGCTGACCGTGCTCAGCGTTTTGCTGTTGTAGTCTGCCAACTCCAAACCAGCGCGAACAATCTTGCCGTTGGTGGCTGTGGTCACGGTGATGGGCGTCTCTACTGCGCTCTCCAGGGAATATGTACCCGATTGAACGCCTTGTTTCAATCCTGTTAGGCGTGAAAAATCCGAATCCGAGTTGGCCGTGTTGAACACAATTTCGATGTTGCGTCCGTCATCGGCCACCAGGGTGATGCCCTTGTTGTCGGTCAGCGAATCAACCGCCCGCACACCGGTTTGCGCAGATATAAAGTTGATGGCGTTGACCACTGCAATGCGTGAGTCACGTGAATTGTCTAAAACCGTTTGAATCCAAGGGGTGGTGAACCCATTGATGTTGACGGTACCCGTCACAGCCCCGGTTCCTGACATGGATGCGCCGGTCATGATGGTGGAGTTAACGGTGGCAAACACCCCCGTGGCATCAGACTTGGCATTGATGGCTGCGGCTTTGGCAATGGCACTGGCAATTTGGTTGCCCGAGTTTTGCGGTGACAACTTGTCGTCAACCAAGCGCGAGGCCCCAATCGGTATGCCATTGATGATGGCATCGCTGGCGAACATGGGTTCGAGCGAGCTGAGTTTGCGCTCAACTTTCAGGCCCAGCACATCACCACCTGCAGTATCAAACTGTACAGGTGCGCCATTACCGTCTATCTGATAAATTGTCACATCATCATCGGCCAACAAGCTAAAGCCTGCGCGATCCAATGTCACTTTGTCCAATGTCGCGACACCTCCCGCCATGGTAACGCCCGCTGTGATGTCTAATATTTGACCATCTTCAAGCGTGTAAGTGGCGCTTTTCACCCCATTGGGATAGAGTGCAATTTGGTCGTTATCGACCGTGTCTGCAGATATGATTTTCAAGGTGCCCGCTTTGGCAAAGCTGCCCAATCCACCCAATGCCACGCCGTTGCCGGTGTCGCCATCTACTGTTTTAATGGTTGGCGCTAACGAAGTCCCGCCGTTGCTCAAATCTGCCACATCAATGAAGTTGCTAAAGCTTTTGAAGGTCGTCGTGCTGCCGTTGGATGGGCCGGTGCTGAACCCCGACAAAATGCCAGAGAACTTGCCTTTGCTGCCTTTGAGCAAATCGCTTTCAATGCTCGAGTCCAGGGTCATGGTGATATCGGTTGCATTGACATTGGTATCCCTGGCAGTGAACACCACCGTAGCATTTGTTGTGTTGGCACTGACCCATTCTGACAAGCGACCAGAAAATGCCAATCCATCAGGCATTGCTATTGGGTATGTGTCATCCCAGCTTTTCCCTGCAAATGCCTCTGCAACTTTAAGTGCGGTGACATCCACTTTTGCCTCGATCGTTAATCCAGCGATGGTGATGGACTGACCGGCTTTCATTGACTTAAAAGTAAATGTGGCAGTTTCGTCAGTGCCCACACTACCTTGTGAAATGGTAAGGTCTGGCGTCTCAGGCATGAATGAACCTGCAATCCCAGGAGTGGCCGTGACGTCTCCACCAGTACCAGAAGATGTGTCTACCGTCAGCACTGCGCCCACTGCGGCGGCGGCCGTATCACCGTCCAGTACACCGGTATAACTACCCAAGCTGGTGCTGCCACCTGTCGTGGCGCCGCTGTCCAAGTTTTGGAAAGCTTGCGCCACTTGATCGGCGATCAAATCTTCACTGGCGATGAAGGACAAACCTCTGAGGGTCACCACCTCGCCTGCCTTGAGCGATTTGAAAGTCACATCCGCACCGGCAATCACAGGGGCTTCGGGCAATTTGATGTTTGCAAAGGCCTCGGCCACTTCACCTGCGCTGTTGGACACATCGGTGGTGTACTTCAAGCCACCCATGATGATGGACTCACCTGGGTTCATGGCGTTGAAGGTCACCTCGTTGGTTTCCGTGATTCCCAATGTGGCAGCGTCGAACGATGTAGAGGTGGGTATCCCTGCAGTCACCCGCACCGCAGTGGTGATGGCTGGCTCTGAGGTGGTTTTATAAACCGGCCGAATGCCCACGCGCTCGCCGGTGCTGCCGTTCAACACGGGGAAGCCGTTCCACTCGGTGTTGTTGGCAATTTGAACGATTTGCTTTTTCAGCTGCTGGAACTCTAAGTCCAAGTAGCTGCGCTGCTCGTTGTTGTTGGTGTCGTTGGAGGCTTGAATGGCCAACTCACGCATGCGTTGAAGCATGTCGGTGATTTCGTTGGTCGCGCCCTCAGCGGTTTGGATCAGCGTGATCGCGTCGCCTGCATTGCGCACCGCTTGGTTCAAGCTGCGAATTTGCTGGGTCATGCGTGTGGCAATGGCCATCCCGGCTGCATCGTCGCGAGACGAGTTGATGCGTTTGCCGGTTGACAACTGCTGCATCGCCACTTCCTGGCTGCGCCCGGTCAACTTTAAAGCTGCTTGTGAAAACAGCGCTTTGACATTGGTATTGATGACTGCCATTTACTTCTCCAGACCTCTTGGGCCAGTGGTTTCCTGCAACATTAAGCAATTTAAATGCCAACTCTGATTTTTCATTGAAATTCCAGAATTTTCCATTCCATTCAGGGCTTTACTGGTGTGCCAAGGCACGGTGGCAAAGTCTGTCATGGGCTGGTGGCAAGTGCTTGCCGGTTTGCCGCACATACTTTCTTACTGAATTTGTGAGCTCTCGCCCACCAAATCTGCATAATCTTCCAGTGCCAGTTTTTCTGCCACCAGTTCGAGCTGCTGCGGGAATGCCGCCAAGCCTTGGCGAACAACATGCATTGCACGCGCCGGGTCCAGATTGCATCGCAAAGCGCGTACCATCATCACATAAGTGAATGCTTGTGTATTGTTTCCTTGCAGGTCCATGAGTTCCTGCAGGTATTCCACCGAGGTGGACCATTCGCGGCGCATCATGGCCAACAAGCCATTGATGGCCAACATATCTTCGCTGCTGGGATACAAGCTCATGCCTGCGTCCCCCAGGGCATTGGCCAAATCCATCTGCTCGGTGATCACCAAGGTTTGAATGGTTTCGCGAATTTCAGTCGGGCTGAAACGGTTAAAGCTGGCAATGTTCAACAAGCCGCCTTTGGAGGCTTGTTTCATCAATTCTTGAATAAGGGTCATGGCAAAAACTCCTGGCATGATGGTGTTAAGTTACAGATGTATATAAGCAATTGGTGTGCCAATTTTTCCGACGCTTAAATTTATATTTAAGTTCTCTTATCAGTGCTTTTGAACGCTATCAGTCATCAAAAAGGACTGCGCGTCGAGGACTTTCTTTTCCGCCACCAACACCGGGTCTGTCGGAAAATGCCCCAATCCTAGCTCCACCAAAGTATTCATTTGGCTGGTGGTGATGAAATTCTTTAAGGTTTTTACCAAAGAGACATATATAGAAGGCAGCAAATTGCCGCCCTGCCCCTCCATCAACTCCACCAACAGGTCCACAGAGGTTTGCCAGTCACGGCGCATCACGGCCATGAGGCTGTTGATCGTCAACATATCGACACTGTCTGGGTAACAAGCCAAGCCGGCGTCCCCCAAGGCCTGTGCCAAGTCCATGCGGCCTTCGGCCATCAAAACTTGAATTTGTTGACGAATTTCCAAGGCCGTGAAGCGGCTCACTTGGGTGGGCAGGTATTGCCCCGTGAAACGCGAAGCGTGAATAAACTCTTGAATGGACGACATGCAGATGCTCCCAGGGTGGATGTCGCACGGGCAAAGCCCGGCAATCACCTTGAGACTGCAAAATGTATGCCTAGCTATTTAGGGCCATTGGGTGTCGAAAATTCAGCAACCTTGTGGAAAACGCTCTGCACCTGAGCGTTAAATGGGCCGCAACTCAACACGACTGTTCAAGCCGAGGAGAGCGTCACAAACAGTGACACTCCCCCCTACTTTGCGGCCAACAAGTTCAGCGCTTCAGACTCTGGTTATGGCTTCGGAGTATCTGAACTCTGCTTAACACCTACCGTGATCGGCAAAGCCGCCCACTGTTCAGTCGTCAAGTTTTGCCATTGACTTGTGCCAACAGCGCTAACTTGTGCTGTGGTCAACTTGCTGATGTCCAAAGTCTCCAGAGACTGCAATGCTGTCGAACTGAGTGCACTGAGCTGCGCAGTTGTCAATGCCTGGATCTGAGAAGTCGACAGATTGGCCAACTGCTGTGTGTCCATGCTGTTCAACTGGCCACTGGCGCCCGTTGTCAATGCTTGCACCTGACTGGAGGTCAGTGCTTGGACTTGCGAAGAGGTCAATGCATTGAGTACCAGAGTAGACAAACCATTCACCGCCGCGCTCGTTATTGCCTTCACCGATGCAGCACTCAATCCCGACACCTGATCGGTTGTCAGTTTGTTGATTTGCGTGCTTTCAAGCAGGTTGACTTGAGCAGTGGTCAATGAGTTCAGCTGGCTGGCCGTCAATGCTTGCAACTGTGTGCTTGCCAAGCCATTGAGTTGTGCACTGTTGAGCGACTTCAATTGGTTCAATACAAATGCGGTCACTTGGTCTGTCGTCAGTTTATTGAGTTGCCCCACATCCAATGCATCCAGTTGCGACGTACTGAGCTTTACCAGATCAGTGGTCTCTATGGACTGAATGGCTGTTGAGGACAATGCATTGAGTTGACTGCTGGTCAAAGCCAAGGCCTGCGCTGTGCTCAAGTTGGCAATCTGCGTTGTATCCACACCATTGAGCTGAGCAGACGTCAAGGCTTGCACCTGCGACGTTGTCAAGGCTTGTACCTGGCTCGAACTCAAAGCATTCAGTTGCTGGGTGGTCAAGCCCTGCAAGGAGGTCGTGTTGATGACCTTCACAGCGCTGTCGTTGAGCTGCGTCACTTGATCAGTGCTCAAGGTGTTGAGCATTCCACTGGTGAGTGACTTAACTTGTGCCGTGCTGAGCGCTTTCACTTCAACACTGGTCAAGGCTTGCACCAGGTTAGATGACAGCCCATTGAGCTGATCGCTGCTCAATGCCCTGACTTGCGAAGTGGTCAAAGCTTGCACTTGGTCGCTGCTGAGCTTGTTGATGGTCACGCTGTCCAAAGCCATCAATGTCGCCGTGGTCACTGTGGCAAAGTCAGAGGTCTCAATCGCTTGCAGCGAAGCAGAATTCAAGACGCTCAGTTGAGCACTGGACAAAGCCCGAACCTGTGAAGAGCTCATGTTCGTTAACTGCGCAGCATCCACATCGCGAACTTGCACTGTGGTCAAGGCTTGCACCTGGGTCGAGCTCAGGAAAGGCACTTGATCAGAAGTCAACGTGTTCAACTGGCCCGTGGACAGCGCCTGCAACTGAACAGTTGTCAATTTAGACAGCTGGGCACTGG
>Ga0315905_10006628_pt1 | contig 11772 bp, 14 predicted proteins | sample LakEriMetagenome_5_FD_203522 | JGI IMG/M metagenome (GOLD analysis project Ga0315905, IMG submission 203522) | Freshwater fungal communities from buoy surface, Lake Erie, Ohio, United States - Buoy 4 MA121 | ecosystem: Environmental > Aquatic > Freshwater > Lake | place: USA: Lake Erie, Ohio...
TGTACGCTGTTAAACTACAAGATGTGAGTTATACATATGTTCCAAACACAGCAACGTCAGGGTCTATCACACTGGACTACAGCGCTGGACAATATCAATTTATTTCCACAACAGGCTCTGTTAGTTTAAATTTCAACAATTTTCCAGCCAGCGGAACATCAGGTGTGCTGCGAGTCATTGTGAATATTACCAACACAGCATACACCCTGACACTGCCAGCTGCTGTGAGTCTAGGCACCACCGGCATTCAAGGATACTCTGCAAATGTGATTACTTTTGCAGCAACTGGGACTTATCAATTTGATTTCTACACAGTTGATTCTGGAACTACCATAACCATCTTTGATCTGAATCGTCCACTCAGCGTTTTTACCAATGCAATTACGTCAGCTTCGTCGATCACTTCAGCATCATCTATCAAATCTACCAGCGCCACTGCTGGCATAGGATATGGCACCGGTGCTGGTGGCACAGTAACACAGGCCACAAGCAAAAGCACCGGAGTTACCCTAGACAAAGTGTCAGGTCAGATTACCATGAATGGAGCAGCCCTGGCAGCGGCTGCAGAAGTAAGCTTCACACTGACCAACAGTGCTGTTGCTGCCACTGACGTGGTCATGGTCAGCATTGCATCAGGTGCCACAGCAGGTGCTTACAGTGTTCAGTGCGATGCTGTTGCTGCTGGGTCATGTAGAATCAGCGTGGGCAACAGAAGCGCAGGTTCACTCAGTGAAGCCATTGTGCTGAACTTTGTTGTGATCAAAGGTGTTGCTGCTTAAACAGTTCTGGAAATGTAGCACGCCAATTTGTTCCACGACGTTGATCAATAGAATCCAGGGTAGAAATTATTTTGGATTTTCTTTTGTCTGCATCTTTTAACGCAAACATGCCCTGGGTTAGTTGTTGTCTATGCTCTATTGGGTCTGTAAATCTTGTGGTATGGAAATTATGTTGCAGCCATGTTAGCAATTTGTCCAGGTTGGCATGATTTAAAATACCAACTGATATATTGATTGCAAACATACAATTGTGTGGAGCATTATCAATGTACCATTGCAAGTTAGCAGTTATTTGATCCCACTTTGCAGGATACCGTTGATATTCAAACTGTTGACCGGTGTCGTCAATACTAAAGTCCAGTTGAACCAAACGAAATTGTTCCCATAATGACAACAATTCTTTGCCTGGAAGGATTGTACCATTAGTGTTGTAATTTAAGTGTACTTGATCTTTGTGCTCAATAGCATGTAACAATTTCACATGTTCTTTACTCAACAACGGTTCGCCGCCATTGAAATGTATAAATTGTATACTACTCAAGTCAATGGTTTTCCAAAACTGATTGATCGTTGATTTTTGTAAATCTATAGGTAGCCCAAGTTCTTGCTTCCACACACTACTGTTATTTGGTCCGCATATCACACAGGCCAAATTACATGTATCACCGGTCCAATAATCCATACGAATTAGCTCAACCTTGTTGTTGTTAAGATTGTGATCTTTGTACCAAGAGTTGCTACCTTGCCGTCGGCTGGTTAGTCCAGCGGCTTCGTTATCTTTACAACTACTACACGCTGTCGGTAACTGTCCAGTAGATATCTCATTGCGAAGACTAACAAGGTATTCGTTGTTTAAAAAATCAACTACTTTAGCTGAGCGTACAGGAGATATACAACAAGGCGAAATTGCTAATGCATTTTGCTGAGCAACAATGTTTATATTTTTATAAATGTCAATGCATGTCATTGAGATTTAATTTGTCCTAATAACTGTTTTAGTTTTGCACTTTGAACGTCGCTGTTGACCTTGGCAACATCTTCGTGCTTGACCATGGGTTTGTCCCAGGCATGTGTGCCTCCTGCGGGTGCCGCCCAAGCAGAGTTGGAGCTTGCAACAACCTGGCTCTTGGCTTTGATACTGTCCATGATTGAACTTTGTGGTTTGTTATAGCCGTTTTCGTCCCCACCTTCGTCAGTAATACGCATGGTTTCAATGTTGTACTCCAGATCAATTTTTTGACCAACGCCGGTCGAGCTTCGAGATTTCATACACTGTATTTGATACTTGCCACGCTCTTTCATGGAACGACTGGTAAAGATACCAAACACATTGTCTGCTGTGTTGATTTTGCTGATACCACCACTAATGTGGCTGTGATCAAATTCCATTTCTTCCACTGCTGATCTGTTCAACTGACTGGCTGTTACCAACAAAACGCCCAGTTCCTTGGCCAGGTTACGTAGCTCTTCCGATACATACTTGTCTTTGACAAACAAGTCGTTGGGGCTGACCTTGGCACTAACAGGCATGACCAAGTCAAGGTAATCCACCATCACAAAGTCTACCCGGATACCTGTTTGGATTTGTACTTCTTTTAGATATGCACGAATGTCATTCACATTGCTTTGTGCCGGCAGGCCTTTCACACGATACTGTCCAGATTTCTTTTGAATCATCTTGACCTTGAGTGCTGTGGTCTCAATGTCCTTGCGAATCTCTTTGGTGCTCATGCTGGTCAGCATTGCATCACTGCGTAAACTGGTCAATTCTTCACTCAGTTCCAGTGTAATATACACGCCACTTAGACCTTGCTGCAACCAGTTTAGTGCAATGTTCATCATCACAAGACTTTTGCCCGAGCCAGATCCACCTGCAAAGATGTTGAGTTCTCCACGACTGAAACCACCATACAACAGTCGATCCATTTGTGGCCAACCTGTGCTAACTTGTCCGCCAGCATTGAAGTACCGGTTGATACGAGCACTGGGATCTGCAAAGTAATCTGTGCCCATGTCCTTGGTCAGACTGATCTGCACAGCATCCTTGATCAGTTTTTCCACAGGATCGTAATCACCTTTTTCCAGCAGGTCTGCTGCTTTTAAGATAGCACGTTCCAGTTCTTGTCGCTTGGTAAAGTTTTCAAACTCTTCCATGAACCAGGCGTGATGCCCTTCGTTGAATTCATCCAGTTGCTGAAGTTTGATTCCTGTAGTTGCAGCAATTTGTGCAGCAGTGGGCAAGGTGCCGTGATCCGCACTGTGTGACTTGATAAATTCAGCCGCAGGTCTTACGCTACGATCAAAGTTTTCTGGATTGTAGATGTTCTGTACACGAACATAGCTTTCTGCATCCTGAAGTATCATCTCCAGGAACAGTCGTTGTACATCAGTTCCGTAGTCTTTTAACAAGTTGTTTCTTTCGTAATTCAATTTTGATTCGAGATGTTTCTCTAGCTTGCATGATAGTTATCAGTGCGCCAAGTCTGCCATATTTCTTCACAGCATCGTTGACGTCTTTGACCTCTGCAGGCCAAGCGGGTATGCTTACTGCCCAGTTTAGTTCCATAGCACGATCTATTAGTTCAATACCTGCAGAATCTTGATCAGGTACCACAGTGACTTCTTTGCCCAGTCGTCGTATCAGTTTGACTTGTGCGTCATTTACCGTGTTGTGCATGAGTGCAAGGCCGCCAATTGACAGTGCATCAAAGATGCCTTCTGTCACTATCACATGAGTCCAGTTGTTGTGCAACAAGTCTGTGCCGAACACATATCCTGGTTGCATGTTGTTTAGATATCGAGGATTGTGATTGTCCAAGAATCGAATGGTACTGCCCACAATTTTGTTGTTGTATGTAAACGGAACAATCACTCCTGGACGTTTGGACTCAGCCTGTACCATGAACGGAAAGTCTGACGGTACACATCTGTTTTGCAAGTAATCCCACTGAACTGCAAAGTCTGCTGTTAAAAATTCTGCACCGGGCGGTAATTCCAATTCTTCAAATTCAATTCCTTGAGCCGATGAGTCTATTGTTTGACGATCTTCCAAGATACCATTAATGCTTTTGTGCCGCATACTTTCAAGATTGATCAGATCAATTTCACGATCTGGCACACCTAACCAACTCAAGAGCCTGCGAGCCTTATAACTTACGGTACGGCCAAGGATAAAGCTAGCAGTGTATCCACAGTTGAAGCAATGATAGCTCCAGCCTTGCTCGTTTGTTTTGATGCCGCCGCGACTGCGTCGATCTGGACTGTTGCCATTATGATGACAGCACACCGCATTAAAGCTAATCCAGCCGCTGGGACTGACTTTTCGCTTGGCGGGTAAGTAATCTAAGATATCCAGCATCTGCTTAGTATAGCAGAGTTGTCACACAATATCAACGATATTGAACGTTTTCAATCTTGCCGTTGCTGAATACCGCAGTAGCAGATGGACTGCCCAAGAATTGAATTGGTAAGTATCCAGAACCTCCAGCAATCACATTGACTTGGCTGACCGTCCCGTTGACCCCATACACTGCTTCTACTATGGCGCCAGCACCGTTGCCCAGAATCTGAACATAAGGTGCAGCAACATAGCTATAGCCCGAATTGGTCAGGGACACTCCTGTGACCACACCGTTGACCACTGTGACTGTGCCGCTGGCTCCGTAACCAATTGAGTTGTTTAGTGCTAGACGCAACAGCGGATGATAGCCCACAATGTTAAAATAGTCGCTGATTGTGTCATCAAAGTATTCACGAGCTTCGCTGACATCATACCAAATTGACTCATAGTTTTGCGCAGCTTGAATCTTGACTGTTCCAGTGTAGTGAACCAGATCAAATTTCACTGTGGTAAATGCAGCACCTGTGGTTTCAATATGACTACTATAAAATTCAGTTTGTTGTATGCTGTTGATTGGTTGCGGGTTCAAGGCCCAGTCTGGATAAGATGTGGGTGCTGCACTCACAAATTGATTCTTGCCGTAGATGTCAGGCACTGTGACTGGCTGGCTGGGCTGGAATTGTGGCAGCACAGAGTCCACAATATTGCAGTCTGCACGAGCTTGGCTGTTGGCGTCCACATACACAGCTTGTGCATAGTTACCAGCTGTGCGTGTGATGCTGTAGCTAGCAGGCTGTGCTTGTATGTTGATAGTGTCAGTGGTGTCTAGTACCACTTTCACACGTCCTGTGGTAGCACTCAACACTTCGCAATCCTTTTGTACCAACAGCTCATCGCCTGCCTGGTTGATCACACGGAAAACAAACGTGCTACCTGTGATGTTTACAGGTTTTTGGTCTTGGTTAATGAACTCAAACAAGAGAACATTGTCCACGCCTTTGTTGATGGTTAGAGATTTTGCGTACACTGGGTCATACCTTGCTGTGAAGTAGCCACCATCAGTGTTGACCAATAACACTCGAGTAATTTGTTGGTAAAGATAAACGGTGGTGGAATACATTACTCTATTTAGCTGCTAATAAATAACCCTGATGGGCAATAACATATTTGAAAAATTAACGGAAAAGTACCCCTTTATTACCTTGTGCGTTTACGCAAATCAAGAGTATGTGGGAGTGGTGCAAAACCGTGATGACATTGTGACAACTATTTACGACTTTGGATCAGTGATAGATCAGTCTGACAAGATGTTATTTTTGGAACTGGCTGGCACTTGGTGGTGGGAAAGCAACAGAAGCATTCCTATAAACATTTTCCTGCGCAAAGAATGGGATCAATTCCGTGTTACTTTGAGAACATTTGCCAACAAGGATCTGGAAATCTTGCACGGTCCCATTTGTAGCCTTATGGACATTGCCCGCAAAAAGTCCAAGCGAAAATCAATTACCTTGGTCCGGCGTATTGAGTAAATTCATGTGCAAGGCCACCAAGGCAGCGTAGCTAATAGCATGTGCCTTTTTAAAGGTATAGCCCCGACTATCATCCCCGTTCCAGACTTCAGCAAACACTTGACCCCAAGGTTGTCCTTGTAGGTGAGCTTTGCCCGGCCTAATAATGCTGATAAATGCAGCCATTCTAGGAATTGAATCTGGCTTCATTTCTCGCAGCAGATCTGCATAGTTGCCCACGTGTACCAGTTGACTGGCCCAGGCACGATCTGTCCACAATCGACTCCAGGGCGGGGTAGCTGCCAGCAATGTTTCGTAGTGTTCAGGGCCTTGGATCAGGTTATAAACACTCATGTTCAACAGGTCTATCTTGAAATAGCCACGCTGTTCTGCTGACTGGTAATCCAGTGCTGCATGCCCGTTGACCACATCACGCGGAATGTCTGTGACATAAATGCCCGAGTTGTGCTTGCGTCCAGTGCTTTGCTGTGCAGGCACATGCTGTATCAGTTGCAGCACAACATCTCTGTTGGGCACGTCAATGTCAATGTCTGCGCTCATACTGTACACAACGCCACAACAGTTTTCAATTGCTTCTCAGCTAGACGCACAGCATCAATGGCGTCGGCCACAGCAGGATGACTTTTTGCCAATTCTTCCAGACGCTTTTCTTCAACCATTTTTCGTTTTACCCACGCAACCGCTTCCTGTGTTACACCATCTAGCTCAATCATTGGATAACTGGACTGCAATGGCAACCATGAGCTGCCATCAAACACTTCAAAATTGCCACCTTGATAACGAACCAGGCCGGCACTGGGTTTAGTGGTGTCAATATAATAAGGAGCATTGTAGACATTGCCCGAAATGTTTATACCTGGTCCAGGTGTGATATTTCTAATCATGTTACCATCCTGCTCGGGTTAAAATTTCTTGCGCATATGCTTGATCTTCGGGACGATCTCTAAAACGTTTTTGCCATGCGTCACTGTCGATATAGCTCCAGATCATGGCCACCTGAGTGGGATCCAGACTGCTCAAAAACTTCTGGCCTGATTCGCAGTTGTAAATCACCCAGGGACTTACTCGTCCTGATGTAACAGCATAACATGCTGCATTGGCATTGCCGTAACGCAAACAGTCATGTGCAGGATGGCCTGTGTTTTCTTGCCAGGTCATGCTGTATTCAATTGCTCGAGCCAGAGCATCATCCACTGCCTCAGTCTGCAGGTAGTGCAGCAAATATTCTGTATAGACCTTGTCACTGCACCAGTAGTCGATCTTTTTTCGTGCCTTTAGCAGCCACAACATGAACTGAGCCGGATTGATTGTGCGTGTGTCCACACAGTAACGTCCAAACTTCACAAAGGCCCGGTAGTAAGCTGACTCAGCAAAGTCTTCATAGGTCTTGTTACCAGAAGATCCTTGCATGGTTTCATAAAATCGCAAATAGGCCTGAAATCCCAGTCTCACCCCAGGTTCGTCCTTTTGCATGGCACGGCGCTTGGGCTCGCACACATGCACCGCCATAGACGTTTCTTTTACAAAAGTTTTCTTGCAGTAATTGCAGGCAAATGTCATGCTAGTATTTTAGCATCTTTGATGTATTGTGTCAAATGAGTATTGATCATCAAATGATGTCCGGGCAAGGGGTGAGCCATGTCTGGTGGCACATGTTGATTGTCTTTGGGGTAAATTACCTTGGCAACTTCATGCATGTGTTGCCATGCAATTGATCTCCAAGCAAACCCGTCTTTGATACCCAGATTGTTTTTAAAATGTTCAAAACGAGAATCTTCAAGAAATTCCTGATAAATGTTGTCTGCTTGTTGATACATCAGCACACGATGTCCCCGAGCAGTCAAACTGGCCTGCAAACTCAGCATGCGATACATTAGATCTTCCAATCGATCAGCAATACTATAAATTTCACTTTTGAGTTTGAGTTCTATCCATTGAGCAGTGTCTGAATCAGACCAGTGTGGCACCCATTGGTTTCGAAATTGTTGATTTTGAGGATTGGTCCAGGCACCTTCAAATTCACGATTGGGATCCTGACCCAAGATAGGTATTTCAAGCCTGCTGAGAAATGTCATGCCCAGTAAATAAAATGTAGGCACTGTGGCTTGATAACTGTGTTTGAGAGTGCTACGTATGATACGAGAGTTTGCACTGCCGCCAATGGCCAGGGTGGAACAATCGGCAATACCAAGTTGTTGTGCTAGATCCGCATGGCCGCCGCCATTGGCGTACACTTCCATGTAGCTGCATCCGTTGACCACTAACTGTTGAATCATTTTTTATCAAGGCCAGCACTTTTGTGGTAAGCGTCAATTTCTTTTTGTGTAACGATCTGCATCATTACGTCGATTTCGTCGTCTTTGTAGTGCGGGAACATTGTGGCCAATTCCTTGCGTTTGGTGCTGGCACCGGCTTCTTTCTTTTTGGGCGCAATCCAGTTGTGCCGAGGCGTGCCCATGCCTGGACTGACCGCAGTGGAACACAACCATTGCAGTTTGGGGTGCCGGCTCAGTGTAAAGAAATGCTTGTTCAAATAATGATTGCAGCTTTGCACATAGTATTCTTGCAACTCCTGGGATCCTTCAACACAACTGCTCCAACGCAGCATGAGAAATGTGCTGAACTTTTTGCGTTCTTCTGCATCCAGGCTGTCGTAGAAGCTGCGATTCTTGAGATCTAATTGTCGCATCTCGTTTGAAATGTGTAGTCGATCACTCATGTTGTTTTACCCAAGATTCCATTTGTAATGATTCGGCGTAGATTTTGTGCTTGATAGGTACATTATCAAACCAATGTTCTTTGCGATAATTATCCAGCACCAGTTGCTGTGTTAAAAATTGATACCAGTGATTGGTCATTGGCGGCATAGACAAAATTTCTATAGCTTGTTGCATGTTTACATACTCTCGAAACTTTGATTTAGCAAGTGCAGCAATCAAGGGTTCACGGTATTTGGCGGGTATACATCCAATACCTTGAATACCGTCTGCATTGGCCAGGACTGGTCGAAAGTTAGCAGGCTCTAGCCAATCAAAATACTCCAGCAGACTCTCAAACCACCAAATATTAATGGCACTGATCACTGGCGCAATTTTTAGATCAACATTGGGCAATTTCTTTGCCCAGGCAAGGTTGGCTTCCACAGTGTCCCAGTCTGTGCCGCTACGCACAATTTCTGCATATTTTCCCACAGCATCAATGCTGGCATGCAAGCGAATGTCATCAAAGTGCTGCCATAAGTCTGCCACTTTTTGATCTTTATAGCTAGTCACTGTGAGATTACTGCTGTACATCAAGGTAGGCCGGACTTGTTGAGCAATTAATCTCCTTAGCACTTCATAATGCTGTGGATTCATCAGCGGCTCGCCGCCGGCAAAATACACCATTTTGCATTGACTCAGATCAATGCTGTCCAGGGTAGTTGAATCATAGTCATTGATAATCCCGCGGCCAACTTCTGAACTCCAGCTAGTACTGAACAACGGGCCACAACTACGACATTTTAGATTGCATAGATTGTTGTTTCTAAAATCCAAAAACTGTATGCTACTGGTATGATAATCAGTATAATATGGTTCAAATAACGATCGCCAACGCAAAGGTTCATCAGGCGGACAACCTGAACATTCTTTTGGTATCTCACCACGCAGGAACGCACCTCCTACCTGATCAACCATGTTTTCTCTTGTGTCAAACAGATTGCCATGCCATTGACAACAAGGAGCAAACTTGCCCCCGGGCATGAAACTAACACTGACCCATGGCGCCTTACAATGCACATTACTCATTTAATTTTACTCAGTTGATAGATCATTGTAACACGATCTATAGCATCTTGTAAAGTGGGATTGGTCTTTGCTGCTCGATGGATATCGCCCCAGAGTTTACTATCCATTAAATGATCATGCAAGGGTCTGCCATCAGTGGTGCGATAATCGTAGCCCATTACTTCACGTGTGCTGGGATCTGCACCAAACTCTCTTCTGAACACTGTGTCGCCATTGCGTTCGTAAATGTAAGTGGCACCTGGTTTGAGTTGTCCCATGTTACCAGGCCTTGTTGTAGTCCACAATCTCGCAATTGCGACTGACATCTTTCACAAAGTAAACACAGTCGGGTTCAGCGTCGTCGTTTAGCGGCACGGCCAGCATCTGGCCATTTTTTAGTTTGGGTGCATACCAGTTTACTTCATGGTAAACATCCAGGATTTCAATGTCTGGAAAACTGGGTCTATAGCTGGTAAGTGGGTTGAACTGAAACACCTTGAATCCACGGTCGTTGATACTGGTCAAGGGCAGCACTTCTAGATCACCCACATCAGGTTCGCCTATTAAGATTTGCCAGTCCATGGGCATTTTGATTGTGGCTGTGCCAATTCGCAACACCAGTGCAGGAGCGTTAAAGCTCTCCAAAAAGATTAAGGGAATAAAATGATAATCAGGATCCTGGGGATTACTATTGTCCAGGATAGCAAATCTCATATCATCTACTTCTTCAGGCAAATGATCAAGATCATAAAATGTATTGTCTAGTGTTAGAATTCGCATGTGTTAATAATACAGTGTTTGTGTCACAAAGTCAACCTTTAGCTGATCTTCATCCAATCCAGCTTCTCTGCTGAGAATGGATAGTTGGCTTCTTTATAGAACTGTTTGCGTTTGGTCAAATGGCGTTTGGCAAACTTGCATGTGCTGGTTATGTCCCAGATCTGCACATGATCTTTGTCTTCGGCTTTGCGAATGCCACGTCCGATTGATTGTATCACACGCACAAAACTCTTGCCCGGTTCAATCAACACAAGATTAAAGATTCGCGGTATGTTGATGCCCACAGCAGCCACACCATAAGTGGCCACAATGATCTTGTCTGTGGCATCTGCCACTTCATCATATTCTTCTTGTCTCTTTGTGCCCTTTGTTGCCCCAGACACAAACACAGCTTTTTCTCCCAGGCGTGCTACCAGTTGTCTACCACACTCTGTGCGGTCAACCAACACCAGGGTGTTGCCTGTTTCGTTTACTCGGCGCACCAGGTCTGCCATGGTGTCTAATCTACCCGACTCTTCCAGCAGGTATTTTAGTTCACTTTGATAGTTGCTGTATTCCACATGGTCTATCAGTTGCACAATGTTCACGTGGCACTGTGCCAGCACTCCACGATCTTGTAGTTCGCTGGCACTGAGCTTGCTGATAACAGGGCCCAGGCTTACCAGCAGACTTTGGCTTTCAAACTTTTCTTTGGGCACAGTTCCTGTCAGTCCCCATCGAATTGGCACTCTAGCCATGACACCTGTAAGCAAGGTCTTCAAGGCATCTGCCTTGGCCATGTGTACTTCGTCCACAATCACACAAACCACACCTTCAATAAAGTCCTGAATGTCCACTTCAGCTTCACCTGACTTGGTCTTCTTCATCATGTTGTTTAGACTTTGCCATGTGCATATGGTGTGTGTTCGATCATAGTCTTTTTGATCACCAAAGTACACACCCACATCCAGGCCCAGATTGACATAGTCTTTTTCTGTTTGTGTTACCAAGCTCTTGTTGGGCACAATAATGATACTGCGACCATATGCTTCCACACTCCGGCTCAAAGCAGCAGTCATCAAGGTCTTGCCTGCACCTGTGGCCACTTCTTGTATGCACTGCGGATTCTGCAGGTAGTTGTTCACAATCTCCACTTGATAGTCACGCAGCATTATAGGCTGTCCCACAGCAGGATGCCCTACAGGCCAAGTCTTGTGTGCAAATGAATCCTCTGTGACCTGCACAAAATCAAACACCGTGGAATAATCACGCTGATCATCTAGTTCAATGTCATAATCGTATTGTTCTAGAATGGGAATGATCTCAGGCAGTAAATTGATATAACTAGATCCGCCCAGTTGAAAATAAGCCACCTTGCCATCCCACCTGCCCAGTCTCACTGCGGGCTGATATTTTGCTCCGGGAATTTCATATTTGAATGTGTTGACCAGTTTTTTTCTACAGTCAATGTCCAGGCCTTCAATCTTGATATTGACTTCGTCTCGGATGATTATTGTTGCTTGTTTCATTGTATAGTAACTTGTTGCACATGTTGTCTTTGTGCAATCTTTTGTAGTAAATCTTTTTTGTTGCCACTG
>Ga0315905_10006630_pt1 | contig 11770 bp, 10 predicted proteins | sample LakEriMetagenome_5_FD_203522 | JGI IMG/M metagenome (GOLD analysis project Ga0315905, IMG submission 203522) | Freshwater fungal communities from buoy surface, Lake Erie, Ohio, United States - Buoy 4 MA121 | ecosystem: Environmental > Aquatic > Freshwater > Lake | place: USA: Lake Erie, Ohio...
AGCAAGTTATTGTTGCTGAGCCGGAATTCTTTGAAACCTTTGTGGATTCCTCGCCAGGCGCGTGGATTCAAACTTCATACAACACGCACGGCGGCGTTCACGCAACCGGCGGCACACCTTTGCGCAAGAACTACGCTGGCATCGGCTTTACATACGACGCGCAGCGTGATGCGTTTATTCCTCCAAAACCATTTGCAAGCTGGACGCTCAACGAAACGTCTTGCTTGTGGGATGCGCCAGTAGCAATGCCAACTGAAGGCGGTCCATACAAGTGGGATGAGGCAACGACATCCTGGGTGGCTGCTGACGAGGTGCAATGATGGGACGAGCAAGAACACTATCCACAATCCTTGGCGCTGATGGCGTACTAAACGTCGCTGACATTGGTACTGGCACAAAAGACGCAACGACCTTCTTGCGGGGCGACAATTCGTTTGCTGTTGTTGCTGTAACGCCGACTGCCGTGAGTGACCAAGGTAATGCCTCTACTGGTTATTTTGATTTGCCAAGCGGCACTACGGCACAACGTCCTGGATCACCCGCTGCTGGAATGATTAGGCATAACAGCTCAAATGGATTTATTGAGTATTACGACACAAATGCAAGCCAATGGATTAGTTTTGGTGGAGTGGCGGCCACAGGCGGAACAACGCAAAATTACGCTGGCTTTAGATCACACACATTTACAACATCCGGAACTTTAGCAATCATATCTGGTGGAACGATTGAATATGCAATTGTTGCTGGCGGGGGAGCTGGTGGTAACTGGCATGCTGGTGGTGGTGGAGCTGGAGGCATGATTACCGGCTCAATGAGTTTGTTGGCTGGTTCTTATAGCATCGTCGTTGGCGGCGGTGGTGCTGGAGGCAGCTCATCACCTGGCAACAATGGAAGCAACACAACTGCGTTTGGGTTAACAGCTATTGGCGGGGGGCGTGGTGGTGATTACAACGCATCCGGTCCGCAAAGCGGTGGCTCGGGCGCTGGTGGTAGCGGAACAGATTTTGGTGGATTTAACAATCCAGCATCAGGAACACCCGGACAGGGAAATGCTGGTGGATTAGGTATAAGCGGACATTACGGCGGCGGTGGAGGCGGTAAAGGTGCTGCCGGGAATCCAGCCGGTAATGGCGCAGCTGGTGGTGGCGGTATTGGCGGGACTACAAATATACGCACCGGCTCAACAGAATACTACTCAGGCGGCGGTGGAGGTGGTGTTTGGAACAACGCTAACTTAGGTCCCGGTGGACAAGGTGGTGGTGGTAACGGAAGTTATAACGGGAACTCTAATCCCCCGACTCCGGGAGCCGCAAACTCAGGCGGCGGTGGCGGTGGTGCTGGTTCACAAGGAAACGTCACTTCCTATGCCGCACAAACTACTGGCGGCTCTGGGATTGTGATTATTAGGTATGCCGCCTAAACAAATTTAACCTAAACGTATGAATTGACGACAGACAGGAACTCATGAAGTGACCACAAAGAAAAATGCCATGACCACTATCAAAGATGTTGAAGCCCAAATCAATACCCACGAACAGGTGTGCGCTGAGCGGTATGGAAATATTGAGACTCAATTTCGCTCATCTAATGCGCGCTTAAAACGCATTGAAACAATTTTGATTGGCGCAGCAGCTGGTGTGGTGTGCGCGTTTGGAACCATCATCACAATGCTTTTTCACTTGCTCACTAAATGATTCTTATGAGCTATGTCAGACCCGTTTGGAATTGATGAAGGAGTCAAGGCTTTAACAGGCAGCTTAAACGCAAGCAGAAAAAGTGCAAATGAATTAACCAAAAGCATTGAAGGCATACAGCAAGACGCAGCGGACGTAGCGCAGCAAAAGGCAACAGAGCGGCGCAGAGCAGAAAGAGAAGCAGAGTTTAGAAAGCAGACGGCGCTGATTAAAGCGCTAGATGATTGGAGTAAGAAGAGGCAAATAAGCGATCAAGAGGCAAAGCTCAAGATTGATTTTGTAAAGAAGTACGGAGCAAAAGAATGGGATGCAGTTCTAAAAATTAAATTGGACATTGAGAACATGGAGCGAAAGAACAATGAAGAGTTTCAACACGATCTTAAAGAAGTTAGACGAGTGCAAGTCATTTGTTTTGCGCTGGCTGCAATCATTGCGTGGTATCTGACCTGGGGCATAAAAGGATAAAACGATGGACCCGCTAACCGCATTTGCAGCAGCACAAGCAGCTTTGATTGGTGTGCGTAAGTGCGTCGATTTTTACAAAGAGGCCAAGAAGGTGTCTGCTGATGTTGGCTCTATCGGCATGGAAATCGGTGGGTTTTTGTCAAAGTTTTTTGAGGCCCAGGAAGTTGTTGTCAAGGCCAGCAACGAAGCAGCTGCAAACCCGGTCAAGAAAAAGTCAATGAACTCGCAAGCATTTGACAACGTAATGCGCTTGCGCCAGCTGCAAGATGCAGAAGAAGAAATAAAGCATTTGCTGATTTACCAAACGCCGATGGCTGGCTTGTATGAGGATTTTCTCAAAGAGCGCAATCGGTTGCGAGAAGAAGCAGCTCGTATTGAGCGTGAAGAAAAAAAGCCGCTGACCTGGCTGCAAAAAAGCGGCGCGATTTCTTTAGAAAGATTCAGCTCGAGGTCGCAATTGCCGTTGCAGTCATCTTTGTTGTGTGCGTCATGGGCGGAGTCTTTTACTGGATCGACCAGGACCGCCAGGCGCGTGACAGAGAGCGCGCTAAAAACCGCGAACAAGATTTGTACGAGCTGGTTAAAGAGCCAACGCTCAATGGCTGCTGGATGTTTACGCAGCGCTATGGGTACGTCCCGCGTAAATGCCACGATTTGTATGGGAGGAATCGCTAATGGCTGAAGCTCTCACAGAAAAACCCCAGGAAGATCAAAAGCAAGCCAAGCTTGATGTTCTTGAGCGTCAGATCGCGGCTGCAAGAAGGCAAAAACGCGCTATCGAGGCGCGCTCTGAGTTTTTGTCCTTTGTGAAGTTCACCATGCCGGACCCGGACGAGCCTGGTGACATTGATCGCTCCATGTTCAAGGACGCAAAACACCATCGAGCGCTGGCCAAGGTGCTCGAAGAGGTCGAGAAAGGCCATATTCCCCGTTTAATTGTGACTTTGCCTCCAAGACACGGCAAATCCGAGCTGATTTCGCGTCGTTTTATCCCCTGGTTGCTTGGTAAAGACGGCTATCGCAACGTCATTTTTGCAACGTACAACGAAGACTTTGCCCATGACTTTGGCGCTGATGTGCGCACCATCATGCAGTCTGCGCCCTATAAGCAAGTGTTTCCAGGCTTTGCGTTTCGCTTTGGCGGGGCCAGCAAAGAGCGTATCCAAACTGGCTCAGGCGGCATGTCCGCATTTGTGGGCCGTGGTGGCTCGATCACAGGCCGAGGCGCTGACTTTCTCATCATTGACGACCCGATTAAAGACGCAGAAGAGGCCAACAGCCCGGCGATTCGTCAAAAGCTATGGGAGTGGTTCACCCAGGTGGCCATGACCCGTTTGATGAACTCAGCAGCGTCCGTCATCATCGTTCATACCAGGTGGAATGAAGACGATTTGATTGGCCGCTTGACCGATCCAACTAACCCCAACTTCAACAGCGAAGAATCATCCAAGTGGAAGATCATTAACTTGCCAGCCATTGCTGGTGACGATGATCCACTAGGCCGAAAGAAGGGCGAGCTGCTTTGGCCTGAGCGCTTTGACATGGGCTTTATGGAGGCGCAGCGTCGCCTGGACCCAAGAGGCTTTGCTGCCTTGTATCAGCAGCGTCCCAGCCCCGAGGATGGAGATTTTTTCCGTCGTGATTACCTTGTGCAATACGACCGAAAAGATTTGCCAAAAGACATGCGCATTTTTGCTGCAAGCGACCATGCCGTTGGCCAAGACAAGAGCCGGTCGGACAGCACAGTTTTGCTGATTGCTGGCGTGGACCAGTACGGCGATATTTACTTACTTGATTGCTGGTGGGAAAAGAAATCGTCCGACGTTGTAGTAGAGGCCATGCTGCGCTTAATGAAGCAGCACAAGCCAATGCTGTGGTGGGCAGAAAAAGGCCATATCAGCAAGTCCATCGGGCCATTCTTGCGTAAACGCATGATGGAAGAGAAGGTGTATTGCGCCATTGAAGAGGTCACACCGGTGGCCAACAAGGTGCAGCGCGCCCAATCCATCCAGGGCCGTATGGCAATGAAGAAAGTCAAGTTTCCCAAGGGCGCGCCCTGGGTGATGAATGCCTTTGATGAATTGATGAAGTTTCCCAACGCCAGGCACGACGACTTTGTGGACACCTTGGCCTGGATTGGTATGGGCCTGGCGCGTCAATCGGGTCCGCGCCTTGTTGAGATAGTAAAAACAGATCGTCCCAAGACCGGCAGTCTTGCCTGGGTGAAATGGGACAGCAAATTTCGTGACAAAGAACGACGCTTATTGAGCGCATCAGGAGGGTTTTAAATGGACATGATTACGATGGTTGAAGATGGTGCAGAAGAGGAAAAGAAAGACCCTCCTTTGCGCAGACAACAGTTGGTCAAAGATGTGCTGGCCAGGGTGAACAACGCCAAGCAGCACTACAAAAAGCGCTTTGACCAAATGACACGCGATATGGATTTGGCCTTGAAAGGCTATGACGACCGCGATTGGGATGAAAAGCGCTACACAGCCAACCTGATTAACCGCCATGTGCAGCAGCGCACAGCTGCGCTTTATGCCAAAAATCCCAAGTGCATTGCCAAGCGTCGTAACCGATTGGATTTTCAGTTATGGACGGGCGATAACGAGTTGCTCAAGCAAGCCTATGAGGGACGGCTCAAAGCAATGAGCTATCAAATGGAAGTGCCGCCACAAGTGGAGCTGCTGATTGCTGAGTACGAGCAAGTCACAGAACGCCGTCGCAAGATTGACCGAGTAGCTCAGACCCTGGAGGCTTTGTTCACCTACTTTATGCAAGAGGCCCAGCCCAATTTCAAAGGGCAAATGAAGGCATTGGTGCGCCGGGTGATTACGACCAGCGCTGGCTTTGTCAAATTAGGCTTTCAGCGTGAGATGGAGCGCCGCCCCGAAGTCTCCGCCAAGATCAACGACATCACCGCTCAAATCGACCACATGCGCCGCATTGCCAAAGAGGCTTTGAAGGGCGATGTGCAGATTGATGACCCGGAGATAGAAGAGCTGGTGCTTTCTTTGAAAGCGTTGATGTGCGAGCCTGAAATGGTTTTGCGCGAAGGCTTACTGTTTGATTTCCCCGAGGCCAACGCCATCATCGTGGACCCTATGTGCCGCCAGCTGCGCGGCTTTGTGGGTTGTCGCTGGGTTGCGCACGAAATGTACCTAACCCCGGACGAGGTTAGCGAGATTTACGGCGTGGACATCAAGGGTAACTACACGCCATACGACACCAAGGGCCGCAAGCAAGACAGCGCATCGGTGCAGATGGGTTCTTATTTACAAAACAGCAATGAAGATGCCCAAAAAGGGCTGGTTTGTGTGTATGAGGTGTACGACAAGCCCAGCGGCTTGGTGTATGTCGCAGCCGAGGGGCATAAAGACTTCCTGGAGGAGCCTTGCGCTCCAAAAATCAAGGTCGATACCTTTTGGCCAATCTACGCCCTGGTATTTAACGAGGTCGAGCACAAGGATGAGATTTACCCCCCAAGCGATGTGCAGCTGATCGCTCCAATGCAAGCCGAATACAACCGCGCCCGTCAGGGTTTGCGGGAACACAGGCGCGCCAATCGTCCCAAGTACGTCGCCCCAGCTGGCCGCCTGGAAGAAGAGGACAAAGAAAAGCTCAAGAGTCATCCAGCCAATGCCGTGATTGAAATTCAAGGCATGGCAGCTGGTGAGAAGGTCGATGACCTGATCCAGCCGGTCCGAATGATCGGAATTGACCCCAATTTGTACGAAGTCAAAACCATTTTTGACGATGTGCAGCTGGTGGTCGGCGCTCAAGAGGCTACCTTTGGTGGCTTGTCTAACGCCACGGCCACGGAAACCAGTATTGCCGAGAGCAGCCGCATGTCGGCAATGGGCGCTCAGATTGACGAGCTGGACACCTTTATGTCGGAGATTACCCGCGCCAGCGGACAAATTTTGCTCACCGAAATGTCAACGGACCAGGTTAAAAAGATTGTGGGCCAGGGCGCTGTATGGCCTGAGCTGACAAACGAGCAAGTCCAAGAAGAGATATTCCTGGAGATCGAGGCTGGGTCAACCGGCAAGCCGAATCAGGCTGCCGAGCTGCGCAACATTGAGCGCATGCTGCCGTACTTACTCCAGCTGCCAGGCATTGATCCTAAGTGGGTGGTCAAAGAGGTTCTCAAGCGCTTGGACGACAAGTTGGACATTGATTCTGCGCTGTCTGAAAACGTGCCGTCCATTGTTGCCATGAATGCGGTCAAGAACGCTGAGGCTGCAATGGGTCAGATGTCGGGTGTTGCCAATCCTGGAATGCAAGCGGCCCAGGGCGGCAACAACGTGGTCCCAATGCCAAAACCCGGTGGCGGCTCTTTGCCTCCAATGGGTGCAAATGCGGTTTAGTTTTATTTTGGGCAATTTGTATGATAAGTGTTGTATATCAGACAAAATGTCGGCACAATACGAATTAGGAGGGACGTTGAATGGCTGAACAACAGCAACTCGAATTATCGGTTTCGTCCGCCGGTGATATGGACGTTAACGACCAGGCCAATGAAGGCCAGGTCGATGCGAATTCGTCTGACGCACATGGCGATGATGAAGGCTTGCTTGCGGTTGTCCGCGACGCTGTTGAAAAGACAGCTGAAGAGGAAGATACCGACAGCTCCAAACTGGTTTCGCCAACCAAGGATGAGAACGTAACAGATGGGAGCGACGCTGAGGATGACGCATCAGAAGACGATAAGTCTGAAGATGATTTTTCCGATACGCCGTTTCATAAGCACCCGCGCTTCAAGCAGTTGATTCGCGATCGCAATGAATTAAGAGGGCGAGCTACTCAGTACGACCAAATCACGGATTTCATGGACAAGAACCAATTGACCCCCGAAGAGGTGGCTCAAGGTTTTCAGCTCATGGCCATGATGAAGGTTGGCGATCCAGCCAAAGCGTATGAGGAACTCAGAAAGCTAACGGACAACCTGGCGCTTGCGTCCGGTCATCGTTTGCCTGATGGATTGGCCGAAAAAGTCGAACAGGGCTATATCGACCAAAACACCGCTCAAGATTTGTGGCGTGAGCAGTTTAAAGCTCAGCGCCAAGCTGCGATTACGCAAGAGGAAAACCAGCGTTTCCGACAGCAACAGCAATTGAGTCATACCAACTCGATGGCCCAAACTGTCACGGCCTGGGAAGATTCTGTGCGTGAGAGTGATCCTGATTACGAACTTAAAGCCGAGATGATTGACGATCGTGTTCGCGCTCTTGTCGCCGAGAGAGGTCGCCCGAGAAATTCCGATGAAGCTTTGCAATATGCGCAGAACGCATATCAAACAGTTTCTGATCGGTTGAGATCGGTGCGTGGCGTAAAACAACCTATGAGAACAGCGGTCGGCGGAAAAGTAAGTGGTACGCCCTTACCAGAGCCTAAATCGTTATTGGATGTCATTCAAAACACTTTGGCTCAAAGGGCATGAAATCAATCAACATCCTTTTTGAGAGGTAAATAAAATGGCATTTTCCAATGCAGAACTAACGAATATCGCCAATGCCGCGCTCGATTATTTTATCGACAAGGGCAACGTATATTCAAGCTCGATTCAAGACAAGCCCCTACTTGCAGCACTAGACGCGAAAGCTAAAACTTTCCCTGGTGGTAAAGGTCAGGTTTCTATTGGCGTTAAAGGGCAATACACGACTTCTGTTGCGGGTTACACCCACAACGATAGCGTGACGTATGCCAATCCCGCCAACATCAAACGCGTTAATTTCACTTGGCGCGAACATCACGCGGGTATCAGCATTACGTTGACTGAATTGAAAAACGACGGAATTTCCGTGGTTGATTCAATCAGCAGCGCAAGCTTGACAAACCACTCCGGTCGTGACCAAACAGCCCTGGCCAATTTGCTCCAGGACAAGCTCGAGGACATGATGGAGGGCTATGCCAAGGGTATGAATTCTTTGTTGTGGGGCGACGGAACAGCGGATGCGAAAGCAATTGCTGGTATTCGCTCCATCATCAAAGATGCTCCTTCTGTCGGCTCTGTCGGCGGTTTGGATCAGTCCCTTAATGCAAATAGCTGGTTCCGCAATCGCGTTAACTTGGCCGTTACTACAACCTCAACGGGTGACGAAGTAGCAGCTTTGATTAACGCTGAGATGCGTCAATTGCGTCGCTTTGGCGGCAAGCCCGATTTGGCTTTGTGTGGCTCTGATTTCTTAGAGCGCCTGGCTAAAGAGCTGCGCAGCCGTGGCTACTACACCCAAAATGGTTTTTCTCGCCGCAACGACATTAGCGTTGGCGATATTACCTATGAGGGCGTGGTATTCAAGTACGACCCAACGATGGACGACATTGGTACAACCCTTGGTGGTGCTACCAACTACGCCAAGCGTTGCTACTTGATTGACACAAGCAAGCTTAACTTCATGTATATGGATGGCGAGAAGATGAAGCGTCATTCACCAGCTCGTCCAGCTGACCAATATGTGATGTATCGCTCGATCACCACGACTGCTGTGCTAGGCGCAAGCCAGCTCAACTGTCATGGTGTGTATCAGTTCTCTTAATTGAGGGCGCGAAAAGGGGTGGTGAAAGCCACTCCTTTTCTTTATTCCAAGGAGATGGTATGCAAGTATGTGAATGCTTGGTTTTAATCGGTGGCGACATCGGCAACAGCGTTACAAAACAAGAAGTGACATCGGCTGAGATTGCAGTTCTACGCGCCATTCATGGCAACGATGCAGTCAGGTCCATTGTCATTAAGGATCAGATCAAAGTCGATCACGACAAAGAGCGTGAGCGCCTGGCGTTGATTTACAAAGATGAGATCGTAATGAACCTCTTTGGAAAATTTGGTGACTTGCCGGAAACATTAGAAGCCGCTCGCGTTGAGTCCGACATGATTGTTGGTGACGAAACCAAAAAAAGTAAAACAAAAAAGGCAGCAGAAGCTGTCGAACCAACTGTGCAATCTAGCGGAGAATAATCATGGCAAGAGGCACGACGCTGGGCGAGCTAGTTGAAGATTTACGAGCCGAGGCCGGTCATGCTCTTGCCCCCTCGCTGGGCGCGTCAACTCGCGAAACTTTAATCAAGGTCCTTCAGCGACAGCAAAAGCGGTTGTGGGATGACTACGCATGGCCCTTTTTGCGAGTCAATACAAATGTGGCCGTCCAGGCCGGTTTGCGCTACTACACGCTGCCAGCCAATCTGACGTATGAGCGCATTGAGCACATGACGTTCAAGTGGGGCAATCGCTACCAAAAGCTTGGTTACGGCATCGGCAATGAGCACTTAAATCAATACGACAGCGATCTCGATATTCGCAGTTACCCAATTTATCGTTACCGGGAATACGGCACAAACCAAATTGAGGTTTGGCCAATACCATCCCAGGACGGCAGCCTTGTAGCGCAAGAGGGAATTTTGCGCTTTACTGGCATTCGCACGTTGAATCCGCTGGTTGCTCAAGCAGATGTGGCCGAGCTGGACGATCAGCTCATTGTGCTGTTTGCAGCTGCTGAAGTGTTGGCCAGGCAAAAGGCTGGCGATGCGTCAAGCAAGCTGGCGCAAGCACAAGCCCATTACCAGCGCCTCAAAGCGCGCAACTCCAAGTCTGATCCTTTTGTGATGAGTCAGGACGAACCTCTGTCCTACACGCCAAGCGGTCCTCCAATGGTTGCAATCCAATCTCCGTGACATGGCATATTTTGTAATTGAAGACTTCAAAGCTGGACTAGACACTCGCCGCATGGCGGTGTCTAGCGTTCCTGGGTCCCTTCTCACTCTGACTAACGCGCACATTACTCGCGGTGGTGAAATTGAAAAGCGTCCCGCATTTGTCCCCATATCAGCGCTGCCAGGCAGCACGTTTGGCCTGGCCTCTGTTGGCACAAACATGTATATCTTTGGGTCAATTGCTGCCCCCGCGATTTCTTCAGACGCGCCAGCAAATTTGACTTACCAGCGCTTGCAGCATCCGAGCAGCCTGGCCATGACCGGTGTTTTGCATGTGGCTGGATTTAACGGACTGCCCTACGTCATTGCTCAGTACGATGATGGCTCTGTTTTTCATTTCTACAACGGAACGCGCATTGCGGCCTTCAACGATGGAAGAGCAAGAGCGAGCTTTACAGTAACCGGCGGTACAACAGTCGGCGTAGCAGCAACGGCCAGCTTTACTGTGACCGGAGGAATTAACTCTGCATCTGATACTGTCTCAATCATTCGTTTGGACACTATTCCATTGTTGTCTTCTGCGGTCCAACACAACGGCAGCAATACAGCAACGGCAGCGCTACTTGCAGCTGCCATAAACAGTTTTACTGGCAACCCCGATTTCACAGCTACTTCATCGGGCGCGGTCGTTACGATAACCTCGGTCACTCAAGGCTCAATTTATAACGGGGCTGTTCTTACAGTCACAACAACCGGTGGTTTTACTGTTGGCTCCTTGACTAATTTGGCTGGCGGTATTGATAACGCCTTAGCCTTGATAACTGTTGGCGGTGTGCGCGTGACGGGCGACCCGATCTTGCATACGGGCAACAACGCCACGACGGCAGCGGCTATCGCGGCTGCAATTAACGACTACCCCAGCAGCCCGGATTATTTTGCGACTGCTGTGGGGACTAAGGTCAATGTGGTCGCGGTGGATGGCGGAACAGCTGCAAACGGGCGCGCTGTGGCAATTGTCAATACCGGCAATTTCACAACCAGCGTGACTTCCGGCTCTCTGGCCGGAGGGACTGCGGTTGCAAGCACTTTCACACCAGGCGAATACGCCAAGCCAGCCAAGTCAAAGATGTATTCGACATCAGCTGCAACTTTGTTTTTTTCCAAGATTGACAATCCAGCGGATTTGACCGACACAAACAATGGTGCTGGATTTATTAACCTCTCCAACAATGCGCTAGGGTCAGAAAAACTAAGCTCCCTGGCCAACTACCAAAACAACCTGGCGATCTTCTCTGAGAGGACTGTGCAGATTTGGTTTATTGATGTGGACGCTGGGCAAAACCAGCAGCTCCAGGTGCTTAACAATACCGGCGCAATCGGCCCGGAATCGGTGATCGAATTTGGTGACAGCGATGTGTTCTATCTGTCCGAATCAGGCATTCGCAGCTTGCGCGCCCGTGACGCATCAAACGCCGCGTTCACCAGCGATGTGGGCAACGCTATTGATCCATTGCTGATTGAAGAGCTAAAGACAAACCGCCTGGCAGCCAAGGCTTCTGTTGGTGTTTTGGAGCCTCGCGATGGCCGCTACATGCTGGCTATTGGGCCTAAGATTTATGTCTTCAGCTACTTCCCAGCCTCCAAGGTTAGCGCCTGGTCCGTGTACGAGCCAGGCTTTAACGTGACGGCCTGGGCCATTGTTGGGCGAAAGCTGTATTGCCGAGCTGGCGACATCCTTTACTTGTTTGGCGGCGACGACGGGGACACTTATGACAACTCTGAAGTAGTGGTCCAGCTGCCTTATTTGGATGCGCGTAGCCCAGCTACTTTCAAGCAGTTCACCGGCATGGATATGGCATGTGAGGGGCAATGGCTGGTGCAGACATGTACCGACCCCAATGACCTAACAAAGCGCCAGGACGTTGCTACTGTTTATCAAACAACCTACTCCCTGGGAC
>Ga0315905_10006633_pt1 | contig 11769 bp, 26 predicted proteins | sample LakEriMetagenome_5_FD_203522 | JGI IMG/M metagenome (GOLD analysis project Ga0315905, IMG submission 203522) | Freshwater fungal communities from buoy surface, Lake Erie, Ohio, United States - Buoy 4 MA121 | ecosystem: Environmental > Aquatic > Freshwater > Lake | place: USA: Lake Erie, Ohio...
GAAACTTCATCAGGTCTCCAACCAACGTGTTCTTTTCCAGTTAAGCGATAGGCAGCATCCTGCGTATCTGGACCCCACCAAGCATCATAATCAATTCCTGTCGGAATGATTGGTGGTCCGACGAGAGCAGCTTCTTTTTGAATGACAGCTGCAACCCAACGTTCAGTCGTCATCTTTACATTCGCGAACTTCGTAGCAAATTTCTTTGCAGCCGAAATCGAAAACGTGCCAAAATCTCCATCAACCTCAAGAGATGAATCTACTCGAGACTTCAGGATTTCTTGCGCAATGCGAATGAACTTATCTTGCATTACTTAGCAGAATCTTCTACGATTGGCGCGTTCTTTGGAATGATGGTGATTGAACCATCTTCGTTAACACGAACGTTCTCGTTTTCAGTTGGCTTAACAACGACAGTGCCGTCTGGATTTACAGTGACAAATTCACTTTCCTTAGGCTTGAGGTTGTATGTGCCATCTGCATTCTTAGTCACAACACCAACGGGCGTCTGTAGACCAGTGATTGCCCACTGTCCTGGCTGGCAAGACACGAGCATGAAAAGAGCAGCGATTGCTCCAATGATTCCTTTTCCGAGTTTCTTCATATTAGTCTTTCTTTGCAATGTTGATTGCTCCGATCAAAGCCATACCTACAGCAATGATGTGAGTAGCTAACTCTGGAGAGATAGAAACGCCTGCTGCAGTAACAATAGCGATAATACCTCTCCAAGTGGATTCTTGTTTAAGCGCGTTAATTAGGGTAGCCATGAAAGTATTTATTCATTTCTCGATTCGAGAAGGTCCGCAGTTTCCTGCAGACCATGAATAAACGCATTCACTTCTTGACGATACGGCTTACCGATTGGTGCCGCGCAACTGCTTAACGCTATTAAAAGAAGGCTACTAATAAGCACTTTCAGATTCTCGCATAACCAAATCATCATTCAAAACGGTGTTGTGCACGAACTCTAGAATTGCGTCGTATGGATCAGCATCATTCTTAATTTCGTCAAGGTAATCAGTTCCTCCTTCAGAGTATGAAGATAGCCCTTCGTCTGGAGTTCCAACGATTGCAGAATATCCGCAAGCAGCACGAACCATTTCACGCGCTTTCTCAAAGTCAATTTTGCTATCTCCGTAGTCTCCTTCGATGTGATGGAGAAACAGTGCAGCCTTTTCATGAACTGTTTGTGCAGTCAGAACCCAAGTGTCCTGATCATATGAATCAAGCTTAGCAAAACATGGCTGATCACAAAGACGATCAATATGCAATGTATTTGTGTTCTCATCAAACAGAGGCAGAATCTTTTTCTGCTTATTCTTAATCGATGACTTGCTTACAATCGTAAACGAGTGCGTCGAACTTGAGTTGGTCTCAAAGCAATTAGTGCGAATAGTTTTCATCCGTCGTAGTATTCGTGTTCTTCAAATGGAGCAAAGTTAGAGAAGATGAAAGCTTTGACTGTGTTCTCGGATTTAGTGTAAATCTTGAACTCACGAACAAATGTTGGCATGTCGCAATAGTCTTCGCGCGAGAAGTAACCAAAGATATCAGCAAGGAAATCCTCAATGTCTTCCGGAAGATCATCCGCACCGTGCTTGTAAACTTCGCTGACATCAGAGATTTCTTCTTCACGCCAGGACTTTGGCTTCTTTACGATAACCTTTGCCTTCGTAAAGTTTTCGATCGTTGCGCGAATGCGATCAAATGCAGCCTGGTCTCCAATGTAATATGCAGCTGAGAAAAGGAAGTTAACCTTTCCAACTAGAGAGTTGACTACTGATGAGCAGTCAGAAATTGTAAACTCGAGCTTACCAGACTCATCAACAATGAACGTCTGTGTTAGCTTAGCGTTTTCGTCACGTAGCGTGTTAAGGCTATATGCGTGTGTTGAACTCGAGTTGGTCTCGAAACAGTTTGTGCGTAGTGTCTTCATGTTGTTTTGATTTTATTTATTCCAGTCGTATTGAATGTAAAAAGCTGCTTACCAAAGGAGCATTTCATTTTCTTAAAGTGATGGTTTGAGTCAGGATGGAATTCATAGTCGCATACGACAGTTTCCTCATTCACATACCATTGCCCAATATGAACCTTTCCGTCAAGAACGGACTTGCCAACATTACGTTCAATGTCAGCATATCTTAGTTGCATCAGTCGCTGATTTGTCCAGTTAAGCGGCATGATGTATGTTGACTTTCCGTGGACCTTACTTTCATAAGCCGCAAGAACCATCATGAACAGAGTCATGCCTGTCTGGCGGCAACCAAGAAATTCATGAATCGGAGCTGACGTTTTGATATTTCGCTTAGCATCATAGAACGCATGAAACCATTTCATCTGATGCGTGTATGGTCCATAGCCAGTAGCCTGCCGATAGAATCTGTTGAAGAGAATGAGTTCCTTCTGAAGTTCCGTAAGATATGCTTCATTTGTTTCTGAAGCTTTTGCAATAACTGGAGCAAGCAGGACTGTTCCTGCAAGAGCAGCAATGCCGTTAATGAAGTTACGTCTTTTCATGTTAGTAGAGTGATAGGATTGTGACGTATGTTAAGATAGAACCAACCAATGCTCCGAAGAAAAAGATTGTCCAGTTGCCAGGTTTCCACTTTTCAGTGACATAAACTCTATCAGGATGTTTGGGACGTTCTTCAACAATGTCCGCCGACTTATTTATTTTGGTCGGATACATTCCCATGTTTCGTAAACTGATAATCGCATCAGCCTCGTTGAATGCATCTATTTTTCCAGAGATAGCTTCTCCCTTAAAATTCAGAGCTTGATATGTAAATGAAACTTGTGATCTCATAGTCTAACCTTTCTGAATAGATCACGAATGTCGTCGTGCTCCTTGATTGGAAACCGTTCATTTGAAGTCGATGTTCGCGCGACGGTTTGTTCCACAGCGTCAATGTAGAATGTATGTTCACCGTCATCACCTTGATAAAGGTCAAGCCATTGTTGAGTAGGTACTTGAGACTTCAGATCAAGCTGCTTAATCGCAAGGTTATCAAATGAAACGACTAGATGTCTGTTCTGTGCAAGCAGCATCTTCAGATATGTATTCTTCCAATTGTCAAGTTCGACTTGAAGCTCCGGAGAGTAATAGCCTACACCATTACCAAATGTCTTGTAACCCAGAAGCAGAAGCTTAGGAACAATGTTTCGAGCAGAGCACCATTCGATTACATCTAGACAGTCATCCAGATCGTGAACGCCCATGATCATGTGGAAAACCACATTTGAATAATCGATGTCCTCTGGAAGCATCTTCAGAGAGTTCTTGCCGCGATATGAAATACCGAGACCATAGATCTTCTTTGCTTGCTGATAACCTCTGATCTCGTCGGCATGCTTTTTCATGTGAAGCATGTTCACGGTGACATTACAAATGATACCGCGAATCTTCATGTCCTGAAGGAAATCAGATAGCCCTGGATGCGCTAAAGGATTACCTCCACCAATCGCAAGTTCAGTACCTCGCAGTTGAGAATTCCAAATAGAAGTAATCAGCTTAAGGTCACCGTGCTTACCTTGCTTATTTGACATCTCATGACAGTAAACACAGACAGCGTCCATGTCACAATACTGAGTGATCTTGAGGTCGCACGACTCAGGCCATTCGACATTTGGTTTTTCGTTGTCAGGCCATTCACGAATCTTCGTGCCATCCGCAAAGATTTCAATTGCAACGTTTCCGTTCTGATATTTGTGTAGCAGGTTAGACATAATTAAAGGGAGCGAGGAATATTGACTTGCTTTTCAATGACTGTGTTGTAGACGGTGTATGTAACTTCTTCTGATTTGACAACCGTTGACTTGTTAGTCTTATGATCATACTTTTCATAATCGACTTTTAGAGTCCGACCATCATTGTCTACGATATGCGCATATGGCGCATCCCAACGATCAGTGCCAGTTCTTTCTTGATATGCAAATAGAGCATTCTCTGCAACACGAAGCGGGTCATCTTCTTTTGCTAAGGCATACTTGACGTTCGGTTCGATGTCAAGGTAAAGAAACCGAGTTGCATTTGCAATCTGATTTGGTGTTAACCGAAAGTTTGCAGGACCATAACCATTATCATTACCAAGCATGATCCAGTAAGAAGAATCGGTAATGAACTTCCATAGACCTTTGACAGTTTTCGTCTCAGGAAACTTTGCATACAGCTTTGGAAGATGGTCAGATGCATGATCAACATAATGAAATGAATCAGATGCAGGCGTAACGAATTCGACAAGGTACTTCTTGCCAATCTCAAGCAGATTCTTCTTCAGAGACTCAAACGGTTTTGCCCATTCATTGTCATACTTATCATATGACAGAGCCATCGTCCAAAGATATGACGCCTTTGTTTGCGGGTCATTAAAGCTTCGCCATTCCCAACCAAATTCACCAGGCCGAACTACTGCAAGGCAGTTATCATCCGATGCATTACGATATGACTTATCAATCGTGAATGAATGCGTTGAGCTTGAGTTTGTCTCGAAGCAATTTGTTCGAATTGTTTTCATCAGTATTCTTCAGAGTAATCCACGAGGATTTTTGTTTCGTCATTCACGATCTCTTGAACAAACAGACCAAGTGCCTGAAGGTTTACGAGCGTGTTATTTCCACAGATGCTGTAGCCGATTGTGCCAAGGAGCTTTTCAATTTCTGCTCCATAGTCTTCATCACTGTAGCGATTGATTGAATATGAAGACCAGAAGTCAGTACCAAGATCAATTGATTCATATCCCGCAAAGACCGCAATTGTATTTAGTACTTCTGCAAGCATGTCAGGATCAAGTTCTTCATACGTAAGGATACTATGAATGTAATGAACTAGCAGAGCAGTCTTCGTGTCCTTTGTTGAGGCACTGAACTTCCACCAGCGAGAACCATATTTGAAATCATCAGGTGTTGTCTGAAATGCCTTACGAACATTCTCATCTCTAAGACGCGCAGGATAAAGAACTCCATTCTCAGAAAGAGACGGAACGTCACAGATATCAGGCTTAGCAACAGTCTCGATCGTAATTGAATGCGTCGAGCTTGAGTTTGTTTCAAAGCAATTTGTTCGAATGGTTCTCATACTGCATCAGGGTTCGTATCAAGAAAACGAAGATTCATAGCAACCTTTTCGTATGTTACGTTTTCGTCAAATGTTCTTTCGGTAAAGTTACCTTCGTTGCGAACAAAGAAAGAACCATTACGAGCAATTGGATTAGTGTCAGACCAACGAACTCCCTTCGCTTCCATCATTTGAAGGCGATCAAGCGTTGACTTTCCATGTAGTTCCTTATGAGAAAAGAATTCAGACGCAAGCATAGTTACACTGTTTCTTTCCCAATCCTTCATTCTCCATAGGAAGTAATTTGCAACTTCAGCCTTAGGAAGGTTGAACGAACGAGAATCAAATACACCATACTTGTCAGTAAGTGAGTCAGATGGTTCCTTTGAACCGAAGTAGTTCTGATTGAAAAAGACTGACATGTATGAAGCCGAGATGCTTTCCATCTTTGACTTGTTGTAGTCAAACCATGCTTGTGTGTCAAGCTGTGCCCAGTCTGTCAGTAAGAAAGAAGCTTCATCCGACGCGACATATGCAGCGACACAACCTTGCATTCGTTGAGCAAGCTGAAGTGTCGCATATCGCATTGAATAGATTAGACGATAGTCAAACGGCTTTTCACACCCTTTCGGTGTAAATGTATGAAAGGCCTTTCCGTCTACACGAATGATGACAGGAGTCCGACGTGTCAGATAATGTCGTGAACGGTTTTCGTAATTGTTTTTCATTCGGTCACCAAGACCGTCTCGTGATGTTTTCATAGTAAAGTAAATTCGATGTTGTTAACGTCGCTAAGCTTAGCCCAGAATCGGCAGCGACCTTTTGTATTTGCAATTTTCTGAGCAAACATTGAGTAATCAGGATTGACCGACTTGCGATCAAGATTGAAGGATACACTTGAGTATTCAGAGATACCTCTGCGAATGTAAATGCGATCAACCGAAAGAACAGTTCCGCTCGGGAGAGTATGAAGTCTTTTCCAGTAACATGGACGTTCTTCGTCGTCAACAATCCATCCTGCTCGCTCTGCAGCCCCTTTGCTAGATGGGCTTACCCACCAACCACAAGCATCACGCGGAAAGTTGGATGCATTAACTAATGCCTCATTTCTGTTTTCCGTGTAAAGACAGAATGTCCAATCAGTTTCAAGCGAGAACCTGGTTCCGATTTCGGGGATGAACATTTTCATAGGCTTACGGCAAGTACGCTAATTTGATTTGGAATGAAGATTGACTCAAGCATTGCAGAAACGACTTTCCAAGAACCGCCTGCGCGGTCGCATCCCATCATGAATGGAACTCCAAGTCGACGAACTTCCTGCTCTAGCATTGCATCTTTGACTCTTTCTAAGCCTTTGTAAAGTGCTTCATAGTCTAGATACCGTCGCCCGTCATATCCATAGAATTCCTGAGCAATGACATTGAACACAAACTTATCAGGTCGAACTTCTGCATATGAAATCGTTCCTAGCTTGCATTTAGGAATGATTATGTCACCCTTTTTGTATTCGGCATATGCAGTCGGAAACAGTTCACGAACTGCTTTTGCGAAACCAGAGCCCATGACTCCTTGTGCATTACAGACGTGTGCAATAGCGTCTACTTCAGGAAGATGCTTCCCAATGAAGTGTTCAAATAGATCTCCCTTGCAAACTTGCATATCAGATAAGTTTCAGATCAATGCGCTGATTAAGAGGTTTCTCACCAAGCTTTTGCATTAGCTCAGGAGTCAGAATTTTGTTCCGAACTCGCTTCAGTTTATGCTTCGGTACTTTAGATTTTTTGTAGGTGGGCATGAATTATTGTACTACAAATTTCACAGAATGTAAATCGCTAACTTAGAGAAAATGATTCTTCAATTCGAGCATGAAGTCGTTTTCTGGCGATGTCCTTTGCTTTCTCAAGTCCTTCAGACACCTTACAGAGAACAAGTGTTTCACAACCATATTGAGAGAACGGTAAATCAATCTTGTAGCAGTCTGCATTCTCATGAGAGTAATATGCTACATAGATTGCAGGCTTGACTCTACGTGCCAGATCTTTTCGATCTTGTTCTTCCCGCTTCTTTCTAAAGTTACGAAACCAAGCAGGCTCTGGATAGCGCGGCAGCTTTGCAACTTCAGTCTGACGAAGGTAAACCGTCGCACGATAGATCCAAGAATCCCAAGGATCTTCAAATGGAGGCTCAAAGGAAATTGCATCGGTGAAAAGATTATGAATGTTTTCACCACGTAAATGATGCGGTAGAAGATCGTGCTTTTTCAGAATGGCAAGCATGCATTCAAAGATATGCCGCTTATCAATGTATGTCGGAAATAAAGCATAGTACTTTGCGACAATACGTCGAATGATTCCGTCATTGCTCTGATTTCTTTTGAGATGACGAATCAGAATAAGCTCAATGTCGGAGATTGTTTTCTCGGGTTGGCAAGGTGTCATAGCACAATGGTTTTGGTTACATTTCTTACAGAGGAATGTGTATGCACAGCACATATCATTCAAGTTCAAACAGGTTAGCTGGATTGATTGGAACATCTCGCTGACTGTCAGGTCTACGAACTGTCACGATGACTTCTCCAATCGGATTTCGCGAGAGACCAGTGATATGAACGATTTCCTGTTCGGACCAGTTCGCAAGAACGATCTTACCAATGAAGCAGTCCTTCAGTTTCAGTCCTGACCTCTGCTTAGCAATGAATCGTTCTTTATCAAACCCTCGCGGTTGACCGTCATTAGCTTTAACCCAAAGGGATGCTTCACCAGCTTTGACTACCTCATAGTGCCAACCCTTAGTTATGTGTCCATCAACACCTTCGGCGTTAATACAGATGACAGTATCTCCTGGTCTTATTTGTGTATTCATGCGAATAGATCTACTACGTGACGGACAATCCAAGGCTGCCCTTTGCCTTTCTCAAGCGCTTTGTAAACACTAGTGCCTTTGTAGAAAGCTTCAACCGTTCCTTCGGCCATGTTTGATTTTACATCAAGGCCTGCGGCTTTCATAGCCTTCACCATTGCAGTGACATGCTTTTTCTCAAGGAGAAATGATTGGAATTTGAGTTTCACTATTGTCCTTCTTGTTTGAGTTCTTCTTCGATTGCAGGATTCCACCAAAGACCACTGCGAACCATGTCATAACGATCGTTTGGATCAAAGCCAAATCGTTCCATGAGTTCGTCTGCCATGTCCATCTCCACATCGGTCGGATCGCCTGCTCCGATGACCATGTCGATGTACTCATCTTCTTGATCTTCCAACTTGCCGTATTGACGTTTGGTTGAATGAAGACGGTTGTTCAGACAGTAGGAGCATGAGCCATGATTGCGGCAAGTGCAGTCAATTGCCTTCGCGCCGCGGTATGGCTTACGCTTTTCTTTTCCGTGTTTGATGGCTTTATCGAGTGACATAATCAAGAAAGCAGCTCAATGAGTGCAATGATAGTCTGATTGTTCGGATGAACCGCAAGTGCATCGGTCGCTTTATCGCGAGCCTGACGAATGCTTGCTGCATCTCCCTTCTTTGCGAGTTCTTTGATCTCGCGAATGAATACTTTGGCTGATTTCATATCAGTGATGATTGTAGGTTGACACAGGCTTACCGTCCCATAGATAGGCAAGACCATAGTCTTTCGTTTTGAGGTAATCAGAGTTAGGGCGGATGCGAGGATTTTCGGTCCGACCAAGAGGTGAATTTAGATCGGGTACATCAGTGCCAGCCCACCAGTCACCTGTCTTGATGTTAGCAGTGATCTTTGCGATCTGCACAGTCTTCGCAGTGACCTTCAGCACTTTCCAGAAGGTAGCAAGGCGGGCTTCATAACCCCACGTGCTGACCAGAATATCTCCAACTTTGTATTTCATAATGATTAGCGTTTGTTGACTGAGATTGCGAATTCAGTTCCGTCATCATATTCGACGATGAGGCTTTCTGTCTTAGTGTCATCAAAGACTACTGTCTTGACCGACACAATAGGACCGTCCATTCGAAGATCATGGAAGAAATCGGCAATGAGACTTAGAACTTCGTCTTGGCTTGTCATATGATCAGTTGGAGCGAAGGACTTGGACTTGGAACTCAGACCCGTCAGGCATCCGCATAACGAACCCCTTATTGGAAGTCAGAAGGCAAGCTTCCTCGAAAGTTCTCATGTCAGGAACGTTATCACCGTTCACATCACAAGCAAGATAAACAGTTTCCATGAGGAATTCAACAGCGGCGGAGTCGTCCATAATTCAGGCTTTCTTACTTTTGGTTTTCTTGGACATCTTGGCGATGTCAGCTTTGAGAATCGCGATGTTCTTCTCGATGTAGGGCATGATGTGCTTTGGGTCAACATCATCGAACGGATGAATCCGCCCACCAGGCCGCGGTTTTCCAAAAGTCGGGATTCGGGCCTTGTGGAATGCCAGAGATTTCTCCAGCGATTCCAGGTCAGTTTGGGCAATTTCGAGGTCGGTCATTTAGTAGATTGGGTACACCAAATTCTACCACAAAATTTGTGACTTGTAAATAAAAAAAATGAGAAAATTGTGAAAAAAATGGGCGAATCGTGAAATCCGCCCATTTTTCGTATTTTTCAGTGGTTCTGCCGTCTTATTTCAGATTCAGCAAGAACTGTTCTCCACCTCCTAGATAATGAGGGACTTGACCGTTCCATTTTTCGGCCGCAGTCTTCAGAGCTTCAGCTTTCAGCTTCGTGATTTCGATGTCGACGAGTTTCTTACGTTCTTCTGCAGCTGCAGCGAACTCAAGAGCTTGAGCCTTTTCACCTTGTGCCTGAGCAAGCAGACGCTTGTTGATTTCAGCCTGTGCAGCTGTCTTCTGAGCTTCACGCTTAACTTCCATTTCGGCTACATATGCAGCATTGATCGCTTCTTGAATTTCTGGCTGTTCAAAGAACAAACCTTCGGCAAGACCGATTGATGTAATCGTAATTCCGTATGTCTTGAAGTGATCGGCTACCTGAGTCTGTAGAGCATCACGAATGACAATTTTTTCGGTCTTACATTCTTCCAGTGTACGAGATGCAAATTCCTGCGAAAGAACGGTATGAACCTTTTCACGGACGTTCTTATCCATCACGCTCGCAAGATCGTTGCCGCGATAGTAATACAAGTACTTTGCAGTGTCAGCTTCCTCAATGTGAGCTGAGACGTTAACACCTACGGAGAATCCGATGCTGTCTTTCGATTCAACTCCAAGAGTGCTTGTCGAAGGATTCTTGCGGTTGTTCTTATCAGGCTCTTCAGTCCATGAGCGAGTAACTGGAGTTCTGTCAACAGTCACGACGCGGACAGTTGGAATCCATTCAATCTCATGACCAAATCGTCCGACTTTTCGTTCACGCTGAGGAATCACGATTCGCTTTGCCGCAACTTGATTCTTCTGTAGGAAGTCAACTGATTCAAGTTTCTCTTGATTCTCGGTTCCAAGTTCAAGCGGAATTACGAATGCAGTTTCGTTTGGTTCGATTTCTTTGATTGGATCAACTCGCACAGGCTTCATACAAGAAGCGAGTGTAAGGGATGCAACCGCCAACAGTGTCAGTATTGTCTTGTTCTTCATTATGTTATTGTTCGGTTTGTTTTGGTTTCTTAGTGAGAGCGTCTTTGGCAAACAGATAGGCACCTGCGCAGCCAGAGAATCCTGCAATGAAGAACAGAGCAGAATGAGCGGTTTGCCAAATGCTTTGTGTGGTTCTTCCGATTGCATAATCAGACCCAGTCAGAACTTGCTTTGTTGCTGCAATAGCTTCATTGCCAGTAAAGACCCAGTCAAATTTTGCGCCAATAAATGCGCAGACAACTGCGACGATTAGACAGATGTATTTCATTATTTCAGTTTTGTTGAGAGTGCAGCTGCAATTCGTTTACGGTTTGCATTTCCTCCAGCTGCAGAGAAAACTTTTGAAATGATTTCGCCCATGTTCTTCTTCGTAGGATTATCATATTCCTGAAGAGCAAGATAGATAAGTCCCTCAAGATCTCCATCAGAGATTTCGGCAGGCAAATACTTTTCAAGGAATGCAGCTTCAGCACGTTCCTTTGCTGCCAGCTCTTCCCGCTGTCCTTTGACGAACTGCACAACAGATTCATTGCACTTTTCAATTTGCTTGCGAATCACGTCCTGCATTTCTTCCAGGCTTAGAGGTGCTTTGATGTTACCCTTCTTAGTGAGAGCAGTATTTCCAAAGGCGGTCTTTAGAGCACGAATGAATGCGACATCATCCTTACGTGCGTTCTTTAGAGCTTCCTTGAATTCGTTTTCGATTTGTTCTGTTAGTTCATTCATACGAGAGTGTAAGATACTTTGTTAAATGCACGGACATCATATCCACCTGCATAACTGATTGCAGACTGAAATGCTTCTTTCCATTTGCGAATCATTTGTTCATAGGTAAGGTAATTCGTTTCTTCAATTACACATTTACCTTCAACATATTTGTCTTGACCTTTGTTTTCTTCAGATGCAGATCCATACCACTTTTTGTATTGTCCTGCTCCTTTTCCAAATACCCATTGATGTTCCGCAGGACTATCAAGACAACGCGCAAACATTGAACCTGACATCACCATCGAAGCACCTGCAACCATTGCCTTCGCAAGATCGCCATAATGACTAATCCCGCCATCCGCAATGATAGGAACCACACAGTCTTCAGAACATTCTTGAACAGTCGAAAACATTGGCATTCCAAATCCAGTCTCTAGACGA